>Ga0007795_10000850_pt1 | contig 10601 bp, 6 predicted proteins | sample CryBogmetaGMA1M_FD_60369 | JGI IMG/M metagenome (GOLD analysis project Ga0007795, IMG submission 60369) | Freshwater microbial communities from Crystal Bog, Wisconsin, USA - MA1M | ecosystem: Environmental > Aquatic > Freshwater > Lake | place: Crystal Bog, Wisconsin, USA | collected 2009-07-06
CAAAAGCCGCCCGAAACGGCGGAGGCGATCTGCGAGGCACCGAGTGCCGCAAACTCGCGATCCGGATTGATGTCGTACTTGTTGCGGGTGGCAAAAACCCGGGCATCGAGGATGACGCCGGCATAACTGACCGTCGCAACGCCGACCGCCACGCCCAGCATCTGCTTCAGGAATTCGGGTTTGAACCCGTCAAAACTGAGACTTGGCAAACCGGCTGCCATCGATCCGATCGTGGTCACACCCTTCGACTCGAGATCGAAGACCACAACCAGCAGGGCGCTGATGGCCATCAGCATCAGTGCGGCCGGCACCTTTGGAAACTGCCTGGCCAGCCAGACGAACATTGCGGCGCAGACCGCACTCAGCCCCAGCGTCCACGCATGGACACGGCTGATGTTGCGAGCGATCTCGATGATCGACGGGATGAAATCGGAGGCGCTGCTTTCAAAGCCCATGAGCGTCGGTATCTGATCGACGATCAGCGCGATCGCGATGCCATGTAAAAAGCCCATCAGGATCGGTCGCGACAGAAAATCGGCAATGCCGCCGAGTTGCATCAGGCTCGCGACCAGACAGATGACCCCTACCATCAGACCGAGCGTCATCGCCAGCGCGGCATAAAGCTGCGGGTCGCCGGCCGCCATCGGTCCGATGGCCGAGGCAACCAGAGCGGCGGTGGCCGCATCGGGGCCGATGATCAGGTGCCTTGAGGTGCCCAGAAAGAAATAGACCGCCATCGGCAGAAGGAAGGCGTACAGCCCCACGATTGGGCTGAAGCCTGCGATCTGGGCGTTGGCAAAGCTGATCGGCAAGGCGATCGCCGCCACCGTCAGTCCCGCGCGAAGATCATCCGGCAGATCGGCCAGGCGGTAGGTCAGAAAGGTCCGGATGCCGGGCAGGTATTCGAGAACGGACTGAATCAGGATCGATCGGTTCTCGGCTGAGCTTGGCATGGGGTGCGACCGATTGCGGCGGTGTTAAAGTTCACGTAACATTATCCGGCTTTACCCCAGACGGTTTGTGAACGTCTCTTGACGATCTCAAACATTCCAACGCACGGCGCGCATCCCGGCGCGGCCGCAAGTCAATCAAGGGAAATCATGTCCGTTGCTGAAATCGACAAGGCGAAAATCGTCGCCGATTACCAGCGCGCCCAGAACGACACCGGATCCCCGGAAGTTCAGGTCGCCCTGCTTACCGCTCGTATCAATGAGCTGACGGGTCACTTCAAGACCCACACCAAAGACCACCACTCGCGTCGGGGTCTGCTCAAGATGGTCAGCCGCCGTCGCAAGCTGCTCGACTATCTCAAGGGCACCAGCCCTTCGAGCTACAAGGCGCTGATCGAGCGTCTTGGTCTGCGCAAGTAATGACGTTTGCCGGGGCAGTGCCCTTCGACACGAACCTTCGGGCGCGGTCGGATTGGGGTGCTGCCTGCTGGCCTGTCGTCACGATGCCCGTCGTTCATGGCGGGCATTTTTATTTTCAGAGTGTCTGACATCGAGGCGAACCGCGCCGCCGAACGATCGCGCGGGTCATTGACCAAATAGAGGAAAAAACAAGTGTTCGATATCGCAAAGAAAACCATTCAGTGGGGTCAGCACACGCTGACCATGGAAACCGGTGAAATCGCCCGTCAGGCCAGTGGTGCCGTGATGGTCACCATGGACGACACCGTGGTGCTGGCCACCGTGGTCGGTGCCAAATCGGTCAAGGCCGGACAGGATTTCTTTCCGCTGACCGTCGACTACGTCGAGAAGTTCTATGCATCGGGGCGCATTCCGGGGGGCTTTTTCAAGCGCGAAGGTCGTCCGACCGAAAAGGAAATCCTCACCTGCCGTCTGATCGACCGTCCGATCCGACCGCTCTTTCCCGATGGCTTCTACAACGAAGTGCAGGTCATCGTGCATGTGATGTCGAGCAATCCCGAAGTCGACTCCGATATTCCAGCCATGATCGCTACCTCGGCCGCGCTGGCCATTTCAGGCCTGCCATTCAACGGCCCGATCGGCGCGGCCCGCGTCGGTTACGCCGATGGCCAGTACCTGCTCAATCCGACGGCCACGCAACTCAAGACCAGCAAGCTCGATCTGATCGTTGCCGGTACCGACTCGGCGGTGATGATGGTTGAATCCGAGGCCAACCAGCTGCCGGAAGATGTGATGCTGGGTGCGGTGGTCTATGGTCACGACCAGATGCAGTCGGTCATCAAGGCCATCGATGAGCTGGTCGAGATCGCCGGCAAACCCGAATGGGAATGGCAGCCGCCGGCCCGCAATGAAGCCCTCATTGCCCGCATCTCGGCGCTGGCCGAGACCGGCATGCGCGATGCCTATCGCACGCGCAACAAGCAGGAGCGCACCCAGCTCATCCGCAACATCGAGAAGTCGGCTCAGGCCACCGTGATTGCCGAGGCGGCCGCTGCCGGCCAGCCGGCTCCCGATGCCAACGAGCTCGGCAACATCCTCTTCGAGTTGCAGTCGCGCATCGTTCGCAGCCAGATCCTCTCCGGCGAAGCCCGCATCGATGGTCGCGATACCCGCACGGTTCGCCCGATCTCGATTCGCACCGGTGTGCTGCCGCGTGCGCATGGCTCGGCGCTCTTTACCCGTGGCGAGACCCAGGCACTGGTGGTGGCCACGCTCGGCACCGCGCGCGATGAGCAGATCATCGACTCGATCAACGGCGAATACCGCGATCGCTTCATGCTCCAGTACAACATGCCGCCCTTTGCCACCGGTGAAGCCGGCCGCTTCGGCGCACCCAAGCGTCGCGAAGTCGGTCATGGCCGTCTTGCCAAGCGCGCGCTGGCAGCGCTGGTGCCGCCGGTCGAGCAGTTTGCCTATTCGATGCGGGTCGTCTCCGAGATCACCGAGTCCAATGGTTCGTCCTCAATGGCATCGGTTTGCGGCGGCTGCCTGGCGATGATGGATGCCGGCGTGCCGATCGACAAGCATGTCGCCGGTATCGCCATGGGTCTGATCAAGGATGGCAACCGCTTTGCCGTGCTCACCGACATCCTGGGCGACGAAGATCACCTCGGCGACATGGACTTCAAGGTGGCCGGTACCGACACTGGCATCACCGCGCTGCAGATGGACATCAAGATCCAGGGCATCACGAAAGAGATCATGCAGGTCGCACTCGCCCAGGCGCGTGAAGGCCGTCTGCACATCCTCGAGAAGATGCGTACGGCGATGGAAGGTGCTCGCACCGAACTGTCCGATTTCGCGCCGCGCATGTACACCATGAAGATCAACCCCGAGCGCATCCGCGACGTGATCGGCAAGGGTGGTGCAACCATCCGCGCGATTACCGAAGAGACCGGCACCACCATCGACATCAAGGACGACGGCAACATCACGATCGCCGCCATCGATGCCGAGGCGGCCAAACGGGCTCAGAAGCGCATCGAAGGCCTCACCGCCGAAGTCGAGATCGGCAAGGTCTACGAGGGCACGGTGCTCAAGCTGCTCGAGTTTGGCGCGATCGTCCAGATCCTGCCGGGTCGCGATGGTCTGCTGCACATCTCGCAGATCGCCAATGAGCGGGTCGAGAAGGTCGGCGACTACGTCAAGGAAGGCCAGACCGTGCGAGTGAAGGTGCTCGAGGCCGATGAGAAAGGTCGACTGCGTCTGTCGATGAAGGCAGCGGCTGCCGATGATGCGGCTGCGGCGCCTGCCTCACCGACCGCTGCGGCCTGATTCAGAGGGCTTCTTTCGCAGGATCGATCGGGCTGCTGCGGCAGCCCGATTTTTTCGCTCAGGCGTGGCTTCGCGAGTCGAGATTGAAGATCGAATGGGTCGCGAGCGAGATCATGGTGCAGCCCATGACCCCAAGGATCGGCAGCAGCACCGCCTGTCTCACCCCGACCGCATCGATCGCCTGCCCGGTGATGAAAGCGCCGAGCGGGCCGCCGCCAGTGGTCATCAGGGTCAGTGCAGCCATGATGCGCGACTGGTGGGTGGCAGGCGCCTGTTCCTGCATGATCGTGCGGCTCATGGTCATGGCGACGCCAGCGCTCAGGCCCCACAGGAAGATGCTCAGGTAGAACCACCCGAGCGGAACGTCGAGACTGATCGGCAAGAGCGCTGCACAAGCGGTGAATTGCGTGATGAGCAGGGCCCGTCCGGGTCGGCGCAGCCCGCCGCGCTGAGTCAGCCACAGAATGCTCAGCAGCGTGCCGGCAGCGAACATCACATAGCCAGCGGCAATGTCCTGAGCACCACCGCGGTAGAGATCGCGTACGGCCAGCGGCATCAGAACCAGAAAGACGCCGCCAAAGAAAACCCCCATTCCGGTGCTGATCAGATAGTTGGCCCTTAGAACGGGGGTCCTGACAATCATCGAAAGCCCGGCACCAAGCTCGGTCAGGATCGAGTTTTTCGCAGTGGCCTGGGGTGCACGCCCGCCAGGCAGTCGAGATGCCACAAAAATCCCGGCGGCGGCGATCGCCGCCTGGACGAGCAGAACAATCACCGAGCCCATGCGTCCCGCCTGTCCGGCAAAGGACTGCCCCACCATCTGCGATGCAAACTGAGTGCCGATTGCCAGCCCGACCATTTTCTGGATGTTCGTGCCGGCGACCCGCCTGAGCAGTCCGTCGCGAGATGGCAGCGAAAATGCGCCGACAACGCCCCAGGCCACGGCATAGAGCAGGATGCTGCCCTCGGTGGCGTTGCCTTTCCAGATCAGTAGTGCCAGGACGGTCGGCATGACCATACCAATGCCCTGCAGGGTCATCAGCCAGCGTCGGTTGTCGACCCTGTCGGCGACCCAGCCGCCCATCAGCAGAAACAGTAGCAGCGGCAGCTGCCCGACCATCTGCGTGATGCCGAAACCGCCTGGTGACTGCTTGAGTTCGATCGCCATCAGATAGGACAGCATCACCATCTGGATCCCGTTCGGGATCATGTAGGTGACCACGCTGGCCAGGAACCAGCTTGCAGAGGTTTTGTGAGGCGATCGCGTCAAGAAATAATCTTTTTTTTCGCCTGGTGGCATTGTCGTTCGGAAAGCCAGTTTGAGAGCTTAAGCCGAGCGACAGCGTTGACGAAGTTTCTTTTGTCCCCCTTGTGATAAAAGTCCGCGCGATTTTTGATTCGCTTATCCGGCAGGATGAGCTGTGACCTGGCCGGCAGCGGCACCGACTGCGGCGAAAACAAACAGACCCTGATCGGAAGGCTTGCCTTCGCCTTTCAAATTCCTGCCCCGGCCACCCCGCAATCAGCGCGGCATCGATGTCGGGGTCACGCAGTCGAAACTGGCTGAGTCGTCCGGGTTGCCCTGCCCCTTGTAGCGCGCGACCTTCGGGTAGGTACAAAGCAGTCGCGTGAGCTTGATGCTTCGGGTCGTCGGTGCGTCGTCGGTGAACTTGGTTGCGATCATCGTGTCGGGTGCGACGCCGTTCTCGACCCACTTTTCAAGCGCGCTCTGCAGGTCATGGGCCGGATCGCGTGTGGGTGGGATCTGCTGGCCAACGCCGCCAAAACTGGTGGCCCCGGGACCGAAATAGCAGTGTCCCATTCCTGGCACCATGAAGAGCCGGGCAAAGCGCTGGGTGGATTCCGGCCCGCCCATCGTGCGCGTCACCTGCTCGTAGTAGTTGGGCGTATGGCCGGGTTGCAGCACCTCATCATCCCAGCCCTGATAAAAAATAATTTTCACGCCCCGGTCGCGAACTGCAGACAGATCCGACTGCATTGCATTGAGGATCGGCGACATTTTTTCATCGGCGAACCTCATGTCGCGATCGAAATCAAATTTCATGAAGTCCCACTTGGGGTCGCCATAGACGAGGTTCTGGTAGTAGCCGATGCCAAGAACAAGCGGCGAGCCGGTCGGGGAATTGGCAACGATGCGTCCCCACATGGATTCGCTGCCCTGTGACCAGCCGGGATAGAGCTGCTCGCCGGTGCGCGGATTGACCGGGCCCTGATAGAGCTTGCGCACCGCGGTAACCTGGGCGGTGGTCAGGCAGTCTGCAGCATCCGCCCCCTTGCATTGCAGGGTGGCCGGATCGAAGCCGCAGCGTCGCGGATCTTCGATCAGACCGTCTTTCAGGCCATCGATGGCATCGCATTTCGCCAGCACCGCATTGCGGATGACCGGCAGTTTGGTGGCGGGGATGGCCGCACCCGGCTGCGACAGTGCCTGCGCCGTCCACAGGAAACCGGCGGCGGCGCGCTGGGTGTAGTTCCAGGGTGCACCGATCACGAAACCGTCGTAGTCGGCCGGATAGCGGGTGGCCTGTACCAGCGCCTGTCGTCCGCCGTTGGAGCATGAATTGAGATAGGACTTTACCGGGGCCTGGCCATAGTAGGTGGCGATCAGGCCCTTGGCGGCTACGGTGACCAGATGCTTGGCCCGATAGGCATAGTCGGTCACGCGTTCAGGATGGCCGATTGCCCAAAACTGATCGGCTGCCCGATGCCCGGTGTCGGTCGAAGCGGTGGCATAACCGCGCCTCACGATCTCGTCCAGACCACCATCGAGGCCGCTTCGCGTGTAGTTGAGGGCGCCGGCAAAGCCGCCTTCGCCCGACGCCATGAAGCGGCCATTCCATCGGTCGATCGGCAGCCAGACTTCGAAACGGATGTCGGAGTCGCTGCTTGGGCGAGCCACGCCTTCGACACGGCACATCGTGGGCAGATTGCCGATCGTCTGTCCGCTCGACAGGGCAATGCTGCCGCCAGTGACGGCGGTGGCCGCGACCACCGTGGTGTTGCCTTCAAAGCTCAGTCCCATCTTCGCCAGATCGGCGCAGGCGACCGCTGGTTTTCTCGGGGCGTCATGGCGTGTATCAGCGATGGTGCCGGATCCGGTCGTGTTGCAGGCACTGAGTGCCGCGCAGGCCAGAAGGGCTGCCAGACCAAAGCGCAGCGATGCCGGTTCGAAACGCGAACCCGGGTGATTGAATCGCTTCATGGTGTCTCCTGATGTCGACGCTTCAATGAGCCGACGATTTTTTGTGAGGTAGCGGGCTTGAGTTTAACGACACCAGCGTGCGCGCAATTCCGTTTCCGCATGCAGGGCTTCTCGATGCGCCTGCCTCAGTGCCTCCACCATGTCGAACATCGGTGGTGAGACGACGCGTTTGCGCAGTCGGGCGATACACCACTTTGCGTGCATCCAGTCGGCCTGCATCAGCGGGACGACTCGTCCTGCGTTGAGTTCGGCGCCAACCATGCCGAAAGAAGCGAAGGTGAAGGCGTCGGTCGAGGCGACGATTCCAGCGGCAAGACTGAAGGACGGGCATTCGATGGCTGGAAAGGTCGGCATCGGCAAATCGCGTCGTGCTGCCAGAATCGGTTTGAGCACGCGTGCCGGGAGCATCACCACCTGCGCATAGGGATAGGCGAGGACGTCCGCGATCTGTAGGTCATCTTTCTCCGCGAGAGGGTGACCCGCCCGCACGATGACATGGCCTGGCATCGGTTCGAGCGTATCGATGATCTCAATCGCCTCGTCGTCGGCCAGGACACTCGATTCGCAGACCGCGACATCGAGGCTTCGCGAACGAAGCAGCCTCGACATGGATGTCGGATCTTCCATGCGGAGGCGAAGTCGCACCGATGGATGCTCAACGATGAAGCGGGGCGCAAAGCGCGGCGCAAGGATCTCGGCGGCATAGGCACCGAAGCCCACCGTCGTTTCGACCGTGCCCAGACCCTTGGTCTGCGCGACATCGCGTTCCAGATCCTTGAATCCTGCCAGCAGCCCCGCGGCGTGTTCGAGGAACACCCGACCGAAATCGGTCGGCGTGTGGCCCGAGCGAAGGCGCTCGAAGAGCGGCATTCCCACCCGTGTCTCAAGCTCCTTGATGCCCCGGCTGAGCGAGGGTTGCGCGATGTTCAGGGCCTCGGCGGCCCGGGTGAAGCTGCCGTATTCGGCAAGTGCCTGGGCCTGGCGCAGGAGTCGCAGATCGATCTGCACGGTGAATGGCTCAGTGAAGGGGTCACTGAATATACCCAATTCGCATGAAATCGATAACCGTCATGGCATTGCGCTATGCCCGGGAGATGCGTCAGGCTCGCGCCCGAACCGAAATATTGCCACTGTCATGGGAGTCACGATGGTCTTTACTAAACCGCTGAGCTCGATCGTGTTGGCCGGGGCGCTGAGCCTGCTGGCCGCCTGTTCGACATCGACCACATCGCCGTTCTCTGGGTCATCGGCCACCGGCGCCACCGACACCGCGCAACTCAAGAACATCGAGGCGATTGCCAAGGAAGCCTGGCTCTATGCCTATGCGCCGATCCAGGGCTATCAGACGCTTTACAACCAGACCCAGAATCCGCAGTTTCCGGGCTATGTCGGCGGCTTCAACCGCTTTCGCAATTATTCGCGCCTGAATACACCGACCGACACTGACATCGTCACGCCGAACAACGACACACCTTATTCCTGGGCCTGGCTTGATCTGCGTGCCGAGCCGATCGTGATTTCGCTGCCGGCGGTGCCTGCGCCGCGCTATTACGTGAACCAGTGGTTCGATCTCTACACCCACAATTTCGCTTACACCGGCGTTCGCACCACCGGTCGTGCGGCCGGCAACTATCTCTTTGCCGGGCCGCGCTGGAAGGGCGAGGTGCCCAGCGGCATCACGGGTGTGTTCCGCGCCGAGACCGAGATCGTGGGCACGCTCACGCGTACACAACTCGATGGCGCCGACGATATTCCGGCGCTCCAGGCCCTGCAGGCGCAGTACCGGATTACGCCCCTGTCGACCTTCACCGGAAAGCCGGCGCCTGCGCCGCTTGCGCCGATCGTGATGCCGCCCTGGGACAAGGACAAGGCCGAAGGCATCGGTTTCATCGGTTATCTCAATGCGATGCTGCCCTACATGCCGACCGTGCCGTCGGAGCAGGCGCAATTCGAGCGCTTTTCCCGGATCGGGATCGGCGCCGGCCGCTCCTTCAATCCGAATGCGCTGGCGCCCGATACGCGGGCAGCTATCGAATCCGGCGTGCAGGCCGCGAAGAAGGAGCTCACCGAGACCGCGCTTGCGCAGAAGGATTCGAAACTCCTGTTCGGAACCCGCGAGCAACTCGGCAGCGACTATGTGATGCGCCGTTCCCTGGGTGCCATGCTCGGCATCTACGGCAACACGAAAGAGGAGGCGGTCTACGGGAGCCAGCAGACCAGCTCCGATGGCAAAGTGCTCGATGGCAATCGAAAATGGCTGCTGCGTTTCGAGCCCGGCCAATTGCCGCCGGTCGACATTTTCTGGTCGATCACGATGTATACGCTGCCTGAACGCTTGCTGGTAGCGAATCCGATCAACCGCTATTCGGTTGGCGATCGTACGCCGGGCCTGAAAACCGGTGCCGATGGCTCGCTCGAAATTTATCTGACCAGCGACAACCCCGGTCCCGACAAAGCCTCCAACTGGCTGCCCACGCCCAAGGGACCATTCTTTTTCGTCGCTCGCTTTTATGGGCCACGGTCAAATCTGATCGACGGCAGCTGGACCTTGCCGCCTCTGGTCGAGATCAAGTAAGCCGCCCCCCTCCTTTGCAACGCTTCCGTGAGTACTTCAATGAACCGTTCTCTGCCTATTGGCCTGTCTGCGTCGCTGGCCGTCTGCGCTGCACTGTCCTTCAGCTCGGCCGCGCTGGCCCAGCCCGTCTCCACCCGCATGGGCACGCTGCAGCTCGAAAACGGCTATCCCTCAAAAGAAGCCGTCGAGAAGCTTTATGACGAGATGGACTATCAGCGTGCGTCGCAGATCTTTCTGTGGGGCCTGCCTGCCGTGGGTTTTCATAACCTGCATCAGGCGCATCTGAAGAACTTCGGCGCCAAGGACGGCGAGATCGTGCTGTATCAGTCCTTGAAGGACAAGGCCGGGATGCTCACGCCCAACCTCACCACGCTGTATGCCTTCAGCTTCTGGAACATGGCCGAAAAGGGTCCGCTGGTGGTCGAGGTGCCGCCCGGTGCCATCGCAGGGGGCGTCAATGACATCTGGCAAAGACCGATCACCGACATGGGTCAGACCGGCCCCGACAAGGGCAAAGGCGGAAAGTATCTGATCCTGCCGCCCGGTGGGCCCGATGTGAAAGCGCCCGGCTATACCGTGGTGCGCTCACCGTCGAATCAGATCTGGTTTGGCACGCGCGGCCTGTCGGCCGATCGCGCCGAGGCCGAGGCGACGGTGCGCAAGCATCGCCTCTATGCCTGGGCCGATCGCGCCAAACCGGGTGTGACCAACTACATCCCGGTCGGTGGCCGTGAGTGGTCCTCCTGGCAGCCAAGCGATATCCGCTATTTCCAGCAGCTGAAAGACGTGCTCGAGCCCGAGCCGCCGGAAGTCCGCGATGGCTATTTCTACGCCATGCTGCGCTCGATCGGCATCGAGAAAGGCAAGCCTTTTGCGCCCACCGATCGCCAGAAGAAAATCCTGGGCGAGGCCGCGGTCACCGGCGAACTGATGGCCCGCACCAATGCCTTCGAAAAGCGCTTCCCGGGCTCGACCGTTTTTGACGGCACGCACTGGGAATACTCGAACATGGTCGAGCTCGACCAGCAGGCCAAGGGCTACTCGCAGCTTGATGAGCGCGCGTCCTGGTTCTATGAAGCGATCGGCAATACGCTTGGCA
>Ga0007795_10000852_pt1 | contig 10578 bp, 10 predicted proteins | sample CryBogmetaGMA1M_FD_60369 | JGI IMG/M metagenome (GOLD analysis project Ga0007795, IMG submission 60369) | Freshwater microbial communities from Crystal Bog, Wisconsin, USA - MA1M | ecosystem: Environmental > Aquatic > Freshwater > Lake | place: Crystal Bog, Wisconsin, USA | collected 2009-07-06
TCATAGCCGAGCATCCCGAAACCCTAGAGCCCAGCTGGAGCGGCACCTACTCGCACAGGCCCGAAGCACTAAGCTTTGCTGCACCGCTAGCCCATTCCCTGGACTTGTTAACCCTTTGGTCCGACCGCAATAACGTGGCGACCTATGGCGTGATGGTTTGTCTGGGAACCTTGTTGGGCAGCGCTGCGGCAGCGTTGATCCGCCATCAATTTCATATCGAATCGTTCAGCAACCCGACCGATATGGCTCACCATATCGCAGGAGGTGTCCTGATCGGTTTTGGTGGCGTTACGGCCATGGGCTGCTCCATAGGCCAAGGCATCAGCGGCCTGGCGCTGCAATCGGCAGGGGCGATTTTGGCCGTGGCCGGCATCATTGCAGGCGCATGGCTTGGGCTACGCTACCAAGCTTGGCAATTGGACAGATAGGGCGCCTGTAAGACGCTTTAGACGCGCCCAAATGACCTCCAGGCGACGGAAGTAATGATGGAAACCCGCAGTTTCTTGGGCCTGGGCAACGAGATGGTCTATCTCTTTCGGGATACCTATTTAAATGACCACATCGCTGATCAGCTCAATGTATCAGCCCAAATATTCTTCGCCCAATTCATCGCATAAACACCTTCCAGTTCAGTCGCGCCTGTGGCTGCTGCAGTGACGCCTCCAGAGCCCGGGACCGTCACAAATGTTGTGCGGCCATCGAATTGACCGATTTGGTGCACGCTGGCCACATGCACTACGCGCTTATCGTCCACAAAGCTGTAGCAGGTGTTGGTGAGCATCGGTGCAGCATTGACTTCCCAGCCAGAAAGCTGCGCTACGACCGCTGTCGCGCACACCTTTGCTTGGCTGTTGGCCATATGACCGCTCTTGGGCATACCCGGTGCGATTTGAATCGAATCGCCCAGAACGTGAATGTCTTTGGCCGCTGTGGATTCAAAGGTCACGTAGTTGACGCCGCACCAATTGTTGTTAGCCTGATTTGCCAGCCCGGCTTGTAAAGCGATCTGGCCTGCACGCATGGCGGGTAAGACATTGAGCACTGTAGCCGTGACATCATCTTGCACATCGAACTTCACGGTATTGGTTCGAGCATCAACGGCGACAGTCTTGTGATTACCCCGATATTCCAAAATGCCCTTGTAATCATTCGCCCACACCGCCTTGAATAAAGGACCTTTTGAGGTGACGTCAGGGTTGGCATCCAGAATAAGTACTTTCGACTTGGGCTTTTTATTTTTGAAGTACCAAGCCACTTGGCTGGCTCGCTCATAAGGCCCGGGCGGGCAGCGATAGGGTGCTAGCGGAATAGCTATGGCATACGTGCCACCGTCCGGCATGGCCTCTAGCTGCTTGCGCAGGGCTACGGTTTCTGCGCCAGCCTTCCAAGCCTGCAAAATTTGACCAGACTCTGAGGCCGCCTTCAAACCTTCAATTGACGCAAAATTTAGATCGATACCGGGCGAGACGATCAGCTTGTCATATGCAACGCTTTGGCCTTGGCTGAGGGTGACTGTTTTCTTGCTGGGATCGATGCTGGTGACGGTATCCCGGACGACGGTGACTCCATGATTACTGGATAGACCGGAATAGGGCGTGGTCAGATCTGCGAGTTGCTTGCTGCCTCCAATCACTAGGTTGGAGATGGGGCAAGAGACGAAGTTGTAATTGGGTTCAATCATTACAACGTCGATCTTATATTCAGATAGTAGGCGCACATATTTGGCAGCTGTTGCACCACCGTAGCCACCACCAATTACGACCACTTTAGCCTTGGCAGGGATGCTAGCCGTCGTGGCGCATGCTCCCAGGCCCAATAGAGAAATCGCAGCAGACGTGTGCAGAAATGAGCGGCGTTGAATCATAGTGATCTCCTTATTTTTTCTGAGCAGCGAAATAGGAAGCAATTTGTTCAATCTGCGTATCGCTGTAGCCTTTGGCTAGTTGATGCATGATGGTGGCAGGGCGTTGACCAGAGGCAAAAGCTTTCATTTGCGTGACGATGTAATTTTTGGGCAAGCCAGCGAGCGTCACAACCGCTGAGCCTTCAAAGGCCTTGCCGTTGGTGCCGTGACAATTGGCGCAGGTTGCGGCCAGACTTTTGAGGTTTATGGTTGTCGCGTCTTGCGCTGCTGCCGGTATTGTGTGCAGGGCCAGTACGCTGACGGTCAAAATGGTCCAAATAGTTTGTTTTTTCATGGCTGCTCCGTAAAATGAAAACATAATAAGCTTTTAATAGAACCTATAACAAGGGAGTTGCCCAGGTAAATACCCTTAGGGAAGAGGGTGGGTCGGACGATCCAATTTGTACGTGCCGCCAAATGCGTCAACAAATTTGACGCTCAAAGTACCTGACAAGTTAAGCTGTATCGGTCAGTTGCTCAATCCCCCGGCCAAACGTACGCTTTTGGCTATGCGGTAAATGTGCGCCCGATCCTGCACAAATTGAATTGGGGCGTTCCCCTTGCGGATTGGGGATGTTCAGCGGGCCAATTGCCGCGCGGTCGCCGTCGCGGCCAAGCCGAATGCGGAGATGTGAAGGGGGAATAGGGAAACCCCGCGTGAGCCCGCGGGATCACCCGAATTTACCGATCGCTGAAACTGGCTATACATTGCAGCCATGCGCCGCACCCAATCAACGGTCAACGATGTTCCGAAGCCAGCGGCAGCGGAACGACTCGCTCGACGCATCGAGCGGCGCCGGCATCACGGCGGTATTGCCGCCCGTGGCTGGCGTGGTCTTGTTTCGACGAACTTGCTGATCTGTGGCGCGGCGCTGCTGGGCGCCCTGGCGTCGGCTACGGCGCTGGCGCACGGCACGCCGATACCCGGGATGTCGCAACAGAAAAAAGGGAATGTGCTTGGGGGTGATTTCGAACTTCTGGATACCGATGGCCGGGTATTCAAGCTCAGCTCCCAGCGCGGCAAGATCGTGCTGATCTATTTTGGCTATACCGGATGCCCAGACGCCTGTCCGACCGATATGCTGCTGTTCCAGGAAGTCCTCTCGCGCCTGGGCAACAGGAAAGACCTGGTTCAACCCATTTTCATATCGGTCGATCCGGCGCGCGACACGCCGACGGTCCTGGCGGCCTATGTGCGCAACTTCAGTCCAGCGATCCTGGCGCTTACGGGCAGCGAGCAGCAATTGCGCGCCGTGGGAAATACCTACGGCAGCCACTTCAGCTATGTCGGTCGCACGCCGGGCTCGACCACCTATACCGTCGATCACTCGGTCAACATCTACGTCATCAATGGCGAAGGCAGACTGGTCAGCGTCATTCCCTTCGGCACGCCGGTCAAGGAAGTCATGCGGCGCATCGAGGCGATGCTGGACAAAACCGGCTGACCAGCCACGACGAACGTCGCTCACGAATTAGCTGCGCCCGATCTAAAACTACACGGAGACACACCATGGCCCACATCGTCATTCTGGGTGCAGGCATCGGCGGCATGCCGATGGCCTATGAAATGCGCCAACGGGCGAGGAAGGCGGCCCTGGCGAGCACCCTGTAGTTCATGAATAGCTCGATCTGGCTGCGCGACTGCGCCGAGCTGGAGCCCGATCGACGCAGCCGCTTCAGAACAACACCACGCCGCGAATCGATTCGCCACGTTTCATGAGGTCGAACCCCTTGTTGATGTCTTCCAGTGGCATGGTGTGGGTAATGAGCGGATCGATGCTGATCTTGCCCTCCATATACCAGTCAACGATCCTGGGTACATCCGTCCGGCCACGGGCGCCGCCAAAAGCTGAGCCTTCCCATTTGCGACCAGTAACGAGTTGGAATGGTCGCGTGCTGATCTCGGCCCCCGCCTCGGCCACGCCGATGATGATGCTGCGGCCCCAGCCCTTGTGTGTACACTCCATCGCCTGCCGCATCACCGTGGTGTTACCAATGCACTCGAAGCTGTAGTCCGCACCGCCGTCGGTCAATTGCACAATGGCATCGACGATGTTCTCGTGGTCCCTGGGGTTCAGGAAATGCGTCATGCCGAACCTGCGCGCCATCACCTCACGCGCAGGGTTCAGGTCCACGCCGATGATCTTGTCGGCACCCACCATCTTCGCGCCTTGAATCACGTTCAGGCCAATGCCACCCAAGCCGAATACCACGACATTGGCGCCGGCTTCGACCTTGGCGCTGAACAGCACCGCGCCGATGCCGGTGGTGACGCCACAGCCAATGTAGCAGACCTTGTCAAACGGCGCGTCCTTGCGGATCTTGGCCAGTGAAATCTCGGGGACCACGGTGTAGTTGCTGAAGGTGGAGGTGCCCATGTAGTGAAAAATGGGTTTGCCGTTCAGGCTGAAACGGCTGCTGGCGTCCGGCATCAGGCCCTTGCCTTGCGTGCCACGAATGAGCTGACACAAATTGGTCTTGCGGCTCAGGCAGAACTTGCACTGGCGGCACTCCGGGGTGTAGAGCGGAATCACGTGGTCGCCCTTTTGCAGCGAGGTGACGCCCGGCCCCACGTCCACTACGATACCCGCGCCTTCATGTCCCAGAATCGCCGGGAAGATGCCCTCCGGGTCGGCGCCGGACAGGGTGTAGTAGTCGGTATGGCAAATGCCCGTGGCTCTGATCTCGACCAGCACTTCCCCAAACCTGGGGCCTTCGAGATCGACCGTTTCGATGGTGAGTGGTTCGCCTGATTTCCAGGCAACGGCGGCTTTGGTTTTCATTGTTCCTTCCTGATCAAACAGCAAAAAATGGAGGACGTCTTGGCGCGTTGTTCCGCAGTTCCGCCGAAAGCCATCGCCGCACCATACTGCCCGTGCCGGTCGTTTGTCGGTTCGCAGGTCGAACCAGGGTCCAGACTACGAGATACCGGCTCTTTCGGGATGCCCGAAGATGGTCGTGTCTCAGGCCGTGGCTTTGCCCCTGCCAACGTGCGTTGCGATGGCATCCATCAGGGCCGGCGACAGGCAGTCGTACGGCTCCAGCCCGAGTTCCTTTAGACGTTCTCGAATGGCAGGCATTTGAGTTGGGTCGGTACCCGTTTCGATGATCGATGAGACAAACGCCGCGAATTCGGGCGGCGCCCAGCCTTCGGTGTCGGCGAGTTCGGTGTGGACGAAATCGAGGCCGTAGAACGGATGGTCCTTGTTCTCGATCCGGCCAAACATATGAACACCGCAGCCTGTGCACGCATGGCGCTGAATGGTCGCGCTGCTGTCGACAATCTTCAGCTTCTCTTCATGGGCTGTTACCTTGACGCTGTCGCGTGAAACGACGGCTACCTGCGAGAACAAAGCTCCCTTCGGCTTCCAGCATTTGCTGCAACCGCAGGCATGGTTGTGTGCCGTCTGGGCTCCAATCGTCACCTCTACCTTATCGGATGCACATTTGCAGCGAAGTTTTCCTCCAGAAAACCCTGGCGCAACTGGTTTTATTCCGGCGTCTATCGACGGGTGAATCAATACAGAAGTGCTCATTATTTGTTTCCTTCTCCCCTAGCGAGGTATGTTGGTTAAAGGACAGTTCGCCTCAGAACACCATTCGCGCCCTGGCATTTGAACGCCACATTCTGTGTTGCCCCTTGCCCAGACGCGCCATTGTTCGTGCTTTTCGGAACGTACAAGTCAGGATGAAGCATCCACTTGTCTGGCAGAGAATAGACGGGACGGCCTGGATCGACAATCAGGATGAATCCGTAGCCAGATGGAGGTCATCCCTGACGGCTTGATGAAGTTGCGCCTTAGGTGAAGACCGCACGGGCTGTCGCGCGGCGGTAAAGAAGACCGCATGTCGCGCGGTTGCCGCTGCAACTGCAGCCGAGGCGGGGCGATTCGCGAAATGACTGCGCGTATTCCAGGTATCTGCGCCGGTCGCGGGTGCAGCATGCGGCGTCGCGTTTCTCGACGGTGAAATCTAGTAGCCTCGTCGGTACGTGCTCGCCGGGTCTTTTTGCGGCGGCATATCACCCGGTTGCGCTGCCCGGCCCTGCGCCACCAGCTTTTGCACGTTGTCCCCAAGGAGGCTTCCAAGGAAGGCAGTTAGGGCCTTCTTTTCGGTCGGCGCGAGGCCTAATGGTCTGAGTAATGGATCTTTCTGAGGGTTGTCGATGCCGCCGCGGTCGTAGAATTCGACCACTGCTTCCAGTGTGGCGAGAGAGCCGTCATGCATGTACGGCGCTGTAAGCGCGATGTTGCGTAGCGTAGGCGTGCGGTAGGCCCAGGAGTCCGCCGGATCGAGTGTGACTTCGTAGCGTCCGACGTCCGGTTGCGACGGCTCGAAAGAGGCCAGCGCCTTGTTCTCGACCTCGACGAACACGCCTGGCGCGAGTTGTACGCGGTGTTTCTTCGGCAGCCCCATGCTGTGCGCGTAGCCGATACCGGTGTTGTGAAAGCGGTTGTCGGTAAACAGCGCGCTCTTGTCCCCCACGACGTGGCAGGTGGCGCAACCGGCCTTGCCGGTGAACAGTACGAAACCGGCCTGCTCGTCTGCACTCAGCGCGTTCTGCTCCCGGCCGTAGTGCCAGCGGTCAAAACGCGAGTTGCCGGAGACCAGGGTGCGCTGGTAAGCTGCCAGCGCCTGGCCCACGGACAGCACGTCGGGTCCGCGTCCGTCGAAGGCTTTCTCGAAGCGGGCGGCATACTCGGGCAAGACCCTGATCTTCTCGATGACGTAGCCAATCGACGGATTCGCCATTTCGTTGCTGGCAAGCAGCGGTCCCCAAGCCTGATTCTCCAGGCTGAACTCGCGACCGTCGTGGAACAACTGCTCGACGTAGGCCACGTTGTATATCGTGGGTGAATTGCGGCGGATGCTCTGGCCCTCGATGCCGACGGCGGTGCCCAGCTCGTTGGAGGTGAATCCCTGCTCGGGCACGTGGCACATGGCACAGGACAAGGTGTTGTTGTGCGACAGGCGACGGTCCATGAACAGCGTGCGCCCGAGTTCTATCTTGGCCTGTGTGAGCGGATTGTCCGGCGGCAGCGGAACGGCAGGCAACCCGAGCGGTGGCACCCATTGCACCGGCGCATTGCCGGGTGCGCCGGGCCAGTCGCAGGCAGGCAGCGCAAGCACCCCAAGCAGGATGAGGGCGCCGTGCAACGGCATCATTTCAGCCTGACTCCGTCTTCCAAAAGCAAGGTCTTGATGTCGTTGAGCACCATCGCCGGCAGCAGGTAGTCGGTTGTGTAGATCTCGCGCACGATGCGATTGCGGTCGATCAGGAACACCTTAAGCACGTGGCTGTAGGTTCCGACCGGTTTGCCGGTCGCCTTGTCGATGTCCACGCCTACATCCTGGCCAAAGCCGTCAAGGATCGGCAGCAATTCGCGGCGCGAGCGTGTGGTCAGGAAATCCCAGGCAACGTGTTGTCCCGCGCCGCCGAGATCGCGCCCATAGAGGGCAATGGCTTGCGGCGTGTCGCGCACCGGGTCGAAGGACAGGCTGACGAAACGAACCCTGCCGCGGGTTACCGGCAACTTTTCGAGCTCGCCCTTCACCAGGTGCATGACCGTCAGCGCATAGGGACACCCGTTCGGATCAGCGCAGGAAGAGTACATGAAGGCAAGCAGCGTGATCCGGCCGTACGTGAACTCGGACAGTCTGCGGCCCCTGCCGTCAGCGTCGAGTACGGCCCCTTCCGTTGCAGGCTGGATCCGCTCCAACTTGTAGGTGCCGGCCGCCGGCGGCACGAAGTCCATGATCGGCGCGGCTGGCGCGATGCCACAAGCCAGCCAGACCAGAACCGCCCCCCCGACCCTGATGAGAGGGCGAGTGATTCGCCACATTGCAGCAAATCCCAAGTACTGCTACTTCTGCGCGACCAACGCCGGCTGGGCGGGCGGGCTTTGCGCCAAGTCGAGTGGTTTGAGGGTGGAGAGGTCGCGTGCCTGGAACTTCATGTGATGGGCGCGCCCAAGCTTTTCCTTGTAGAAATCGATCTCGAAGGCCAGCTTCAGGTCCTTGCCGTCCCAGTTGTACATCTTCAGAAACTGCTCGTCGTCCTTGCCTTTCTTGTCCCAGTTTCCCAGCAGCGAGGTGGTGAAATAAACACGTTTGCCGTCGTAGCTTTGCGACACCATGTTGACCTGCGAACCGATCTGCTTGGTGAAGGTTTCCTTCGGCTTCATCGGGTCGGACATATCCCAGTAACGCGTGGTGCCGTCCATGAAGGTGTTGATCCACATGCCGCGGCCGTCGGCGGTGATGCTGATATCCACCGGCAGCGGGATCTTGGCTGGATCCCCGATGGTGGCAACGTCCTTCACCTGCCATTCGCCCGTGGCGTCCTGCTTGTAGACCCAGATCTTGGAGGTCAGGGCGGTGGTGGTGACGGCCCAGTTGTCGCCAGGCTTCCAAGACCAGCGCACTTCCAGCGGTGCACCCGGCGTCTGGAACACCTTGAGCGGCTTCATGGTCTTCATGTCCCACATGACCGAGGTATTGCCAAAGCGCTTCATCGCTTCGCCGTCCTTGATCAACTTGCCTAGGTCCATCATGTAGTTGTTCCAACCCGTGAAGGACGAGGTGAGGAAGACGTTCTTCTGCGGGTTAATGGCGGCATCGTAGCCGTAGCCGTCGCCACCTTCCTTGGGCATCGGGTGGTTGGCGACGTAGTCGCCCTTGTTGTTATAGATGACGACGCCGGTCTCGCCCCCATGGTCCTTGTTGTTGGACAAAGGCGTGATCAGCATGCGGCCCGGCATGGCGATGAAGGAGTGCGGCCCGACAAAACCCGTTTTCTGCACGAAGTCGGTGATGGTCTTGGTCAGCTTCGGCTTGGCCGGATTGGTGCCGATGTCGAAGATGTAGATCTTGTTCGAATCGAGCGCGCCGCCCCACAGAAAGCGGCGGTCGTCCGACAGGCCGACGTGGTGTACCTCGCCACGGCCGCCGAGCGACAGCTTGTGGATAATCTTGCCGTAGGTCTTGGAATTGGGATTGACGTCCACGGTGACCAGCTTGTCGGAACCGTCGCCGACGCCCTTGACACCCAGCGTCCAGACATAGACCAGATCTTCCTGCCCCTTAATCAGCGGCGTGTAGGGCGAACAACTGGTCTCGTCGGCAAGCGCCGAGCCGCCCGACAGCAAGGCACCGGTCAAAGTGGCGGAGACCGCCAGCGCCAGCGCGATCTTGCGGGGCAAGCCTTTTCCGTACGTTTCGTCATTCATGCTTTTCTCCTTATGTGAAATTGAATACAAACCTGGTGCGGACACTCCTCCTCGCATCAAAAAGCAGCGAAGTACCAGTACGTCGTTTCATGTTAATGAAGCCGCGTGGGAGGGCAATTGGGATGTTTACCTAGTTGGGCGCAGACAGACCCTTATTGATCCGCCAGCGCAGCCTGCTAGCATCACATTGCACAATGGAATGGTGGTGGCCAAATGGACCTTGGAAACGAAGCGACGGGGTACGCGCTTGTAGCGATGGGGGCGGCACTGGCGGTGGCGCTGGTTCTTCTCGCGCTGATGCTGCTGCGCCTGCGCGACGCGCTGCGGCAGGCCCGCGTCAAGGAGGTCGAGCACCAGGGCGTGCTGGATCGGCTGAAGGAGAACGAATACCGCTTGCGTGCCATCATTGAATCCGAACCAGAGTGCGTCAAGCTGCAGGCCGCCGACGGCACCGTACTCGAGATCAATCCTGCCGGCATGCGGTTGGTGGACGCAGACCGGCTGGAGGACATCATTGGCAAGCAAATCTATTCGGTCGTCGCACCGGAATACATCGATGCCTATCGCGAAAATTTGCGGCGTGTCTTCGCCGGTGAGGCGGTTGTCTACGAGTTCCGGGCGATCACCCTCAAGGGCAGAAAAGCCTGGATGGAAACACATGCCGTGCCGCTGCGTGACGCCCGCGGCACGATCTACGCCCTGCTTGGCATCACGCGCGATATCACCGAGCACAAGCAGACCGAGGAGCAGGCGCGGCGGCACCAGACGGAACTGGCGCGCGTGGCACGCCTGTCGACCATGGGCGAGATGGCCACCGGCATCGCCCACGAACTCAACCAGCCGCTCTCTGCCATTGCCAACTTCGCCCGCGGCTGCATCCGTCGGCTGCGCGCGGACGGCATGGATCCGGCAGACCTTGTCGAGCCGCTCGAGGAAGTGTGCGAGCAGGCCGAGCGCGCCGGGGAAATCCTTCGGCATGTGCGGGATTTCGTGCGCAAGAGCGAGTTGGAGTTGAAACCGTTGGACATCAATCAGGTCGTTGGCACAATGGTCAAGTTCACCGAACTCGAGGCGCGCCAGCAAGGCGCAATCGTGCGGGTCGAACTCAGTGCCGGGTTGCCGCAGGTGCAGGCCGACGCCATCATGATCGAGCAGGTGGTCTTTAACCTGGTGCGCAACGCCGCCGAAGCGATGACCGAGGCACATTCGCCGCGGCGCGAGGTCACCATTCGCACGCGCAAGATCGAAAGCGACTTCGTCGAGATCGAGGTCGCCGATACCGGGCCTGGCATCGACGGAGCGGTGATCGACCAGGTTTTCGACCAGTTCTTCACCACCAAGCCAGAGGGCGTCGGCATGGGTCTTTCCATCGGCCGGTCGATCGTCGAATCGCATGGCGGCAGGATCAGGGCCGAGTCTGGGAGCAATGGCGGCGCCACTTTTCGC
>Ga0007795_10000853_pt1 | contig 10575 bp, 8 predicted proteins | sample CryBogmetaGMA1M_FD_60369 | JGI IMG/M metagenome (GOLD analysis project Ga0007795, IMG submission 60369) | Freshwater microbial communities from Crystal Bog, Wisconsin, USA - MA1M | ecosystem: Environmental > Aquatic > Freshwater > Lake | place: Crystal Bog, Wisconsin, USA | collected 2009-07-06
ATCTTGAGGGTAGCAAAGCAGCCTCAAAAGATAATCCTAAAAAGAAACTCTTTGTTTTATTTGGTATTGCTGCTGCACTCGTATTTTCAGCAGTCAATCTACGACCACTATTTTTCCCCGAGCCACCCAAAGAAGAAATTGTGGTGGAAACAGTGCAAGAGGCCCCACCTGCTAACGTCCCTGTAGAGGATGCCAAGCCAGCTCTGACTGCGCAAGCGCCTGTGTCAGCACCACTTCCAGTGGCAGAGGCTGCTGTACCAGTCGCGGCAATTTCTACGGAATGCCCAGCAGTTGATTCGGCGGCAATAACTTATAAGCCTGAAGCTCCTAAAAAGTCTGGAGATATGGTTTATGTTCAATCCAAGACGGCGCAAACCGTCTGCGTGATTGATGCTTTAGGAAAGAGTCAGAATAAAACTTTGGAGCCTGGCATAGGGGCAAGCATTTATGGCAAGCCACCATTTAAAGTACTCACTTTAGGGCTTAATCAGGTAGATTTGTATTTCCAGGGAGCTAAGGTGCGTACAGGCGGCACTGGAAAGACAATTGTTTTAGAGGCAGCTGAAATCATCCAGCCTGCAGCCTCAACAGATTCTCAGTTGCGCTAAGAATCTGTATTAGCTTAAAAGGCAATCAAACTGCAGATTCGTTAGTTTCGCCAGTGCGAATCCGAATCACTTGCTCAACGGCAGTAACAAAAATCTTTCCGTCACCAATTTTTCCAGTATGGGCAGCCTTGGTAATGGCTTCAATGGCAGCCTCAAGGCGATCGCTTGGAACGACAGCTTCTACCTTAACCTTAGGTAAAAAGTCGACTACATACTCAGCACCACGATAGAGCTCAGTATGGCCTTTTTGGCGACCAAAGCCTTTAACTTCAGTCACAGTTAAGCCTGTAACACCTACTTCTGCCAAAGCTTCACGAACTTCGTCTAGTTTGAACGGTTTAATGATTGATGTAATTAATTTCATTTATTCCCCCTAATGCAGTAATCATACCTAGAACTCAAATATAACGCTAAAAACAAATGCTTTTATCAATTATTAAGCTCTAAATTGTGAAGTAATTGGGTAGCGCCAGTCTCGGCCAAAAGCGCGGGTAGTTACACGAACCCCGGGCGGCGCTTGGCGCCGCTTGTATTCATTTAATTTGATCAGGCGAGTCACTTTCTCTACGCTCTCGGAATCAAAGCCGGCAGCAATGATTTGCGCGATAGATTGATTCTGTTCCATATAACGCTCGACGATGCCATCTAAGACTTCATAAGAAGGCAAGCTATCTTGGTCAGTTTGGTCAGGGCGCAATTCTGCTGAAGGGGCGCGCGTTAAGATTCGCGTGGGAATGACTGGCTTAATACTATTACGGTAATCACACAGTCGATACACCAAAGTCTTAGCAATATCTTTGATGACTGCAAAGCCACCAGCCATATCACCATACAAAGTACAGTAGCCAACAGCCATCTCGCTCTTATTGCCAGTTGTTAACACTAGACGCCCCGTTTTATTTGAGAGAGCCATGAGCAATGTACCGCGGACACGAGCTTGAATATTCTCTTCAGTCGCGTCTAGCTTTAACCCTTTGAACTGTGCTGCAAGAGATTCTTCGAGGGCATCTACTGGACCACTTATGGGAATCTCGTCATATTGCACGCCTAAATTTTTAGCTAGCTCACTAGCATCAATCCAGGAAATATCAGCGGTATAGCGCGAAGCCATCATCACAGCGCGTACCTTGTCGGCACCTAGTGCATCAACTGCAATAGCTAAGACTAAAGCAGAATCTACACCACCCGATAAGCCGATGATGACTCCGGGAAAATGATTTTTAGTCACGTAGTCGCGCACACCTAAAACAAGGGCTTGATAGGCTTGTGCCTCAACACTTTGTGGCGGGCTTATCAGCCCCTTCTCTAATTGACCAGAGGCGCTAACACTCACAATCCCCAGGCCAACTTCGAACTGAGGCATTGCCATGACTACTTCACCGACTCCGTTTAATGCAAATGAGCCACCATCAAACACCAATTCATCTTGCCCGCCAACTGCATTGACATAAACCAAAGGCATTTTGGTTTGTGCAATATGTGCCCGCAATACATCGATGCGCAAGGTTTCTTTTTTCAGATGGTAAGGTGACGCGTTCGGAACCAGTAAAACTTGAGCGCCGGCAGCATGCGCTTGTTTAGCTGGGGCAGCATGCCACGCATCTTCGCATAGGATCACACCGTAGCGGATGCCATTGCATTCAAATACACAGGCTTCTTTGCCAGGAACAAAGTAACGCACTTCATCGAATACTTCGTGGTTAGGCAATTTTTGTTTGGCATAGCCTGCAATCACTTTTCCGTTTTGTAAAACGGATGCATAGTTTTGTAGACCAGCTGAAGTCTTTTTAGGATGGCCCACAATGACGGTGAGATCTGGGTATTGAGCTAACTCAACCATCAAAAGATCGAGCTGCTGCTGTGCTTTCTCAATAAAAGCAGGGCGCAGCAATAAGTCTTCGGGGGGATAGCCGGTAAGCGAGAGCTCTGGCGTAATTACTAGATTGGCCCCTTGTTTAAGAGCTTCTTGGGCAGCTTTGTGAATCAGTTGAGCGTTGCCAACCAAATCCCCTAGCATGGGGTTCATTTGGACTAGGGCAATTTTCTGTGTGCTCACTCCGAATCACAAAGCCTATATAAATAAATCAGTTAGTAGAACAAAATGACTTAATGTTCTTTGTTGTAACGCTCGATGCCTTCTAAGATTTCTTTATGAGCATCTTCTACGCCACCCCAGCCTTTTACTTTGACCCATTTTCCTGGCTCGAGATCTTTGTAGTGCTCGAAGAAATGTTGGATTTGGTTGAGGCGTAATTCATTGATATCTGCTGGCTTTTGCCAATGAGTATAGATAGGCAAAATTTTGTCTTCTGGGACGGCTAGTAATTTAGCGTCTTGTCCACCTTCATCTTCCATTTGCAACACGCCAAGTGCGCGGCAGCTCACAACTACACCCGGAATTAGTGGGAATGGAGTAATGACCAGAACATCAACGGGGTCACCGTCACCAGCAATAGTTTTATTGATGTAGCCGTAGTTACAGGGATAGTGCATAGCAGTACCCATAAAACGGTCTACGAAAATCGCGCCACTTTCCTTATCCACTTCGTACTTCACAGGATCAGCGTTCATGGGGATTTCAATAATGACGTTAAAGCTCTCAGGGATCTTTTTGCCTGGCTTAACTTTGTCCAAACTCATAAATGCTCCAAATGGTGATTAGTAAATACCCTGATATTAGCAAACAGGCTCAGGGGTGATTCTGATTCATACTGTTACAGCTTTAGAGCCCTAGTTTAAAGCTTTAAAAAACTAGGCTCACTGAAGCGCTAGATATATAAAACAATAGGATCAACTTTAGGGAGTTCAAGCATGAGTAATGTCACTTTAGGCTTGTATTTTGCCTTAGCGTGCGGTGTCCTGGCCGTGATTTACGGTTTTGTGATGCGCAGCTGGATTTTGAAGCAAAGTACTGGCAACGCCAAAATGCAGGAGATTGCAGAGGCAATTCAGCAGGGCGCTGCCGCTTATTTATCGCGTCAATATAAAACGATTGCTGTAGTTGGGGTGATTCTCACTATCCTCATGGCGCTCTTCTTAGACTTCGCAACCGCGATTGGTTTTGTAGTTGGTGCGGTGCTATCTGGAGCATGTGGCTTTATTGGTATGAATGTTTCAGTAAGGGCAAACGTACGTACTGCTGAAGCAGCTACCAAAGGTATGAACGAGGCGCTCAATGTGGCATTTAAAGGCGGCGCAATTACCGGCATGCTAGTAGTTGGCCTTGGCCTCTTAGGTGTTGGCTTGTTCTTCATGTTCCTCGTCTCCATTGGTGCAGGGCAGGATCTAGCTGCTGTATTGCATCCGCTCATTGGCTTAGCATTCGGCTCTTCATTGATCTCTATTTTTGCTCGTCTTGGCGGCGGTATCTTCACTAAAGGTGCAGACGTTGGTGCCGACTTGGTCGGTAAGGTAGAAGCAGGTATTCCTGAGGATGATCCACGCAATCCAGCGGTGATTGCCGATAACGTTGGTGACAACGTTGGCGACTGCGCAGGTATGGCGGCCGACTTATTTGAAACCTATGCTGTGACATTAATTGCCACGATGGTACTTGGTTCATTAATGGTAGCTGGCGCACCAGTAGCAGCGATTATTTATCCGTTGGTCTTAGGCGGCGTCTCAATCATTGCTTCCATTATTGGCTGCTCTTTTGTCAAGGCAACTCCTGGTATGAAGAATGTGATGCCAGCTCTGTATAAGGGCTTAATCATCGCTGGTGGTTTGTCATTGGTAGCGTTCTACTTTGTGACTAACTTCATCATGCCTGATGATGCTTTGGGTATTCCTGGCAGCCAATGGCGCTTATTTGGCTCAACAGTAGTAGGTCTCCTATTAACTGCAGGATTGGTTTGGATTACCGAATACTACACTGGTACTCAGTTCAAACCAGTTCAGCATATTGCTGAGGCTTCTACTAAAGGTCACGGTACCAACATCATTGCAGGCCTAGGTATCTCGATGAAGTCCACTGCATATCCAGTGCTCTTTGTGTGCGCTGCTATTTTTGCTGCTTACTGGCTAGCTGGTTTATATGGCATCGCCATTGCAGCAACAGCGATGTTATCGATGGCAGGTATTGTGGTTGCGCTAGATGCTTATGGCCCAATTACTGATAACGCCGGTGGTATTGCGGAGATGGCAGGTTTACCGCAAGCAGTCCGCGACATTACCGATCCATTGGATGCTGTTGGCAACACTACCAAAGCGGTAACCAAAGGCTATGCGATTGGTTCTGCTGGTTTAGCCTCACTCGTACTATTCGCTGACTACACCCATGCGCTCGAAGCTATTGGGCAACAGGTTTCCTTTGACCTCTCTAACCATATGGTGATCATTGGCCTCTTTATTGGCGGCATGATTCCTTACTTGTTTGGTGCGATGGCAATGGAAGCGGTTGGCCGTTGTGCTGGTGCAGTAGTAGAAGAAGTGCGCCGACAGTTCCGTGAGATTCCTGGAATCATGGCAGGTACCGCTAAGCCTGAATACGGTAAGGCAGTAGATATGCTGACCTCAGCTGCCATTAAAGAAATGATTGTCCCTTCCTTATTGCCAGTAGTTGCACCAATCGTGGTTGGTCTCTTATTAGGACCTGCTGCATTGGGTGGCCTATTGATGGGTACGATCGTCACCGGTTTGTTTGTTGCGATCTCGATGTGTACTGGTGGTGGTGCTTGGGATAACGCGAAGAAATATATCGAGGAAGGCAACTTCGGCGGCAAAGGTTCTGAAGCGCATAAAGCAGCAGTGACTGGTGATACTGTAGGCGATCCCTACAAAGACACTGCTGGTCCTGCAGTAAACCCACTCATTAAGATCATTAACATCGTGGCATTACTCATCGTGCCACTCTTACCAGTGATGAGTCGCTAAGAAAAAGTAGTACAGCAACAAGCAAAAACGCCTAGCATTGCTAGGCGTTTTTGCTTAGAGAATCTTCAGAAGTCTTAATCCAAAGTTTCTAAATAGCGCTGCGCATCGAGTGCGGCCATACAGCCGGTGCCAGCACTAGTGATGGCTTGACGGTAGATATGGTCTTGTACGTCACCAGCAGCAAATACACCAGGGATATTGGTGGCAGTGGCATTACCCTCTAAGCCTGAGTGCGTTTTGATGTAGCCATTATTCATATCTAGCTGACCAACAAAGAGTTCGGTATTGGGTTTATGGCCAATGGCAATGAAGGCACCAGTCACAGCAATATCTTCAGTGCTGCCATCTTGTTTCTTGATGCGTACCCCAGTAACACCTTTTTCATCACCAAGCACTTCATCAAGTGTTGAATTGAGTTTGAGCTCTACCTTGCCTTCAGCAACTTTAGCCATCAAGCGATCATTCAAGATAGGTTCGGCGCGAAATTTATCGCGGCGATGAATGACTGTAACTTTCTTGCAAATACCGGTGAGATAGAGTGCTTCTTCAACTGCGGTGTTACCGCCACCAACAACACAGACATCTTGATTGCGGTAGAAGAAACCATCGCAAGTGGCGCAACCAGAAACGCCGCGACCCATAAATGCTTCCTCACTAGGCAAGCCAATGTATTGAGCAGAAGCGCCCGTAGAAATAATCAACGCATCGCAGGTATAGGTTCCAGAGTCGCCAACTAAGCGAATTGGCTTTTCTTTAAGGGCTGCAGTATGAATATGATCAAAAATGATTTCGGTATTAAATCGTTCGGCATGCTTTAAAAAGCGGTCCATGAGCTCTGGGCCTTGGACCCCATCAGCATCTGCAGGCCAGTTTTCGACGTCAGTGGTGGTCATTAATTGACCCCCTTGAGCCAGGCCAGTAATCAGGGTGGGCTTTAAATTGGCTCGGGCGGCATAGACTGCCGCTGTGTAGCCAGCAGGGCCAGAACCGAGGATAAGAACTTTGGAGTGTTTTGGGGTATTTGTAGTCATATGCAAATTATAGGTTTGCTTGTTTACAATCGGTAGAACATGGCGAGAACCGTATACCCGAAATCCCAAATCCCCCAGCCACCCAATAGCGATGGGCAGGGTAGGATGCCCCGCCTTCTACTGGAGGCCCGCTGGTTCATCTCCCTGGGTTTATGTCTGGGCTTATTTGCCATTTTGTTGACTTATTCCAAGGCTGATCCAGCCTGGTCCCATGCCAGTTTTGAGACCCCCAGTAACTTAGGTGGCCGTTTTGGGGCTTATTTAGCCGATTTGATGCTATACATCTTTGGTGTTTCTGCTTTCTGGTGGGTCGCCCTTTTTGGTCGACGAGTCCTCAATGGCTGGCGTGAACTCTGGAGCGTTCCCCTGCCACCGGATCCTGATGCCAAGCCAGAATCCCTCTTAGTGCGCTGGTTGGGCTTTGGATTGACCTTGGCGTGCAGTATGGGTCTTGAGTCTATTCGCATGCATTCGCTGTCCTGGGCGCTCCCTAGACCTCCTGGAGGCATCTTGGGTGAGTTGATCGGCGATCCTCTGCAAATGTCCCTGGGCTTTACCGGGGCCACCTTGGTTTTGCTATTTGGCCTATGTGCTGGCTTATCCCTGTTCTTGCACTTCTCCTGGTTAGATATTGCTGAGAAAGTAGGGCGCTTCCTGGAAGTCACCTATCACCGCATTCGCGAACGTCGCGATAGTGAAGAGGATCGCAAGCTCGGTGAGGTTGCTGCGGAAGAGCGCGAAGAATTTGTGGAGGAGTTTCGTGGGCGTGTGGAAGTTGCTGCACCTGTGCAGATCGTGCGCGCACCAGTAGAAATTCCAAAAAGTGCTCGAGTTGAGCGTGAGAAGCAACAACCGCTCTTTGTTGATATCCCTGATTCGGAACTGCCACCACTAGCATTACTTGACCCCGTACCAGAAGCAAAAGAAACGATTTCTGCAGACGTATTAGAATTTACCTCGCGTTTAATCGAGCGCAAGTTAGCTGAATTTAATGTTCAGGTAACTGTGATTGCTGCATATCCTGGCCCTGTCGTTACGCGTTATGAAATTGATCCAGCAGTTGGTGTGAAGGGCAGTCAGATTGTGAATCTCTCCCGCGACCTTGCTCGCTCGCTTGGTGTTGTGAGTATGCGTGTTGTAGAAACCATTCCAGGTAAAACCTGTATGGCTTTGGAATTACCAAACCCTACTCGTCAATCAGTTTACCTTTCAGAGATCCTCACTTCACAGGTATACAACGACAATCATTCGTTGCTGACTTTGGCTTTAGGTAAAGATATTTCCGGTAGTCCGATGGTGGCTGACCTAGCGAAGATGCCGCACTGCTTAGTTGCTGGTACTACAGGTGCTGGTAAGTCAGTTGGTATTAATGCCATGATTTTGTCGATACTTTTTAAGGCCAAGCCTGATGAAGTTCGTCTGATCATGATTGATCCAAAAATGCTCGAGATGGCGATCTATGACAAGATCCCCCATCTCTTGTGTCCAGTAGTTACCGATATGAAGCAGGCTTACAACGCACTCAATTGGGCTGTTAACGAAATGGAGCGTCGTTACAAGTTGATGAGTAAGTTTGGGGTGCGTAATTTAGCCGGCTTTAACAAGAAAATTTTAGAAGCAGAAGAGAAAGGTGAAAAACTCACCAATCCATTTAGCTTAACCCCGGATGATCCTGAGCCAATCTATAAAGCACCAGTGATCGTAGTGATCATCGATGAGTTGGCTGACTTGATGATGGTCTCTGGTAAGAAGATTGAAGAGTTGATTGCGCGAATTGCACAAAAAGCACGTGCTGCAGGTATTCATTTGGTGCTAGCAACGCAACGCCCAAGCGTAGATGTTATTACTGGTTTAATTAAAGCCAACGTACCCACCCGGATTTCATTTCAGGTGAGTAGCAAGATTGATAGCCGAACCATTTTGGATCAGCAGGGCGCTGAAGCGCTCCTTGGTATGGGTGATATGCTCTACATGGCACCAGGCACCGGCTTACCAGTGAGGGTACATGGTGCATTTGTATCGGACGATGAAGTTCATCGCGTAGTAGATTGGCTTAAAGAGAAGGGCGAGGCCAATTATATCGATGGCGTTCTTGAGGGTGCCGATGAATCTAATATGGATGCCTTAACCGGTGAGAATGGCGGCGAAGCAGATCCTCTCTATGATCAAGCAGTAGCAATCGTTTTAGAAAATAAGCGCCCATCAATTTCTTTAGTGCAGCGCCATTTACGAATTGGCTATAACCGTGCAGCTCGCTTGCTAGAAGATATGGAAAAAGCAGGGCTCGTATCCAAGATGGGGAATGGCGGCAATCGTGAGATCCTACGTCGCTCTCCCGAATAAGGTAGTAATTTTGCAAAGATTCTTTTCTGCATTACTCCTTGGAGCAGCAATCCTGTTTGCAAACGCAGCTCACTCTCAAAGTGAGAGTGGTGCAGATCAATTACGTCAGTTTGTGCGCAACTCTAAAACTGCTGAAGGTGATTTTGTACAACAGCAGTTACGCGTACCCAAAGCAAATGAGCCACAAGATAAGGGTTTAAAGGTGGTACGCCAGACGCAGGGCCATTTTGTGTTTCAACGTCCAGGACGATTTATTTGGGATACGCAAAAGCCATATGAGCAAAAACTGATTGCCGATAACAAGCAACTCATCATGTGGGATAAAGATTTGAATCAAGCCACCATACGGCCTGCAGGACAAGCGTTATCTACTACACCAGCAGCGATTCTGTTTGGTGAGACCTCTTTAGATCAGCATTTTGATTTAGTCGAAGGTGAAGAGCGTTTAGGTATGAAATGGGTTGCCCTATCTCCCAAGAAAGATCCCAATACAAAGAGTTCCAATGACCTCCCTTATACAAAGATCTCGATAGGGATGGCAAATGGCTTACCAAAAGCCCTAGAATTGATTGATGGCTTAGGCAGTGTTGTTCTGGTTACTTTGGATAAGATCCAATTGAACGTGAATTTGCCTGCAAATCGCTTTACTTTCACCCCACCCGCCGGTGCTGAGGTCTTACGCTTAAACTAGAGTCTCAATATTTAACTAGGCCAAACTAGAGCAACATATGATTGATCCGCAATTACTTCGTAAAGATATCGCTGCAGTACAGGCGCGCTTAGCTACTCGTAAATTTCAATTGGATGTTGATAAGTTCAACACCTTGGAGTCTGAGCGTAAATCTTTGCAAACTCGCACTGAAGAATTACAAGCTAAACGTAATCAACTATCCAAAACGATCGGCATGAAAAAGGGTAAAGGCGAAGACGCCTCTGCTGAGATGTCTGAGGTTGCTCAAGTAAACATCGATATGGAATCAGGCGCAGCAAGATTAACTATCTTGCAGGCTGAGATTGCTGATTTCTTGATGGGGATTCCTAATTTACCAGATGATTCTGTACCTACTGGTAAAGATGAAACGCAGAATCAAGAAATCAAACGTTGGGGTACAGAACCTATTTTTGATTTTGAGGTCAAAGATCACGTTGATCTCGGTGGCCCCTTAGGCTTAGATTTTGAGGTAGCGGCGAAGATCAGTGGCTCACGCTTTGTGGTACTCAAAGGGCCGATTGCCAGATTGCATCGCGCGCTTGCACAATTCATGATTGATACACATGCAACAAATCATGGCTATCAAGAAGTATATGCGCCGTATATGGTGAATGCAGCCTCAATGCGTGGTACTGGCCAACTACCTAAGTTTGAAGAAGACCTCTTCAAAGTTCCCCGTCAGATGGGCGGTGAGGATGGAAAAGGAGTAAATGAGGGCGAAGCAAAAACAGAAAACTTTTATCTCATCCCTACAGCAGAAGTGCCAGTAACCAACTTGGTGAGAGGTGAAATAGTCAACGCTGACACTTTGCCGCTGAAATATGTTGCCCATACACCATGCTTTCGTTCTGAAGCAGGTAGCTATGGTCGTGATGTACGCGGCATGATTCGTCAGCATCAGTTCGATAAAGTCGAGTTAGTACAAATCACTAAGCCAGAGCATTCCATGCATGGAATGCTCTGGCTTAGTGATTTGTACTAACTCGACTTTATCGAACTGATGCTGACG
>Ga0007795_10000854_pt1 | contig 10574 bp, 4 predicted proteins | sample CryBogmetaGMA1M_FD_60369 | JGI IMG/M metagenome (GOLD analysis project Ga0007795, IMG submission 60369) | Freshwater microbial communities from Crystal Bog, Wisconsin, USA - MA1M | ecosystem: Environmental > Aquatic > Freshwater > Lake | place: Crystal Bog, Wisconsin, USA | collected 2009-07-06
ATTTCCTGCAGCTCAGGGGTCCGCAAGAATGGCAATAACTGAAACCCAAGCACCGACCTATGACCTCCTGGTGATCGGCAGTGGCCCTGCTGGGCGACGGGCCGCGATCCAAGCTGCGAAGTTGAATAAGCGCGTGATCGTGGTGGAACGCGGGCGTCGGGTGGGTGGTGTTTCAGTCCACACAGGTACAATCCCCAGCAAGACCCTGCGCGAAACCGTGCTCAATCTGTCAGGCTGGCGGGAGCGGGAGTTTTACGGGCGTGCCTATCGCGCCAAGCAGGACATTACCGCGCAAGATCTTGGCAAGCGCCTGCAGATCACCCTCGACCACGAAGTCGAGGTTCTTGAGCATCAATTCGCCCGGAACAATGTAGATACCGTCATGGGCTCAGCCCGGTTCCTTAGTCCCAACAGCGTCGCGGTGGAGACGGACGAAGGCTCCAGGATTATCGCTGCGGATAAGATCCTTTTGGCGGTTGGCACAACACCCTACCGACCGGCCCATATCGGCTTTGACGGGGTCAATGTTCTCGACAGTGATGAGATTCTCGACATCACCCGTATTCCCCGTCAGCTGGTGGTGGTCGGTGCCAGCGTGATTGGCGTGGAATATGCCAGTATCTTCAGCGCCCTTGATGTGAAGGTCACGCTGGTTGATCCCAATTCTGTCCTTCTGCCCTTCCTGGATAAGGAACTCTCAGAGGAATTCACCCACGACCTGCGCGATCGCGGCGTCGCCCTGCGCTTTGGTGCCAAGGTGCTGTCGGCGGATTCAGTTGGTCCTCAGGACTGCCGCGTGGTTCTGGCAGACGGCCGCGAGTTGCGCGCCGACATGGTGCTGTTCTCTGCGGGCCGTGAAGGGGCGATTAAGGGTCTCGGCCTCGAAGCTGCCGGACTTTCGGCCGATGAGCGGGGACGCTTGGTTGTCGATAAGGCGACGTGCCAGACCGTGGTTCCGCATATTTATGCCGCTGGCGACATTATCGGTTTTCCGAGCCTGGCTTCCACCTCCATGGAGCAGGGCCGCATTGCCGCCTGCCATGCCTTCAACGAGCCCGCCCACGCGCCGCCGGAATTCTTTCCCTATGGAATTTATTCCGTACCGGAGATCTCGACCATCGGCATGTCCGAGGAACAAATCCGCGAGCGGGGTATTCCCTATGAGGCTGGAGTCGCAAGGTTCCGTGAAACCTCCCGTGGTCACATTATGGGCATTGAGTCTGGCTTCCTGAAAATGCTGTTTGCCCTGGAGACCCGCCGCCTGCTGGGCATCCACATTATGGGCGAAGGTGCCACCGAGCTGATCCATATCGGTCAGGCGGTGCTGAACCTTGAAGGCACCCTCGACTATTTCGTTGAGAACACGTTCAATTATCCGACCCTGGCAGAGGCCTACAAGGTCGCGGCCCTCGACGCTTGGAACCGTATGCCCAAGGCCCAGTCCAGCGTGCGCACCACGGCGGCGGCGCTCGAGCGCGCGGTGAAGGCGGTCGGCGGTTAGGCAAAATTCCGTAGTAAATCCTCCAAGCCTTTGATTGGACATCGTTAGGTAGTTTGACTACATATCGCCCCGAAGCGGGGAGATGTGGGTTTGGGCTTTCGGCGCGGGACGATTAGCCTCTGTCTTGGGCTAGCAACCCTTTGCGGTCCCGTACTGGCAGACGAGGCTGCGCCGCTTGACCCCGTCTTCGTCACCGCGCGCCTGCGACCGGAGAGCGCTCAGGCTGTGCCGACCGCTCTGTCCGTATTGGATCGTCGTCAGTTGGTCGCAGCCCAGATCGCGTCTATTTCCCAAATTGCCCAGCTGGTTCCCAGCCTCAACTATGTGTCGCCCAATCCCCGAAACACCGCCTTTACGATCCGGGGCCTCGGCAGCAGCGTTGTTGCGGTGTCGCAGGCCAATGACGGCCTTGATCCTGGCGTTGGCTTTTATGTGGACCAAGTTTATCACGCTCGCCCGGCGACGGCGGCCTTTGATCTCCTAGATCTTGAGCGGGTGGAGGTGCTGCGCGGCCCTCAGGGAACGGTCTTTGGCCGCAATACCACGGCAGGTGCCATCAATATCACCAGCCGCGCACCGACCTTTACCCCCCAGACTCTCGCGGAAATTTCCCTCGGTGATTTGCAATATCAGCAGGGCAAGCTGACCGTTTCGGGGCCCCTGGTTGCTGATCAGGTCGCCGGGCGGTTTTCAGTCATGGGGACCCGCCATGCGGGGACCCTGCGAAATGTCACGACGGGAGGTTGGGCTAACGATGTCGACAATCTTGCCCTTCGCGGTCAGCTGTTGTTCCAGCTCAAACCCGACGTCGATCTGAAGATTTACGGTGATTTCAGCCGCTTGAATGCCAAGTGCTGCACCCAGGTTTATGTTGGGGTTGGAACCACCCTCAAGGTGCCAGCTCGGCAATATCCCGCCCTGGCAGCTGGCCTGGGATATACGCCGGCCAGCCTCAATCCCTATGACCGCCTGACCGATATCGATGCAGCCCTTAAGGTCGAGACGAACGAAGAGGGCCTGTCTGCCATCGGCGAATGGCGGGTGCCGGGGGCGGTCGTTACATCTGTGTCCGCCTGGCGGCAGTGGAACTGGGATGCAGCCAATGACCGGGATTATACGCGGCTGTCCATTCAGACGGTTCAGCACATCCCATCACGCCAGACCCAGTATAGCCAGGAGCTGAGGATCGCCTCGTCAGGACGCCAGACCCTGGAATATGTGGCGGGTCTCTACGCCTTTACCCAGACCCAGATAGGTCGGCCCATGACTCAGTATGGGGCCCAGGCGACCTATTGGCTGTTGGGCCCATCTCCAGCCTTTCCAGCAAACCTTCTGGACGGATATGCGACGGATGGGCGGACCCGGCTGGAGAGCCATGCCTATGCGGCGTTTGGTGAGGTCTCTTGGCGTGTTTCTGAAACCTTCAGCCTCACCGGCGGCCTGCGTTTTACCCGTGAAGATAAAGATGGGACCTATGTCTCTACAGTGACGGGCGGCGCGATACCGGCGACGACGGCACTGCTGAACAGCAAGCTCTCCATCCTGCGTCCGCAGTCCTACAGGGCGACTGTTTCAGATGATGACCTCTCAGGTCGGATCGTCGTCTCTTGGGAGGTAACCCCTCGGGCCATGCTCTATGCCAGCTATGCTCGAGCAGGAAAATCTGGCGGGGTGAATATGTCTGGTCTGCCCTTGGACGCCTCCAATCAACCGGCGCTCAATTCGGCGGTGGTTCGGCCGGAGAAGAATGTGGCCCTTGAAGTCGGTGTAAAGTCCCGTCTGCTGGAGGACCGTCTGGTCCTCAACCTAGACGCCTTCCAGACGACCATCCGCGATTTCCAGACCAATGTGGTCGATAGCGGACCGGGTGCTCTGCGCGGTTATCTGGCCAATATCGAGCGGGTTCGGGTCGAGGGCATCGAGTTGGACAGCCGGGCACAGCTGACGTCGAACCTGTCTCTTGCGGCCTCAGCCAGTTGGACAGACGCCCGTTATCTTTCCTATCGGAATGGCCCCTGCCCCTTAGAGCAGATTGGCACAGTCACAACCGTTTGTGACTTGAGTGGCAAGTCCCTCTCCGCCCTGCCGAAGACGGCCTGGTCCTTGGGTGCCGACTTTCTCCGGCCAATTGGGTCAGACCTCTCCCTGTTTGCGCATGCTGATGCCCTGGGTCGAACCAAGGTTTTCGGCGATCCTACAGACTCCCAGTATACCCAGCTTCCAGCCTATTTCCTGGTGAATGCGCGGGTCGGTCTGAGGACCAGATCGGGTATGGAGGTTTCAATCTGGGCGCGGAACCTATTCGAGGCGCACTACCTTCAGAACGTCACGGTTCAAGCGGGAAATTCAGGCCTGATTGTCGGCACCCCTGGCGATCCGAGAACCCTAGGCATGACCCTACGCGCGCAGTACTGAATAGGACCTCATCGGAGACTTTCGCCATGTCGCAACCGTCGTCCCTTTCCGCCGGGCTGGTCCTGCGTCGGGTCGGGCAGAGTGCGGTGGGGGCTGAGCGTATCGCCCTGCTGGAGGCCCTAGGGCGGCATGGGTCTATCTCTGGTGCCGCTTCGGCGGTGGGTCTGAGCTATAAGGGTGCCTGGGATGCGGTTCAGGCCCTGAACAACCTCTTTGATCGCCCCTTGGTCGCCAGTCAGGCTGGCGGAAGTCGCGGCGGGTCTGCGGCGCTGACTGAGGATGGCCGTGCGGTGATTTCTGCATTCCGCGCCATCGAAGGCGAACTGGCTCAAGCCTTGGCCACGGTTGAAAGACGGCTGTCAGCCTCGGACGACACACCACCCCATGATTGGCTCTGGAGTCTCGCCATGAAAAGTTCTGCGCGCAATGTCCTGCGTGGGGTGGTCGCGACGGTGACCGATGGGGCGATCAATGGCGAGGTCACACTTTCCATTGGCGAAGGCGCTCAGATTGTTGCCGTGGTGACTCGCCAGAGTATCGCTGACCTGGGGCTTGCGCCCGGCGTTCCTGCCATGGCCCTGATAAACGCCAGCTTCGTCATTCTCGCGGCCGATGACGGCGGCCTGAAGACGTCAGCCCGTAACAGTCTGCCAGGTGTGATCACGGCGATTGATCGCGGCGCGGTCAATGATGAAGTCACCTTGGAGATCGCTCAAGGCAAGACCTTGAGCGCCACCGTCACCCATGAAAGCGTCGAGGCCTTGGGGCTGGCCGTCGGATCAAGGGTTCGGGCGCTGATTAAGGCCTCTCATGTGATCTTGGCCGTCGCCTAAGCCTTGCCATTGCAGGCAAACCCCGCCTTGATCGACGTCTGCAGTTACAGGACGACATAATGCGGTTTTTGGCTTTGGCGGGGGTCTTGGTGGGCTTGAGCGTGGGTGCGGCGCAGGCGGGTAAGCTGACGCCTGAACGGGTCTATTCCGGGCCAGACCTCTCTGGGCCCCGAGCCCGAGGCGTCAGTCTTTCGCCTGATGGGGCCATGGTCACTTATTTGAAGGCTAAGACCGACGATCCTCGCATGACCGACCTCTGGGCTGCGGACGTCAAGGGTGGGGCACCGCGCATGCTGATCGACGCCCGGGCGCTGATCCCCAAAGATCGGGAACTTTCAGAAGCGGAAAAGAGCCGCCGGGAGCGGCAGGGCGTCCAGACCCGCGGTGTGGTTGCCTATGACTGGGACGATGAAGGCCGGTTCATCCTGGTGCCTGTAGAGGGCGACCTCTGGCTCTGGTCAAAGGACGGCGGCACAGTGGCCCGGCTCACCAACAGTGCGGCTGATGAGATCGACGCCAAGGTCTCGCCCAAGGGGCGTTTCGTTTCCTTTGTCCGAAATGACAATCTCTACCTCATCCCGGCCTTAGGCGGCAGCGAACAGGCGCTGACCACCGACGGTGACGAATTGCACAGTTGGGCCACTCCGGAATTCATCGCCCAGGAAGAGATGGATCGCCAGACCGGCTATTGGTGGAGCCCAGATGAAACGCGCATCGCCCTGACCCGCGTTGATCAGACCGGAGTTGATGTGGTCGAGCGGGCCGATGTGGGTGCTGCCGGTGCCGTCATTGTGCGTCAGCGCTATCCTCGGGTCGGCAGACCCAATGTGGTTTCAGAGCTCTATGTTCAGGAGGTCGCGAGCGGTCGACGGGTGAAGATCGACCTGGGCACAGACACCGATGTCTATCTCGCCCGGGTTGACTGGTCGAAGGATGGCAAGACCCTCTATGTCCAGCGCGAGACACGGGACCAGCGTCGCCTTGACCTCCTGGCCGCTGATGTGGCCACGGGGGCGACCCGCGTCATACTGACGGAGACAAGCCCTCACTGGGTGGATCTTTCTGAGGACTTCCGTCCCCTTAAGGACGGCGGGTTCCTTTGGTCCTCTGAAAAGAGCGGGTGGAAGCACCTCTACCGTTATGATGGGTCGGGTAAGCTAGTTACTCAGATCACCCAGGGCGAATGGCCCGTTGATGCGATCCAAGGTGTGGATGAAGCCAAGAGTCTGGTCATTTTCACGGCCAACAAGGATACGCCGATTGAGCGTCGCCTCTGGACGACCTCCTATGTGAAGCCGAGCGCACCTGTGGCTCTGACCCCTGCGGGCGGCTGGTGGACGGTTAAGGTCGCCAAGACCGGTGGTGCCTTTGCCGGGACCTATGAAGATCCCGCCACCCCGCCTCGGACGGCCCTATATGATCATCAGGGCAAGTTGGTGCGATGGATTGAAGAAAACAAGGTTGGAGAAGGGCACCCCTTTGCGCCCTATTTAGACCGCCTACGCACGCCGACATTTGGGACCATAAAGGCGGCCGATGGCCAGGACCTCTGGTGGTCCATGCGCACCCCGCCGGGCTTTGATCCTGCGGCATCCTATCCGGTCATTCTGAAGCTCTATGGCGGTCCCGGTAGCGCTCTGGTGCGCAAGGTCTGGAATGATCCCGGTGACCAGCTCTATCTTGAGGCGGGCTTTATCCTTTTCACCCTGGACAATCGTGGGACGCCCAATCGGTCCGTCGCCTTCAAGACGGCGATTGATCGCAAGCTGGGCCAGGCTGAGGTGGAGGATCAATTGGCGGGTGTCGCTCACCTGAAGTCTCTGCCCTATGTGGATCCGGCGCGGATCGGCGTCACCGGCTGGTCCTATGGCGGCTATATGACCCTCATGCTGCTTACGGCCCCAGAATCCCCCTTCGCGGCCGGGGTATCTGGGGCACCGCCCACCGACTGGACCCTCTACGACACCCACTATACCGAGCGGTATATGGGCACGCCGAAGGACAATCCGGCGGGCTATGCGGCCTCAGAAGTCACCGCGCGCATCGACCACTTGAAGCCTGATCATCTGATGCTCATGCATGGGATGGCCGACGACAACGTCACCTTCGACAATTCTACCCGTCTGATGGCTGCCCTGCAGGCTAAGTCCATCAGCTTCGAGACCATGCTCTATCCCGGGCTTCGTCACAGGGCTGGATGGACCCAAGCGCACCTTTTGCACCGCGCACGGGCAAGTTTAGATTATTTCACCCGAAAACTTCATCCGACCCCTGCACACTAGGCTGTTCAGGGTTAGGCTCATTCCAGATTCCAAATCTCCGAGGGCTCCTATGCGATTTTCAACCACATCCTTCATCGCCCTAATTGCGGCGGCGGCCCTGTCTGGGCCGGTCATGGCGCAGTCAGCCCGGGAAAAGGCCTATGACGCTCAGATCTCCAATACCGAAATGGTCGATTGGATGAAGCGGCTTGCGGCCGAGCCTAGCCATGTGAGCTCCCCCGCCAGCAAGGGCAATGCCGAATGGGTCCGCGACCAGTTCAAGTCTTGGGGCTGGGACGCCAAGATTGAGACCTTCCAGGTGCTTTATCCGACCCCGCTTTCGGTGAACCTCGAAATGGTTGGCCCCACGCCGTTTAAGGCCACCCTCACGGAAGCCCCGGTGCCAGGGGATGCCTCGTCCAGCCGCACCAAGGACGAGTTGCCGGCTTATGTGGCTTTCCAGGGTGATGGCGATGTCACAGGCGATCTCGTCTATGTGAACTTCGGTATGCCGGAAGATTACAAGGCCCTGGAGCGCATGGGTGTCTCGGTAAAGGGTAAGATCGTCATCGCCCGCTACGGCGTGGGCTGGCGTGGCCTGAAGCCCAAGCTGGCCCAGGATCATGGGGCCATCGGCTGTATCATTTATTCCGATCCCCAGCAGGACGGCTATGGTCCCGACGATGTCTACCCCAAGGGCGGTGGACGCCCGTCTCAGAGTTTCCAGCGGGGCTCTGTGGCCGACATGCCGATCTATCCGGGCGATCCCCTGACCCCCGGTGTTGGCGCCACCGAGAAGGCTAAGCGCCTCAAGCGCGAGGACGCTCAGACCATCCTGAAAATCCCGGTCCTGCCGATCTCCTATGGAGACGCCCAGCACTTCCTGAGCGCGCTCAGTGGCAATGTGGTTCCGGAATCCTTCGTGGGCGGCCTGCCCATTACCTATCATGTGGGCGGCACTGAGGGGGTAAAGGTCCACCTGGCGGTGAAGTCAGAATGGAGCCTCAAGACCATTTACGATGTGGTCGCCGTCATGAAGGGCTCTGAGCAGCCTGACCAGTGGGTCCTGCGGGGCAATCACCGGGATGGTTGGGTGTTCGGTGCTGCCGATCCCATCAGTGGCCACGTATCCCTGATGGCCGAGGCCAAGGCCATCGGCAAGCTGGCAGCCGATGGCTATAAGCCCAAGCGCACCTTGGTCTATCTCAGCTGGGATGCTGAAGAGCCTATGCTTTTGGGCTCAACAGAATGGGCTGAAACCCACGCCGATGAGCTGAAGGCCAAGGGTGTTATCTATCTGAACACGGACGGCAATGAGCGGGGTCAGTTCAGCGCCGAAGGCAGCCATGCCTATGAGCACTTCGTCAATCAGGTGATTGGCGATGTTCAGGATCCCGAGACCGGGGTTCCAGTGGCAAAACGCCTGCGGGCCTTCATCCAGGTGGAGGGCGCCCAGACCGGGGCTAGCGGCCGTGCTGTCGCCGCAGCCAAGATTGTGGCCGATGCTGACCATGACCTGCCCATCGGGGCTCTCGGCTCGGGGTCGGATTATTCCAGCTTCATTGGCCATCTGGGCCTTGCGGCGATCAATTTCGGCTTTGGCGGGGAGGGGAATTCCGGCGGGGTCTATCACTCAGCCTATGACACCTGGGAGCACCATCTGGCCTTTGACGATCCGGGTCTTGTCTATTCCGGTGCCTTGGCCAAGGTTGGCGGTCGCCTTGTCATGCGGATCGCGGACTCCGACCTGCCGGTCCAGCGCTATGGCAATTTCGCTGAAACCGTTGCGACCTATAATGACGAGATCAAGCGCCTGGCCGACGGCAAGCGCGAAGCCCAGCAAATCCAGGCCCGCCTGATCGCGGGAGACCTCTATAAGCTGGCCGACGATCCTAAGCGGACCAACGGGCAGCCGACGGCCTTGGCACCCGTGCCGTATTTCAATTTCGCGCCCCTCGATAATGCCATTTCCCACCTGAAGAAGAGCGCCAAGGCCTACGATCAGGCCCTGATGGCCAAGGGCGCGGCTCTGTCCCCAGAGGCCAAGGCTAAACTGTTTGAAATGCAGCGCAGCCTCGAGCAGGCCTTGACCAATGACATCGGTCTGCCCGGTCGTCCCTGGTACAAGAACCTCGTCTACGCCCCCGGCCGGTTTACAGGCTATGGTGCCAAGACTCTGCCGGGCGTGCGTGAAGCTATTGAGGAAGAGCGCTGGGCCGATGCTGACAAGTACTCGGTGCTGACGGCTCAGGCGCTGGAGACCTATGCCGCCAAACTTGACGATGCGGCCAAGCTGATCAACGGCGGCTGATCGCCCACGAAAAAGGCCCTCTCCGCAGGGAGAGGGCCTGATCTCGGCTTTACGCCTACTGGTCGGGCCTATTACGCCGCCAGGGCCTTATCCAGATTGGCTGCGACCTTGTCGATGAAGCCTTCGGTGGTTAGCCAGCCCTGGGTGTCGCCCACCAGCAGGGCGAGGTCCTTGGTCATGGAGCCGCTCTCGACCGTGGCCACGCAAACCTCTTCCAAGGTCTTGGCGAAGCGATCTAGCTCGGCATTGCCATCCAGCTTGGCGCGGTGTTGCAGGCCGCGGGTCCAGGCGAAGATCGAGGCGATAGAATTGGTCGATGTGCTCTCGCCGCGCTGATGCTGGCGGAAGTGGCGGGTCACGGTGCCGTGGGCAGCCTCGGCCTCCATGGTCTTGCCGTCTGGGGTGATCAACACCGAGGTCATCAGGCCCAGGGAGCCGAAGCCTTGGGCGACTTGGTCGGACTGAACGTCGCCGTCATAGTTCTTACAGGCCCAGATGAAGGCACCAGACCACTTGAGGGCCGAAGCCACCATGTCGTCGATGAGGCGATGCTCATAGGTGATGCCAGCTTCCTTGTAGCGGGTGGCATATTCGGTCTCGTAGATTTCCTGGAAGATGTCCTTGAACCGACCGTCATAGGCCTTGAGGATGGTATTCTTGGTGGAGAGATAGACCGGATACTTGCGGTCCAGGCCATAGGTCAGAGAGGCGTGGGCGAACTCACGGATCGAGTCCTCCAGATTGTACATTGCCATGGCCACGCCAGCGCTGGGATAGTCGAACACTTCATGCTCGATGACCTGGCCGTCCTCGCCGGTCCACTTAATGCTCATCTTGCCCTTGCCGGGCACGACGAAGTCGGTGGCGCGATACTGGTCGCCAAAGGCGTGGCGTCCGATGATGATCGGCTGGGTCCAGCCCGGGATCAGACGCGGGACATTCTTACAGATGATGGGTTCGCGGAACACGACGCCGCCCAGGATATTGCGGATGGTGCCGTTCGGCGACTTCCACATCTTCTTGAGCTTGAATTCTTCCACCCGCGCTTCGTCGGGGGTGATGGTGGCGCACTTCACGCCCACACCATACTTCTGAATCGCCGCCGCCGAGTCGAGGGTGACCTTATCGTCGGTGGCGTCCCGATGCTCCATCCCCAGGTCGTAATAGTCCAGATCAATGTCCAGATAGGGGAAGATCAGCTTGTCCTTGATCCATTTCCAGATGATGCGGGTCATCTCGTCCCCGTCGAGGTC
>Ga0007795_10000857_pt1 | contig 10553 bp, 10 predicted proteins | sample CryBogmetaGMA1M_FD_60369 | JGI IMG/M metagenome (GOLD analysis project Ga0007795, IMG submission 60369) | Freshwater microbial communities from Crystal Bog, Wisconsin, USA - MA1M | ecosystem: Environmental > Aquatic > Freshwater > Lake | place: Crystal Bog, Wisconsin, USA | collected 2009-07-06
GAACCGCAGGCCAGGCTTGCGAGGACGGTAACAGTGACAAAGCACAAGGGCAGTAGCAGATGCCGGCTGGCATGGCGCGCAAAGAGCTGGCGGCGCCAGCGCCAGGCCGTCCAGCCGGCCAGCGGCCATGCAGGCCAGGTAAACCAGACCAGCATCTGGACAAACCCGTTCCACGCCTCCCAGCTTGCGCCTGGCCATTCCACCTTCCAGCGCCACAGCCCCCAGCGTACGCCCAGCCAGACAACGGCCAGCGTGGTGATCACCATGGCGGCGCTGTCGATTCCGGCGCTTTGATGCACTTGCCCTGGTACCTCAGCATCATTGCTGCGGTCCAGGGCGTGCACGGCGGCGCTGGCCAACGCGCACAAGGCAGCGATGGCCGGTGCGCCCGAGAGGCTCAAGCCAAGTACACCGACGACAAAGCCTACCCCGGCCGTGCGCCTGCGGTAGTTAATTGCACTGACCGAGTAGAACAGGATGCCGATGAAGCCCAGTTGAACCAGCTCGGGCGTGGCTTCGTGCGACAACTGCGCCAGGCCCAGGCTGGCAATCAGCGCCAGCAGGCCCCCGTCGCCCAGCGCGCGGGCATAGTCTTTTGGCGAGGCCTCGCCGCCGAAAGCGAAAGCCACGGGTTGGGCGCCCGGACTGCGGGCCAGGTAATAGGTACCGAACCAGGTGGAGAGCATGGCCAGGGCGAGCATCAAAGCGAAGGGAATTCGCACCGCAAAGTCGGGTGCCAGCCAAGTGGGCGCGGCCTGCACAAACCAGGCCCCCAGCCAGTATGGGAGCAGCGCAGGATTGTCCAGCGGTCTTCCCATCAGGGTGGGGCGCCACCAGTCGGAGTTGCCCGAGGCCAACTCAGCCATGTAGCCAAAGGCGGTGATGTCGGCGCTTTTCCAGCCCTCCCGCCCAATGAACCCGGGCAGAAGGTAGGCGATGGCGAACAACCAAAGGGCCAGCCGGGGTAGCCTTTTCACGGCTGCCTGGGAGACGATGGCGGGGGTAGGATGGTTCACCAATAAAAAAGCAGCCCGGAACGCGGAGCTGCTTTGAGGTCCAGAATCAGGCCTGCGCCTGTTGCCGGATTATTTCGCGGCGGTCTTGCCAAAACGGTTGCGGAACTTCTCCACGCGTCCGCCCATGTTGTCCACGGACTTTTGCGTGCCCGTGTAGAACGGGTGCGATTCACTGGAGGTGTCAAGCTTGTAGAGAGGCAATTCGCGGCCGTCTTCCATCTTGATCATTTCCTTGGCGTTTGCGCAAGAGCGTGTCACGAACTTGAAATTGTTCGACAGGTCCATGAAGCAAACGTCACGGTAGTTGGGGTGAATGCCTTCTTTCATAATTTCTCCATCCATTGCGATAGCCGCGACAGGCCGTGGGGCACTGCGCCCGACTGTAAACCTGCGTACTTGACGCGAAGCCTCAAATTATAGCGTGACTAAATTCCGCCAGGGCATCAGCCGCCGCGGCGCATCATGTCAAAAAACTCGCTGTTGTTTTTGGTGGCGCGCATCTGTTTGAGCACCATCTCCATGGATTCGATCTCATCCATGTTGTAGAGGAACTGCCGCAAGATGCGTGTCTTCTGCAAGATTTCCGGTTGCAGCAAGAGTTCCTCGCGGCGTGTGCCGCTGCGGTTCAGTTGAATCGACGGGAACACCCGTTTTTCGTACAGGCGGCGGTCGAGGTGGATTTCGGAGTTGCCGGTTCCCTTGAATTCCTCAAAGATCACTTCGTCCATCCGGCTGCCGGTGTCGATCAGCGCGGTAGCAATGATCGTGAGCGATCCGCCTTCTTCCACATTGCGTGCTGCGCCCAGAAAACGCTTGGGCCGCTGCAGCGCGTTGGAGTCGACGCCGCCGGTGAGTACCTTGCCCGAGGACGGTACTACGTTGTTGTAGGCCCGCGCCAGGCGGGTGATCGAGTCCAGCAGGATGACCACGTCCTTCTTCAGTTCCACCAGCCGCTTGGCGCGTTCAATCACCATTTCGGCGACGTGTACGTGTCGCGCCGCCGGTTCGTCAAACGTAGATGCGATCACTTCGCCCTTGACGGTGCGTTGCATCTCGGTCACTTCTTCGGGGCGCTCGTCCACCAGCAGGACCATCATGTGGCTGTTCGGATAGTTGGCCGCAATGGCGTGGGCAATGTGCTGCATCATCACGGTCTTGCCGCTCTTCGGGGGTGCAACGAGCAGGGCCCGCTGGCCCTTGCCGATGGGCGCAATGATGTCAATGATGCGGCCCGTGATGTTTTCTTCGCCCTTGGAGTCACGCTCGAGGCGCATCTGTTCCTTGGGAAACAGCGGCGTCAGGTTTTCAAACATCACCTTGTGCTTGTTGCTCTCCGGCGAATCGCCATTGACCTTGTCAAGCTTGTTGAGGGCAAAGTAGCGCTCGCCGTCTTTGGGCGTGCGCACCTCGCCTTCAATCATGTCGCCGGTGTGCAGGTTGAAACGGCGAACCTGGCTGGGGCTGATGTAGATGTCGTCGGTGCTGGCGGTGTAGCTGGTGTCCGGGCTGCGCAGAAAGCCGAACCCGTCGGGGAGGATCTCCAGTACCCCATCGGCAATGATCTGCTCTCCGGTGCGCGCCCGCTTCTTGATAATTGCGAACATCAGTTCCTGCTTGCGCATTCGGCCGGTATTTTCGATCTCAAGTTCCTCTGCCTGCTTGAGTACTTCGGATACGTGCAGGGCTTTGAGTTCGTTTAAATGCATGGGTGGGTTCCCCTAGGGGCGTTGGCCGAGGATGTCGGCGGGTTGTCGAATGGCTACCGGAAGGTTTCGCAATGCAGGGGGAGGGGGAGAGGCAGGACCCGGTGATCTGGCCTCGGTGTTCAGCACCGAAAAACGGTGAAAGCCCTCGATGGGCTCTGCTGGACTGCGTTGATTATGACAGGAAAACTGGCCGGGTTTCGATGCAGCGGCCCGTTGCTCTCCGGGAAGGGCGTATCAGGCGAGATGCCCGTCGATGAAGGCCGTGAGCTGCGCCTTGCTCAGGGCGCCGACCTTGGTAGCTGCCAGCTGACCGTCCTTGAACAGCATCAGCGTGGGAATGCCGCGGATGCCGAACTTGGCGGGGATATCGCGGTTCTCGTCCACGTTCATCTTCGCGATCTTCAGCCTGCCTTCGTAGCTTGTGGAGACTTCGTCCAGGATGGGGGCAATCATCTTGCAGGGCCCACACCACTCCGCCCAGTAGTCCACCAGGATCGGCTGCGCGCTTTGCAGTACGTCGGTTTCGAAGGTGGCATCAGTAACGTGTTGGATCAATGCGCCGGCCATGGGGTTCCTTTAGGAGATTGCAATTGCCACTAAATTTAAGGCATTGTGACAGAAACCAAGCCTCCCGAAGCGCCTGTTCTGTCTATGGGAAACATAGCCAAAAGCGATGGTTTGCTGCGCGCAGGTGCTGCTTCACCCAGGCGACACTTGCTGCCCGTGCCGCTCCAGCACCCGCCGGACCTGTGCGCCCAGCTTCTGGGCTACCATGCCGGCGTCGCAAGTGCCTGTTCCGGTCAGGTGGTGCGTTGTGCCTTTGTGAAGCCCCAGGGCCTACTGATTGAGATCCCCCCACCATGAATCCTTCTGCAGCTCCCGCCCCTGTGGCGGTCGTGATCGGCGGCGGTCCCGCCGGCCTGATGGCGGCGCAGACGCTGTGCGACGCCGGTATTGCCGTGCACCTGTATGACGCCATGCCCTCGGTGGGACGCAAGTTCCTCTTGGCCGGCAAAGGCGGCCTGAACCTGACCCACGACGAAAACGCCGACGCCTTTGCCGGCCGCTATGGCGCGCGGCGGGAAGCCATTGCGCGGCTGTTGCGCAACTTTGGCGCACGCACGATGCGCGACTGGGCCCAGGACCTGGGCGTAGAAACCTTTGTCGGCTCCTCTGGCCGCGTGTTCCCCAAAGACCTCAAGGCCGCGCCCCTGCTGCGCGCCTGGCTGCTCCGCCTGCGCCACCCGGCCTCGGGACCTGGCGTGCAATTCCACATGCGCCACCGCTGGACCGGCTGGAGCCCGGCGGGCGACCTGCAGTTCCAGGGGCCCGGTGGCGAAGTCAGCGTGCAGGCTGCAGCGGTGGTGCTGGCGCTGGGCGGCGGCAGCTGGGCCCGTCTGGGCTCCAGCGGCGCCTGGGTGCCGCTGCTCGCAGCCCGGGGAATCGCTGTGGCACCCCTGCTGCCCGCCAACTGCGGCTTTGACGTGCAAGGGGGCTGGAGCCCCTACTTCCGGGATCGCTATGCCGGCCAGCCGTTCAAGTCGGTGGCGATTTCGGTGGCCACCCGCCAGGGGCAGAGTTTTGCGCGCAAGGGGGAGTTTGTGGCCACGGCCACGGGCATCGAAGGCAGCCTGGTGTATGCGGCATCCGCGCTGCTGCGCGACGACATCATCCGCCATGGCAGGGCGCAGTTGCAGCTCGACCTGTTGCCGGACATGGCACCCGAACGGGTGCTGGCCGAAGTCCTGCATCCGCGCGGCTCGCGCTCGCTGTCGAGCCACCTCAAGAGCCGGCTGCACCTGGACGGCATCAAAAGCGCCATCCTGCACGAGTTGCTCGACAAGGCCGATCTGGCGGACCCGCACCGCCTGGCCGCTGCCATCAAGGCCCTGCCCATCACCCTGCAGGCGGCGCGCCCCATCGACGAGGCCATCAGCAGCGCCGGCGGCGTGCTGTTTGAGGTGCTGACGCCCGAGCTGATGCTTGAGCCTTTGCCTGGCGTGTTTTGCGCGGGCGAAATGCTCGACTGGGAGGCGCCCACCGGCGGCTACTTGCTGCAGGCGGTGATGGCCAGCGGCAAAACGGCGGGGCAGGGTGCGGTCCGCTTCCTCCAGGACGCCAGGACCACCGGACCATGAGCCGCCTGGCCCTCACCCGCGAAAAAATTTACCGCACCGTGGCCCGCCAACTCCACGGGGTGGTGCCATGCTGGGTGTGTGGCCAGCACGTGGCTGCCCAGGACGCCACGCTGGAGCACATCAAGCCGCTGGCAGATGGCGGCAGCAGCCATTTGGAGAACCTGGCTATCAGCCATGGGCGGTGCAATGGCGGCAGGCATGCCATGGCCAGAGCCAAGGACTGAATCGCTCGCTACGCCGCTGAAGAGGGCACCCAGCACCAACGGCCTGGAGCCCCTGGCTTTCAGAAGCTGGCCGTTCCCCCCGGCTCCAGCGTCATCACCTTGGTCGAAGTCACGCCCAGTGCATCGGTGTATTCCTTGGGCGTCCCACGCAGCAGGGCATTGGTGCCGTAGTGGATGGGAATGGCAAACCTGGGTTTGAGCATGTCCTTGGTGGCGAATGCGGCGTCCTGCGGCGACATGACGAAATGGTTCCCGATCGGGATCAGGATCAGGTCGGGTTTGTACAAGTCCCCAATCAGCTTCATATCACCAAAAACGCCGGTGTCACCCATGTGGTAGATGCGAAAACCATTTTCCAGCTCCACGATGTAGCCTTGGGGTTCGCCCCCCGAGCGCATTTCGTCCTTGCCGGTTTCCGGGTTTTTCCAGCGAAACTCTGAACTGTGCTCCGCACGGGTGGCCATGATCTTAATGCCGCCGTTGGGGCCAAAGGGAAGCACGACCCCGCCCTTGTTGAAGCGGGGAGCCATCTCGGCTGGCATCACGCCCAGCGTCGCCATCGAATCCGCCAGTCCAGGGGGCGCATAGACGGGCGCTTTGTTCAGCGCGGACAAGGCCGGTGCATCCGCCATGTGGTCAAAGTGCGCATGGGTCACCAGAATCAAATCCACTTTGCCCAGGGCTTCGAGCTTTTTGAACTCCGGCGGCGTCTTCGGGTTGGTGACAAGCCAGGGGTCTATCACAATGACCTTGCCCCCAGGGCTGGTGATCTTCATCGCCGACTGGCCCAGCCACTGGACATCGACTTTGCCCGGCTCGGCAACTACCAAGCTGGAAGCGCTGGCAATGGCAAAGCCTGCGAGCGCCTGAAAAAATGCAGTACGAATTTTGGGATGCATGGGCGTGTCTCCTTGGTTGGAAGCACCTATTATCAATGCCAAAAATCTGGGCGGCAGGCCCAGACACTTGCCGGGTGCTGCTGGCCTGTCAGCAACATTGGCGGTGCGCAACCGCGACGATGGGCACGCTGCAAGAAGGAGGTTGACGAGCCTTGACCCCAGCACTGGCTCCACAGTTAGGGCTGCTTGGTTCCCCACCTGACCCGGTTGGCCGCTTCCCCATGTGGGAAGGCCCGTCGTTGGTGATTGTAGCCCCGCCGTAGAATCAATGGATGTCCTACCTCGTGCTCGCCCGCAAGTACCGACCCCGCAACTTTACGGAAATGGTCGGGCAGGACCACGTGGTGCAGGCCTTGACCAACGCGCTGACGACCCAGCGCTTGCACCACGCCTATTTGTTCGCCGGCACCCGGGGCGTGGGCAAGACCACGGTGTCGCGGATTCTGGCCAAGTCGCTCAATTGCCAGGGAGTGGACGGGCAGGGTGGCATCACTGCCACGCCCTGCGGCGTCTGCCAGGCCTGTACCGACATCGACGCCGGCCGATTTGTGGACTACACCGAACTCGATGCCGCCTCCAACCGCGGCATCGACGACGTGCAGACCCTGCTGGAGCAGGCGGTGTACAAGCCGGTGCAGGGGCGCTTCAAGGTCTTCATGATCGACGAGGTGCACATGCTCACCGGGCCGGCGTTCAACGCCATGCTCAAGACCCTGGAGGAGCCGCCGGCCTACCTGAAGTTCGTGCTGGCCACCACCGACCCGCAGAAGGTGCCGGTGACGGTGCTCTCGCGCTGCCTGCAGTTCAACCTGCGCCCCATGGCACCAGAGACGATTCGCGAGCATCTGGCCCAGGTGCTCGCAGTGGAAAATGTCGCGGCAGAGTTGCCGGCGCTGCACCTGCTGGCACGGGCTGCGCGCGGCTCGATGCGCGATGCCCTGAGCCTGACGGACCAGGCTATTGCCTTTGGCGCGGGGGCGCTGGGCGAAGACACGGTGCGCCAGATGCTGGGCAGCGTAGATCGCTCCTATGTGTTTCGGCTGCTCGAAGCCCTGGCCCAGGGTGACGCCCGCACCGTGGTGGAAACTTGCGAGGCGCTGCGCCTGCATGGTCTGAGCGCGGCGTCCACCCTGGAGGAGCTTGCCACCGTGTTGCAGCGCATGGCGGTGATCCAGGCGCTGGGCGCACCGGCGCAGGACGATGCCGATCCGGATGCGGCGCACCTGGCGCGGCTGGCTGGCATGTTGCCTGCCGACGAGACCCAGTTGCTCTACAGTATTTGCCTGCATGGCCGCGCGGACCTGGGGCTGGCACCGGACGAGTACGCCGCCCTGACCATGGTGTTGTTGCGCCTGCTGGCCTTCAAGCCGGCCGGCCGGCCGGTGCAAACGCAGCCGCATGCCGTAGCCCCTGCGGCCCTGCCGGAAAAAAAAACTCTGACGCAGGCTGAGATGCCTGCGCCGCCGCCGCCCGGTCAGGTGCTGCAGGTTCGCTCCAGTGGCCCGGCGCTGCCAGAGCCACCGCCGGACGACACGGTGGACGAGGCGTTCGATGAAGCGCCGCCAGGGCATGAAAATATAGAGCGAATACTGCCACAAGCCCTTATGGCGCCTAGGCCTGCTGCTACAAAGATTGTAGCAATACCGGTGCGACAGGCCACCCCCAGCCAGGCCGATGCCGTCGCTGCGCAGACACCGCCGGTACTGGTGCCGACGGCCGAAGGCGATTTCTGGCATGCCACCGTACAGCAATTGCTGGCCACCGATGCCATCCACGCCATGGTGCGGGAGCTGGCGCTGCAGTCGCAGCTGGTGGCCCGTGACACCGACCAGTGGCTGCTGCGGGTGGAGCGCGAGTCGCTCAACCAGGCAGGCACCCGCGACCGCCTGGCCGCCGCGCTGGCTGCGGCCGGTACGCCGGTGGCGCTGGCAGTAGAAATCGGCCGCGTGACCGATACCCCGGGGCGGCGCAACCAGCAGGCATCGGCCGAGAAGCAGCTCGCAGCCGAAAAGATTATTTTCGATGACCCGTTCGTGCAGGCGATGATGCGGGACTTTGGCGCGAAAATCGTTCCCGGCTCGATCCGGCCACTGCCTGTGACCGGTTCGGCCTAACCTCACTTTCAAGGAAATCCATGTTCAACAAAGGACAACTCGCGGGCCTCATGAAGCAGGCGCAGGCCATGCAGGACAACATGAAAAAGGCGCAGGATGAGCTCGGCACCATCGAGGTCACGGGCGAATCGGGTGCCGGACTGGTCAAGGTCACCATGACCTGCAAGCACGACGTCCGGCGGGTGGAGATCGACCCCAGCCTGCTCACCGACGACAAGGACATGCTCGAAGACCTGGTAGCAGCGGCCTTCAACGCCGCAGTGCGCAAGGCCGAGGAGACTTCGTCCCAGAAGATGGGCAAGCTCACGGCCGGTATGCCGGGACTGCCCGGCGGCATGAAGTTTCCGTTTTGATCTTGCTGCGCGCCCGCTGCCCGCTGCGGCATGTCTGATACCCATGCGCTCGACGCGCTGATTCAGGCCCTGCGAAAGCTCCCCGGCGTCGGCGTCAAGTCGGCGCAGCGCATGGCGTTCCATCTGCTGCAGCATGACCGGCCCGGCGCGCTCACGCTGGCGCGGGCACTGCAGCAGGCCTGCGACGGGGTGCGCCATTGCGAGCGCTGCCACACCTTCACCGAACACGCCGTCTGTGCCACCTGCCTGGACCCCCAGCGCGACCGCAGCAAGCTGTGTGTGGTGGAGACGCCTGCCGACCAGTCGGCGCTGGAGCGCACCGGTGCCTACAAGGGCCTGTACTTCGTGCTCATGGGCAAGCTCAGTCCGCTCGACGGCATCGGCCCCAACGACCTGGGGCTCAAGAAGCTGTTTGACCGTGCCTGCGATGGCGTGGTGCAGGAGGTGATTCTGGCCACCAATTTCACCGCAGAAGGTGAAGCCACGGCGCATGTCATCAGCGAAGGCCTCAAAAGCCGCGGCCTGCAGCCGACCCGGCTGGCCCGCGGCGTGCCGGTGGGCAGCGAACTGGAGTACGTGGACCTGGGCACCATCGCCCACGCCCTGGTGGACCGGCGCTAGCCCGCACCCCTTCACCCCCCCATTCCGAAAGGTTCCTGACCCATGCAAAATGCGCACTTCTCCATAGCCTACTGGTGTGTTCTGGTGGCAGCCCTCCTGCCATTGGTGTGTGCCGGCATCGCCAAGGGCGGCAAGTTCGGCACCCGCCCCGAACAGGGCGGGTACGACAACGCCAACCCGCGAGCCTGGCTTGCCAGCCAGACCGACTGGCGTGCGCGCGCCAACGCGGCCCAGGCCAACAGTTTTGAGGCGCTGCCGTTCTTCATTGGTGCGGTCGTCATTGCCCACCAGCTCGGCGCAGACCAGGTGCGCATCGATGCACTCGCGGGCTTGTTTGTCGTGTTGCGTCTGGTGTATATCCGCCTGTACCTGGTGGACAAGGCCAGCCTGCGCAGCCTGGTGTGGACTGCGGCGCTGGCGGTCAACATCGGCATTCTCTTCGTCGGCTACCGCTAGGCTTCGCCACCCGGGGCCCTCAGCGCTTGCGCGTGTTGCTGGCCAACTGGATTTTCTTCGGCGGGGCAGGGGGCAGGTACAACACGATGCTTTGGCCCGGCTTGAAGGCCGCCGCGGCACCCACCTTGTTCCACTGGGCGACGTTGGCGGCACTGGTCTTGTAGCGATGGGCTACGGTGGCAACGGTCTCGCCCTTGCCGGTCCGCACGCTCACGCGCTTGAGCACCACTTCTGGCGCCAGACTGACCTGCCCGGTGTCAGCCACCTTGCTGGCCACATCGTCCTCCATGCGCACGGAGCGGGGCACCAGTAGCGCAGAGCCGGGCTTGATCACCACCCGCGCCGGAATATTGTTGACGGCGCGGAATTCGGCCTCGCCCATGCCCACTTTCTTGGCGGCGTCCGCCGGGTGCATTGTGGTCGGTGCCACCCAGACCGTCCAACTGGCCAGCCTGCCACCCGAGTAGCCCTCCAGGTTGGCCTGGAACACCTTGGCGTTGTCCCAGGGCAGCAGGATCTGTGGCGTGCCGGCGGCCATGATCACCGGCTTGTTGATGGAGGGGTTGAGGGCCTTGAAGTCCTCCAGGGGCACTTCCGCGAGCTTGGCAGCCAGTGTCAGGTCCATGTCGCGCCGGATCGTTACCGTGTCAAAGTAAGGGTGGTTTTCAATCAGCGGTAACTGGGCGTTGAAGGCCTGCGGGTTGGCCACGATGTTTTTGATCGCTTGCAGCTTGGGCACGTACATCCGTGTTTCCATGGGCATGGTCAGGTCCGGGTAGCCCGTAGCCAGACCGGCCTTCTGGTTTTTGCCGATGGCCCGGCCCACACTGCCCTCACCCCAGTTGTAGGCGGCCAGCGCCAAGTGCCAGTCGCCGAACATGCCGTACAGTTTTTGCAGGTAGTCCAGCGCGGCCCGCGTCGAGGCCAGCACATCGCGGCGGTCATCGCGGAAGGCGTTTTGCCTGAGTTCAAAGCTCTTGCCAGTCGCCGGCATGAACTGCCACATGCCAGCAGCCTTGGCGCTGG
>Ga0007795_10000859_pt1 | contig 10530 bp, 8 predicted proteins | sample CryBogmetaGMA1M_FD_60369 | JGI IMG/M metagenome (GOLD analysis project Ga0007795, IMG submission 60369) | Freshwater microbial communities from Crystal Bog, Wisconsin, USA - MA1M | ecosystem: Environmental > Aquatic > Freshwater > Lake | place: Crystal Bog, Wisconsin, USA | collected 2009-07-06
CCGCCACCTCATAGTCGCCGCTCATCCCCATGGAGAGAGTAGTTAGTGGGATTCCGGTGGCGGCTGAAAGACGATCCCTCAGCTCACGCAGGGCAGCAAAATACGGCCTTGAGGCCTCCGCCTCCGCCGCGAGGGGTGCCATTGTCATGAATCCCTCCACCTGCAACCGCGGCATGGCAAGCAGTCCCTCGAGATCCCGCTCCAAGGCCTCTGGTGCAAATCCATGCTTGCTCCCCTCCCCCGAGACATTCACCTCGAGGAGCACACGCGGGAAGAGGCCGGTCTCAGCCCCTATCCGGTCGATATCACGTGCGAGACCGGATGAGTCCACGCCGTGGATCAGCTCGAAATAGGGAAGCACCTTGCGGACCTTGTTTGACTGCAGGTGGCCGATGAAGTGCCAACGCAGGTGCGACGGAAGCGAGGGGATCTTGACCAGCGCCTCCTGCACGCGGCTCTCGCCGAAGAGAACCTGTCCGGCCTCCGCAGCCTCTCGGATCATCTCCGCGGGGTATGTCTTTGAGATGGCCACAAGTTGGACGTCATCCGGCTTACGCCCAGAGCGCAGGCCAGCGGATGCGATACGCTCACGGACAGCTTCAAGATTTTCAGTCAGCGAGGGCATGGGGGAAAATGGTAAGAGGGTGTGTGGAATTTTCCCTTGGGATTCTCCGAGGGACCAAGGCAGACTCTGCCTCATGCATATCGATGGGTTCAAGGTCTTCTGCGATCTTTGCGACACGGGCAGCTTCTCACGTGCCGCCGAGGCCAGCAGCATCACTCAGAGCGCAGTGAGCCAGCAGATCCGGGCCGTGGAGAAACAATTCGGCGTCCCACTCATCGACCGTGGAAAAACTTTTTCCCTGACCCCTGAAGGGCGTGTCTACCTCGAGGTCTGCCGCGACATTCTATCGCGCTTCGATAGCCTCGGGACACGCTTCCGCATTGCCCGTGGAGCACTCGGAGGGGAGCTCCGCATCGCCAGCGTCATCAGCATCGCCCTTCATAACCTTCCCCCCCTCCTCAAGCAGTTCCGCAAGACCCACCCCGGCGTCGAAGTGAAAGTCGACTACCGCAAAGCGGAGGAGATCTACGACGCTGTGGAGGATGGCAGGGCCGACCTCGGACTCGTTGCCTACCCGAAGGCTCGTCCCGGCATGAGGGCGATGACCTGCTGGCAGGAGCGACTCGTGCTTGTCATGCCGCCTGGTCACGCTCTCAACGGCAAGCGCCCACTCAGCCTAGTCCAACTCCATGGCCAACGCTTTGTTGGACTAACCCCAGACATTCCCACGCGCCAATACCTCGACAAGATACTGCGCAAAGAGGGGGTCAAAGTCTCCTACGTGGCGGAACTCGAGAACATCGAGACCGTCAAGGCGGCGGTCGAAGCCGAACAAGCCATCTCCATCATTCCCGAGACCTCCGTTCGCCAAGAGCTCAAGCGGGGCAGCCTTGCCATTCGGGAATTCAATGCCCCACGCATGTGGCGCCCCATGGGGGCGGTCACCCGACGCCCGATGCCTGCAAAGGCCTCATTGCTTGAGTTTCTGAGCCTCCTGACCCCTCGGGCAAAGGCCCTCCTTGCTCCTGCATAGCATCAGATCCATCTCGGGCGTGCATCTTTGGAAATTTGTGTCAGCTTTTTAAGAATCATGTTGCGGCATTCCTTTTCACGAGCTTTCTCGATCCCTGCACCCCTCATGGCGGTGCTCCTGCTTTCCACGGTTGCCGTACTCGGCATTCGAGTCTCGCACGCTGAGGGAACCCAACCCACTCCGGCACCCCCCGTATCACCAGTTTCTTTGGCTCCTGCGGCTAGTGTCGCCACTTCTCCTGCGGCTCCAACAGCTCCAACAACGACGGCGGCTCCAGCCGCCATGGCGATGCAGACCCCTGCACAACTACCCACCCAGACGGGTGAGAAGACCTACATCACGGCAGTGAATGTTGATCGCCCAGTCATTGCGATGACCTTTGATGATGGCCCGAGCGCCGTCCTGACACCTCGACTGCTCGACATGCTTAAGCAGCGTAACATCAAGGCCACCTTCTTCGTCCTCGGACAACTCGTTCAGGAGCACCCAGAGATCGTGGCCCGCGCCATCGCCGAGGGACATGAAGTTGCCAACCACAGCTGGGACCACAAGGCACTCAATAAGCTCGGCGAAGGGGGCTTCCAGCACGAGTTGTCCGACACCTCCACGGAAATCACCAAGGCCGGCGGCAAGCCTGTCACCCTCATGCGTCCTCCCTACGGAGCCACGAATCCCCGTCTGAATCGCGCCATCGAAAAGGAGTACGGGATGAAGGTCATCCTCTGGTCGGTCGACCCTTTGGACTGGAAGCGCCCTGGCCCGCAGGTTATCTCGCAGCGCATCCTCGCGGGAGCAAAGCCCGGCGCCATCATCCTCGCCCACGACATCCATCCCGGCACTATCGAGGCGATGCCCGCCACACTCGATGCCTTGCAGGCGAAGGGATTCAAGTTCGTAACCGTTACCGAACTGATGGCCATGGAGAGCAAAACACCTGCACCAACTCCTGCCGCCTCATCTGCACCGGCTGCCCAGAAGGCAAGCAAGTCGAAGAAAAAGGCAGCCTGACAAAGAGCCAGACTAATGAGATTTCCCGCAGCCGTAACGGATGCGAAGCAACGGCCGGGCCAGCAAGCGCGGAGAAATCAAACAGGCAGATGGTGTATCTCCCGGTAAACACATAACCGACAGTCTCGCTAATCAGTCAGTCTTCTATTTTTTCCTGATTTCCTGATTTCTACATGAAATATTTTTAGGCTACTGCGGAGAGAACCTTCTTCAGGATTGCCAGAGCCTCGTCGGCTTCCTCTTTGCTGATATTCAGGGGAGGGAGCAAGCGGATCGTCTGCTCACCTGAAGGGATCACGAGCAGGCCTGCCTTCATCAACTCCTTGGTCATCAGCAAGGATGGAACTCCCTCTTGGGGTAGATCGTTCAACTCGATTCCTATCATGAGTCCCACACCCCGCACGAGACGGATGGCCGGAAGCTGCATCTCCTCCAGCGACTTCATGAGGTAGTCACCGAGTTCCTTCGCCTTGGCAAGCAACCCCTCATCCTGGATCGCCTTGAGGACCGTGAGACCAGCGGTGGCCGCAAGAGGATTTCCGCCGTAGGTGGTTCCGTGCGTTCCAGGGCCGAGCAGGTCGCAGAGAGGCCCCCGTTCCTTTCCTTCGGCATCGGTTCCCGCAGAACGAGTGCCGGCCCAGAACGCTCCGAGGGGAAATCCATTGGCAATGCCCTTGGCCCAGCTGACGGCATCAGGCTCGACACCGGTGGAGACAATCGTCCTCCAGGCACACCAGTCGCCCGTGCGTCCGAAGCCGCACTGCACCTCATCGAAGAGAAGTAGCAGGTTGTGACGATCGCAGAGATCCTGCACACCCTTCAGAAACTCTGCCGTGGCAGGATTAATCCCGCCCTCTCCCTGCACCGGCTCCAGAAGAACGGCGACACTCTTCGGCGTGATGGCAGCCTCGACGGCTGCAAGGTCATTAAACGGGACATGGACAAACCCTTCCACCAATGGAGCAAAGCCGATCTTCACTTTCTCCTGACCGGTGGCACTGATTCCACCGAGAGTCCTTCCGTGGAAGGAATTCGTGAAGGTGATGATTTCATGCCGCCCCGTGGGTGCCCCGAATTTCCGGGCCAACTTGTAGAGACCCTCGTTGGCTTCCGCTCCGCTATTGCAGAAGAAAACCTTCCCTCCGAGACCAACCAGATCAACGACCAGCTTCGCGAGCTCACCCTGCGGACGGGTAAGATAGAGGTTGGAGGTATGAACCAGCGCTGCTGACTGTTCGGAAAGAGCCTTGGTCAGCTTGGGATGGCTGTGGCCCAGTGAGCAAACCGCGATGCCTGCACCAAAGTCGAGGTAGGCTTTCCCTGCCTCATCCCAAACCCGAGTCCCCTCACCGCAGGCCAGGGCAAGATCAAACCGGCCGTAGGTCGGCATCACGTAATCACGGTAGAGATCGGCTGTGGAAGTTGTGGTCATTGGGGAAAGGCTAAAAGCTGCAGGAGAATTAATATGGAACTCAAGAACTCAGGAAGGAAACAGTGAAACGTTCCAAAAGAAGCATCTCCACAGTATCCCTCCTATTATTTCGGCGCATGTTGTCGACGCTATCCTTTTCAATAACGCTGTTCATTTTTCCTGGCTTGGCTTGCTTGGCCGTTGCTTCGCATCCGTTGCATCTGATTTCCACATTCAATCCATCAGTTTGCGGAACTCTTCCTCATTGAGGACTTTCACGCCGAGCTTCTGAGCTTTCTCCAACTTGCTCCCAGCCTCCTCGCCGGCCAGCAGGCAGGTGGTCTTGGCACTGACTGATCCGGAAACCTTGCCTCCGAGGGATCGAATCTTCTCTGCAGCCTCCTCGCGGGGGATGGAGAGCGTCCCCGTGAGCACCCAGGTGGTGCCCTTTAGCGGACCATCCGCGGCAGGAGCGGCGCCCTTGGCATCACGCTCGCCAAAGTTGAGTCCTGCCTCACGGAGCTTTCCGAGAAGAATGATGACGCCGGGGTCACGGAACCAATCATGAATCGCATTGGCCATGATTTCGCCGATCTCCTCCACCGCACACAACTCTTCCACCGTGGCTGCAGCCAGATGGTCCACTGTACCGAAGGAGGAGGCGAGCGTCCGCGCCGCAGTCACTCCGACATGGGGAATGCCAAGCGCCGCGAGCAACCTCCAGAGCGGTTTCTCCTTACTGGAGGCGATCGCTAAGAGCAGATTCTCGACGCTCTTGCTCCCCATGCGCTCAAGAGGCATCAGCTGATCGGCGGAGAGGGTGTAGAGATCGGCTACATCCTGAAGAAGCTCTGCGTCGGCGAGTTGAGAGACCACCGCCTCCCCGAGTCCTGCGATATCCATCGAAGAGCGGCTGGCAAAATATTCAATCCGTCGTCGGACCTGAGCAGAGCAGCTAGGATTTGTGCAGCGCACGGCCACCTCTCCGTCGGTCCGACTGACCGGAGCATCGCAAACAGGGCAGTGCGTTGGCATCTGGAAGGGTCTCTCCGATCCATCCCTCTCGGCAGTTACGACACCGACTACCGCAGGGATGACATCGCCCGCTTTCTCGATCATCACACGGTCCCCGATCCGGAGGTCCTTGCGCGCTATCTCCTCCTCGTTGTGAAGCGTGGCCCTCGCCACGGTGCTCCCAGCGACAAAGACCGGCTCCAGCTCAGCGACGGGTGTCAGCACTCCGCTGCGGCCGACCTGAATGGTGATGTCGAGCAGACGCGTCTTGGCCTGCTCCGGCTCGTACTTGTAGGCGATCGCCCAGCGGGGGGCCTTGCTCGTTTTGCCAAGGCGGGAGTGCTGCTCGATCCTGTTCACCTTGACGACGGCACCATCGGTTTCAAAGGGGAAGCCTCTCCGGATCTCTCCCAGTTCGCGGATCGCAGCCATCACCTCATCAGCCGTACCCGCCATCCAGATCTGGGGGTCGGTCGGGAGGCCCCATTCCTTGAGGCGCTCAAAGAATTCCTTCTGGGTGGCCGGATGCGGAGCCCCATCAGCAGACTCAAACGCACCGAAGCCGTAAAAGACTGCCGAGAGCCTGCGCTCCGCAACAATGGATGGATCCAGCTGCTTGAGTGAGCCGGCGGCCGCATTGCGCGGATTGGCAAAGACCGGGAGCCCCTGCTCGTCGCGCTCAGCATTGATTTGGGCAAAGGTCTCCTTCGGGAGATAGACTTCACCCCTCACCTCCAGGACGTGGGGAGCGTGCCCCTTCAAGATGGCAGGAATCTCCCGGATGGTGCGGATATTACGCGTCACCTCATCGCCGGTGGCGCCATCCCCACGTGTTGCAGCACGCACAAGCCGCCCCTTCTCATAGAGCAGCGCGATGGCGACTCCATCCACCTTGGGCTCGATGGTCATTGGAATCTCCTCTCCGGGGAGGAGACGCTGCAAGCGCTCCACGAAGTCGGCGATCTCCTCGGCGGAATAGGTGTTGTCGAGACTCTGCATCGGCACGAGGTGCTGCACCTGGGCAAAGGATCCCTGAGGGCGCCCTCCTACCTTCTGCGTCGGAGAGTCGGGAGTAATTGCTTCCGGATGGGCGCGCTCCAGATCAACGAGTTCACGGTAGAGGGCATCATACTCGCGATCGGCGATCTCCGGCTTGGCCTGATCATAGTAGAGGCGGTCGTGATGAGAGATCTGACGCCTCAACTCCCCTAACCTGGATTCCACATGTGATTCCTCCGGGACAGATCGGGAGGGTATGGAGAAAAGATCGTCGGTGTTCATCGTGGAATGGCGGAGTGGTCATTTTTTTAAACCACTCTGGCGAACTTTGAGCACGAAAAAGGTGCATGGGATCAAAAAACCTCTCCAAAAGATTGTCCAGAGCCCCTTGCTTCATCTTTCCAGAGTTGGCACGGGCTGTGCTCTATCAAAGGTGGTTTGTGGCTGCAGCCCGGTCGTAACGACTTTTCGAGATTCTCGGGGGGGAAACTCGGAAGCTCCGACCGGGCTGCTCTTTTTTTGGATTCTCTATCCAAGATGGTTTAGGCTTCATGTCCCATGAACGAGTGCGGCATACCCAGCAAGATCCGCGAGCGCCTCGGCACAGGCAAAACCGAGCACAGACTTCAACTGCAGCAGCAACTGAAAAACAGAAAGGTTGCGCAGGGCCTAGGGCTCTTTGCCCTCGAGCGTCACTTCTCCGTGAATGCCTTTATCTCACGCGTGATCTCAGCGTGCGGCCTCCGACGAAGGGGATTGAGCAACATCATGGATATCCGCGTCGAGGAGCACGAGGTCATCCTGCCGGGGCTACCAAAAGCCTTTGAGGGATTCCGCTTGATGCAACTGACCGACCTTCACTGCGATCTGAATGGGGATCTAATGCAGCGGATCATCGAGGTGATGACCTCCGTCCCACACGATGCCGTGGTTCTCACGGGCGATTACCACAACGACGTCCGGCAACCCTTTGACCGCTCCCTGAAGGAGATGCTGGAGCTGATTCCCCGACTCCACCCGGTCCGGTTTGCCATCTTGGGGAACCACGATTTTCTGGAGATGGTCCCCACCCTGGAAGATGCAGGCCTCCCTATTTTACTGAATGAAGCAAGGGCCATTGAACGGGATGAGGAAAGACTTTGGATCTGCGGCATCGATGACCCTCACTTCTTCGAAACCCACGATCTCCAGGAGGCACGGGAGGGGATCCCGGCTGGCGACATCACACTGCTTCTCTCTCACTCCCCTGAGACCTACCGCGACGCCGCCTCACTGGGGTATCATCTCCACCTCAGTGGCCACACACACGGCGGCCAGATCTGCGGACCAGGCGGATTCCCTATCTACCGCAATGCTCCCGGTTGCAGCAGGGAACATCTTGCAGGCTCGTGGCGAGAAGGGGCGATGACCGGATACACCTCGCGTGGAACCGGTACAGCTGGGGTGGCGGCACGATTCCATTGCCCTCCAGAAATTGCCGTGCATATCCTGCGTTCTAACCAGTCAGCCTAACTCCCCCAACGCACACTATGACATTCCACCCGAAGAGATTCCCATGCTCATCCAAGGCCTTGGCTTTGCGTCCGCTCTACATTCTCCTGCTCTCCGTAACAGTCCTGACGGCCCAGGATCTCCCTCCTCCTCAGAACACAGAGGGCCTTCTCAAGGAGCTTGATCAGATCTCCTCAGGGTCACAGTCCCTCTCGCAGAAGCGGCGCGCAGAGGCCATCTCCCGCATCCAGTCGGCAAGCACCTCAGGAGCGTCCTCGGTCGAGCTCTATGTTTCTGCGCTCGAAAACACGAAATACCGAGAGAGCCATCCCGCCTTCATTGACTGGAGGCAGAAAAATCAGGATGGCCTGCACCACTCCTCCTTCCAGAACGCCGCCCAACTCCAACTTCGCTATCTCCTACTCGGCCTCCAGCGCTCCGATCAAAAGACAGCCCTAGCTCAAGTCCCGGAGACGCTTGCGTATCTGAACTCCCTCTCAAGCCTTCACTTCCTGGAGGGCACTTACACCCCGCCTCCTCCCAAGGGAACCCAGGCCCAACCAATCCCCTCCGACAAGGTAACTTCTGATGCTGCAGCACTGATCAAGCAACCACTCAGCAGCGCTGCCGTCGTGGACTGGCTCCAGATCGAAGATCTTCTCCCAGCAGGCAAGGACTTCGAGACCTCCGCCGGCAACTACGTCGGCATCATGGAGAAGAATGTGCGAATTCCCCTCCGTGGTACCAACGACCCTCGCCTTCCAAGTGTCTGGGATGTGCAGATCAACACCGAATCAGCTACCGTTACTGCAGCAAATTCCAAACAGAAAACGGAAGACTTCCAGAATGAACGTCTTCCGGAGATGATTTTCGGAAAACTCAAGGATACGGCGGCGATCGGTCAACCCAACCGCGCCGCCACCGAGATGATGAAACTCATCCGCACCTACCCCTCCAACCCTGCAGTGAAATCCTGGATCGACTACACCCGCGGACTTCTGACCAAAGAAGAAACTGCTACGCCCACCGCAAAGAAAGAGACCCTAACGACAAATGCCGTGGCGCCGGCGCAGCCCTCGGCAACCAGCTTATAAAGAGAGCCCCCTACTCAGGCAGCTTCTCGCCGACGAGCAGATCATCCCACGTCTGGCGCGTACGCACCACGGTCGCCTTCTCTCCCTCCACGAGGACCTCGGGGAGAAGGGGGCGAGCATTGTAGGTGGAAGCCATGACAAACCCGTAAGCACCCGCACTCATGAGGGCGATGCGGTCACCGGGAGCAAGCACGGGAACCTCGCGATCCTGGGCGAAGAAATCGCCGCTCTCACAGACGGGACCCACGACATCGACCTTCTCGAGGGCTGCGCCCTTGGACTGCTTGAGGGGTTCAATCTCATGATATCCCTCATAGAGGGCAGGACGGATGAGATCATTCATCCCGGCATCGACGATCACGAAGTTCTTCGTTGGGGTCGACTTCCTGTAGAGAACACTGGTGAGCAGTACCCCTGCATTACCGACGATGAAGCGTCCTGGCTCAAAGAGAATACGCAGACCAAGAGCCTTCAGGGGCTCGATCACCTCCGCCCCATAGGTCTCGGGCGCCAGCCTTTCGATCTCCTCGCCCTCCTCGCCGCCTCCCTTCCACCATGCGGCGTCTCCGCTCTGAAGGGCTCCACGATAGACGATGCCGACACCCCCTCCGATACTAAAGAATTCCAGCCCATACTTCGTCTTCAATTCGAGAACCAGCGGGGTCAGCTTGCGAATCGCCTCGGCAAATGGAGGTGCCTTCAGGATCTGGGAGCCGATGTGGGTTTGGAGACCGCGGATCTTGAGGTGGGGTAGAGCGGCAGCACGCTCATAGACAGCGGCGGCGCGATCCAAGCCAATCCCGAACTTGTTTTTGCTCTTTCCAGTCGAGATGTACTTGTGGGTCGGAGCATCGACGTCCGGGTTCACGCGGATGGCAATCGGGGCGATCAACCCGGCCTTCGCGGCCACGGCGTTGATCATCTCCAACTCCTCCTCCGACTCGACATTGAAGCTGTAGATTCCTTGGCGCAGGGCGTAGTCGATCTCGGAGGCTGTCTTTCCGACTCCGGCAAAGGTGCATCGATCGGCTCGTCCACCAGCCTTGATCACCTTGAAGAGTTCGCCTCCCGAAACGATGTCGAATCCCGCACCCTCCTTGGCCAGCAGATTCAGCACGGAGAGATTGCCGTTCGCCTTCATCGCGTAGCAGATCATCCGGTCTCCGAGCGGTGCGAGCGCCTGGTCGAGACGGCGGTAGTTTCCCCGGATTGTCTCGGCTGAGTAGACATAGGCAGGTGTCCCCACCTCGGAGGCCACGGACTCAAGATCAACCCCCTCGCACTTCAGCGAGCCATCGACATATCGGAAAGAATGCATCGCGTGAGAATAAAGGCCGAAGGTCGAAGGCTGAAGGCTAAAATCCAAGGTGATGAGAACAGAGCAGATAGGCGTATTACTTACGGCCCCATCTCTTGAAGGGGTAGTGAACGGCCTTACTGTGAATCATGAACACATGGCTTACCCCACTCTACGGCGGTCTCCTTGGGACCGTGGTGATGACGGTCTTCCTCCTCATGCCTCGGTGGATGAAATGGGGTAAAACCGATATCATCCCAGCTGTCGGCTCACTGATCGTCGGTCGCAGGAAGGGGGCCTTCCTGCCGGGATTGATCGTGCATCTCTCCATGGGAGTCATGTTCGCTTACCTCTACGTCGGTTTTCTTGAGCTCTCTCACCTCCCGGTGAATGCCATGACGGGACTCCTCCTCGGCAGCGTGCATGGCGTGATCGTCATGCTATTGGCCAGCATCATGATCATGGAGCATCACCCCATCACCAACTACCATGAGAAGGGGCTTGGCACCGGGTTGGCTCAACTCCTCGCCCACATGCTCTACGGAGCCACAGTTGGCTGGGTTGTTGGGATGATGAGCTGATCCCGTTACAGCGTTAAAAAAGTTACACAGTTAGAAC
>Ga0007795_10000861_pt1 | contig 10524 bp, 7 predicted proteins | sample CryBogmetaGMA1M_FD_60369 | JGI IMG/M metagenome (GOLD analysis project Ga0007795, IMG submission 60369) | Freshwater microbial communities from Crystal Bog, Wisconsin, USA - MA1M | ecosystem: Environmental > Aquatic > Freshwater > Lake | place: Crystal Bog, Wisconsin, USA | collected 2009-07-06
CGCAGCGGCCAGCGCGGCCGGACATCGATCGACCCTGCCTGCGGCAGTTCGGCACCGGTTCGCATCAGCGACTGCAGTCGAAGCGAGCCGGCAAAGGCGATCATCGCGCCGTTGTCAGTGCACAGCGCGGGTTCGGGGCAATGCACCCGCAGGCCGTGACGCAGCGCTGCATCGGCCAGTTGCTCGCGAAGTCGCCGGTTCGCGCTCACGCCGCCGGCGATCACCAGCGTGGACAGGCCGGTCTGGCGCAGTGCGGCCAGTGACTTGGCCACCAGCACCTCGACAATCGCGGCTTGCGCTTCGCAGGCCAGATCGGCGCGGGCCTGATCGTCGGGCAGGCCGCGATCGATGCGGGTCGCGACCGCGGTCTTGAGCCCCGAGAAACTGAAGTCGAGATCGCCCGAGTGCAGTTTGGGTCGTGGCAGTTTGAAGCGGCCGGCCTGGCCGTGCTCGGCCAGCGCCGCCAGCGCCGGGCCGCCGGGATAGCCCAGGCCAAGCAGTTTGGCACTCTTGTCGAAGGCTTCGCCGGCAGCGTCGTCGACCGATTCGCCCAGCAGCGTGTATCGGCCGATGCCGTCGACCTGCATCAGCTGGGTATGGCCGCCCGAGACCAGCAGGGCCACGAAAGGGAAGGTCGGCGGGTCGGCCGACAGCATCGGTGACAGCAGATGGCCTTCGAGGTGATGCACGCCCAAAACCGGCTTGGCCAGGGCATAGCCCAGCGCCTGGGCCACCGCCGCCCCCACCAGCAGGGCGCCGGCGAGTCCCGGGCCTTCGGTGAAGGCGATTGCGTCGATCGCCGATTTGGCCAACCCGGCCTCATCGAGCACCTGTTGGGTGAGCGGCAGGAGCCGTCGGATGTGGTCGCGCGAGGCCAGCTCAGGCACCACGCCGCCGAAGCGTTCGTGCATTGCCACCTGGGAATGCAGCGCCTGCGCCAGCAGTCCGCGCTCGCTGTCGTAAAGCGCCACGCCGGTTTCGTCGCAGGAGGTTTCGATACCGAGCGTCAGCATCGGTCGAGTTTACCAAGGGCGCTCGCATCGGCCTGCTTTGAGGTCGACGGCTTCACCGAACGCACCGGCGACCACAGCCTCGGCGCGGTGCATGCCGCACGCTTTTGTGCGGCGCCGGTGTCGGATCGTGGGTGATCGTGGGTAAGAAAGGGCAAGCGACCTGTTGCCGTGCAGTCGTCCTCCTACACCAATGGTCAGGAGCGTTGTTGCCATCCAACATCAATGCGCAGCAATCGTGCGGTGTTCCCGGCACGGTGCTTGCTGTGGACCCTCCAGACGAGGAGGTTCCATGGATGCCCAGCGCTACATCAAGGAAATCGGCCGCGGTGGCGAAGGCGCCCGCAGTCTGCCTTACGACACGGCACTGCAGATGTTCGCGTCATTGTTCGACGGACGCTTTGACGACATTGAACTCGGCGCGATCCTGATCGCCCTGCGAATGAAGGGGGAGTCGCTCGATGAAGTTCGTGCGGCCCTCGATGTGCTCGAGCCGGGCTTGAATCGTGTGCCGGTCGATTCGGCGCGGCCCTGCGTGTCGATTCCGAGCTACAACGGCGCTCGCCACACCCCCAACCTCGTGCCCTTGCTGGCCTGCCTGCTGGCTGATGCCGGGGTTCAGGTGGTCGTGCACGGGGCGTCTCCCGACGAAGGTCGGACGACTACCGCCGAGATCATGTCTGCCATGGGGCTGGGTGCGGTGCGCGATATCGGGCAGGCGTCCGATGTCATCGACCGTGGCGTGCCGGCTTTCGTTCCAGTCGGGCTGCTGTCGCCGCCGCTGGCGGGTCTGCTTGCCTTGCGCGACCGTCTCGGCGTTCGCACAATCGGCCATACCCTGGCCAAGCTGATCAACCCGACCCTTGCGCCCGACTGTCTGCGGATGGCGAGCTTCACCCGTCCGGAATGTCAGCGTCTGCAGCACGACTATTTTGCCGGCAGCCGAAGACCGGCCCTGCTGATGCGGGGCACTGAAGGTGAGGTGGTCGCCAGCACGCGACAAGCCGCCCAGATCGACTGGGTTCACGATGGCGATTGCGAAGTGGTCGTCCCTGCCCAGACTGCGGCGGCCGGCGGCTTGCCGGCCTTGCCCGATGCCGCCGATGCGTCGGCGACCGCACGCTGGATCCAGTCGGTGCTCGCCGGCGAGCGACCGGTGCCGCAGGCCATTGAACAACAGGTCGGCGCGGTGCTCCTCGCGCTCGGAATCCGGTCTGGCCGCCACACCCCGCTATCATCTGACGCTTTCGACCAGGCCTTCGGGTCAACGAAGGCTCATGGCGCAACAGTTTGACGCGGTCATTGTCGGTGCGGGTGCCGCCGGATTGTTTTGTGCGGGCGTCGCGGCCCAGCTGGGCCTGCGGGTCGCCCTGATCGATCACTCGGCCCGCCTTGCCGAGAAGATCAGAATTTCAGGGGGTGGGCGCTGCAACTTCACCAATCTGCAGGCCGATATGCCTGAACGCTTCCTGTCTGAAGACCCGCGCTTTGCGCGTCACGCCCTGCGCAGCTATCGGCCGGTGCAGTTCATGGGGCTGCTCAAATCGCATGGCGTCTCCTGGCACGAGAAGCATCGCGGGCAACTTTTTTGCGACGACTCGTCGGAGCGGGTGATCGATGTCCTGCGCAGCGAGTGCGAGCGCGGTGGCGTCCACTGGTTTCGACCTTGTGCGGTCCACGCGGTGACGCGACTCGCCGATGGCCCCCTCGATGCCTCCCGGTCGTCCGATGGACCGACCGATGCCGGTCGCCGTGCGCGCTTTGCCTTGCAGACCGATGCCGGCGAGATTCGCTGCGCCTCGCTGGTGGTGGCCACCGGCGGCCTGTCGATTCCGCAGATCGGTGCCACCGACTGGGCTTTCCGGCTCGCCCGCCAGTTCGACCTGAGCGTGATCGAGCCGCGTGCCGCGCTGGTGCCGCTCACCTTCACCGCCCACGGCTGGCAGCCGTTTGCCGGGCTGGCGGGCCTCGCTCTGGAGGTCGACCTCGCGGTCCCGGGGCAGCGCGGCGCACCGCGCTTCACCGAAGACCTGCTCTTTACGCACCGTGGACTGTCGGGTCCGGCGGTGCTTCAGGTGTCGAGTTACTGGCGCAGTGGCGAGCCCTTGTCGATCAATCTGGCACCCGATCAGGCCATCGCCGACCGGCTGCTCGAGGCCCGCGAAGGCACCCGTCAGCAGCTCGGAACTGCGCTGGGCTCGATCGTGCCAAAGCGCCTTGCTCAGGCCTGGCTTTCGCAGGCTGACCTTGGCACCACCGGGCCGCTGGCCGGACTGCCCCGGCCGCTGTCGGAGCGGCGTCTGGCCGAGCTTGGCAACCGGGCCTTGCAGGCGCTGGCGGCGGCCTTTCACGACTGGCGTGTCCTGCCGGCCGGCACCGAGGGATATCGCAAGGCCGAAGTCACCGCGGGGGGCGTGGCCACTGCTGAGCTCGACCCGCGAACCCTTGAGGTCAAGCGGATTCCCGGCCTTCACTTCATCGGTGAATCGGTGGATGTCACCGGTTGGCTGGGGGGCTACAACTTTCAGTGGGCCTGGGCGAGCGGCTACAGCACCGCCCAGGCGATGGCATCAGTGCGCGCCACCCGCGCTCATTAAAAGCCCATCCTCGGTCGTCTGGCATTGCGGGCGGCCAGGTCGCCGGGCGAGATTTCGTCGCGTGATTCGAGCCGAGCATTGCCGAAGGCGCCGACCAGTTCGCGGCGCATCTCGCGCGGCGCAATCGCTGACAGTTTGTCGAGAACCGCCGCAGACGGTACTTCAGGAAAGGCGCTTCCCCAGTGGTGCGACGCCCGGATATCGCTGTAGATCGAGGACGCAATCCGTCGCGCGCCGCTGGCGTCGGGCGGCTCGATCTCGTACACATTCATCCGGTTGAGGATCGGCTCGGGGATTCGGGAGGCTTCATTGGCGGTGGCAATCCAGACAATGTCGGAGCAGTTGAGCGGGATATCGGCGAACTCGTCGGTGAAGCTGCGGGCGGTATCGTGCTCCAGGAGCGAGTAGAGCGCGCCGAGCGGGTCGTAGTGGCTTTCGCCCGAGGCTTTGTCGATTTCATCGATCACGATCACCGGATTGGCATAGTCGCCATGCACCAGGGTGTCGAAGACCTTGCCGGTGCGCGAATTTCGCCACTGCGACGAGGCACCTGACAGCACCCAGCCCGCGGTGAGCGAGCTCATCGAGACGAATCCGTAGCCGGTGCCGAGCAGTTGCGACAGGCGCCGGGCAAAGTGGGTCTTGCCGATGCCCGGCGCGCCCAGCAGCAGCATCGGTGAGACTTCGAGCGGATCATCGCTCGCCAGGCACAGCGCCAGCTGCTTGCGCAGGTCGTGCAGGACATCGCTGAAATTTGGCAGCTCACGCTCGAGCTCGTCGAAGTCGGGCATGCTGCCCGGCTTGACGCTGAAGCGCTCGCCGCCCACCCTGAGCATCTTCTCGTAAGTGGTGCGAAGGCCTTCGTTGGCGCCGGGCGGGAGTTCATCCAGGGCGGTCTCGACGGTTTGGGTCGAATAGATCTGCTTGAAACCGGCGACTGAAAACGGCGATCCGCCCGATGGCAGCGTCAGAGGGTTGTGCATCGACATCCTCCCGAGTAGAAACAGAAAAGACACGATTCGGTCGGTGTTCAGTCTCTGTCGTAATCAACCATCGTGCCAGGCCATCCGTCGGAGACCGGCGGTGCACGATGCGTCATGTGCCAGGGGCTGGTATTTCGATCCGCGCGCTGCTAGACTGGCGGGCTAAGCTGAAAGCCTAGACGCGCAGGGTAGAGCGCCAAAGCGCTGATGCGCCAATTCTCACTACCCAGTACCACTGGCAGCACCACAGATCAGCACACCAAACCAGCACCACGCACCCGACAGCAAGCGAACAAAGAGAGAACTGAGCTTATGACGACCATCCGTGTGAAAGAGAACGAGCCTTTCGACGTCGCTTTGCGCCGTTTCAAGCGCACGATCGAGAAAACCGGCCTCCTCACCGAGCTGCGCGCGCGCGAGTTTTACGAAAAGCCCACCGCCGAGCGAAAGCGCAAGAAAGCAGCGGCGGTCAAGCGCCATTACAAGCGCCTTCGCAGCCAGATGCTGCCCAAGAAGCTCTACTAAGTAGAGCCCGACTGAGTTCTTCTCGGGACGGCCGGTTCGCCGGGCCTGCTGTGGCCCGGGTCGATCGGACCATGACCGCATGAACGCTCCGGCCACCTCCTTGAAAGACCGCATCACCTACGACATGAAGTCGGCGATGCGAGCCCGCGAGACCCTCCGGCTCGGTGCAATCCGCATGTTGCTGGCTGCGGTCAAGCAGCGCGAGGTCGACGAGCGCATCACCCTCGACGATGCCCAGGTCGCCGCAATTGTCGACAAGCTGATCAAGCAGCGTCGCGATTCCATTGCCCAGTTCGAGCAGGCCGGGCGCACCGATCTGGTCGACCAGGAAAAAGCCGAAGTTGCCGTGTTGTCGGTCTACTTGCCGGCGCAAGCCGATGCCGCCGAAATCGAAGCACTGCTCGCCGCAGCAATCGCCACCACGGGTGCTGCGGGTCCTCAGGACATGGGCAAGGTCATGGCCATTCTCAAGGGCAAGCTCGCTGGACGTGCCGATCTCACGGCTGTTTCGGCGATGGTCAAGAGCCGGCTTGCTGCGCGCTAGACTGCCGGGGTGATACCCCAGTCTTTCATCCAGGAACTGCTCGCCCGCGTCGACATTGTCGAAGTGGTTGGCCGCTCCGTGAAGCTGAGAAAGGCGGGCGCCAATTTCCTCGGTCTGTGCCCGTTTCACGGCGAAAAATCGCCGTCTTTCACGGTGTCCCCCACCAAGCAGTTCTATCACTGCTTCGGCTGCGGCGTGCATGGCTCGGCCGTCGGCTTTCTCATGGAACAGGCCGGTCTCGGCTATGTCGATGCGATTCACGAACTCGCCCGCTCGGCCGGGCTGACCGTGCCTCAGGAGTCGTCGCCGGGCGATGCCGTCCGACGTGACCCCGATCTGCTGGAGACGCTCGCTGCCGCAGCAAAGTTCTACAAGTCGAGGCTTCGGGAGGCGAATGCCGCCATCGACTACCTGAAGGGGCGGGGCGTGAGCGGTGAGACGGCGGCCCGCTACGGCATCGGTTATGCGCCGGACGGCTGGCGCAGTCTCGAGGCGGCTGTACCCGATTACTCGGCCCAGGCTCTGGTTGCCACCGGGCTGGTCATCGAGTCCGAGCCGGACGGTGCCGACAGCCACGATGCCAGCGGTTCGCGAGACGGCGCACGCGACGGCCCGCGCCGGCGTCGCTACGACCGCTTCCGTGATCGCATCATGTTCCCGATCCGCAACCCGCGAGGTCAGGTCATCGGGTTCGGCGGCCGGGTGATGGGCAAGGGCGAGCCGAAATACCTCAACTCACCCGAGACGGCGCTGTTTTCGAAAGGCCGCGAACTCTATGGGCTGTTCGAGGCACGCGACGCGATCAGGGCCGCCGATTGCGTCATCGTCGTCGAAGGCTATATGGATGTGGTAATGCTGGCGCAGCACGGCGTTCGCAACGCCGTCGCGACCCTGGGTACGGCCACCACCGCCCTGCATGCCCAAAAACTGCTGCGTCTGGTCGATCGGGTCGTCTTCGCTTTCGATGGCGACGCGGCCGGGCGCCGGGCCGCATGGCGGGCGCTCGAGGGCTGTCTGCCTCATGCTGCTGATACCAAACGGATCGATTTTCTGTTTCTGCCTCCCGAGCACGATCCGGACAGCTTCGTGCGCGCCCACGGAGCCGAGGGCTTTGTCGCGCAACTGGCCGCCACCCAGCCTTTGTCCGAGTTCCTGCTGCGCGAACTGTCCTCGCGGGTCGACCTGTCGACACCCGAGGGCCGTGCCCGCCTCCAGGCCGAAGCGCGCCCCTTGCTGCTGGCGCTGCCACCGGCCGCCTTGCGCATGCAGCTTGTTCAGGCCCTTGCCACGCGGGTCGGCATTCGTGGGGAGGATCTCCTTCAGTTCATCCAGCCCGATGCGCCGGTGCAGCGCTCAGGCCCGTCGCGCGCTGAGTCGGGGTCGAGGGGCAATTCGACCGAGCGACCGGGGTGGGTCCGCGAGCGGGGCGCCCGCCAGTCTGAATGGACGCCGTCTCGCGACTGGCGCCGGATGCCGGTCATGCAGGCTGCGCTGCCCGACCTGCAGCGCAGGGCCAGGCTGCTGCTAGCGCTGCATCCAATCCTGGCCCAGGAGTCATGGTCGACCGACCTGTTGCCTGAGCCGATCATCGACTGGGCGGCGCGACTCGCTACGCTGCCGTCGGGCGCGAGCTTTGCCGCGGTCATCGAGTCGGTCCGGGAGGCCGATCCCCCGCTGGCGGCGGCGCTCGAGGCCGAGGCGGCCGCCGATCGGGGGCTGCTGTCCGATCTGGACCCTGCCGAGGCCAGGCGTGAGTTCGAAGGCGCGTTGAATCAGCTGCGTCTGCAAAAGGTGCGTGAGGAAATCGATCGCCTCGCCGCAGGAGGGCTGCAGTCGGAGGCTGATCGTGATCGCTATGCGGATTTGCAATCGATGCGCAAAGCCCTCACGTCCGGGTGATCGGCTTAAGTTATAATCAAAGGTTTCCCCGACGTCTCTTCCTTGCGAGGACCGGTTGTGAGCAAATCAAGCAAAATCCAGCCCGAAAAGCTGGCGAGGGCGGCAGGTCCGGGCGCCCCAACCGTTGCGCGGGCACGGTCGGTTGCTGCAACGAAAGTTCGCGCAGCCAGCCAGACATCCTCAAAAGTGACAAAGGCAAACGTGGCAACCACAAAATCGATGACGTCAAAATCCGCAGCGGCTCAGACCGAAAAAAAGGTCGTTTCGAAGGTGTCCGCCAGGGTGGTCGCCAGCTCTGCCGGCAAATCGCCGGCGGCGGCGTCAGCGGCCAAGGCTGCCACCGCCCGGCCGGCCACCGCCAAGGGGGCCAGCAAGGCCGCCACGTCATCGCGGTCGGTTGCCGCCAGTTCGGCCCGGCCAGGCCCGGCAAAGCCCGTGGTCGCCAAGCCCGCGTCATCCAAGGCAAACCTGGTGAAGGCAAGTTCGGCGAAGGCAACGACAGCCAAGGGCGCGTCGTCCAAGGCTGCCTCCAGCAAGCCGCCTTCTTCCCGGGCATCGAGCGCGACTGCAGCCAGCAAGCCGGCTGCAAAATCACCGATCCTCAAGGCCGCAGCGGTCAAGGCATCGGCAAGCAAGGCACCGGCAAGCAAGGCACCGGCAACCAAGGCGGCAAAGGCTGCCCCGTCCAAAGCCGCGAAAGTCTCTGCACCGAAGGTCGCAGCGCCCAAGTCCGCCCCGACGAAAGCCCCCGCAGCCAAGGCCGCAGCAAGCAAGTCCGCGGCAAGCAAAGCCGGCACACCGAAACCTGCTTCGGCGGCTGTCAGTGCCGCCCCGGCCGCAGAGGTGTCAGCCAGCCCCGCCCGGGCGGTCAAACCCAAGGCCGGGTCAATCAAGGCTGCTGCCGTCGCTGATTCAGTGGCGGCGCCAGCCGCGCAAAGCCCTTCGGCTCCTGCCAAGGCGCCGGTCGCAGCATCCAAGCCTGCCAAAGCGGGCAAGGCTGAAAAGACCGCAAAGTCCGCAAAGGGTGCATCGCCTGCGTCGGCCAAACGCAATGCAGTGCCGTCCGACGCCGATGACGATCTGGCCGCCGGCGACCCGGTCGATGCGCTCGAAGACGGTGATAACGAGGCGGACAAGATCGTCATCCCGGCTCCGCCGCCGCCCAAGGCCAAAGCGCGTGACAAACGCGCCCGCGAAAAGGCACTGATCCGCGATGCACTGGCCTACAACCAGGGCAACTCCGAGGAGGAGCTCGAGGTCAAGCGCAACAAGCTCAAGCTGCTGATCAAGCTTGGCAAGGAGCGCGGCTTCCTGACCTATGCCGAGATCAACGACCATCTCCCCGAAGATCTGGTCGACGCCGAGGCGATCGACTCGATCATCACCACCTTCAGCGACATGGGCATCACGGTCTACGAACGTGCCCCCGACGCCGAAACGCTGCTGATCAACGACAACACACCGGTCGTCTCCTCCGATGAAGACGCCGAAGAAGAAGCCGAAGCCGCGCTTTCCACGGTCGACTCCGAATTCGGTCGCACCACCGATCCGGTCCGCATGTACATGCGTGAGATGGGTTCGGTCGAACTGCTGACCCGCGAAGGCGAGATCGAGATCGCCAAGCGCATCGAAGAAGGCCTGAAGTACATGGTGATGGCGATCTCGGCCTGCCCGACGACCATCGCCGAGGTGCTGGTTGCGGCCGACAAGATCCGCGCCGAGACCATGCGCATCGACGAAGCGGTCGATGGCCTGATCGATCCGAACGCCGTCGAAGACTTTACGCCGCCGCAACCGGCGGCTGTGGCGGCTGCCGCTGCCGCCGATTTCGGCGACGACGAAGACGCCGAGGCCGACGCCAACAGCGCCAATACCGCGAAGATGCAGGAGTTGCGCCGCGCCTCGCTCGAGAAATTTGATCACATCCGCCTGTGGTTCGACCGCATGCGGGTGGCCTACGAGAAAGAAGGCTACAAGTCCAAGCCCTATCTCAAGGCGCAGGCCGAGTTGCAGGAAATGCTGATGACCATTCGCTTTACCGCGAAAATGGTCGAGCGCCTGTGCGACACCCTACGCAGCCAGGTCGACGAGGTTCGCACGCTCGAGCGTGGCATCGCCGAGATCTGCGTTCACAAGGTCGGCATGCCGCGCGAGCGCTACATCGCGTCGTTTCCCGGCAACGAGACCAACCTTCGCTGGGTCGAGCGCGAGGCCGAGATCAACAGCCCCTATATCGAGCGGCTGCGTCGCAGCATCCCGGCGGTGCAGGACATGCAGCAAAAGCTGATCGACCTGCAGGCGCGTGTGGTCCTGCCGCTGCCCGATCTCAAGGACATCAACAAGCAGATGGCCATGGGCGAGGCCAAGGCGCGCAAAGCCAAGCGCGAAATGACCGAGGCCAATCTGCGACTGGTGATCTCGATCGCCAAGAAGTACACCAATCGCGGTCTGCAGTTCCTCGACCTGATTCAGGAAGGCAACATCGGACTGATGAAGGCGGTCGACAAGTTCGAATACCGTCGCGGCTACAAGTTCTCGACCTATGCCACCTGGTGGATCCGCCAGGCGATCACGCGTTCAATCGCCGACCAGGCCCGCACCATCCGTATTCCGGTGCACATGATCGAGACCATCAACAAGATGAACCGGATCAGCCGCCAGATCCTGCAGGAGACCGGCAACGAGCCCGATCCGCAGACCCTGTCGGTCAAGATGGAGATGCCCGAGGACAAGATCCGCAAGATCCTCAAGATCGCCAAGGAACCGATTTCGATGGAAACCCCGATCGGCGACGACGACGACTCGCATCTGGGCGACTTCATCGAAGACACCGCCACGCTGGCGCCGGCCGATGCCGCACTCCACGGCTCGATGCGCGATGTGGTCAAGGAAGTGCTCGATTCGCTTACGCCGCGCGAGGCCAAGGTGTTGCGGATGCGCTTCGGTGTCGAGATGAGTACCGACCA
>Ga0007795_10000866_pt1 | contig 10484 bp, 7 predicted proteins | sample CryBogmetaGMA1M_FD_60369 | JGI IMG/M metagenome (GOLD analysis project Ga0007795, IMG submission 60369) | Freshwater microbial communities from Crystal Bog, Wisconsin, USA - MA1M | ecosystem: Environmental > Aquatic > Freshwater > Lake | place: Crystal Bog, Wisconsin, USA | collected 2009-07-06
GATTGATGGCCCATTAAGCCTTTTCAGCGCCACCACCCGTTACGGCCTGCAAATGGCGCTGTTTCTGCCCGCGCTCTTGCAGTTCAAATCGTTCAGACTGAACGCCGAACTGCGCTGGGGACCAGCGCGAACTCCCATGAGCTTCCATCTGGAAAGCAAAGACGGCCTGGTCCCCGTCCGCGAAGATCAAGCGCAGTACGTTCCCCAAGAAATCATTGCATTCCTCGAACGGTTCAAACAGGTCGCCCCAGAGTGGGAAACTCATGAGGCGGCCGAGTTGATCGAATTGCCAGGCGAGCACCTCTGGATCCCAGACTACAAATTCCACCATCGACCCAGTGGGACCGACGTTTTTGCCGAGGTCCTGGGGTTCTGGAAGAAATCGAGTCTTGATCGATTGCTGACTCTCCTGCCACAACTCAAGACGGTGCGTTACGTCCTGGTTGTTTCCGACCGCCTGAAGGTCGACGAAGAAGCCCTGGACCCCGACTCACCACCAGAGTCAATTCTTCGATTCAAGGAAATCCCCAACGCCAACGAATTTCGGGCCCGGCTTGAACAGCAACTCGCGAAGGGCAACCACTCAGCCAAATCCAGTAAGCCTTGAACAGGGCTGTGTCTTCGGGCTGAAGAACCCTTCTGCAATCCGAATCACGCACCAGAGATCACCGATTTCCGCCCGAGTCAGCAGACTTGGCCAGCTTGGGAGATCTCACAGAGTTTCTTCGTCGTCGATGCCTTCAAGAAGGACTGCAATTTCTTCGGGCGACGGCAACTGTCCTGCCAGATTCCTGGGTAGCGTCTTGCGGATCTCATACGTGGCAACGCCTATCGGCTTGCTCGCATCGTGCAGAGCGTACTCCACCACCGTGCGTTTCTTCTCTTTGCAGAGAATGATGCCAATTGAAGGATTCTCATCTTCCTGGCGAACTTGTCGGTCCAGCGCCGACAGGTAGAACTGCATCTTGCCCACATATTCCGGCTTGAAGTTGCCAATCTTCAAATCGATAGCCACAAGGCAACGCAGTCGGCGGTGGAAAAGCAGGAGATCTATAAAGAACTCGTCTCCTTCGACTTCCAGCCGAAATTGGCTTCCCATGAAAGCAAAAATGCCACCCATCTCGCGGAGAAACTTATCGATCCGGGCAATCAGTGCCCGTTCCAGCTCCCGCTCGCTGTGTTCTTCGCCCAGTTCAAGGAAATCGAAGCTATATTCGTCTTTCACGGCCAGTTTGGCCTGTGCCCTCAGTGCTGGCGTGAGTGCACGGTCGAAATTCGTCTGGCCGAGCAAGGATTTTTCAAAGCTCTGGTTTTCAATCTGGTGGATCAGGACGCTCTTGGACCAACCGAATTTGCGAGTCATCCGCAAGTAGAATTCGCGTTCCAAGGGGTCCTTGCATTTGCTCATGATGGCGAGGTTATGCGACCAACTGATTTCTCCAACCAGTGGTTGGAGTTTTTCCTGAACTTGATATTCCGTATAGAACTGCCTCATATACCAGAGATTTTGTCTCGAAAACCCTGCCACGCCGGGAAACTCTTGCCGCAAATCCTCTGATAATTGCTGAACAACCGCATTGCCCCAGGTTTCGCCCGCCTGTCGTTCCACGATCAGCCGGCCGATATCCCAGTAAAGACTGACCAGTTCGGTGTTCACCGCTTTGAGCGCAGCGTACTGGGCAGTACGAACACGTTCCTTGACCGTGGCCAGGAACTTGCCGTATTCCGAGGGGAGCAGGTCTGATGGTTTGGTCATGGTTGAGAAAGCCCAGACAGCCCAGTGGAGGTCTGTGACATCCGCCCCCCTGCTCTGTCACCTTTTAGCCCAGCGCCTTGACCATTTCGGCGACGAACTGGCCAACATCTTGCACCACGGCCTCGCGAGAGGCCCCCTGCTCGTTCAGGTCGTGGATGCGCCTGACGATGGCACTGCCGATGATCAGGCCATCGGCCACCGGGGCGAGCTGGCGCACGTGTTCCGGCTTGCTGATGCCAAAACCGATGCAGATCGGGATATCGGTCTGGCTCCGGAGCCAGCCCACCTTGTCGGCCAGGTCGGGCGGAAGCTGCGTGCGTTCACCCGTGATGCCGGCCACCGAGACGTAATAGAGGAACCCGGTCGATGACTTGGCAATGCGGATCGCCCGTTCCTTGGGTGTGGTAGGCGTGACCAGTTGGATCAGTTTCAGTTGTTCGGCGGCCACCCGTTTTTCGAGTTTCTCGGCTTCCTCGATCGGCAGGTCGGGCACGATCAGGCCATCCACGCCCGCAGCGGCGGCCTCGCTCACATAACGATCAACACCGTGCCTGTGGACAATGGAAAAAGACACCATTGTCACAAGTGGGGCGTCCTTCTGTTTGGGGTCTTGCCCGTTTTCCTGTCGCCAGGCGTGCACGGCCGAGAGTATGGCGTCTAGCTTGATGCCATGCAGCAGTGCGCGGTTGTAGCTGGCGGCAATCACGGGGCCGTCGGCGATCGGGTCCGAGTAAGGGATTCCCAGCTCCACAAGGTGGGCACCGGCGGCACCCAGGCAGTTACGCACCAAGGCCATGGTGGTTTCCAGATTCGGATCACCCGCGGTGAGGAACGGCATGAGGGCGCGACGGCCTTCGGATCGCAAACGGCTGAAAAGAGCGTCTATACGGTTCATGGATGTTCAGAGGGCAAAAGGATGAGCGAGGAAGGTTGATTCCTACCCGGTCAGCGGGCAGCATGTGCCTGGTCGGGGGTTGGAATCGGCGTTTCCTACCCAGGTAAACCGTGGCGGTTTGGGATTGGATCTGTCCTGACTTCTGCATCCTACCTCAACCCGGCCCGATCGTCACCCAACCCATGGCAACGGGGCTCGATTGGAACGCCCTGCTAATGAATGGGCAGGTGGTCGAGCGGCGGAATTTCTTCAGAAAATCGACCAGGCAAAGATTCCACACACGAACCCCATCAGGGCTAGACCAAGCAGGAAAACCCGATCCACCCAGTCTTCCAATGGTGAAAACTTGTTGTGAAGATAGCCCTGCATGACCAGGTAGCAAATCAGGCATGCAACTCCGAAAATCGCGGCATCAAGTACGAGCAGGTCATCGCAGATGGTCGCTGTGGATCGCCCCTTCACCACAAGCTGCACCAGACCGATCGCGGTCAAGCAGACCCCGATCATCCCAGCCGAAACGGAAAAAACCGTAATAGTATGAGTGAACGAGCGATCGGGGTCCCGAGTAGCGTTCAGTTTGACACTGGAACCGACAGTCGAGGGAGTTGGTTCGGTGGTGGTGGGCACCCAGACTTCCTTTCAAGTAAGACCAGGCGGAGACTCTAGGTGGGAACGATCGCCCGTCAGACCAGCGGTTCGCCTCGGAGCCGGGCGATCTCGTAGGCATCTTTGTCACCACGCCCAGAGAGGCAGACCACCAAAACCTTACCCTTGCCAAGCCGGGGAGCTTCCTTGATGGCCTGAGCGATCGCGTGGCTGCTTTCCAGGGCCGGCAAGATCCCCTCACGGCGAGCCAGCGTATAGTAGGACTCAAGTGCCTCTTGATCGGTGACCGCCTCGTACCGGACCCGCCCGGTGTCTTTCCAGTAGCTATGCTCTGGCCCAACGCCCGGGTAATCGAGCCCGGCCGAAATCGAATGTACGTTATCGGTCTGGCCGTCCTCGTCCTGGAGCACGTAGCTGAAACTGCCGTGGAGCACGCCGGGACGCCCTTGGGTCAGGCTGGAAGCATGACCACCGGCCTTGGGACCAAAGCCGCCCGCCTCGGCACCGACCATTTCTACCTCCCGATCTTCGACGAACGGGTAGAACATGCCGGCCGCGTTCGAGCCGCCGCCCACCGATGCCACTACCGTGTCTGGCAGGCGACCCAGCCTATCCAGGCACTGCTGGCGGGTTTCCCTACCAATCACCGATTGAAAATCACGGACGATCATCGGGAACGGGTGCGGACCCACAACACTCCCAATCGTGTAATGCGTGGTGGCCGACGAACCCATCCAGTCGCGCATCGCCTCGTTGGTGGCGTCTCGCAAAGTTCGAGACCCGGCGGTCACCGAAATCACATCGGCCCCCATCGTCCGCATGTTGAAGACGTTCAGCTTCTGCCGGCGAATATCCTCTTCGCCCATATAAATCGTGCAGTCCAGGCCAGTGAGGGCGCAGGCTGTGGCGGTGGCCACGCCATGCTGCCCCGCGCCTGTTTCGGCGATCACCCGCTTCTTACCCATGCGCTGGGCGATTAGCACCTGACCGATTGCGTTGTTAATCTTGTGGGCGCCGGTATGGTTCAGGTCTTCCCGCTTGAGGTAAATGTCGGCCCCGCCCAGCAGGTCAGACAGCCGCCTGGCCAGGTAAAGCGGAGAAGGACGTCCCACGTAATTGGTAAGGTAATCCTTCATCTCGGCCAGGAAGACCGGGTCTGATTTGTAGTTCTCGTACGCCTCGGTGAGTTGATTCAGGGCGTCCATCAAGGTTTCAGGCACGAACCGGCCGCCGTAATCGCCATAGCGGCCGAGCGCGTCTGGCACCTGACTGGTAGCCGGTTCAAGAGCGGAATCAACTTGGGACATGAGGACAAATCCTTGCTCAGCGTGCAATCGGCGGAGATACAGGAGTTTCAACAACTTATTGTCAAGTTCATGGTAAGCCGGGGTCAAGGGGATCACGCGCGGTTGGCCGAAACAGTGGAAAATACATAGATCTTCCGAAACATGTCTGGCTAGCCCGCTGTTCCGCAAATCGGACGCTGGGAGAACGTCGCCAGCCTGCTAAAATGGACAAAATAGGCCGTTTAATCCGACCAGAACCGACGTTGACAGAAAAGCGATACCGAGCGATTCTCTGGACCAGACCTCCTTTGACTGAACACCTCATTGCGGAAAGGATTCCCCATGCGGCTCACATCGGCTCGCATCAGGTTTGAACAATTCCTGCTGATCTGCTGGCTGGCAATTGTGCCATCGGTTCCGGTTTTTGCCCAGCAGCAGGCCAAGGAAGATCAAATTGTTCGTAATAGTTCGGCACTACTTCAGTCGATGCTGGCGGACCGTGATTTTGGTGTGCCGGCGCCTGTGATCCGGAGCTCTCAGGGGGTCATTCTGTTCCCCAAGATGCTCCAGGTTGGATTTATTGGTGGTGCCCGCCACGGGCGTGGGATTGTGGTTGTGCGCGACACAATGACCGGCGAGTGGTCGAACCCGTTCTTCATCCAGTTGACAGGTGGCAACGTTGGCCTGCAAATCGGGGCAAGTTCCACCGAATTGCTGCTCGTGTTCCGGGAGCGGTCCACGATCGAGCGGTTCTTGCTCGGTCAGGGCAAATTGACGCTGGGGGTAGACGCCAGTGCGGCGGCAGGTCCGGTAGGCGCGGGTGTGGGCGGCGAGACCGATCCCCGCTTCCGGGCCGAGATTCTGACCTACTCGCGGGGCCGTGGACTTTACGCCGGCGCCGTGGTGGGCGGCTCGGTGGCCACTGTGGACCACAAGGCAAACTGGGCGTTTTACACGGCACCCGTCACGCCTTCCGAAATCATCGCGAACACGAATAAGGAAATGAAGGTTCCCGCCTCGGCCGACCAACTGAGGAACGTGCTGATGACCGCGGGCGCACCGGCGGCTGTTCGGCCAGCTCAGAATCAGCCCGTCATCGGCGACGTGGCACCCGATGCCAACGACCCGATCTTCAAAGATTCCGATCCCGACGGTGTTCAGTTTCCCTGAGCCTGAGTTCTCTGCCTGTTCGAACGGAATTCCAATAGACCTCGGTATGCGACCAAGCTAAAGACGCATACCGAGGTTTTTCGCTGCGCCTGGTGGCCTCTGGTCGAACTTCCTACCAGGAGAGGCTTTCCGGCCCGATCCCACCGGCCTACCATGTTCCATAGGATAACAGCGGCCAGTTCCGGTTCAGGGGCGAATTGCGTGGATAAGCGTGGGCGGGCGATTACGGGCACCCTGGTGCTGGTCACGGCTTGCCTGCTGACACTGATGGGCCGGGGCCCACGGCCAACCTTGGCTCAGGTCTCTGGTCAGGGCGACCCCGAACGCGGGCGACTCGCCCTGACGACACAGAGCTTCTTGCCCGCAGCCTGGAAGCGTGAAGCTTTTGAACGGGTTCGCGACCGGATTGGGCCCGACGCCCCAGATCCAGGCGTCGACCCCGCCGGCTATCGTGCTGCGTTCCAGGATCGGTACGGGCTCCACCCCGCCCCCTACCCCAATCATGACCTGCCCATGGGTTTACGGCTGGCCCCGGGTAAACGGGATGCACCCACCGGTCTACATATCGACTGCCTGGTCTGCCATGGCGGCTCGATTGGCGGGCAAAGTTACATCGGGCTGGGAAACACCCAGCTCGACCTGGATCCTTTGTTGAAGGACCTGGCGGTCGCCAACGGAGAACGGCCGCCGATTGCCTTGTTCACGCTCAACAGCACACGAGGTACGAACAATGCCGGCATGATCGACGTTGCCCTACTCACCTTGCGCAACCCCGATCTTTCGTTCCGCACGTTCCCTCTGCTAACCGGTGCTAATATTCCGGAACTGGATACGCCAGCCTGGTGGCTGCTCAAGAAAAAACGAACCAAGTATTACGACGGCCGGACACCCGCTCAGGCCGTCCGCTCCAACATGCAGTTCCTGCTGGGAGATCTCACGAGGGCGCAGTTCGAAGCACTCGAACCGACGTTCGGGGAGATCGACGCCTATATTCGCAGCCTGACCCCGCCAGCATATCCGTTTCCTGTAAATACCTCACTGGCTCGCACGGGCGAGGCAGTTTTTACGGAAAACTGTTCCCATTGCCACGGAACCTACGGATCCGTCTCCACCTACCCCAACAAGATCGTGCCGCTCGACGTCATCAAGACCGATCCCGCGCGGGCCAAGGGGCTCAGCGACAAATTCGTCGCCCATTACAACGCATCCTGGTTCGGCGAGATCGACAAGGTGGACGAAACTTGCCAGGGGTACCAGGCACCACCTCTCGACGGTATCTGGGCGACCGCCCCTTACCTGCACAATGGTTCGGTCCCTACGCTGGAACTTCTATTGAACTCTCCCAAACGGCCAACCAAGTTCACCCGTCCGCGTTCCACCGAATTCACTGAGTATGACCCCGTGAACGTGGGCTGGACGTTTGAAGCCGTGGAGTTGGTGGATCCCACTCTCAACCCGCGCGAAAAGAAGCGGATTGTCGATACCGCCCGCTTCGGTCTGGGCAACCAAGGTCACACTTTCGGTGATTCACTTTCTGAAGAAGATCGCCGGGCCTTGATCGAGTACCTCAAAACGCTGTGAAATCTGGCAACACTTACGCAAGTTCTTCCCAGCGGGCAAATGCGGTGGCTAGTTCTGCCTCAAGGGCATCCATCCGTGCCTTATCCGTGGCCAGTTCCGCGCCAGTGCGCTTGTAGTACGCCGGGTCGGCCATCGCCGTGTGCATCGCCTCGATCTTCGCTTCCAGTTCGTCGATCTTGGCCGGCAGCAACTCCAGCTCTCGGCGTTCCTTGTTGTTCAGCTTGCGTGCTTTTTCCTGAGCAGGCGCAACGGTCGCAGCTTGCGGTTCTGGCTTTTTCGCAGAGGCTTCCGCCGCCGGCTTTGTGCTGGGTCGCTGGCGAAGGAAGTCGTCGTAGCCGCCGTCATACTCCTTCACCTGGCCGTCGGCTTCAATGGCGAGGGTACTGGTAACCACGTTGTTCAGAAACGCGCGGTCGTGGCTGACAAGGAGCGCAGTACCGCTGAAATCGACGAGCAACGACTCCAGCAACTCCAGTGTCTCTACGTCGAGGTCGTTGGTCGGCTCGTCAAGAACCAGCACATTGCACGGCTTGGTGAACAGCCTGGCCAGCAAGATCCGGCTCCGTTCACCGCCCGAGAGGAGCTTGACGGGCGTTCTTGATCGCTCGGGGGCGAACAGGAAGTCTTGAAGGTAGCCCATCACATGGCGCGGCTGGCCATTGATCTGGATCGTCTCGTAACCGTCGGACACATTTTCCAGAACGGTCCTCTCTTCGTCGAGCACCCCTTTGAGCTGGTCGAAATAGGCAATTTCCAGGTTAGTGCCGGTGCGAAGCGTTCCCACGGTGGGCGCAAGCTTGCCAAGCAAGAGCTGAAGGAGCGTGGTCTTGCCTGCTCCGTTGGGACCCACGATACCAATCTTATCGCCGCGCATAATGGTGGTTGTGAGGTCGCGGATGATCGGCCGGTCGTCGTAGCTGAAGCCCACATCCTTTGCTTCAATAACCATCGCGCCCGAGCGTTCCCCTTCCTGAACCACAATCCGTGCCGTCCCCTGTTTCTCCCTACGCTTCTGACGAGCCTCACGCAGGGCCTTGAGCGCCCGAACACGCCCTTCGTTGCGGGTGCGGCGTGCCTGAATCCCCTTACGAATCCAGACTTCTTCCTGGGCGAGCTTCTTGTCAAACAGAGCGTTTTCACGCGATTCGGCCGCGGCCTGTTCCTCGCGCCGTTTCAGGAACGTCTGGTAGTCGCAGTTGAAGTCATAAAGGTGACCGCGATCAAGTTCGACGATCCGATTGGCAAGCTTGTCCAAAAACACACGGTCGTGGGTCACGAAGATCAAGGTCCCGCTGTACCGGTTCAGGAACTCTTCAAGCCAGCGGATCGACTCGATATCGAGATGGTTCGTGGGTTCGTCGAGCAGCAGAATATCGGGGTCGGTCACCAACGCGCGGGCCAGCAAGGCTCGCCGTTTCATACCCGACGACAGGTCCTGGAACGATGCCTCGGGGTCGAGCCCAATCCGCGAGAGCACGGCATGAACGCGATAGTCGTGGCTATCGGCCTGAATTCCGTGATCGGCCAGGCCCTGGGCCACCTGCTCGGCCACCGAACCTGAAATGTCCTGGGGAACTTCTTGAGGGAGCCGGGCAATGCGCAACCCCTGGTTGCGCAGAACCTCCCCCTCGTCGGGCTTGAGCGTGCCTTCGACCAGCTTGAGCAGGGTGCTCTTGCCCTCGCCGTTACGGCCCAGCAAGCAGAGCCGGTCGCCGCGTTCGATCGGAAGAGTCACGCAATCCAGTAGCTTCGGCCCACCGAAGGCCAACGACACATCCCGCAGGGTCAGCAATGCCATGAAACAGTCTCGGCCAAGATTCGCGGTAAACTTCAAAATGGAGAAGTGGACTCAGCGCGCCAGCACAGCCAGCCGCAGGCTCAAACGTATTCTATCGTCCTCGGCCTTTGAACGTGCAATTCGGGTGAAGTTCCATGCCAGACTGGAACCTGGGCCGGCCCCCTTCCCAAGAAGAGCGGCCGGCCAGCTTCCCTGGCTTATTTCACGGGGATCAGCCGCATTTGTCGCACGTCCATCACCGCAAAGTGGGCCTTTTTGAGCACGCGGATTTCCACGGTCTTCCGCCCCGCCTGGTCCAACGTGACCTTGCCCAGGTTGAACGGCTTGAAAGCCTGGAATCCGCCCGTGACCGGTACGGTGAATGGGAACGCCTGACCATCGACCTTGAATTCGACCTGGCTGTCTCCGTTGCCGTCTCCGCAGCCGACCAGAGCCTCGACTTCATAGGTGCCCGGCTTCTTGAGGTCGAATTCCCAGCCGGCCCAGTCGTCAGCGTTCACCCAGTAGCCCAGGGTTTGTTTGTGGGGCAGCGGCTCGTACCGCAGCATGATCCCACGCACCTCCACAGTCTTCGCGGGGAGCACAACAATACCATCGGCCTGCTGAGCGTTGGGTGAATAATCGGGGTTAAGCGTGGGCATCTGAGCTCCCACCTCCTGACGCCAGGCATTGAGTTTTTTGGCGAGCCGCTCGGCGATCTCTGGTTGCTCGGCAATGTGGTTCTTGCCCTCGCCGATGTCCGAGCCGATGTTGAAGAGTTCCTTTTTGCCGGTCTGGTACTCCTCGATGTATTTCCAGTCCCCTTCGCGCACTGCGCCGCTGGGTCGTGACCCCTGGTTGGCGTAATGGGGGTAGTGCCAGTAGAGCGTTCGGGGCTCTGGGCCAACGGCCACCGGCTTTGCCAGCCGGCTGCTCAGGCTGATGCCGTCGAGCTTCTTGTCTGCCAGTGGAACGCCCGCCCAGTCGGCCAGAGTGCAGAAGATGTCGGCGGCCCAGACAGGGTCGGTCTCGACACCTGGTTCCACAACCCCTGGCCGGCTGATGATGAGCGGAACGCGAATCCCGCCCTCATATACCCAGCCTTTCCCCTCGCGCAACGGAGAATTATTGGTGGCGGGGGTCTGGGGGCCCTCCTTGGTGGCCAGCCCGCCGTTATCGCTGGTGAAGACGAAGATGGTCTTGTTGGAGAGTCCGGTCGCTTCCAGCTTGGCCATGATCCGGCCCACGCTCTCGTCCAGGCTTTCGAGCATGGCGGCGTAAATTGGATTTTCCTGGCGACCGTGGAAGGTACCGTCCCAGGCTGGATACTTCTCGATCAACTCTTTCTTGGCCGTGAGTGGCGTGTGCACCGCATAGTGCGGCAAGTAGAGGAAGAAGGGCTTCGATTGGTTC
>Ga0007795_10000868_pt1 | contig 10471 bp, 13 predicted proteins | sample CryBogmetaGMA1M_FD_60369 | JGI IMG/M metagenome (GOLD analysis project Ga0007795, IMG submission 60369) | Freshwater microbial communities from Crystal Bog, Wisconsin, USA - MA1M | ecosystem: Environmental > Aquatic > Freshwater > Lake | place: Crystal Bog, Wisconsin, USA | collected 2009-07-06
TTCATCCTTTTGAGAAGGTGCCTATCCATGAACTACTTACAGAAACCGACTTCAAATCTTATATGCCTCCAGAAAATAACCAGTTGATGCTGTTGGACTTATAACCGGACGCTAGTGATCGTTGCCTCAATTTTCGGCAGCGTGACATACGTTCATGCTGAGGCCACCTCCCCTCCAACGAACTCCACAATTCTTGCCGAGGAACTCGTTAACCTCCTGCATTTAGAAAAGTCCGCGGAGTCTCTCAAGACTAACATTCAGAGGACAACAACGGCGATCGCGGGGAATACATTAACGCGAATGTCCCCTGAGATCAGGGAAAGGGCAGAAAAGCAGTCCAATGAGTCCCTCAACATCATTTTTTCCGCCATGAGTTGGGACAAGATGAAGCCTATCTATGTCTCCGTCTATGCTGAGACCTTCAGTGCCGGAGAGCTCCAAGTAATGATCAACTTCTACAAAACGGAGACCGGACAAAAGTGGATAGAAAAACAACCTCACCTCCAAGCTGCCATCATGCAGAAATCCATGGGCGTTCTGGGAGACATCCAGAGCAAGATCATGGAATCCATGAAGAGCCTATCACCCGCCTTGCCTGCAACCTCATCAACTCCATCTGCAACACATTGGCCTTAAGCACACCATAAGCCGGAACTGTTTTTCCTCAGGGGACCTCAAGGCTGAGTCTTTCTACGAAAGGAAGTTAGGATTTTTCTTGTTGCCCTATGAGTTGAAAACCCATTAACAGGACGGAGTATGAATAGACTCCTCCTGCCCCTGCTTGTAGCCACCTTGATTTGTCCAGTCTTTGCCGGCGGATGGAGCGCAGACTATAAGGCTTCCCTCGCCACTGCCTCCAAGGAGAACAAAAAAGTGCTTCTGGACTTTACCGGGAGCGACTGGTGCCCAAGCTGCATTGCAATCAAGAAGGCGATTTTTGATAAACCTGCATTCAAAGAATTTGCAGACAAGAATCTGGTGCTGGTAGAGGTTGACTTTCCTGTAGGCAAAACGCTCAGCCCCGAGGTCATGAAACAGACTGTAGAACTGCAGGAGCAGTACCAGGTGCAGGGATTCCCAACCCTCATTCTGCTCGATCCCCAAGGCAAGGTCATCAAACAGCAAATTGGCTTTATCCCCGGCGGCCCCAAGGGCTTCATCAACTGGGTGAACTCCGCCAAATAGGCCGGAGACTCGCACAGTCTTAACAAATCTGCGTCAGTCGTGAACTGATAAGACTGCATGGCAGACCCGATAGGGAAGAGTGAATTGGGAGAGCCCTTTTTAACTTTCTAACTGTTTAATTTTTTAACCCTGATGGTTTGCGCCATCTCAGTAAACGATGCGGCTCTCATGGAGTGATTCCATAGCCAAATCCGCGATCCTTCGCTCTTCAGCCATCAGCCATCAGCCTAAAAGGCTCTTTCAGTTACCCCTTCCACTTGATGCTACAGCCAAGGGCTGGAGGCCACGGCTTGGCCACGGTTTCTCCGGCAACCACCGCGGCAAGCGCTTCGCGTAGATCCAAGCCAGTCAGCGGCTGCCCGTTCCGGGGACTGCTGGCATCAAGCCGACCCCGGTAGGCCAGGCGGCGCTGGGCATCGAAGAGGAAGAAATCAGGCGTGCATACCGCCGTGTAGGCGCGCGCTACCTCCTGCGTCTCGTCATAGAGCATCGGAAAGGAGATGCCCGAGGCTGCCGCCATCGCACGCAGCTTTTCCGGAGCATCGTCGGGATAAGCGATGATGTCATTGGAGCTGATGCCGACGGTGTTGATTCCTTGGAAGGCAAACTCGGCAGCCAGCTCCACCAATTTTTCACGCACATGGACGACATACGGGCAATGAGCGCAGAGGAAGACAATCAGTGTCCCCTTTGTGCCAGCAACCTCCTCCAGCGAGAGAAGCCTCCCCGTGGCGACGTTTGGGAGAGTAAATGCAGGGGCCTGCGTGCCGGCAGGCATGGTATCAGGGAACTCGGCAGATGAAGTGGCCATGGCTACGAATGGTGCCTTGATCCCGCCTCTCCATCAACGCCAGATCCACCCGGTTGTCCTGATTTGTAGGTTGCCCATAGGCCAATTCGCCTCACCGAAAGGGTTCCCAAGCCGCACAATCCTCGTGACCAGCCTCCCCTGCGGGGCTTAACCTTTAGTTCATATGCCCGTGAAGAAAAAAGCTCCCTCCGCAGGAAACATCACCGTCAAACCAATCCGGATCGCTTCCGTGACGCTTGGTGGTAAGGAGCCTCTCTTCATTCTCGGACCCTGTGTCATCGAGGGGGAAAAGCCGCTGCTCAAGGCAGCCCGCACCATCAAGTCGATCTGCGATGATCTCGGGGCCAAGTTCATCTTCAAGGCCTCCTACGACAAGGCAAACCGAACCTCCGGGTCCTCATACCGCGGAGTGGGCGTTCTCGATGGATGCCGCATGCTTGCCGAGGCGGGTGATGCCATCGGCGTCCCCGTCACCACGGACATTCATTCTCCCGAGGACGCAGACATCGCTGCCGACTTCATCGATTTCCTCCAGATCCCTGCGTTTCTGTGCAGGCAGACCGACCTAATCGTGGCTGCTGCAAAGACAGGACGCGCCGTGAATGTCAAAAAAGGGCAGTTCCTGGCCCCTTGGGATCTTGCCCCGATCGCAGGCAAACTGAAGGCCTCCGGTTGCGCCAACTTCTGTTTCACTGAGCGCGGCACCACCTTCGGCTACAACAATCTCGTGGCCGACATGCGCTCGCTCTACTGGATCCGGGAACAAGGTTTTCCGGCCATCTTCGACGCCACCCATTCCGTGCAGCGACCAGGAGGTGGTGGAGGCCACACAACCGGCGATGGCCACCTTGCCCCCGTCCTCGCGCGCGCCGCAATGGCCGCCGGAGTGGATGGCGTTTTCATGGAGACCCATGAGAACCCCGCAAAAGCCCCCTCCGACGGCCCCAACCAGATTCCTCACAAGGATCTTCCTGCCGTCCTGAAGTCACTCCTCTCGATCCATCGTGCGCTTGCCTGACCTGAAGCCCCTCTCTCTCCTGGCTCTCCTGCTTGGACTCCCCCTGACCCCGTGGTCAGGGTCGTGCCTCGCTGCTGCAGAGGCAGCCTCCACGGCAACACCCACCGCGCAGGCCCCTTCTAAAGGTGCTAAGATTGATCTCCCCGTTCCGGTCGGTGAGCCAGTGAAGGGGATCAAGGTTCCCCAGTACGATGAGAGCGGGAAGCTCACCATGAGCCTGAGTGCCGAGACGGCTCTTAAACTCGATGAGCGCAAAGTGGAATTGGGTAAACTCAAAGTCCTCTTCAGCGACAAGGAGGAGAAGGAGATCATCGTGGAGATTCCTCACAGCATCCTCGACATGGAGACCAAGGTGCTTGTCTCCGACTCAGAAACGGTGATCCGCCGGGAAGACTTCGAGATTGTCGGACAAAGCGCGGAGTTTGACACCTTTTCACGATCTGGCACCTTCAAGGGCAAGGTGCATGCCTCCTTTCAGAATGGTGCCCCCTCCGAACTCCCATGATCATGCGCTGCTCACTTCCTCTTTGCGGTCTCTCTAGTCTTCTCCTGCTGGCAATGGCACCTCTTGCCCTCATCTCTCCTTTGGCAGCGCAGGGATTCGGCCCACTAGCCGATCCCGGATCCCAAAGAGGCCCCGCCACAAGTCAGGGAGCTCCTGCTGGGGGTGGCTTCAACATCAATCCTCTCGGATCCTCCGCAAGCGGGGAACGCCCCAAGAATGCGCGAACAATCATCGAGAGCGATGATGGAGCCACCTTCGACAATGCCAGTAACTCTGCTGAATTCACCGGACGTGTGGTAGTCCGTGATCCCCAGTTCGACATCACCTGTGAGAAGCTTCATGTCGTGCTGCGGCCCGATAGGAAGGGCCTCCTGAAGGTCATTGCCAGCGGAAACGTCATCATCACGCAGGAGAAACAAAATGACAGAGGCGATGTCATCAAATCGATCGGGAAGTGCGGCAAGGCAACCTACGACCCCACGACAGGGGATGCGACGCTGGAGGAGTGGCCTCAGGTTCAGCAGGGAATCAACAACCAGATCGCCACCCAGCAGTCGACCGTGATGATTCTCAATGCCAAAGGGCGCTCACGCACCATCGGCTCGAGCCGCACCATGATCGTCGATCAGGGCACGAAAGCACTCACCCCTTGATTTTCCATTTCTCATTTTTCTCATGAGTCTCGATACCACTCCTCCCCATGCGGGAACTCCCGATGACGAAGCGATCCTCAAAACAGACGCGTTGGTCAAAATTTACGGAGGCCGATCCGTGGTCAACGGTGTCGACATCCATGTGAAAAAAGGCGAGGTCGTCGGTCTGCTTGGCCCCAACGGTGCAGGAAAGACCACCACGTTCTACATGATCGTGGGACTCGTCCGACCCGATGGTGGCCGCACCTTCTTCCATGGCAAGGATGTGACGCACGAGCCGATGTACAAGCGTGCCCGTCTCGGTATGGGCTATCTCCCTCAGGAGGAATCGATTTTCCGTAAGCTCACTGTCCGCGAGAACATTATGGCGATCCTGGAAACTACTTCACTGGGCAAGAAGGAGCGCATCGAGCGTTGCGATGAGCTTCTCGAGCGCTTCGGCATCGCCCACCTCGGTAAGAACGAGGCCCTCACCCTTTCCGGTGGTGAAAAGCGCCGCCTGACCATCGCCCGCTCACTGGTTACCAATCCCAAGCTGTTGATGTTGGACGAGCCGTTCAGCGGCGTCGATCCGATCGCCGTCTACGACGTGCAGCAGATCATCTCCGATCTTCGGGACATGGGGCTGGCCATTCTCATCACCGATCACAACGTCCGCGAGACCCTCGCCATCACCGACCGTGCCTACCTGATCTACGAAGGCCGTGTGGAGAGCCAAGGGGACAAGGATTTCCTTCTCCACGACCCGATCAGTCGCAAGCTCTACCTCGGTGAGTCATTCGCCATGTAAGAGGCCGGCTCTCACCTGCTCTTAGCACATGCCCCGCTCCAAGACTGCCTCTCCGAAGCCCCTCACGGTCGGCAAGTTCTTTGCCGATCACGGGACGGCCCTGGGCCTCGAGCTCATGGGCGACTCCTCGGGCATGGAGCGCCCGATTGCCGAGCCGACCATCAACAGGCCGGGGCTCGCACTGGCGGGATTCTTCCGTTACTTCGCCGCCAAGCGCATCCAAGTCGCAGGTCATGCCGAACTAAGCTACCTGCGGAGCTTGCAGTCAGCAGAGCGTACCGAACGCATCGAATCCCTCTTCAAGCAACGCATCCCTTGCCTGATCGTTGCGCGGGGTCTCCCTCTTCCCTCCAACCTCCTCGAGTTGGCAACAAAATCAGCGACTCCAGTCTTTCGGACACCGCTGATCACCATGAAATTCATCAACTCCGCCACCATCGCGCTCGAAGATGAGTTTGCTCCCGTGGCCTCAGAGCACGGCAGCATGGTCGACATCATGGGCATCGGCGTTCTCATCCGCGGAAAGAGCGGCATCGGGAAAAGCGAGTGCGTCCTTGGCCTCATCGAACGGGGCTACAGCCTCGTGAGCGACGACATCACCCGCTTCCGGAATCTGGAAGGTAGGGAGCTGATCGGCAATAGTAAGGAGCTCACCCGCTTCCACATGGAGGTGAGAGGCATCGGCATCATCAATGTCGCTGCCATCTTCGGGGCGGGCTCCGTGCGTCCGGAAAAGCAGCTCGACCTCGTCGTCACTCTAAAGGATTGGCACGACGTGGAGGAGATTGATAGATTAGGCCTCGATCGGGACACCTACGATATCCTCGGAATTCCCATACCGCATGTCACCATTCCAGTCAGAACGGGCCGCGACCTTGCACGCCTCGTGGAAGTTGCCGCCCTTGACCAGAAACTCAAGGCCATGGGCCACGACACGGCGCGGGAATTCAACGAGCGACTCCTCCGTGCCATGCGTCCTATAAGCGATCGGTAAGAATTTTTAAACATCAATGACATCTCAAAACGACGGCCTGACAGCCTCCAAGGACCTGACCATCGAGAACCGCAACGGGCTCCATGCACGCCCTGCTGCACTCTTTGTGAAGACTTCCAGCCGCTTCCAGGCGGAAGTCTGGGTGGAGAAGGATGGCGAACGGGTCAACGGCAAGAGCATCATGGGGCTCATGATGCTGGCGGCCGGCAAGGGCTCGATCCTTCGGGTGACCGCCGAGGGGCATGATGCTTCGAATGTCCTGACCGAATTAGAACTGCTCATTCAGACCCGCTTCGGAGAAGAGTAAGGCCGCTACTTAAGGCCTCAAGCCATAGGGCCAAGAGTGATGGGCTAGGGACCAAGGCCTAAGGCCGGCTCCCATCCAGCTCCATGAGTCGGAGTGTTTCTTTCAACGCCTGCTCCGGATCAGGAAAATGGCTCATGTTCAGTTCGGGAAAGTCGTGCTGATTCCGGAACCAAGTCATCTGCCGCTTTGCGTAGCGCCGCGTGGATGTGGTGATCCACTCCATGGCGGTGGTGCGGCTGATTTCTCCCCTAAGGAGGGAACGGATCTCCCGAAGTCCAAGCGTCATGGAGGCCGTCGTGCCGACGCGCTCTTCAGGAAGGCCCTCCACTTCGGACTCGACCCCCTGCGCAAACATGGCCTCCACGTTCGCGGCGATGCGCCTGGGGAGCTCTTCCCTATCACGGACCAGTAGGAGCGAACGGACTCCAACAGGTAGAGCGGGCCTGGCCGTGCGGGAAGTGGCCAATGGCTTACCCGTCAGGGTCACAATTTCAAGAGCCCGTTCCACCCGCCGTCTGTTAGCAAGATCGATCCGGGCAGGTGCTTCGGGATCAAGAGCAGTCAAGCGTTGGATCAACTGCGGATGGTCTAGGGTAGAAAATTCCTCCCTCAGCTCGGGATCGTTCCCCGGAAGGTCATCCAAACCGCCGAGTAGGGACTTCAGATAGAGGCCTGTGCCACCCACAATGATGGGTCTCTTTCCGCGAGCAGCAATCTCCTGCAGCAGCGGCGCTGCCTCAAGTCGATAACGACCGGCATCGTAGCTCTCCGCGGGATCGACTGACCCGATAAGATGGTGAGGTACGCTCTCACGCTGTGCAGCCGTCGGCTGTGCGGTGAGGCGCGGGAGGCCGGCGTAAATCTGGAACGCATCGGCACCGACGATCTCTCCGTTGATCAGTCCGGCGAGCCGGAGGGAGAGAGCGGTTTTGCCGGCCCCGGTGGGGCCGGCAATGATCACTGTTTCCGTCGGAAGGCACTGATGCGCTTCCCGTTTCATCACGGAAACGAAAGGGCTGCTGACTAGGCTGCCTGGGACTCGGACTCGGAAGCTTCCGCGGAAGCCTCACGACGCTCAGAGCGCTCGCTTCTGCTCTCGGCAACGGCCTTGGCACCGCTGACCACGAGCTTGCGGCCCATGTATTCTTTGTCATGAAGCTCATCGACTGCGCGCTTGGCTTCCTCAACGGAGGTCAGCTGGACAAAGCCGAATCCCTTGGAACGATGCGTGTCGCGGTTGCTGACGATCTCCACGTTCTGGACGGATCCAACCCCGCTGAAAAGCTCTTGGAGGTCGCTCTCGGAGGCGTCGAAGGAGAGGTTGCCGACGTAAACGCGCGGCGTGGTCACCTCAATACGCTCAGGCTTGCGGCTCTGGCGGGGAGTAGCACCTTCCGGACGGTCCGCACGCGGGGCGCGCTGCTGCTTGGGAGCGGGCTTCTTACCACCGAGTCCGATGAGGGAGAGAAGCTTGGCGAAGAAACTTTTTTTCTTAGCGGGCTGATGCTCGCGACGAGGGCGGTCCTCACCACGGTGGCTGCCTTGTGAGCGCCCAGAAGAGGAACCAGCGGGTCGACGGCGTCCGCCGCCGCCACTGCGGGAACGGTTACGATTGGAGGAATAATTTGAGGACATGGATATGTTGTGTTGAGGGATCCCCGTGATTCACGGCCCGGGACACTGGGTCGGAGCATACGGGGATCAGGACTGTGTGTTCGTTGCGTTATGTGTTGATGCCCGGGCATCACCGGCTTCTGTGTGTCCCATCCCTCGACACTGGGGACGAGGGGTGAAAAGGAGCCTTTTGGTAGCTGTTTCGGCCTTCAATGCCGAGGGGCGGTTGCGGGAATGCCGCACCACCTTGCGACGGATGCCAAAAACGGGCGGAGTTCTGTCTCGCACCGATAGCCGAGTGAGACAAGGGAAATCGGAGGCCAGAGGATGTAGCGACCCTTCGATGTGGCGCTTTTCTTGCGACTTTTAGGCCCCGCCGGTGTTTGAATCATGTCATGTCTCACGCACTCACGGCCTTGCCCAAGCGCCCTCTCATCCTAGGCGGAGTGGCGATCCTGCTGGCCATCATCTTGATAGCCAAGTGGATCAGCGGCTGGGGACTCGTCACGATTCATGTAAAAGAGGCACCTCTTGGCAAAGTGATGGCCTCCATTGCCCGCCAAGGACATGTCCGCGTGGAGGGCTCTCTTGATCCGTTGAAGCCGGTCTCCCTTGATCTTGATCGGGTGACACCCGCCGAGGCTCTGGACACGCTGGCCATTCGGAGCGACGCATCTTGGCGTATCGTTTATCTTGTCGCCCCCAGAAAGGCGGATCTTGATGCCGCCATCATCCAACTCCGCGCATCGACCAATGTGGAAAATTGGACCGGTGCCTTCTATCCGGGATCTCGATACCAAGAGGGCGGGATGAGCGTGGTTAGCGGCGAAATCATTGATCCCCGTTCGCTCGAATGGAAACCTGATGGGCCAGAACTGAGCCTCCCCGCATTACTTGACGAGGCGGCTCAGAAAACCGGCGTCATGACCCTTCTGCCCAAGAACTGGAACCCGGCCACGCGGAATCTCCCGAAGACAAGCAGCGTTAGCGAAGCAATCGCGGCGCTCGTGGGATCGGTGAAAGGAAAGAGCGTGGATCTCTTCCTCCTCTGCGAGCGGGATCGGATGAGTCGTCTGGAGGGCGGGGAGCCAACGCCTCCTTCCAACGAGGGAAATACTCCCCAGCAGGTCGACTCTCAGCCGCTGCCATCAATCTCAAAACCCACCATCAAGCCGGAATGGATGGAGCAGCGCCAATTAGCACAGATTAAAAAACTTCCCCAGGCCCGGCAAGCGTCCGCCAAAGCGGAAATTGATGAGCGGAAGACCTTCTTTAATTCCCTGCAAGGACTCACTCCCGAGGAGCGCCGAGCCAAGGTGCAAGCTAGGATGGCCGACCCTGCGGTCGCAGAAAAAATGCAGGATTCTAGACTCCTGCGTGAAGCGAAACTGACGCCGCAGCAGCGCGTCACACGTGCCGTCAACTACCTCAACCGAAAAGAGGCCGCCAAAGCCGCGTCCACATCTGCACAGGGACAATGAAATCTCTCCTGACCACTCGCATCGCTCAGCCCGGATTGACACGGGCCTTCACCTTAGTCGAACTCCTGGTGGTGATTGCCATCATTGCCATGCTCGCCTCCCTGCTCATGCCGGCTATCCAGTCCGGAATTCAGAAGGCCAAAGCTGCTAAATGCGCGAGCAATCTCCGTCAGATCGGTATTGCCGTGCAACAGTACGTGGCGGACCCCGATAATGGTCACCAGTTCCCGCCAGTCTATAATGTCACCGCCAGCAATGCCACCACGGATGCGGGCGTGAATACCAACTTCACGGGGTCATCCCTTCAACCGCTGGCTTGCCTCTCGAACTACGGGGTCACCATGGCGCTTCTCACCTGCCCCTCGGACACCTCACCCGATACCGCCTACGGCAGTTACCTCTGGTCACCGATTCTTCAGGATGAAACGCCCGAAAACGTTCACATCTACACCCGTGGGGGCTCGTTCACCGTGAATCGCCTGGCCTCCCTGACCATCTGCACCGACAAAGGGATGCCTCACCTCAATAAGATCAACGTCCTCCGCGCCGACGGTCACGTGGAGACGAAGCCAGATGCGAAGCCGTAAAACGGGCTAACGGCTGGAGGCGATCCACTAAAGCTGCTGAAAGGACGGCGGCGTTCTCGGGCGTTTAGCCTTTCGCCTTCATCCTGCTGCTTTTTCTACACCTCTTCCTCCCCACGGAGCTGCCTTGTCATCAGTGATTTCATGGCCTGGGCAGGCGTTTTCTCTCCTTGAAGCACCGCATACACCTCGTCGATGATTGGGGTCTCAACTCCAAGCCTCCGAGCACACGCGAAGGCGCTAGCTGTCGTTGGGATGCCTTCGGCCACCGTCGTCATGGAGGCCGTGATTGCCGCAAGGGTCTCACCGGCACCAAGGCGCACGCCAACCTGATGATTGCGGCTCCGAGTACTGAAGCAGGTGACCATCAGGTCACCGATCCCACTAAGTCCGCTAAAGGTTTCCCGACCGCCCCCCATGGCCACGCCGAGACGCGTCATTTCTGCCAAGGACCGCGTGACCAGACCGGCGCGCGCATTCTCACCCAGCCCCAGCCCGTCGGAGACGCCTGCCCCAATCGCAAATATGT
>Ga0007795_10000871_pt1 | contig 10456 bp, 10 predicted proteins | sample CryBogmetaGMA1M_FD_60369 | JGI IMG/M metagenome (GOLD analysis project Ga0007795, IMG submission 60369) | Freshwater microbial communities from Crystal Bog, Wisconsin, USA - MA1M | ecosystem: Environmental > Aquatic > Freshwater > Lake | place: Crystal Bog, Wisconsin, USA | collected 2009-07-06
GCCCTCTTTTGCCCCTCCTTCTCAGCCTGATTCCCGAGCCACCGGAGCCGTCATGACCCATTTTGTCCGTTCAATGCTCGCCGCGCTCATCGGCGCTGCGGCCATCGTGTTGCCCAGTATCGCGAGCGCACAGTCCGACACCTGGCCGACCCGTCCGATCAGGATGGTCTCGCCGTTTCCGCCTGGCGGCACCACCGACCTGCTGGCTCGTCAGCTGGCGCCGGGCCTGTCGCAGGCGCTCGGTCAGCAGGTTATTGTCGAGAACCGCGCCGGCGGCGGCGGCTCGCTCGGTACCGGTCAGGTCGCCAAGTCGGCGCCCGATGGCTATACCTTCGTGCTGGTCTTCGATTCGCATGCGGTCAATCCGAGCCTGATCCCGAATCTGCCCTTCGATACCCGCAACGACCTGGCGCCGGTCATGCTGATTGCCACCGGTGCGATGGTCGTCACCGCGCATTCGAGCCAGCCCTGGAAGACCTTTGGTCAGCTGCTGGCCGCTGCCAAGGCCACGCCCGGACTGCCCAACTACGGCACCATCGGCTCTGGCAGCCTTGCCAATCTGGCGATGACCACGATGGGCGTGCAGGGCGGATTCACGCCGACCCATGTGCCTTACAAGGGCGGCGGTCCGCTGGTTCAGGATGCGATCGGCGGCCATGTGCCGGTGGCTATCGGCAGCATTGCCCTCTTTGCACCGCACATCAAGAGCGGTGTGCTGGTCCCGCTGGCGGTGACCACCACCACGCGCGATCCGGTGCTGCCGAATGTCCCGACCGTCTCGGAGCAGGGCCTGCCCGGATTCGAAGCGACCGCCTGGTGGGGCATCCTGGCGCCTGCCAAAACGCCGCCGGCGATCGTCGCGCGCATGAATGCCGAAGTCACCAAGCTGCTGCGCGATCCGCAGATGCGCGAAAAAATGGCCAATCAGGGCATGAACATCGTGGCGTCAACGCCCGAGGCCTTCGGCAAATTCATCGACGAGCAGTCGGTCAAATGGGCCAAGGTCGTCAAGGACAACAATATTCGCGCCGGAGAATAAGCCCGCCTGCGCGGCTCAGCGGCCGGGCCCCGCGATCGCCCGTAAAAATTCGGCGCGGTCGCGGTCGGAGTGCTCGAAGACGCCGCGAAACGACTGGGTCACCACCCGCTCGTCGCCGCGCCGGTCTTCGCCCAGCAGCAGGCACAGCTGCTCGGCTTCGATGACGCAGGCCGCACCACTCGCCTGCCCGTGGGTCACCAGCGCATCGGCAATATCGCGGGTCATCCATTCCTGATAGGTGAAGCGGTGGCCGATCGCATCGACCATCCGCGCGATCCGCCCGAAGCCATGCAGCCGCCCGCCCGGCAGATAACCGACGTGGGCGACACCGCGAAACGGGACCAGGTGATGCGGGCAGATGCCATGAATCGCAATGCCGCGGATCACGATCAGATCGGTGCGCGGGTCGGCGAAACCATCGCCAAGCGCGGCCGCCGGATCAAGGTCGTAGCCGCCAAGCAGCCTGCGTTGCCACAGTTCACGCACACGCTCGGCAGTGCGACTCATGTGGGTCGATTCGGTGGTCAGCCCGCAGGCCCGCAGCATGTCGCCGATCGCGCGCTCGAAGGCCGGTGCATCAAACGAGCCGGTGCGTGCAATGCCGCAGGTCCCGGGTTGCGCAGGGGCATGGGCGTGATCGTGCGAAGGGTCGTGCAGGGGATCGTGCGAAGCAGGCATGGCGTCAGTCCGTGGCGGGTTCGTCGTGCGGTGGGGTCGTCTTGCATTAGACCCGAAACCCGCACCGACAGACGCCTTGAGCCGCGATTCAGAACTCGGCGTGCACTCTGAAAGACATGACATTGACCGGGCCGCGCGCCGAGTTGTAGGCCGGATTGATGACGTGCTGGAAGTTGATGCCCATCAGGACGTTTCTGGTCGCCAGCGCATTGAAATAAAACTCGGCGATCTGCTCGGGTTTGTATGAAATGGTTTGAGTCGGGCTGAAATAATCGCCGACAAAATCCGAGATGCCCCCGGCCTGCAAATAAGCCTTGCGATCGGCCGACAGGCCATTGATCAGCGCAGCCGCGCCGATGGTATCCCTGGGCCGGCCCCAACGCTCCCCGCTCATGCCCATGCCGATCGATAAAGACCGGTCCGCTTCAGCAAAGGACATGGTTTCGGTGTGGCCGTCAGAAGCGAATGCGCGGATGTAGACCCCCGCGTCCTTGGTGAAGGCTTGCTCCGCATTGATGCCGACACCGGTCTTGATTTGCTCGGCATTGCGGACCTTGGTGATGGCCTGGGTGCCCTGCGCGTGATTGGCAATGACATAGGCGGTTGCATCGGTATAACGCGCCATGATCATGCGGTTGCGATAGGCCAGGACGCTGACCTTGCCGGGCAGATCAGCGATCTGATGACGTCGCTCGGCCTCGATCTGACTTCCGTAATGCTTGAGCAGGTCCGGGTCAATGGCAAATCCATTCGGCTGCTTGGGCGTTGTCATCTGGGATGCCCGAAACGTCCAGTTGTCCAGGTACCACTCGGCAGCAAGGCCCCAGCCATAGCCTCGGGCATCGGCCGCATAGTCGTAGGCAAGGTGAGTCATGGAGCCCCAGTTCATCATCTGAACCCGGGGGTCTTTTGCATAGCGGCTGTCGTCAAAGATGTCGAGGGTGGCGAACTGCCCGGCGGTGATCACGATGCGGTTGCGGGTGACGGTCTGGCTGATCTGGTTGGCGTCGTTGTCGAGCACTTCTTCGCCGCCACCCTGATTGATCGTGTGGCGTACAAAAGCACGCGCCGAGTAAAGATGCGGCGTGGCACCTTGTGCCCGGGTCGCCTCGCCGTTGGTGAAGCCCCCGAGGCCAACCAGGCCCGAGAACGGAACGCCCGAGACGAGTTCGGGATTCAGGTAAACATCGGTGTGTGGTCCAAGTCGGACGCCAAAGAACAAGGTTCCCGACCAGGTGTAGCTCATCGATCGGTCGGGCGACAAACTGTTCATTCCCTGGTAAGGAGAATTGAAAGCCCCGTATCGCTGGTTGATGTAGGTGGTTTGGCCGTGAAAATTGACGGGCAATCCGAAAATCTCGCCCTCGGTATGAAGGCCGTCGATTTTCTCGCCGAGGCTGGCAATCTGGTCTGCGCCCGACCCGGCCTTCTGGGCAAAAGCAATGCCAGGGCTCGCCGTCATCAAAACAAGAACAAATGCTGCAATGCGGACCATGCCGTCTCGTCTACTGGAAAAGAAATATTTTTTCAAATACGACAGGCTATCGACCGATCGGCAGAGTCAGTACCGGTCGATCACCTGCTCGAGTCTGCAGGTCAAGGCGCGAGAGTTCCATCAGCAGCGAGAAAGTGGCCTTGCTCTCGTGATCGTCGCCCGCGATGTAGAACCAGTAGTCGCGATATCGCACCGAGACATGCGCATTGGCTGGCGGCGAATTGGCCTTGCTCCAGCGCGCCTGAAACAGCCCGGCGGTCACCGGGCTCCAGTCGAACACATTGCCATTGCGGTCAAAGGTCGTTCGCGCAATCCCGGATTGGGCGTGTTCGGGCGGGATCTCGACGCCGTGGGAGATGAAGTACATCGCTTGCAGCAGCGAGCGGGGCTCGATGTCGAGGACCTCAAACGCCGCGTCGTCGGAAGCGCTGAAGGGCTCGACATCCTCGGCGGTCAGCTGGTAGCGGGTCTTGCCGGGTTTCAGCATGAAGGCGCTGACGAACTCTTTCGTGATGGGGCTTTCCAGCGCTTTCGGATCGATAAACAGCATCGGCTGACGCACGCGCTTGCCCAGGGTCGCGGTGGCATCGGTCTTGTTGAATTTGAATTCGAATCCGTTCTTGGCGGCTTCGATGACCGCCATGGCATCGACCTTGGCTGCCGGAATGCTGTCGTTGACCGGATCGAATTGCTCCTGGGTGCCGAAGACGACCTGTCCTTCGGCCTGCAGTTTGCCGAGCGCCTCGACGCCGCGCAGAAACCCGGAGTAGGGCGGCGCCAGGCGCGGTGTCGGGCCGCTGGCCAGCTCGGCATTCGGCACCCAGTTGATGTTCTCGAGGTAGAGCCTGAAGACCGTGCTGATCGGCCAGGTGGTCTTGGCCAGATAGAGCACGCCATCGACCGTCAGCGGCGTGAACAGTTTTCGGGTGAACTCGGCATCGTCGATCGGCACCAGGCTGATCGTCGGACGGTCGGCATAACTGATGCCGGCCTGCGGCAGGATCGAGGTGTAGCTGCGGTTGGGCTCGGCGCCCGATGCGCTGAAGAACGGCGTCAGCTGAAGCTGTTTCACGATCTCGAACTGCGCGGTCACGTTGGCCACCGTGAGGCTGCTCGGCGTGTCGGTATAGCGAAGACGCACAATATTGAGCAGCAGTTGCTGCTCGGTGGTCACCTTGATCGCCTCGTTATAGGGCAGGCGGGTGTCAATCAGCGAGGCAGGCCCGGTGGCACAGCCGCAGATCAGGGCGGCGCTCGCCGCGGCAATCAGCGGGGTGACATACCGCGACAGGGGCGACTGGGAGGGCATGACCGGCGCTAGGCTGCGTCTCATGAATTCTTCCGGGAATCAGAGGGGATGGATCAGAGGCGCTGGCAACGAGGCCTGTGCACCGCTAGGCGTCGGAAAGTATATCGGCGCGCCACCGTGATCGGATGGCAGGGGCGAATGTCGCGCGACCGTCATGGGCCTGTCATCTCGACGTCGCGATCGTGTCATTGATCGGAGAACAAGCTCGCAGGTTGTCCGATCCTTGATTCCCACCGAGCGCCATGCAAAATTTCAGAGTGTCCGTCCTTGTCCTTGGCCTGTCGGCCGCCCTCGCCGGATGCGGCGGCAGCGACAGCAGCACGACCGCCACCACCACGACTCCCCCTGCAACGACCACGCCCACTGCGCCCACGACCAAGTCGATCGTGGCGGTTGTCGGCGATATGCCTTATGGCACCGGCCCGACCGATACCTCGCAAGTCGCCGCAATGCCGACCTTCATCAACGCGATCAATGCCGATACTGGCGTGTCGCTGCTGCTGCATGCCGGCGATCTCCACTCAGGCAAGGAACCCTGCACCCTCGCTTACGACACCACGATCGCGACCCAGTGGAAGGCGTTCAAGATTCCAGTCGTTTACACGCCGGGTGACAACGAATGGGCTGATTGCCACAAGACCAAGCAGTACGGTGGTAGCTATGTCGCCGCGACCGGCCAGATCAAATATGTGACCGAAGCGGATTACCCAGCCCTCTTCCCGCAAACCGGCAACCTCGTCAGCTATTTCGGAGGTGAACCGCTTGCCAACCTGCAACTGGTGCGTGACCTCTTCTTCACCAAGCCCGGTTACGCCTGGGGCGGTACGTATGCGGTCCACTCGCAGGGCCTGGAGTACGACAAGAGCTATCCCAAAGATGCTGAGTACAAGGAGAACGTCTGGTTCATCCAGTCCAACGTGCTCTTCGTGACGATCAATGTGCCGGGCGGCTCGAACAACGACAACGACATCTGGTTTGGCACGCCGACCATGGCGGATGCGCAGAAAAACGAGATCACCAACCGCACCGCGGCAAACCTTCGCTGGCTCGATACCGCGTTTGCTGCGGCCAAGGCCAACGGCGTCGTCGGTGTCGTGATCACCGAGCAGGGCGACATGTGGGACTTCGACGGCACCTTCCCGACGAATTCCGCCGACCTGAGCACCAGCCACATCTACCAGTACAAGGCCTTCATCGACAAGATCGCGACGAATACCCTGTCGTTCGGCAAACCGGTGCTGCTCTTTAACGGCGACTTCCACGTCTATCGCACCGATAACCCGCTGCTGAAGGGGGCTCCCTGCTGGATCGAGCCGACTTCCAATGCCCCAGCGGTGCCGTGCACCACCACGACGGTACCGGCTACCTATGGCAATGGCGCGACCGATCCCTGGGCGAATCAGCCGTGGAGCTACAACGTGCCGAATTTCCGGCGCATCGGCGTGCATGGCAGCACGACCAAGCTCGAGTACGTCAGGCTCACGATCGATCCGACTGCATCGAACGCGAATGCGATCGATTCGTTCGGTCCTTTCTCCTGGGCGCGTGTGGCGCCCTGATCAGCGCTTGTGACCTGAGCCGACACTGAGATCCGGCGCCTCGCGCGCCGGCAGTGAGTCTGAAAGCCGCGCCCGGACCATCAGCGTCCGGGCGCGGCTTTGTTTTTGCGGTGGACCGTCTGAGCCAAGGGCGCTGTGCGACGATCGGGAGCGGGTGATTCAACCCGCATGGCCCCTTCCGGAGATCCTTCAGTGACCACGCTCGTGCTGTTATTCCTGTCGAATATTTTCATGACGATTGCCTGGTATGGGCATCTCAAATTCGGTCATGACTGGCCGCTCTGGAAGGCGATCCTGGTGTCCTGGAGCATCGCGCTGATCGAGTATTGCCTGGCGGTGCCGGCCAATCGATATGGCTACGGTCAGTTCAGCGGATTCCAGCTCAAGATTGCCCAGGAAGTGATCACCCTGTCGGTCTTTGTGGTCTTCGCGGTGCTGGTACTCAAGGAAAAGCTGAGCTGGAACTATCTGGCGGCATTCGCCTGCCTGGGCGCGGCGGCCTATTTCGCCTTCGCGTTCGATGCGCCCGCGCCGGTTGTTGATCCGGCTAAGGGCTGACGCACTGACGCATTGACGCGTGATCCACAGCCTCTCAGGCGACCTGGCGCCTACAGGCTGGTCGGGTTGCAGGTCTGAACACCCGACAGCCACGATCGGATCGACAAATGGGTTTCATACACATTTTTCGAATGGGAGCCCGAGGTCACGATCGTTGAGCCGTTGCCGTCCGGTGTGAGGGTGACCTTGCGACTCTGGCTCGCCTCTTCCGGATTGGATCCGCTGAACAGGCCGTGGTAGAGGGCATTGATCGTGGCCTTTCGCCCGGCAGCATCGATGCTCGAGACCACCTCAAAGCCGTTTTTCCCGCCCGCGCCGACCTTCTCGAAGCACACGCGCATCTGACGCGAGATGATTCGATAAGCCTCCTGGTAGGGCAGGGGACTGGTTTGGTCAAACGATCTTTTGCCCTCGAGTTCGGGCGGCAAGGACGACGATGACGCGCAGCCGGCCAGTCCGAGGAGGAGTGCTAACGACAGCGGTTTCATGCCAGTCCTTTTCCGAGGGGCAGCCTTGCATTTGAATGCCGCTGGCGTTGAGCCGGCTCGGTGCTGACTTGGTCTGACGTGGAAGTCTGGTCGGGGTGAGAGGATTCGAACCTCCGGCCTCTACGTCCCGAACGTAGCGCTCTACCAGGCTAAGCTACACCCCGATTCGGATGGACCAGAACGGTACCCCGAAGAGGCGAAATGATAGCAGACGCATCTCGTGGCTGTCAGCGACCGCTGCGAAGCAGCTTAAGATCCGGATTGCGCAGCTGCCCTTCGAAGCAGGTCGCCACACAGAGAGGAGAAGCATCTTGGATTTCGAAATTCCGCAAGAGCACCGAATGATCAAGGATCTGGTTGCGCGCTTTGTGAGCGACGAACTGATCCCGCTCGAACCCGCCCTGATGAAACGCGAGGCCGCGGGCCAAGGGATTTCGCTGACCGCCGCAGAGCGCGACAAGGTTGATCGCCGCTCGCAGAAGCTGGGTCTGTGGGGGCTGGATGCGCCGGAAGACATCGGTGGCCATGACCTGCCTGTCAGTGCGATGGTTGGCGTCAATGAAGAGATGGGCCGCACCATCGTCCATTACTACCTGCCGCCCGATACGCCCAATCTGCTCATGCTTCGCCGCACTGCCACGCCCGAGCAAAAGCGCAAATACCTCGAGCCCTATGTCCGCGGCGAAATGAGTTCAGCCATCGTGATCTCCGAGCCCGGCGCGGGCGGTGATCCGTCGGGCATGACCACCCGCGCGGTTCGCGACGGCGGCAACTGGGTGATCAATGGTCGCAAGATCTGGATCAGCAACATGGAGCGCGCCGACTTCGGCATCGTCATGGCCCGCACCGATGGCACCGGCGGCGATCGCGGCGGCATTTCCGCTTTCATCGTCGACAAGGGCACCAAGGGCTTTGAAGTGGCCCGGATGATCCCGATGCTGGGCGGCGTCTTCACCGCCGAAGTGACCTTCGATGATTGCCGTATCCCGGCTGGTCAGCTGCTTGGCGTCGAAGGCCAGGGCTTTGCGCCGATGCAGGAGCGGCTCGGTGCGCGTCGCGTGCAGATGGCCGCCTGGTGCGTCGGTCGCGCGCAGCGGGCGCTCGACATGATGGTCGAATACGCCCCGCAACGGAAAACCTTCGGTGCTTATCTGTCCGATCGCCAGGCAATCCAGTGGTGGATCGCCGATGCCGCCACGCGTATTCATGCGGCGCGGCTGATGACCTACGAGGCTGCCTGGCGACTCGATCGGGGCATGGATGCCCGCACGCAGCTGTCGATCATCAAGGCCTATGCCACCGAGATGGCCTGGGAGGTGATCGACCATGCGATGCAGACCTTCGGTGCCATGGGCATGACCAAGGAGTTGCCCCTGCAGCAGATGGCCAACGAGTCACGGCTCATGCGCATCTATGAAGGCCCGACCGAAGTTCACAAATGGGTGGTGGCGCGCAACACGCTCGGGCGCCGCGGCTGACGCAGACCCTGTGGCCGGTCAGCGGTCGCGGGCGACCGACATGTCGGCAATCGTCATCAGGGCCTGCCGATAGGGTGATTCCGGCATGACCGCGAGTGCCGCCTGGCCGGCGTCGGCTTCCTCGCGGGCGCGCTGGCGCGTGAATTCGAGCGCGCCGGTTGAGGCGACTGCAGCCATGATCGCATCGAACTGGTCGGTATGCCCCTGCTCGATGGCCGACCGCACCAGCGCCCGTTCGGTATCACTGCCATGCCGCATCACATGGATCAGCGGCAGCGTGGGCTTGCCTTCGCGCAGGTCGTCGCCGACGTTTTTGCCGATATCGGCTGTGACGCCTGCATAGTCGAGCGCATCGTCAATCAGCTGAAAGGCGGTGCCGATGCGGCGTCCGAATTCAGCCGCCGCTTCCTCGACCTGGGGGGCGGCATCGGCCAGAACCGCGCCGAGTCGCGCGGCCGCTTCGAAGAGGCGAGCAGTTTTATAACGGATGACCTGCAGGTAGCGCGCCTCATCGACATCGGGGTCGTTGCAGTTCATGAGCTGCAGCACCTCGCCCTCGGCAATGATGTTGGTGGCATCACCCAGGATGCGCATGACCGGCATGCGGTCAACCTCGACCATCATCTGGAAGGCGCGCGAGTAGAGGAAGTCGCCGACCAGTACCGAGGCGGCGTTGCCGAAGCTGGCATTGGCGGTCTCGCGACCGCGCCGCAGTTCGGACTCGTCGACCACATCGTCATGCAGCAGCGTTGCGGTATGGATGAATTCGATCACTGCAGCGAGCAGGACATGATGGGATTCGCCCCGGTGCGACTCGCCGTAGCCCAGCCCCCGCGCAAAGAGCAGCACCAGGATCGGTCGCAGGCGCTTGCCGCCCGAGCCGATGATGTAGCTGCCGATGGTATTGACCAGCTCGACCTCGGATCGCAGCCGCTGGCCGATCGTTCGATCGACCTCAAGCAGGTCGGCGGCAATATCTGCTGGGAGGGAGAAGGCTGGCACGATGGAGGCGTCGGTTTGCGTCGCGCCGAGTATAGCGATTCGCGAGACTGACAGTCGGCTACTTGACCCAGAACGCCAGAGTTTGTAATATTTCGGGTTCCCTGCCCGACAAGACGTCGTCAAGGCAGCGCCCCAACTTCAGAGGTTCCATCATGTACGCGGTCATCAAAACCGGCGGCAAGCAGTACAAAGTGTCGGCTGGTGAAAAACTCAAGGTCGAGCAGCTGGCCGCCGATGTCGGCGCCGAACTCGTCATCGACCAGGTGCTGGCGATCGGCAGCGGCGATCAGTTCGCCATCGGTTCGCCGCTGGTGGCCGGTGCATCGGTGTCGGTGACCGTGCTCTCACATGGTCGCGGCGACAAGGTCCGTATTTTCAAGATGCGCCGTCGCAAGCACTACCAGAAGCGTCAGGGCCATCGCCAGAACTACACCGAGCTGTTCATCGGCAAGATTGCCTCCGAGCTGGGCTCGGCCAATGCCGAGCTGCCGCAGGCAGCGGCCTGATTACCGCTTGCCAGGACGCATCAGCCGGGCCGGTATTGTCGGGCTGATTTAGTCGGACCCATATGTCCGACCCGATTTTCCGAATGAGTCATCGAAAAGAGTAATTCACCATGGCACAGAAAAAAGGCGGCGGCTCAACCCGCAACGGCCGCGATTCCGAATCGAAGCGACTCGGTGTGAAGGTCTATGGCAGCGAGGCGATCAACGCCGGCTCGATCATCGTGCGCCAGCGTGGCACGACCTTCCATCCCGGCCTGAATGTCGGCATCGGCAAAGATCACACGCTGTTTGCCCTCATCGACGGCCATGTCCGCTTCGCGATCAAAGGCCCGCTGCGCCACCAG
>Ga0007795_10000873_pt1 | contig 10447 bp, 9 predicted proteins | sample CryBogmetaGMA1M_FD_60369 | JGI IMG/M metagenome (GOLD analysis project Ga0007795, IMG submission 60369) | Freshwater microbial communities from Crystal Bog, Wisconsin, USA - MA1M | ecosystem: Environmental > Aquatic > Freshwater > Lake | place: Crystal Bog, Wisconsin, USA | collected 2009-07-06
GCCTGAGATCGCCTACATCCTGCAGCACAGCGAGGCGCGCGCCTGCGTGGTACAGGACGAACTCGTCGACCAGATCGAGGCGGTGCGCGGCGAGCTCGATCTTGCGCCGCAGGCCTATATCTGCCTGGGCGAGCGCGCGGCGCCGGGCTGGACAGCCTATGAAGCGCTGATCGCTGCGGCCTCGAGTGCCGACTGCAGCGTGGCTGTACGGCCATCCGACCCCTGCGCATTGATGTACACATCAGGCACTACCGGTCGACCCAAGGGGGTGATCCGCAGCCACGAGGGCAATACCCTGATCGCGTTGGCCACCGCGCTGGAAATGCGCTTTACGCGCGACGACGCCGGCTTGATGGTGATGCCGATGTGCCACGCCAATTCGCTGTACTTCAGCCATACATTCACGCACCTTGGCGCCGCGTGCGTCATCGATGACCGCCGCAGCTTCGACCCCGAGGCGCTGCTCGCCACGCTGGCCCAGGAGAAGATCACCTTTACTTCACTGGTGCCAACGCACTACATCATGATGCTCGCCCTGCCGCAGGCCATCACCTCGCGATACGACGTCAGCCGCGTCGACAAGCTGATGGTCTCTTCGGCCCCGGCGCGGCGCGAGACCAAGCTGGCAATCATGGAGTTCTTTCGCAACGGCAAGTTGCACGAGTTGTACGGCTCCACCGAGGCCGGCTGGGTGACGCTGCTGCGTCCCGACGAGCAACTCGACCGGCTGGGTTCGGTGGGCCGCGAATGGTCCGGCTCAGGGCCGATCCGGCTGCTCGACGCCGACGGCCAGGAGGTCGCAGACGGTGAGGTCGGAGAGCTGCATTCACGCACGCCCTATGTCTTCGACGGCTACTGGAAGGACGCCGAGAAGACCGCCCAGGCCTTTCGTGGCGACTGGTGCTCGGTCGGCGATATGGCGCGGCGCGACACCAGCGGCTACATCCATCTGGTCGACCGCAAGAGCAACATGATCATCAGCGGCGGCGAGAACATCTATCCGTCCGAGGTCGAGAGCGTGATCGGCGCGCATCCGAAGGTGAAGGACGTCGCGGTGGTCGGCATGCCGCACGACAAATGGGGCGAGGCGGTGCTGGCGGCGATCGTGCTGCACGACGGCGCCGACACCAGCGAGACCGAGATCCTCGACTGGTGTCGCGGCCGCATCGCGGGCTACAAGCGGCCGCAGTCGGTGCGCTTCCTCGCTGAGTCGCAATTGCCGCGTACCGCCACCGGCAAGGTCCTGCACCGCGTGCTGCGCGAGCAGCTGGTCGCATCGTGAAGGTGCTGGCCAGCGCCCCGAACCTGGTCGAGCAGGTGCGCGATGCGATCCTCGGCGAGATCGCTGCAGGCAGGCTCGGCCCCGGTGAACGCATCATCCAGGAGCAGATCGCACACGCGCTCGGCGTGTCGCGCCAGCCGGTACAGCAGGCGCTGGCCTTGCTGCGCAACCAGGGCGTGCTGCGGGACGCGCCCGGGCGCGGGCTGATCGTGATGCCGCTGGACCCCGGTCACGTGCAGCAGATCTACGACATCCGCGCGGTGATGGAGGGCCTGGCTTGCCGCCGTGCGGCCGAGACAAGTGCTGCACTGGCGGCGAAGCAGGGGCCGGCTCTGCTTGAGGCCGGTCGCAAGGCGGTGGCAAGCGGCTCGATCGCCAGGATGATCGCAGCCGACATGCGTTTCCATGAATTTCTCTATGCACTGTCGGGCAATTCTCTGATCGCGCTCGCGCTCGAAACCCACCTGAGCTACATGCAGCGTGTGATGGGTGAAGTGCTGGTGCGCGACGAAAAGCCGCGTGACATCTGGGACCAGCATGCGCGAATCCTCGACGCGATCTCCGAGGGCAATGGCGAACGCGCTGAGGCGCTCGTGCGCTCGCACATCACTCAGGCCTCCAGCTTCATGGTCCAGAGATTGCGCGCGGCCTCAAGCTGAAAATTGCTCAGGCAGAAAGCGGAGGACTCGCTCCTGTGGCGCCGGCGGCGCCCGTGCGGACTTGCCCGCCTCTGTCCGCTGAAGGCACACCACACGCATAACAGAACTTCGAGAAAGCACTCTTGCGCGCGCTGCACGCGCTGCAGTGGTCGTGCAGACCGATTCCACAGTGCGGGCAGAAGTCCAGCTTGACGTCCTTCAGATCAACCGGTCTTTCGCATCCCGGGCAAACACTTTTCGCCAACCGACCCAAGGCCACGTCATAACTCAGTTCATCACGGCGCAGTGACTCAGGCAGCAACTCTGCCTGCTTCTGTCGTTCCAGATAGTCCTGCAGCGCGATGATCCCGTAGCGTCCGACGATCAGGGTCAGCACGATTCCGACGACATACCGGACATAGCCACCCCATGAGGGCAAGTAGGGCACCAGCTCGACAAAGAATGCCACCAGGGCGAAGAAGATGAAGCCCCACACGAAGGGCCAATACAGGCCATTGCGGTGTCGGGCGAACAGATAGCCCGCCACGGCCAGCAAGGGCAGCGTGAGTGCCAGCCTGTAGAGAAACACCCGCAATTCCAGCGCGCGCTGGGCTGCCGAGAAGGCGTCTCGCCCGCCCTCCAGGATTTCCGACATCTGCGACTGCGCACGCTGCGCCGCCTGTTCTGCATCCAGCAGCACCTGCTGCTGTTTTTCAACGGCCGCCAGTGCCTGGCGCTCTGTTTGTCTCAAGGACTCCAGTGCTCTGGTCCGGTTGATCACCTCCGGGTCCTGCTCGCTGCGCTGGGTCACACTTCGTGTCGACAACCAGTTGTTGAAGGTTTCCTGCGCGCTGGCGGTGTCCGACTCAGCCGAACGCAGCTTCAACTGCGCCTGGTCCAGCGCCGCATCCGCAACCGTGCTGCGCTTGCTCGCCTCTTCGACGACCAGACGCTGCCGCTCAACCGCCTGCGCGTCGCTGAACTGCTCGAGGCTGAGGTTTCCCTCGACATTGGGCAGATCGCCAACCACGGTCCTGCCGAGTCCAATGAGGAAGGATGCGAAAACAATGGCGACTGCCCAAAGGCCGCGCCGGAACCATTTTTCAGAAAGTCGCAGGGACTTGTTCATCGAAGTCAGCGGGGCTAACCCGCGGGAGCGGTGAAGGGAATGGGACAGTGCTGGGGTGGCACGACCTTGGCAACACCAGCATCACGCATTTTAATCGAGAGTCCACATCGAAAGATGTTGGGGATGTTGGAGTAATGGATTCAGTAATGTGGTGGCCGCTCATGAGCGGGCGCGCCGGTGCCCGCTTGGGCTGCAGCGCTCAGTTGCTCACGCAGGCGAAGCATTTCCTGGGCTAATTGATCGATGCGATGCTGCTGAGCAATCACCACCGCATCGAGTTTATCGACGAGGTCTTCGGTAAAGGCCAGCTTGATTTCGAGTTCGGTGACGCGGTTGACGAGCGCGTCGTCGCGGTGATCGGGCATGTCGACTAAGGCTCCTGGGGCTCACGTGCGTCGGCCCAATCTTTTTGCATTTCAAGGAACATGAATGAGGCCGACCAGGTGATGAGAATCAGTCCGGTCAATGCCTCGATGCCGGTGAGATAACGCAGATACCCGTGCGCAACCAGATCGCCATAGCCCACGGTGGTGAAAGTGATGAATGACAGATAGGCGCAATCGAGCAACACCCCGTGACCCGACGGCTCACCGGTCAGACCACCCATGCCCTCAATCTGCATCGAGACCAGATAGCCCAGCGCAAAGAGCCAGATCTCGATCACATGCGCCACGAAAATAATGGCAACGCCCAACAGGACCCGGTAACGCGCAGCGATGCCAACATGCGGCAAGCGGCGAGCCAACTGGTACAGCACTTCGTAATGCAACAGGATGGCGGCCACCACCAGCGCGGTATTCACAAGCAATGGCAGAGCCATTGACAGGGCGTTGCTCATGAGCGGGCCTGCGAGAAAGGCGATGGCATCAGGGTTCGCTCTGGACTCGTTCAATCCTCGCTGATCCCGCCGCAGCCCGGTGTGTCGTCGTCAGGTCGATGAATCGGGCTTGAAGAAGGGCATCATCCGGCCCTCTTCGGCACGCCGGAATGTCACCTGTACCGGCATGCCGATCGCCAGCGTATCGGGGTCGGCCTCAACCACATTGGTCAGGAGCGTTGGCCCTTCGGCCAATTGCACATAGGCCAGGGTGTAGGCAGGCGTTGCACGTCGGGCGGTACTGAAGGCATAGAGCGTGCCCTTGCCAGTCGCCTGCTGCCAGCGCAGCCGGGTGCTGCCGCACAGGGGGCAGACCATGCGCGGATACCAGTGCGGCCTAAGGCAGTCTTCACAGGTGTTGAGCATCAGTCGGCCGGCTTCGGCGGCCGACCAGAATTCGCGGGTTTCGGGAAAGGCACTCGCGAAGGGGTCCTGCTCGAAGCCGGGGGACGGAGCCTGTGCGGGATTGGTGTTGGGGCTGTTGCTCATGAGTTCATTCCCGTTCGAGGATCACGGTGGCATGGGCATGGCCCGGGCCGAGTACCAGGCCAGGTCCGGCAGCCAGCGCAAGGCGACAGTCCTTCACCTGTACGGCAGGATGGGCCTCGCCGCGCAGCTGGCGCACCGCTTCGATGGCCTTGGTAATGCCGCCGCGGTTCATCGGGTGGTTGTTGCACAGACCGCCGCCATCGGTGTTCCAGGGCAGCTTGCCCACGCCGGAGATCAGGTTGCCATCCGCCACGAAGCGCCCACCTTCGCCCTTGGCACAAAACCCGAGGTCTTCAAGCTGCGCGATCACCATGATGGTGAAGTTGTCGTAGACCGACGCATAGTCGATGTCAGCGGGCGTGACGCCCGCTTCGGCAAAGGCGGCTGCCCCCGAAACTTGTGCGCCGGTGCGGGTGAGGTCGAGATAGCCGCCCTGTGTGGTGTTCATGGTCTGGCCGCAGCCGATCACCTTGACGATCGGTCGCTTGAGGCTGCGCGCGATTTCCGGACGGGCGAGAACCAGCGCACCGCCACCGTCGGTGATCACGCAGCAGTCCAGTCGTCGGATCGGGTCGGAGATGACCGGCGAGGCCATCACTTCGTCGACGGTGACCGGTTTGCGCAGCAGCGCGTTGGGGTTGTGCTGGGCGTGCTGCGAGGCCGCCACTTTCACCCAGGCAATCTGCTCGAGCGTGGTGCCGTACTCGTACATATGCCGCTGCATCATCATTCCGTAGATGCCACCGATGGTCCACTTGAAGGCGGTCTCCCAGGCGGCCTCCGGCCGGTCGACCGGCGGCGCGCGAAAGGCGGTGCCGGTAGCCTGTCCACTGGAGCGCGGTTTGCCCGCCAGCGTGATCAGCGCCACCGAGCAGTGGCCGGCCGCAATCGCTGCTGCGGCATGCTCGATATGAGCGAGATAGGAGCATCCACCGGATTCGGTGCCGTCGTACCACTTGAGCTTCAGGCCCATGTAATCGGCCATGTAGAGCGGGCTCAGCCCCGGCGCATCGCCTGCGCAGAAGTAGCCATCGACATCCGCCAGACTGAGCCCGGCATCCTGCAGGGCGCCGAGCGCGCATTCGGCATGGAGTTGGGCCACCGACTTGTCGGGCGCAAGCCGGGTGGGGTGTTCATAGGCGCCGACAATGCAGGCGGATGCCGAAAGGCTCACTGAGCGTCTCCTTGTGCTGTTGGTGCGATCCTAACCTGCGCGCCGGATCAGGACCATTCCAGGATTGCGCACATGATCCGATTCGATATCAGCCAGTCATTCCGAACGCCGCGCAAAGTCGCTGCGGGTCGAGCAGCTGGATCGCGAGTTCTCCGCCATTGGCTCTGATGATGTTGCTCACAAACAGACCTGCCTGGGCGGCTGACAGGGGGTTAGGCGTGACATTGTCATGAGCGAACTGGGCGACCGAATGCAGCTCATCAACAATCAGACCGATGCAGGCAGCGCCGTGCTGCATGATCAGAATCTGACTGTCACTGCGCGGCTGACCTGGCTGGCCGTCAAGCAAGCCTGCGAGGTCAAAGACCCATGCATACGAGTCCTGCCCGTCGTGTTCGCGCCGCACAATCCCGCGTCGCCAGAGCGATTGTCCGACCGAGGCCGGTCGCATCGCCTGCACCGAGACAGCTTCAAGGACTGCAATTGCCGGCAGGGCCATAAGCTGCTGATTGCAGACAAAGGTCGCGTACTCGGTGCCGCTGTGCGGGTTCACGCTTGAATCGAGTTGCAGGGGCGCGATCGTCTGGGCGTGCGACGCTTCGAGAACCGGTCCGAAATGTCGGATCAGCACGGCGATCACATCTTCGCGATAGCCATCGACAGTCTTGAACTCGCGGTAGCCGGCGTTGGCTGACGCCGCAAAAATCGCGTATTGCCCGTCATGAATGCCGACGTCACTGATGTGCTCGCCGGCTTTGGGCAGTGGCATCGACGCAGGCATCGAAAATCGTGAGCCGACCGGATGGGCCGGATGGGTGCTCGACAGAATCGTGCCGTCCGGCGAAGCGAACAGCGCATACATATGGCTTCGCCGGTTGATGCCGGCGCGCAGCATGGCGTCGAATTCGGGTCTGCTGTCAAAGACCACGCCAATGCCACCAAGCACCTGAGCCGGGTTTTTCGGGTGCGTGATCGCAGCATGGTACTCATAGCTCGAATCGCCGCCGTAAAACTGCGAGCCTTCGAAAGGCGTCACGTAATAGCTTTGGGTGGTGCGCAGGGCCGCGACTTTCGCCAGCGTGGTCGGCGATACCACGGCATCCTCGGCAAGCGGCTCGCCGGTGCTGGCGATGATCCTGCCTTGACGGTCGTAAACGAAGATTCGGGTGTAGACGGTATACAGGCCGTTGATGTACTCGAGCACCCGCCCGATGGTCCGGACGGCCTGTTCATCCGGATTGGCCAGCCCGTTGCGCAGTTCGGCGGTCAGCGCCCACCATCGGCAATCGTTGGCGCGCTCATAGAGGTTGCGATCGAGCAGGTCGACCAGCAGCTTTGTCGTGAATCCGGCGTCAAGCAAGTTGGAAGCGAGCACGGTTTCATAGAGATCGTCGATGGCAGCCTTGAACAGGAGATTGCTTGAATTTCCCGTCTCGCTGATCTGTTCCAGGACGGTCTTGAGTTTGCTCAAATCCCCTTTGCCGCCCGCGGTCATCACTTGCCCGTTCCAGACGATCTGCTTGATATGCCTGGCAGCGACCATGATGTCGTGAAGCGGTGGGCAAAACGTCTCCGCGTGCGATAACAGCCCCTTGAGCAGTTCGGGATCGAGGCGCTCCGACAGACGTTCCTGATCGCGCTCGAAGGCGATATCAATCGGGATCATCATCTGACCGATCCAGCCATGCGGACCCTGATAACCCTGATAACCCGGCGAGGTGCGGGTGCTGATCAGGTAGTTGCGTCCGGAAAAAAGAAATGGCCGGTGCTGATTGTCGAGATTGACCGGTACCTGCGCGCCCGGCTCGATCCACAGCGGATCAGCGCTGGCGATGACACGATGGTCCTGATCGAGAAGCAGCATGATGCTGCGCCGCGAGACATCGCGATGCGAGCGGAAAATGCCTGCCATCTCGTCTTCAAACCTGAAACTCAGACACAGCACGCCGATGACCGCGCCGGTATCGGGATGAAGCATGCGGTGCGCGTAGAGGAGTGCCTGGGACTTGTTGGGTCGAAGATCACTGACCCCGAAGCGCTCGACATAAGTGCGCGATTCGATCGCATCGCGAATGCAGCGATCGGCAGACTGTCCTGGATCGGACGATTCGTCGATGTTGACCAGGACTCGACCGTCGACATCAAGCAGCAGGATGTCGTCATAGACGGTGTATTTGGCGCGGTACTCGATGAGTCTTTGTCGGATGAGCTCGGGGTCGCTCGAAATGCCGGCAACAAAACTGCACAGCTGTCGGTCGGTGGCCAGAAATCCGACGTCGGCGGTGCGCTCGAACAGATTGCGCACGACGATGTCGATGATGTACTGGGACTTGGTTGCGATCTGGCCGGTGACGTTGGCGAGCTTTTCGTGAATCAGGCTGGCAACCAGCTCGCGTTCGAGCTGACTGAACTGCTTTCGGGTCGCTGCCATCGTCGGCAGGATCGTCCGCGCTTCCTCGGGGCAATTCATCTTGGCGGACGATTCAATCAACCGCCACATCAGATTCAAATCCTGAAGCGAACGCTCGCAGCGACTGACGTCGCGCATATAGGGCATGAACAGTTCGAGATCGAAGGCACTGAGCGCAGCGTTTTCCATGTCAGGCAAAAAAGTGCAGTGAGCTAAAGGGCGGTTCGCAGATCAGGCAAGGACAAACCGATATTGCCTGCAGCGGAAGTTCGGGTCGCGCTACGACAGTTTGAAAACCGCCACAGCCTTCACCAGGTGCTGAGCCTGAGTCTTCAGGCTTTCTGCAGCGGCAGCACTTTCTTCGACCAGCGCCGCATTCTGCTGGGTTGCCGCATCCATCTGGTTGACCGCATCGCCCACCTGCTGCACGCCGGTGTTCTGCTCGACGCTGGCTGCGCTGATCTCGGCGACGATGCCGGTCACGCGCTGGATGGATCCGACGATTTCGTCCATGGTCTTGCCGGCCTGGTCGACCAGCGCGGTGCCCTGGTCAACGCGTTCGACGCTGCTGACGATCAGTGACTTGATCTCCTTGGCCGCCTCTGCGCTGCGTTGTGCAAGGTTGCGGACTTCGGAAGCCACCACCGCGAAGCCGCGGCCCTGTTCGCCTGCGCGCGCCGCTTCGACGGCCGCGTTCAGCGCAAGGATATTGGTCTGGAAGGCGATGCCATCGATCACGCTGATGATGTCGCCGATTTTCCGGCTGCTTTCATTGATGTCCCGCATGGTGACAACCACCTTGCTCACCACTTCGCCGCCCTGCTGGGCCACCGCCGAGGCGCTCTGGGCCAGCTGGTTTGCCTGCCGGGCACTGTCGGTGTTGTTGCGCACCGTGGAGCTGAGCTCCTCCATCGTGGCAGCGGTCTCCTGCAGCGCGCTCGCCTGCTGCTCGGTGCGATTCGACAGATCCTGATTGCCCTGGGCAATCTGCGCGCTGGCCGTGGCCACCGCCTCCGAGTTGCTGCGCACTTCAGTGACCACGCCGACCAGGCTGTCACGCATCCTGGCAAGTGCAGACATCAAGCTGGTGGTGTCGCCGGTGCGCAAAGGAATCGCGACGCTGAGTTCGCCCCGAGCGACCGCATCGACCGCTTCAGCCACATCGCCGGGCTCGCCCCCGAGTTGCCGAAAGAGGCTGCGCGTCAGCGTCGCACCGAACACCAGCGTCAGGCCGAACAGGCCGATGCCGCCGAGCACGAGGGTGTAGGTATTGCTGCTCAAGGTGGATTCGAGCGCCGTACTGCGCACAACCAGCAGGTCCTCTTCCGCTTTCGAAAACTCCGCAATCAAGCCCCGGAAGGCATCCATCGCTGCCTTGTCCTTGCCTGCTGAGAACTCCCGCAGCAGGCCATCGAGCGAGCCTTTGCCAGCAGAGACCTCGCGGCGCATCGTGACCAGCCCATTGGCCACGCCCATGAACTGTGTGTGAAAGCCCATCAGCTTTTCCAGTCGCGCCTGCTGCGAAGGATTGTCCGAGGTCAGCGATTTCGCTTTTCCAAAGTGCTCGATAAAGGCTTTTTCACCGAGCTTGAAAGGCTCCAGGAAATTCTCGCTGCCACCGGCCACGAACCCCCGCAAACCGGTCTCGATGTTGATCATGTTCTCGAGCATCCGTTGGGACGCTGTCAGCACCTTATAGGTGTGGGTATTCCAGTTGACGGTGTCGCGCAGCTTGCTGGCATTGAGCAGCGCGATACCAATCAGCGTGCTGATGATCAGCAAGATGGCTGAAAAGGTCAGGGTCATCCGTTTTTTCAGCGTCCAGCTGTCGAACATGGTCAATCTCCACAAAGTTGACACAGTGTGGTTTGAGAGTGCCTGACTTGGCGCCTCGGCGATGAGGCCGGTCGCCCTGCGGTGCCCGGCCAGCGATCGGCGGTGCGGCTATGATCGATTGCGTTGCTACCAGTGTTCGCTGCCGGGGTCGCCCTTGAACGGGCCGACCAGTTCGGGCGTGATCCAGCCGCCATAAAAGCCGCCGGGCTGTGGCACGACGGCGGCGCCATCGACACGGCAATCGAGGGGGGCGGCATAGAAGGCCACGCAGTTGGCCAGCGCCTGCGCGTCGGCCAGCGGCTTCGGATAACTCCAGGCGACATCGGGCAGGCGGCGATCACCATGCACTAATGTCCAGTATTGCGCCGGACCTTTCCATTCGCAAAATGAGCCTCGAGCTCCCGGCTGAAAAAGCGCCCGGGTGACGTCGTCCCAGGGCAGGTAGACGCTCGGCGGATGGGCGGTCTCGAGTACCAGCACCGCGCGACGCGTGCGGGCCACCTCGATCTCACCCCATCGCACCACGATCTCGCGCGTGTCCTGCGCAAGTCTCGGTGGTCGCGGAAAGTCTCAGACCGATACCTGGCCTGGCCCGGGAACCACCGCAAACGG
>Ga0007795_10000875_pt1 | contig 10444 bp, 12 predicted proteins | sample CryBogmetaGMA1M_FD_60369 | JGI IMG/M metagenome (GOLD analysis project Ga0007795, IMG submission 60369) | Freshwater microbial communities from Crystal Bog, Wisconsin, USA - MA1M | ecosystem: Environmental > Aquatic > Freshwater > Lake | place: Crystal Bog, Wisconsin, USA | collected 2009-07-06
GATTTTACCCGATACGGCCAAGATTTCGATTGAAGCCCTTGAAGTCGACAAACGTCCCGTCAACGCGGTCGCCGACCATGTCGAATTTCGTTCGGTAACCCAAATCAGCGTGTCGATCGATCGGTCGGTTGACTTGGTCATGCTGCATGACCCCGGCCATAGCCTTGATGAGCGGATCTTACGCGAGCAGTTTGGCGATTAAAAATCTGATCAAGCCGCCTGCTTGGATAAATCCGAGGGCTTCATCAAGCTTCGAGCTAGGGCTGCTTCGAATTCAGGCACCATAGCCGATGGTAGCCCCACAATATCCAAGAGACGCGCAAAGGCACGGCGATCCTTCCGGTTCAGCATCGCTTCGATATCGATGATGGACACGTCAGAAAGGACCGCTAAAATCGCTGCGGCAACTTCCGTAGCGCCGCTCGACAGTGAGAGCCTAATAAGCTGCGGCGTGATCCGATCAAACCGAAGGAACGAGGCGATATAGGACGCACGCACTGAGGCATCGGACGCCCAAAGCAATGCGATTATAGCTTGGTCAATCGCAGAAGCGTCCTGCGTATCGCCCATCATTTCAAAAATGGCACGAAGGCGGGCTGCTGCCAACGCGGCCCACACATCCTCGTTCGCTTCCTGCCTTGCCTCGATTGAGCAAAGCAATGGCTCGCTGCCGCTGAACCGTTCGACGATGCGTATAAGCGAGAAGGGTGCAATCATCGCGGTAGAATTGCGCAACAGAAGCGTCAACGCTTCCTCCTCGCCCATCTCGGCCAACGCTGCCGAAACGGGTGCAGCTAGCTGAGCCGCTCGTGCCAGTGCAGCATGGCAGGGCTCATTGCCAATCATGGCTAAATCGACAAGCGGCTCGATGGGCAAATAGGGGATGAGTTCCGACAAATGCCTCGCGGCGTGATGCGAACGTTCAGCTTGTTCTTTATTCATCGGACGTCTCCGGCTTAGCAAATTGCGTAAGGTTGAGCGGTTTAGCGGCACGCGGTGCCGCCGTGCGCGTATGTGGCAAAGGCGAATTTGCTTCCACTCTGTTGAGTTCACTCAAAGCGGCCTGACCGCCAGGCATCGCGGCGGTTCCGCGCGGGAAATAGGAAGGATTTTCTGCAGAGAACGTATCGGGCTCTTTCCACATTGCACCTACGACCGGGTTGAGGGGCCCGACAGTGCCTACATTTCTAAAAAGGCTGAACAATGCTGGCCCATCAGGATGGGCGTAAGCCAACGGAGCCAAGGGACGATCATCCTCGCCGCCCACAAAGGCTGAGGCAGGAAGCGGGGCATCCGGTGCGCGGGCATGTAGGCGGGTCAACAAATCACGAACATCGCCAACGGATTTTGCCTTACCAGAGGCTGGATCATAAAACAGCGCCGGATTGGATTTTGCAGCGTCGGGAAACAGTGCTGATGCGGCGACACTTGGATCGGTTTCACTCTTGCGCAGCAGTCCAGCTGCCCCATTCGCCCCCAAAACATGGGCGATGTAGAGATCGGCGGCATCGGGCTTGCGCCCTAAGGCGTCCGAAAGGCTAGCGGCATTGGATTTGGTCAAAGCCCCTGCAAGAAGGCTTGCAGTTTTGGGATCGGAGCGAAGTTTGAGAATTTCCGACCTCATATCGGCGTCGGGCACATCGAACTTGCCGGATTTTGTTTCGACAACCGCAGAAGCGTAACGCTGCAACCCAAGACGAGGACCCGCCTCTTTGAGAGTTTTAAGCCAGGTTTGCTCGACAAACTGAAATAGCCCTGTCGCGCTGGAGCGCGAGGCCTTAGCGGACGGATCAAGCGACGATTCCTGGTTGGCCGTTTTAACAAGATAAGAAAAATCAGCTCCACTTTTCGCCGCACCTTCTCGGATCGCGCCGATGACGGTGGAAGCACCTTCTTTGGCACCCCCCTTTGGGGCTGCGGGCGTGGTAAAGAGCATGAACATAAAAGCCCCCGATTCTTCTTAGCCCCAACCAAACGGGCAGACTTACAATTGCAAATTGTGGTAAACAAAATATAAAGATGCCAATCACTCCGATCAGCCCATGAAAAAAATCCATTTTATTGATGGCCTGATTGAGCCTGACCATGCCGAATTCGCGGACGCGGATTTGGTGCTGATTGACGCGCTTAAGCTGGAAAAATCGACCGTGTCGCAAGACGTGGATCCCCGACTCGTACCGGTAATTGAGGCTGCTCATGCCCCAACCTCCGAAGCGGCACTTGAAGCCGCCATGGCAATACGACCGACCATGATAGTGTTGCGTGGCCTATTCGGTGTTCCCGATATCCAGCAAATCTCATCGCGCCTCGCTGTTCAGGAAGCGGAGCGAGGTTGGGCGGATGGTGCGGTAAAAATCTTAGCCGTAATGGGGGATACAGCAGCCTCCATCCGCGCACTAACGATCCCTTGGCCGAAATTACATCGATTAGAGGGGTTTATATTTTCTCCCCTTCGCCTGCAGGCCGCCCTGTCGCGCGAAACCGTTATAGCCCTAGACCGCTGGCCTGATCCCTTGCGGCTTGGCCGCAGCCTGACGGTTCTAATGGCAAACGATATCGGTGTTCCCGCCTATGAATGGCTCATGCCCGGGCATGACGAAGCGAAATCGACGGAATTGGCGCAGCGGGATGGCTTTTCAGGCACCGTTACAGGCAGCTCGCGAACGCTCGACGACACCTAACCGCCTTTTGGCCGGGTAATCGAAAATAAATCGTCCGCTGCGGTGTAATCGGAATAGCCACAACGAGCGATAGTGCCTGCCGCAACAAGGTCGAAGCGGCCATCCTTGATATAGGCTTCGTCAATGTGAACGCCGACCACATGGCCAAGCACGAGAAAGGAATTGGCATCATTGCCATCTGAATCCTTCAACGCGATGATATCGACAAGGCGACATTCTAGCGCCACAGGCGATGCTTTGACGCGCGGCGCTTTTACGAGGCGCGAGGGAGCCGTCTCTAGGCCCGCATAGTCAAATTCGCTTTCGCCTCGGGGAAGTGGCGCCGATGTCGCATTCATTGCATCGCGCAGCGCGTAGGTGACGAGATTGCAAACAAATTCTCTGGTTTCTGCGACGAAGGCGACCGAATCTTTTGGCCCTTCGCTGGCAAACCCAACGATCGGTGGTCGGGAGGAAAAAGCGTTGAAGAACGAATAGGGCGCAAGATTGACGGCCCCTTTTGCATCGCACGCACTGATCCAGCCTATGGGACGGGGGGCGACAATCGCTTTAAAGGGATCATGCGGGAGCCCATGGGCATAGGTGATGGTGTCGTAAAACATCGCTCAATCCTGAGGTTTAAAAGTGGTCACACTATCTTCAAGCGACGGGCGTGGCCTGTCGATGGGCGGCTCGGTTGCTCGACCAATGTGAATAAAGCCCGCGATCCGCTCCTCCGGTAGAACACCGAGCGAGGACAGGATCTCTTTGTCATAGGCAAACCATTCCGTGAGCCAAGCCGATACAAAACCCATCGCATTGGCGGCGATGGTCAATGCCATGCAAACGGCTCCTGCGGAGAGTTCCTGCTCCCATTCCGGAATCTTGACGTGGGGAGCGCTCTTGCTCACGACCGCCACAACCAGCGGTGCCCGCGCGAGCCGGTTTGACTCAGCCGCCACCATTTCCTCAGTGGCCTCCGGGCGGACTACACGAAAGCGGCTTCCAATCAGGGACCCGGCGCGGTGGCGCGCATCGCCTTCAAACAGAATAAAGCGCCAAGGCGCGAGTTTGCCATGATCGGGGACACGCGAGGCGATGCGCAAGAGGCGATCGCGTTCCTCCACTGTTGGCCCGGGGCCCGTCATTAAGTGCGGGGCGACCGATCGGCGGGTTTCTAACAGAGTCAACATGTCGACCATGGATTGCGCTCCTTTTTTCTCGTCCACTCCCCTTGCCTGATCAACCGTCGCCGTCAAGGTGGCTTATGTTGTGCAATGGCTGATGATCATTGACTGAGCCGCTCGGCCTGTGCTCTTGCTCTTCACCATGCTAAACCTGTTTAGGCTTCTTTTTTTGATGATGATGGCCTTCGTAGCCGGACCGATCCGCGCCGACGAGGTCACGCCGAACACTGAACTCACCCTTTCAGCGCACCTTGAGACTGATCGGGCAATGATCCGCGATGGCTTGGTCTGGCGGATTTATGCGGATCCCACAGACGGAACGCCAGCGCGTTTCGTTCAACAATCGGACGCCGCATTGCCGGTTTTTCATCTTGCGCCCGGAGCCTATATCGTCCACGCCGCCTATGGCTTATCGGGCACGACACAGCGCGTTGTAGTCGGTTCAAGTGCCGCAAAAGAAACCATCTCGATTAGCGCAGGTGCGTTGATTTTGAATGCGATGGTAGGCGATAGTCCTATTCCGGACTCCAAAGTCCAGTTTAGCATTTTTGTTGCCGTGGGTACCGATCCGGAAGGACGACTGGTTGCCGACAATATTAAACCCGGGGCCTTGATCCGCTTACCTGTCGGCTCATACCGGGTTGTGTCGACCTATGGCGATACCAATGCCATTACGAGCGCGGATCTGACTGTTGAGCCCGCCAAGCTGATCAAAGCCATTTTGCGGCACCGCGCGGCGACGGTTACGCTCAAACTCGTCAACAATTTGGGCGGTGAGGCGTATGCAGGCACCAATTTCAGCGTATTAACGCCCGGTGGTGATACGATCCGCGACCTCGTGGGGGCATTTCCTTCGCTTATTCTGGCGGAAGGCGATTACTTTCTTATCGCACGCAATAACGGCAAAGTGTTTACGAGCGAATTCAAAGTCCGCAGCGGCATTGATCAGGACATCGAGATTTTAGCGCGTTAAACCCGTCCTCTATTCCGCCCACCACCGGAGTGACATGCAGGAGAGCCCTGCATCAACCTTGGCAATCTCAGACGTGGCCAGTGGCACTACCTGATACCCCTCAGCCTTCAACAGGGTGATGGTTTGAGGAAACGCGCTCCCGACAAAAACCCGATCATTGATGCGAAGCGCATTGGCTGCGCCCTCCTCCCCATCCGGCGTAAAGAGAAGGCGTAACCCCTCAAACACACCACCTGCCGCTAAGCGTTTGGTCGATAGCACCGTGTTTTCATCGAGCAAGGAACAGTCTGATTTGAAATGCAGTACATTCGGTGGCGTACGGACAATCACGGGAGTTTTGCCCAACGTCTTGAGGCAATCCGCAAGGGCAGCGGCTCCGGCCTCATTGGTCCGGTCAGACAGACCGATCGTGACGCGGTCTTGAAGGGCTAGAACATCGCCACCATCCGCAAAGCCGGGCGCTGGAAGATCGAGCACGCGGGTGAAACGCTTTCTCAACACAGGGGCCATCTCAGCGGCTTCACCAAATCGGCTTGCGGCGCCCGGACGCATCACAATCGCGCCTTCGGTGAACACGAGCGCTGGGTCCTCGACAAACATCGAATCAGGAAATGCTTCCAGCGACGGCAATATTTCAACCGCGACGCCTGCTGCCTCAAGAGCTGCAACATAGGCCGCATGTTCCGACAAAACCTTGGCATAATCCGGTGCACCGGTATCGATGGCGCGTAAGCCGTCGACGATCCCGTGACACGGCGTACGGACAATGGCATGGTTGAAATGAAAAACGGGTCTGGCGGGCATGATGTGGCTGTTCGCTTTTTTAAAAGGTCAATGACGATGCGGACGGTCGAGCGTATGGCGCCCCTTCAGGACGAAATGATCGGCATCAGGCGACATCTTCATACCCACCCGGAGCTTGGGTTGGAGGAGTACAACACAAGCAAGCTTGTCGCCAGTCTTCTTGAGGGGTGGGGTTACAAAGTGACAAAAGGCCTTGGACAAACCGGCGTCGTCGGAACCATCTCCCATGGCACCGGAGGTAAATCCATTGGCCTACGCGCCGATTTCGACGCTTTGCCCATAACAGAAGAAACCGGCCTGCCCTATGCGAGCCGAACACCCGGGCTGATGCATGCCTGCGGCCATGACGGACATACCGCAATGCTACTGGCCGCGGCTAAACATTTGGCCGAAACCCGCGGATTTGATGGAACCGTGCACTTAATTTTTCAACCAGCCGAAGAAAATTTTGGCGGCGCAAAACTAATGATCGACGACGGGCTGTTCGAGCGGTTTCCATGTGACGCCGTTTTCGGCATGCACAATATGCCGGACATCGAAGCAGGCATCTTCGGCTTTAAGGAAGGCACGCTGTTTGCCAATGCAGAAGGTTTTGACGTTGTGCTGCGGGGGGTGGGCGGCCATGCCTCGACGCCAGAAGTAACCCGGGATCCGATCGTGGCGGGCTCAGCCATTGTCATGGCGCTGCAAACCCTTGTATCGCGTAACCTTGATCCTATGGAATCGGGCGTTGTTACCGTGGGCGTTTTCCAAGCCGGTAGAGCGTCCAATGCCATCCCGCAGACGGCGACGCTGACGGTAGATGCTCGCGCCTTCACGGATGAGGTAGCCGCACTCTTTAAACGACGCATTCCGGAGGTGATCCGGCTTCAGGCGGACAGTTTTGGGGTGAGCGCTTCAATCACGGAGATGACAGGCTATCCGCTTTTGATGAATGATCCGTCGATGACGCAGTATGCCCGAAAAGTTGCAGTCGACAGCGTCGGACAAAAGAATGTGATTGATTTAAAGCGTCCCTATACGGGGGCCGAGGATTTTTCCTACATGCTTCAAAAGCGGCCCGGCAGCTATTTGGTCCTTGGCGCAAAAACCGACACAGCGCAGCCCTTGCATCATCCCGGCTACGACTTTAACGACGCTGTTCTTCTGACGGGTGCAGCCTATTGGGCTGATCTCACCCGCGATTTTCTCAAAAGCGCTTAACGCGCACACGGACTAAAGGCTTATTTACCCTTCACCGCGTTCAGAATGTCGGTGTTGATCATCGAATCGGCTAGCTTTTCGAAATCAATCTTATATCCGCCACTCTTGATAGACTGCTTCAACGAAATAACCTTGGCATAATCGAAGGGCTGCTCGGAAAGGCCATTGCCTCTCGCGATCGTCACCTCAATCAGAGCACTGGGCTCATTTTGCGAAGCAGACGCGTCCACGGGCGGCGACGAAACCGCAGCAGCCTTGGCATCTGTCTTTGGCGCTTTGCGGATAGAAGCGTCCGCAATCACCGACTTATTTCCTAAAGGATCCATCATCATCCACCTCCAACGCGAACGCCGAAGAAAAGTTACACTACATTGTACCTAATAAGACGGTTCGAACGGCAGGAACTTTAGCGGATTTTTAAAAAAATTTCATTTTTCTTCAGATCCCGAAAAATTCTAACCTTTTCAAACTCTTAGTTCAAGATAGAATGTTAGGACACCGATGATTGGTGCAGTTCGTAACTGCCCATTTGTTGGGCAAGCTTCAATTGGCGACGAACCGAGCCTGCAAGACGCCTTCTCAATTTTGCCCAGCTCATCAACTCTTCAATCCTGCGCTCTGCACGCGCCAACTGTAGATCAGCGGCGCTATTCAATGCCATGTCTTTCATAACGGCTCTCCCCCGTAATGCTTCAACAACCGGCCAATACCGGTCACCTTCAGCTAAGCAAAGAGCGTGCCATCAGGCTATTCGGGTTTAAACGTACCCCCCAATCCAATCCTTTAGACGTTAACCTGACAGGTAATGTAAAAAATTTTACTTGACGTCAAAAATACGGCAATCGCACCATAGGGTCCGAGATGTGTTTTCTGAGAGAGAGCATTCACGATGGCGGTTCTAGATCCAGTACTAAAAAGGCTTGTTCGCAACGGAACATTAGGGGTGATCGATTGGCGCGGGAAAACGACGCTTTACGGCGACGGTACCGGTAATCGCGTTGTTATTCGATTGAAGAACCGAGCAACGGCGCTGAGGCTAATCTTCAATCCACAGCTCGCGGTTGGCGAGGCCTATATGGATGGCGCATTGACGATTGAAGAAGGCACCCTTTTCGACTTCCTCGACGTGTGTATGAAGAACATTGGTCTCAAGCCGATTAGCTATCCTCTTAGCGGGTTCACAGAGAGGGTTCGAACATGGCTTAGGAGGATTGATCAATTCAATCCGGCGAGCCGATCGCAAGCCAATGTTGCGCATCATTATGATCTCTCCGACACGCTTTACGACCTCTTTTTAGACTCTGACCGTCAGTATTCATGTGCTTATGTGATGTCGGAGAGCGATACGATCGAAGACGCACAGGCGCAGAAAAAGCGTCATATTGCCGCCAAACTACTGATGAGGCCCGACCATCGTGTGCTGGACATTGGATCAGGCTGGGGTGGCCTCGGGCTTTACCTAGGCGATATTTCCGGTGCCGACGTGACAGGCCTGACCCTATCCAAAGAGCAGCATGCGGTATCCAACGAGCGGGCCAAGAAAGCAGGCGTAAGCGATCGGGTGAGATTTAAGCTCCTCGATTACCGGGCTGAGCCTGCAACCTATGACCGCATTGTATCGGTTGGCATGTTTGAGCATGTGGGCGTCAACCATTTCGACGAATATTTCCAAAAAATCGCGGATGCACTGAAAGAGGATGGTGTTGCCCTCATTCATGCGATTGGCCGTGCCGACGGCCCCGGACACACTAATCCATGGATTGCGAAGTATATTTTTCCGGGCGGCTATTGCCCGGCTTTGTCAGAAGTTATCCCGGCCATCGAAAAGGCCGGATTGCTGATCACCGACATTGAAATTTTAAGGCTCCATTATGCCGAAACGCTACGCATGTGGCGCGAGCGATTTGAAACAAACCGAGCTAAAATCCGGGAGCTTTACGATGATCGCTTCTGCCGGATGTGGGAATTCTATCTGATCGTTTGCGAACTGGCCTTTCGCCATCAGGGGCAGATGGTTTTCCAGATTCAACTGGCAAAGCGAACTGAAACGGTACCCATTACCCGCGATTACATCACGGAATTCGAAGCCGCCCATCCGCCCGCCGGCGTTTTGGCCCCGGTCTTACGAAATCAAAGGGCCGCGTAATCTTGATCAGCTGAGCTTGCAATCGCGCGTTGCTTGGTGCCACTCCTGCCATCAATGACGAAATGCGAAAAGCTAAGGCCTAAGAGCAAGAGGCTGGCGGTTAGATAAAACCAGACCAACATGGCAACGATGGCCGCACCGGCACCATAAAAGCTCTGCTGCATGGCAAAGTAGAAATCGAGTTGGAGAAAGACAAAAGAAGCTGCAATCCAGCCCGAAACCGTCACGCTCGAACCAACCCAGATCGCAAATTGGGTCAAGCGGCCATGTGAGACGAGGTGGAAAAGCGCCGCAATGCTCGCAACGAGCACGAGAATGGACGCAAGCGTGCTAGCGGCAGCAATAAGAAATCCATAGTCCCGCAAAATATGCGGTTGGCGGGCGAAGGCCGATCCGTTTAGCGCCAAAAACAGAACAACAGATGCACTGACCACCACAACGGAAGCAATTCCGCTGATAATCCGGTCGCGCAAGAGCCGTTTATCGCGCCCAAAGAGCAAGAGCGACGCGTTGTAATATTCAGCAAAGACGCGGCTCAACCCCAAGAGCACGAGGAATAAAAGAAACGCAGTTGCCACCGGCTTGCTAAAACCCGTAAGGCCCTTAGCGCTTTTTAAAAATCCGTTGACCAGAGACACAATCGAACCAGGCATCTCGATTTCGGCATAAACGGGTTGAAACCGCGCAATATTTGGAATGCCAAAGATGTCTTTCAACGCTTTGACAAGAAGAATACCGGGAAAGAATACGATCATCAGCTGATAGGCAATCGCTGCTGCAAACGTCGAAAACTCGGTGAAATGGAAGGTTAGCCACGCCTTCACCCGCACCATCCATGCCTTGCGTCGGGTTTTCCTTGTCACGGCTCACCCTTTATTTGCCGTGGTCCAATATGCGTCTCGCCGCGGGCTTCGGCCAAAAGCGTTTGGCGATGCCGCTCGCGCGAAGATGCCTTTTGGGCTGGCGTCATTAAGGGCGCGCAATGGGGGCAGGTTACGCCCTTTTCAAAGTCAGGCGAGGCACGATCAGCATCGGCAAGGGGTGTCCGGCAGCCGTAACACAGGTCGAGGTCAAGCGGTTCAAGTCCTGTTCCGACCGCCACGCGGCGATCAAACACAAAGCAACCACCTTGCCAGAGGCTTTCTTCCTGAGGGATTGATTCAAGATAATTCAGAATCCCGCCCTGCAAATGGAAAACTTCCTTAAACCCATGCGCCAACATGTAACTTGAGGCCTTCTCGCAGCGAATACCTCCCGTGCAAAACATCGCAATCTTCTTATGCTGCGCGGGGTCGAGATGGCTGGCCACATAGCCGGGAAAATCGCTGAAATTTCTGGTGTTCGGATCAATGGCGCCTTGGAACGTGCCTATTTTCACCTCGTAATCATTGCGTGTATCGATCACCAAAACCTCGGGATCGGTGATCAACGCGTTCCAGTCCTCCGGCTTAACATAGGTACCGACACGTTG
>Ga0007795_10000877_pt1 | contig 10441 bp, 9 predicted proteins | sample CryBogmetaGMA1M_FD_60369 | JGI IMG/M metagenome (GOLD analysis project Ga0007795, IMG submission 60369) | Freshwater microbial communities from Crystal Bog, Wisconsin, USA - MA1M | ecosystem: Environmental > Aquatic > Freshwater > Lake | place: Crystal Bog, Wisconsin, USA | collected 2009-07-06
CCAAAAAGACGCCACCAGTCGTAAAACTGAGTTCGCGGCGGAGGGCTTGGTTAAATATCATGTGAAGCTATTTATCTGGATTTTTAGGGTTATTAGTTAGGCGTAAATGGCTTATATTGGTGCAGATAAAGTAAGTTCATCTCATGTCGGAGGATAATGGATAAACGAGCTTTTACCCCCTTGAATCGACTTCAACATACCGTAATTCATTATGACAATTCAATTTAGTACCAAGATTTTCCCTCAAGCTGACCTACAAAGCCCAAAACTTCAAAAATCGAGCCTAAAAAGCCTGCTTTCCCAGAGTTCAGATTGCTTAGTTTTGGCCTACTCCAAGGCTGACTTCGATAGCTTTGGCGGCAAAAATAAGTCTGGCTTTTTGACGGAGTTAGATCTCTTGTTGGGCGGCTCGCTAAGCCATGCAAAGACCCTAGGAGATCTTGATGCTAAACAAGCGTCCGTCTGTTTACTGCGTGCAGATCAATCTTGGTCCACCAGTGGTGTGAAATCTAAAAGAGTTTTGTTATTAAGTTTAGGCGAAGCGAATGGTTCGAGTGACCGTACTCTGACAGAATTTTCTAAGATAGCCCGTGCAGGCCTTAAGGCGCTTAGCGGTGGTGCTATCGAAAACGCACTTTGGTATGTCCCAAGCTTTACTCAAAAATCAGAGTTGATGGCAGAAGAGGTTCGACTCAGCATTCAATATGCTGGTGATCAGGCTTACCGTTTTGGCGTACGCCAACCAGCAATGAAATTTAAAGCGAAAGATCAGGCCGATACATTTAAGCATTTAGTCTTTGCTGGAAATAATGCTTGTGCAAAAGAGCTCAAAGCTGCCGTAGAACAAGGTATTGCAATGGTGGAGGGAATGCACTTAGCAAAGGATCTGGGCAATCTACCTCCTAATATTTGTACTCCAACCTATTTGGCTAAGACAGCACAAGGTTTGGCTAAGAAAGTTGGACTCAAGGTGGAAGTGTTGGGACGCAAGCAATTGGAAGCCTTAGGTATGGGGTCATTCTTATCGGTTGCCCAAGGCTCAGAAACACCGCCGCAATTTATTGTGATGCGTCACCAAGGTGGCAAAGCCGGTGAGGCTCCCATTGTTTTGGTTGGTAAAGGGATTACGTTTGATACTGGTGGTATCTCATTGAAGCCTGGTGAAGCCATGGATGAAATGAAATACGATATGTGTGGTGCTGCATCTGTGATCGGTACGATGTATACAACTGGCTTATTGAAGTTGAAGAAAAATGTCATCGGTGTGATTCCCACTTGCGAGAATATGCCTTCTGGTCAAGCAACTCGCCCAGGTGACATTGTGAAGAGTATGTCTGGTCAAACGATTGAGATTCTCAATACCGATGCAGAAGGGCGTTTGATATTGTGTGATGCATTGACCTATGTTGAACGCTTTAAGCCAAAAGCAGTTATTGATATTGCTACCTTAACGGGGGCATGCGTCATTGCTTTGGGCCATGTACATAGTGGATTATTTTCAGAAGATGAAGATTTAGTAAATGCCTTAAGCAAAGCAGGTAAAGCTTCTTTGGATACCGTATGGCGTTTGCCATTAGATGCTGCCTACCATGAGCAGCTCAAATCAAACTTTGCCGATGTAGCTAATATTGGCGGTCGACCAGCGGGCAGTGTGACAGCAGCCTGTTTCTTGTCCCGTTTTACAGAGAAGTACAAATGGGCTCATTTGGATATCGCCGGTACTGCCTGGAAGAGTGGTGCTGCCAAGGGTTCTACTGGACGCCCAGTGCCCTTATTGGTGAACTTCTTGCTTGAGCAGAAATAAGCAGCGTCTCCTTTATGGCTCGGATTGATTTTCATAGTAATGTGAACGACAAGCTGGAATACGCTTGCCGTCTAACACGCAAAATCTGGAGCGCCACTCCTGAGGGTGAGCCAGTGCGCAATATTGTGATGGTAGGTGAGAAAGCAGATTTGAAAAAGTTAGATGAATTACTTTGGACTTTTTCTAAGTCGGATTTTTTGCCACATTGCTTTATTGAAGATGAGGCAGCATCAGAGACCCCAATTATTTTGACTGATGACTTTGCATCTCCTGCCCTCCATAACATTGCGCATGCTGATGTCATGATTCATTTGGGGATGCGTATGCCAAAGGATGTGGCTGCTTTAGTGGCACGCTTTCCTAGAATCGTTGAGGTTGTCACTGTGAATGAGGCGGAACGATTGGCAGGACGTGAGCGCTACAAAGCATATCGAGAATTAGGTCATGAGCTACATAACTTTGACCAATCCAAAAGTTAATATAAAGATTTATGTTGATCCATCCCCAGTTTGATCCAGCAGCAATTCGTATTGGATCATTTGCTATTCACTGGTATGGCTTGATGTATCTCATGGCATTTGCACAGTTTTTACTTTTAGGCCGATTCCGAATTCGTGTGCCGCGTTACCAAGCGTTGGGTTGGACTTATAAAGATCTTGAGGATCTTCTCTTCGCGGGCGTTCTAGGCGTAGTGCTGGGCGGTCGTCTGGGTTACACCTTGTTCTATATGCCTGACTACTATCTCTCACACCCACTCAGTATTTTGAAGATTTGGGAAGGGGGCATGTCTTTCCATGGTGGTCTATTGGGCGTGCTGGTTGCCTTGTATTGGTTTGCAAAAAAACGGCACACTACTTTCTTTGTGGTGAGTGATTTGGTAGCCCCCTTGGTTCCATTTGGCTTAGCCTTTGGACGCTTGGGTAATTTCATTAATGGGGAGTTGTGGGGCCGGCCTACAGATCTTCCTTGGGCCATGATTTTTCCGATGGTTGATAGCATTCCGCGTCATCCATCCCAAATCTATCAATTTCTAGGTGAAGGGGTTTTGCTTGGGATTGTTTTGTGGATCTACGCTAGTAAGCCGCGCCGTGTGGGACAAGTATCTGGCCTCTTCTTGCTAGGGTATGGCATCTGTCGTTTCTTAGCAGAATATGCACGTGAGCCAGATGCATTTTTAGGTCTCTTGGGCTTGGGCTTATCGATGGGTCAATGGTTATGTGTTCCGATGATTTTGTTTGGCTTTTACCTCATGACCGTATTTAAATCAAAACCTAACAACTAAAGATTGTGCTTAAAGCAGAAGCTCTAATGTTGCATCGCAACAATATTGAGCTCTAGTTACAATCTATCATGAATTAATTTCAGCGTCTTTGTAGGAATACATTGATTGATCGTTGTTTGTCCTTGGTATTTCTGTAAAGATCCCCATGCTTGAAAAGTTAGCAAAAGCCCGTTATTTCTCCCGCCTCACTGGCGCAGTTAATCGCCTCATTTCAGAGCGCGGAGAATCTAATGCGGTCAGCATGGCAGATGAAGTGATTCACAACTATCGCAAGCTGACAAAAGATCAACATGCCAAATTCTTTACTTTTCTATTTGAAAAGTTAAATCCAGATCCTTCTGAAGTGATGGCAGCTGCGCAGAATTTTTCAGCAGAAGGTAGTGCACGCAACTACATCAAATTACAGCGTGTGACTGAGCCACCAAGACAAGAGTTATTTCGTCGCCTGAATAGAGCCACGAACGGGACTGCTGCATTGGTCGAAATGCGGCGTGATCTTTTGCAAGTGCTAGATAAGCAACCAGAATTAGCTGCAGTAGATTTTGACTTACGTCATCTATTGTCATCTTGGTTCAATCCTGGTTTCTTAAAGATGCATCGTGTGGATTGGAAATCTCCAGCCGAAGTCCTAGAAAAGCTGATTCAGCATGAAGCAGTTCATGCTATTGATGGCTGGGATGACCTGCGCCGCCGCTTACAGCCTGACCGTCGTTGCTTTGCCTTTTTTCATCCGCAATTACCCAATGAGCCATTGATCTTCGTTGAGGTAGCCTTATTGCCTGACATTCCTGGTGTGATTACACCACTGGTAGATAAGAAGGCAGAAACAGTTCATCAAAGTTCAAACTATAAAGTTGCCGCGTTTTATTCGATTAGTAACTGTGAGCCTGGGCTACGTGGCGTTTCGATGGGCAACTTCCTCATTAAGCGCGTTGCAGAGCAATTGCATGCTGAGTTCCCAGGATTGAAAACTTTTGTTACCTTGTCACCCATTCCTGGATTTATGGATTGGGTTGTTGCTGGGGCTGAGCTTGGTGGTGAAAAATCGAATGTGAATCTCAAGCCAGCAGTTCGTATAGCGCGTGAGCAAGCTCTAGAAACTTTGGGTTTTGCTAAGCGCTCATGGACTGAGCGCTTGAGTTCAGGTTGGCATCCAGACAATGCCAGCGAGAAAGAAAAGTCAGCCTTACTCTGTTTGGCTAGTATTTATTTAGGGCTTGTTTCAGCAAGTCGGATTGGCAACCCTGTGGCGAAGTTTCATTTGGGCAATGGGGCTAAGCTGCATCAAATTAACTGGTCAGCTGATCTATCCCGTAAGGGCTTGCGTCAATCCGCAGCCCTAATGGTGAATTATTTGTATGACCTTTCCTCTGTTGAGGAAAATCATGAGCGTTTTACCAGGGGCGAAATTGATTATTCGCGTGCCGTAGGCCGTTTGATGGCGCCCTAATCAGGAATTTAGGAGGAGACCCCCTAAGGCAGAATTCAGAGAGTATTCGTCTTGGGGATTGATGGAGTAAGCTTGGCGACAGAAGGCATTCATCATCACAGTGTGATTGATGCTTGGCGCTTGAATAGATAGCCAGTCAAACTGGCATGCGGAGGAGACAAAAATGTTAAAGCAATTGAGATTTACGAGCCTTGTAAAGCAGGTTCTTTTTTTAGTTTGCGCTGCACCTTTGGTGGTGATGGCGCAAGAGTGGCCGAATAAGCCAATTACCATTGTGGTGCCATTTCCAGCGGGTGGTGGTACTGATGCTTTTGCCAGACCTTTGGGAGCTCAATTGACAAAACAATTGGGTAAACAGATCATCATTGATAACCGTGGTGGTGCTGGCGGAACTCTTGGCGCATCTCTCGCTGCTAAAGCAGCACCCGATGGATACACTTTCTTTATGGGGGCGGCACATCATGCGATCGCGCCAGCAATGTACCCTAATTTAGATTACGACATTGAGAAGAGTTTTATTCCGATCGCAATGGTGGCTAATCCACCTCAAGTCATCGTAGTCAATCCTAAGAATGTACAAGTGAAGGATTTGAAAGAGTTCATTGCGCTTCTGAAAAAGAATCCAGGTAAGTTTAATTACGCTAGTGCTGGCAATGGCTCCTCACATCATTTAGCTGGTGAGCAGTTCAAGATGCTGACTAAGACCTTTATTACTCATATTCCATACCGCGGTGCTGGCCCAGCAATGCAGGATCTGATTGCTGGTCAAGTTGACGTCGAATTTGACGGCTTGGGCTCATCTGCAGCGCAGATTAAGAATGGTTCTATCGTTGCTCTAGCGGTGGCATCACAAAAACGTGCTCCTGGTTTTCCAAACGTGCCTACTGCAGCTGAAGCAGGGTTAGTTGGTTATGAAGTTTCTACTTGGTATGGATTATTTGCTCCTAAGGGTACTCCTCAGCCGATCATCGACAAAATGATTGCTGAAGTCCAAAAAGCAATTAATACACCAGAACTGAAAACTATTTGGACTAACAATGGATCTGATACGCCAAACTTGACAGGCGAGGCATTCGGTAAATTTGTGAATGCCGATATCAAGCGTTGGGCTGCAGTAGCGAAGGCTTCTGGTGCTAAGTTAGATTAATTGTTGATGCCGTAATCAATATTACTAGTTGGATTTGAGGGTCTCATGAATTTATATTCACTATTGGAAAAAGGTTTTCCAAAAGATAAAAAGGCGTGCGCTTTAGAAACGCATGATGGTCTTTACTATTCTTGGGGTGACCTTGAAGGTGCTACCGCTAAGTTAGCAAATTTGCTTAAGAGTCTGAAGTTACCTGCAGGCTCAAGAGTAGCGGTACAGGTAGAAAAATCTCCTGAGGCACTCTTTTTGTATCTCGCCACCATTCGTGCTGGTTATGTATATTTACCACTCAATACCGCATATCAGTCTGCTGAGATTCAGTATTTTTTAGAGAATGCAGAGCCTGCTGTAGTGGTTTGTAGTAGTAAGAATTTCTCTTGGGTATCTAAAGTAGCTGCGAAAGCTGGTACGAAGAACGTGTTCACTCTCGATGAAAATCGCACTGGTACCTTGTTAGAGCGAGCCGCTGGATTGAGTGATCAATTCAAGACAGTTCCCGCTAAAGATGATGACCTTGCAGCAATTTTGTATACCTCTGGCACTACTGGCCGTAGCAAAGGCGCCATGCTTTCTCATAAAAACCTGGGAAGTAACGCGCAAGTATTGCAAAAATTCTGGGGCTGGAAAAAGGGCGATGTGCTGTTACATGCTTTGCCAATCTTTCACGTTCATGGCTTATTCGTAGCAGCTCACGGCGCCCTGATCAATGGCAGCAAGATGATTTGGTTGCCACGTTTAGATACTGCAGAGCTTATTAAACACATGCCACAGTCCACAGTGATGATGGGCGTTCCTACCTTCTATGTACGCCTATTGGCTGATAAGGGCTTTAATAAGAAAGTAACGCGCAATATGCGTTTGTTTGTTTCTGGATCGGCACCATTACTGACAGAAACATTTAACACCTTTAAGCAAGTAATTGGTCAGCCAATCCTAGAGCGTTACGGTATGAGTGAAACTGCGATGTTGGTATCTAATCCTTATAAGGGCGCGCGCGTTGGCGGCTCTGTTGGTTTACCTCTGCCTGGTGTCAAAGTACGCGTGGTGAATGAAAACAATAAACCATGTGGCATTGATGAGATTGGCGGTATCCAAGTTAAGGGACCGAATATATTTAAAGGTTACTGGCGTATGCCTGAGAAGACCGCAGAAGAATTCACTAAGGACGGCTGGTTCAAGACGGGTGACGTTGGACGATGGGGTGGTGATGCTAATGGCGGAAAAGCTCCAAAAGATTACCTATGTATCGTTGGACGTAGTAAAGACTTAATCATTTCTGGTGGCTATAACGTTTATCCAAAAGAGATCGAAGGCTTTATCGATGATATGGATGGTGTAGATGAGAGTGCCGTCATTGGTATTCCGCACCCAGACTTTGGTGAGGCTGTCATGGCAGTAGTGGTACCTAAGGCTGGCGCAAAGTTAAATGCTGAAGCGATGATTGCAACGCTCAAAACTCAGATTGCTAACTTCAAGATACCTAAGCGCTTGGAGATCGTTTCTGATTTACCGCGTAATGCAATGGGTAAGGTGCAAAAGAATATTTTGCGTCAGCAATATACAGTTTAGAAACCAAATGCCTTGCGGCTTTCATTAAACATGAAGGCTGCAAGGAAAAATAACAAGATGCCAAATACTCTTTTGAGTTGAGCGACATCGAGTTTTCTAGCCATCTTGGCGCCCCATGGGGCAGTAAATACGCTGACCACCACAATGCATGCCACAGCAGGTAGATACACAAAGCCTAAGGAACCTTCAGGTAGATTGGGATTTCCCCAGCTGCCGTACATATAGCCTATCGTTGCAGCTGCAGCGATAGGGAATCCTAAGCCGGAAGAGCTAGCCATAGCAACATGGGGCTTTACATTGCACCAGAGCATGAATGGCACGGTAATAAAGGCGCCACCTGCTCCTACTAGGCTAGCTAGTCCTCCAGCAAATGTGCCAAAACCAAAGAGACCAAGTGAGCCGGGCAATTCTCTTCCTGGCTTTGGCTTTTTATTGATCATCATCTGAATGGAGGTGTACACAATAAAGATGGCAAAAAAGAGTGAGAGCCATGAAGTTTTTAATGCCTCAAATAATTCACTGCCACCAACAAGACCGCCAAAAACCATTCCCGGGCTGAGTGATGCAACCAGCTTCCAATCAATTGAGCCATGCTTGTGATGAGCCCAGATTGCAGAGGTGGTAGTAAATAAAATCGTAGCCATACCAGTGGCGATGGCCATATGAACAATCACATCTTGACTAAAACCGAGGTGGTTAAATACCAAGATCATGAAGGGCACCAGAATCATGCCACCACCAATCCCTAAAAGGCCCGCTAGAAATCCGGAGATGCTTCCACACAACATGAGCATCAAAATATCGCTTAGTGACATGAATTCCCCGCCTTAGCCGCTAGGCCGTCATCCTGAACCCTAAGGTTCAAGGTGGAACGGCTACTCTGCATCGGGTGCATTAAGAAGTTCAGGGAGTGACCAAGTCTGAGTTGGCACTGTGAACCTTCGAAACGCTCACGCCCGCAAGGTAAAGATCGTTCCGGATGCTTGCGCATCGGTTCAAGGAACTATTGGCCTTGGCGAACCAGGCAGGGAAAGGGTTTGCATCAGCGCGTCAACCTGTTCTTCTAGGCTACGAATCTCTTCATGTAGACGCGCAACTTCGTCTGAACTGACGCCAGAAGAAGTGCTTTGTAGTGGTTGAGTTTTCTGGGCGGTAATTAAGTCACCAGCAATTTTGAGGGCGGCCATCATGCTAGCGCGTTCAATGCTGCGATTACCACCACTAATAGCCAGTTGAATTTGTTCGTCAACCAAGACGCATGCTGCACGCAGTAAGGGCTCGTGTTCAGCACTAGTGGCTAAAGTAATCTTTTGTCCAGCTAGGGTAACTTCAATGCGTTGTTGGCTCACTATCGTCCTCTGTATTGGTAGGTGGAATAGCTTCGCCAAGTAAATTGAGTTGGCGTCCATCACTTTGTTCTGGCAAACGGCTCAAGATATGTTGAATGCGTTTTTGCGCATCTTCAATCTTATCTTCAAGCTGAACCCGATTCTGAGTTAATTGCTGAACCGCCTCAGTAATGGCGTGAACCTTTTCACCAACCCTCTGAATGGATGCAGAAAGTGCGTCCAAATCAGGAGTATTGTTTCCAGCGGAATGAGGGATAGGCTCGTTCATAATGGCATTGTAGTCTGAAAATAGGCTTTATTTCATGGCGTAACGTAAGCCTGCAAATATGGTGGAGCCTGGTGTGTTGTAGCCATAGCTTAGCTGATACGTTTTATTAAAGGCATTATTCCAGCGGGCAAAAACGCTAAGATCTTTCTCTAAATCGTAGTTCGCATAGAAGTTATAGATCATATATCCACCCATTCCAGTATTGCTACCAAGGTAATCTTCTCTTCTGCCTGAGAAAGTAGCGCCAACGCCTGTTGTCAGTTTGAGGTAGAGATATTCTGCGGCGACGTTGCCGTACTGCTTAGCCTGCTTCACAAGCGTACTATTTGTACCCTCATTGACAGGGTTTTGTTGGGTATAGGAGGCCTTTAAGTTCAGCGATGAAATTTGCGCTAGTCCATTTAAGGTACTACCGGTAATTTTGGCGCTTGATACATTAGTAGCGCAACCTAAATACCCTGTTCCTACTGGGCAGCTCTGGGAGTTACCAGCTTGAATCAAATTAGAAATGGAATTGCTAAAGACAACAATATGACCTTCTAAGCCGGTTTTTTCATAATGAAGACCCGCTTCTGTATTTTTGCTTTTCTCAGGCAAGACAGCGGGGTTGCCATATCCAGGGTAATAGAGGTCATTAAATGTTGGAGCCCGAAAGCCCGTTCCGTAATTAATGTTGGCACGCCATTCTTTTGTGAAGAAGTAACCATAGGCTGCTGCCCCGGTAGTTTGTGGCCCATAGCCCGAGATACTGTCATTGCGAATGGAGAAGTTGGCAATATTGGCATCACGTTTTAGTTGATAGGCTAATGCTCCTGAGTTGGTGTTGCGCGTTTGACTAAAGCCCAAGAAAGGATAGGGCGTAGTGGCATTATTAAAGTCTCCATTGTTGTAATCCAATTGATTGGTGGAAACTTTTTGTGTCTTACGTTCTGCTAGTACTTGCAAGATATCAGCTCCAATATTGATATCGTTTTGCCAAGTGTAGATATTTTGCCTTTGGTTCAGAGTGCTATCGTAAGATGAGTTCTCAGGAATTCCAGGCGCATGGTTTAAGGCGGTACTTGTTTGAGCGGACGCCTGCAAAAGGCTGCGCCAGTTCTGCATGATCTGATTTTTCGAATACAGCGAATAGGTACCTAATTGAGAAACTTGGTTCTGAATTTGTTGATACGAGAATGTCTGTGGATCAAATCCGGGCAATTGATTGTTGAGTCGACTATTGAGAAATTGCAATCCCAATTCTTGTCCTGGACTCCACTCTTGTGACAATCTGCCTGTAATACTGTCTTGAACGTAACCAGTTCTACTACTTGCGATGTAGCCTTCCTTGTTATTTGGGGCAATCGTATTAAAGCCCATTGAAAGAGTTTGACTAGCAGCAAGTGCGTAACGAATTTTTTGATCCCCTTGTGTAGAACCATGAATACTGGCTTCACTAATGCTGGTGCCGTAACTACCGTAGCCGATGGAGGCACCAACTTTAGCTGGTCCGTCGCCTTGCTTTGTGAAAATTTGAATGACGCCACCAATTGCATCAGAACCATACAAACTACTCTGCGGACCAAATACGAT
>Ga0007795_10000878_pt1 | contig 10440 bp, 7 predicted proteins | sample CryBogmetaGMA1M_FD_60369 | JGI IMG/M metagenome (GOLD analysis project Ga0007795, IMG submission 60369) | Freshwater microbial communities from Crystal Bog, Wisconsin, USA - MA1M | ecosystem: Environmental > Aquatic > Freshwater > Lake | place: Crystal Bog, Wisconsin, USA | collected 2009-07-06
GCCCTTACCGAACCGTGACAGGCCATGGTGGAGCAGACCTCCTGCAGACGCTCTTTGAGGGCGAGGGCTTGGCCATTCTCGGCCAGGTCGTCGGCAATGTCGCGGATCAGACCTCGGACATCGGTTTCGCCCAGCAGGGCGGGGGTTTCGCGGACCAGGAGGGCGCCTGGGCCGAAGGGTTCGACGATCAGGCCCAGGGCTGCCAACTCATCGGCGCGGTCAGCCACCCGCTCTGCCTCAGCCGGATCAAGCTCGACGACCTCGGGCAGAAGCAGGACTTGGCGAGCGACCCCGCCCCGCTCCATTTCCGACTTCATACGCTCATAGACCAGTCGCTCATGGGCCGCATGTTGATCAACCAGGATCATGCCATCCCGTGTCTGGGCGACGATATAGGTCTCATGGACCTGGGCGCGAGCCGCACCCAGTGGGAAGTCGATGGGATCGAATGGGGTCGGGGTGCCGGCTTCGGCAAAGCCACTGGGGATAGGTTCTGTCCGGCCAGATACGTCGCTTAGACCTGGAAGGTCGGGGGCTCGGCCCTGGGGCGTAACAGGCTGCCAGCCACCCATGGCGTAGGTGGAAAAACCCTGCGGCGAGGGGCCTTGGGGCGCAAAGCCATAACCTGGCCTCGCATGGGAGAGGACGTCATCGGCGACAGAGGTCGAGGCCCTATGGCCCGCCCCCGCAAGGGTATGGCGCAAGCCCCCGACAATCAGGCCTCTAACCAAGGCGGGATCCCTGAACCGCACCTCCGCCTTGGCCGGGTGCACATTGACGTCAACCTGATTGGCATCGAGATCGATGTAGAGGGCAACCAAGGGATGGCGATCCCGGGCCAAGAAGTCAGCATAGGCCCCACGCAGAGCACCCTGGAGCAGACGGTCGCGCACAGGCCTGCCATTGACGAACAGGTACTGGTGGGCGGCATTGCCCCGATTCAGGGTGGGCAGGCCCGCAAAGCCTGTCAGGGCGATTCCATCGCGGACATAGTCTATGGCCAGGGCGTTGTCTGAGAACTCACGACCCATGATCGCCGATAGGCGGGCCAGCCGACCGTCAGGGCCCTTGACCTCGGCAGGCAGGCGTAGGATGCGGCGCCCATCAATGTCGAGGCTGAAGGCGACGTCCTCATGGGCCATGGCTTGGCGTTTGATCTCTTCGACAATGGCCTGGGATTCCGTCCGCTCCGACTTCATGAACTTCAGGCGTGCGGGGGTCGCATAGAACAGGTCTCGGACCTCGACCCGTGCGCCATGGGGTCCTGGAAAGGCTGCGGGTGTCACCCCTGATACAGCGCCGCCGTCGACCTGAATCGCATAGGCATCTGCTGCTACCCGAACTCGGGAGGCTATGCTGAGCCGGGCAACAGACCCGATGGAGGGCAGGGCTTCTCCGCGAAAGCCCAGGGTGAAGATGTTGAGCAGATCGTAATCGCCGGCCGCATCTGGGCCAAGCTTGGAGGTGGCGTGACGCTCGATCGCCAGGGGCAAGTCCTCTGGCCCCAATCCCGCACCATCGTCGGCCACCAGGATACGGGAAAGTCCGCCGCCGTCAGCCTGAACCTCTACCTGACGCGCTTCGGCATCCAGGGCGTTCTCCACCAGTTCCTTGACCGCGCTGGCAGGGCGTTCCACCACTTCGCCCGCTGCGATGCGGTTGACGGTTTCTGCGGGGAGGCGACGAATGGGCATGGTGTGTCCGACTTTGAAGGCACTATAGGACGATTCCAATCTGGCGACGCGCGGCATCGAGAGGATCCCCTGGCCCATGACCTGGACAGTTCTGATGACCGGTGCCGCAATGGCCTTGAGCCTGGCGTCCGCCGCCCTAGCTCAGGTGAACCTGCAGCCCATCGATCCGGATGCCACACTGGTCGACGAGCTTGTGGTCACGGGGCGATTGCCGGGCCCAGCTTGGTGGCGGGTCATGGATGACGACACGACGGTCTATATCCTGGGGACACCCTCCATCGCCCCCAAACATCAGGCCTGGGATACCGTTATTTTCGACAAGCGACTTCAGGGGGCGTCCCAGGTCATCTTGCCGTTCAATGGCCTGAAGGTGCATCTGGCAGGTGCGCCTGGCGCGGCGTTTAGCTATCTGCGCCTTAAGTCTTCAAAGCCCTTCGAAGACAGTCTGGAGGGGGCTGCCAGGTTACGCTTTATCGCAGCGCGATCTCGCCTGGGCCAGCCTGCCGACCACTATAAGATCCGTCATCCCCTCGCGGCGGGGCTTACCCTGATCAATGACGATAGGGATCGCAATAGCCTAACGACCACCGATCCGACCAAGCTGATTACCTATTTGGCAAAACGTAGCCATGTGCGGGTTGTGCAGAGGTCCTATGATCTAGGGCCCCTCCTGTCATCCATCACCCACACGCCTTTAGCTGCTGGCCAGACCTGTCTAGATGAAGCCATGCAAGACGTCGAAAATGGCCCCGGCGCTGTACTCGCCGCGTCACAGGCCTGGTCAAGGGGGGACGTGCTCAACGCCTTGGCTGCAGAACGGACCTACGAGCGATGTCTGGCGGCGACACCGGGTGCCCTCGCCTTCGACGCCCGAGTTAAGGCCGACATGGTCGCCGACATTACCTCCGCTCTGAAGGCTCCTGGTCATGCCATAGCGGTGGTTCAATTACGCCCCCTGCTGTCCCAAGGCGGCGTGCTCGACCGCTTAAGAGCGGCCGGCTTTGTGGTGAAGACCCCAGGCGAGGAGTAGCCTCGACTTTAGAGCCCGGGAAGCTTGAACCGTGTCGACTTTTCTCGAGCGATGATCACGGGTTTGTCGCCGATCAAAGCCTTGATCTTGGCCGCTTCCGTAGCGGGGTCCAGCGGCGCAGGCACATTGTCACCGTTGGAGGCGGAAATGACTGGTGCCACATCGCTCTTTTTCCAGAACATAACCTTGTCTGAGAAGGACTTGTCCTTGTGGGCAATATCGCCGTTTTCGTCATCAACCACGAAACGGATCAGAGGATCGGCTTTGTCGGCACCAGCCTTGGTCACCAGCAGTGCTTCGCCCCCGGAACGGTCCTCCGACTGGCGACGACCCAATAGGGCGGTGCGCGCGGCACTTTCCGGCTGCAGTTCCTGAGGGCGTGGTTCCCCGGGCGCGGGTGGGCGCAGGGCATAATCTGGCGGCACGACGAGGGGGGCCTTTGAGACGACGCGGAATTCGTCAGGGACAACCTTGGCCATGCCGAGGGCTTCTTTTCCCCCTGCGCACCCAGCCAGACTGACGGCGCCCATCAAGGCGGTGGCGATGATCACTTGGTTCAGACGCATGAACACAATAGCTCCATTTGACCGCCCCCGGCCGGGAAGCTGATGGGATAGCGCAATCCATGGCCGCCGCCAACGCTTTCGAACATAACGTCAGCCCGGGACCGCAGCGTCAGGTTTCTGCAGCAGTGAATCCAGGAGCAAAAAGACCACACCGATGCTGATGGCGCTGTCGGCAAGATTGAAGATCCAGGGGAACATCAGACCCGTCGCGTCAAAGAAATCTACGACGGCACCGAATCGAATGCGGTCAATGGCGTTGCCGAGTGCACCCCCCATGACCAGTCCCAGGCCAACAGTCAGCAGACCACGTTCTGCCCTGCGCAGCAGCGACCCCAAAAAGACCGCTACGCCGACGGCAAAAAGGGTCAGGGCCCAGCGTGCCAGATCGCTCTGCGCCGTCAGCAGGCTGAAGCTGATCCCTTGGTTCCAGACCATGGTCAGCTTGAAGGGCCCTAGGAGGGGGCGAGACATACCCTCCAGCAAGCCGAGCTTGAGGAACAAGGTCTTGGTGGCTTGGTCAGCGGCGATGATAGCGGCTGACAGTATGAAGCCCAGTCCGCCCAATCCTGTGAAGAGTGCGGGTTTAGCCATGGGTGGCATCCCAAGCCGCGACGGCCTCTGCGTCCCGCAAGGATAGGTCCGGATAGCGGGCGTCTTGTCCGACCTCTGGAAGAATCCGCCAGGACCGTGCGCACTTGCTGCCTTCGGCCCTCAGGGGCTCAACGGCGACGCCAGGGGAGTCTGCCAAACGGAAGGCGGTCTGGGGCCCGTCCCCGGTAACCAATGTCGCCTGGCTGGTCCGGAAGACCTCTGCGGGGTCAAGCCCAGCGAAGGCTGCCAGAAGGTCTTCCTGGCTGATGTGGACCCGGGGGGCGGCTTCCAAGGCCGCGCCCATGCGCTTTTCTCGGCGCTCGATTTCCAGGGCCCCAGTGACCACAGAGGTGACGGTCTGGATTTTTGCCCACCGCTCGGCCTCTGAGGGGTTGGCCCAAGCCGCCGGGGTCTCTGGGAAGGTGCGCAGGCAGTTTGACCCGGCATCTGGGAAGCGCGTCAGCCAGGCCTCTTCCATGGTGAAGGGGATGAGGGGCGAGAGCCAAATGGTCAGCCGCTCAAAGACGGCGTTCATTACGCTCCGGGCTGCACGCCGCTTCAGCGAGGTTGGCTGATCGCAATAGAGGGCGTCTCTGCGGATGTCGAAGAACAGAGACGACAGCTCGTTCTGGCAGAATTCGGTCAGGGGGCGAATGACATCCTGGAATAGGAAGGCGTCATAGGCCGTGCGGACCTGGCTATCGAGTTCATGCAGGCGGTGCAGGATGAACCGCTCCAGGGGCGGCATGTCCTCAAGGGCGACGTGCTCAGAGGCGTCAAACCCAGCCAAGGCCCCCAACAGATAGCGCACGGTATTGCGCAGCTTACGATAGGCGTCGGTGGTGGTGTTGAGGATGGTCTTGCCGATCCGCTGGTCATCGGAATAATCGACCATGGCCACCCAGAGACGGATGATTTCGGCACCGCTTTCCTTGATGACGGTGGCGGGGTCCAGGACATTGCCCTTGGACTTGGACATTTTCTCGCCGTTCTCATCCATGGTGAAACCATGGGTCAGGACAGCATTATAGGGGGCCCGGCCCCGGGTGCCTGAGCTTTCCAGCAGGCTCGACTGGAACCAGCCTCGGTGCTGGTCGGAGCCTTCCAGATAAAGATCAGCGGGCCAATGGCTATTGGCGCGGTTTTCCAGAGTGAAGGCGTGGGTGGAGCCTGAGTCGAACCAGACATCGAGAATGTCCTCGATCTTTTCATAGGCCTCTGGGTCGTGGTCCCCGAGGAAGTCAGAAACCGGCCGGGCAAACCAGGCGTCGGCACCTTCCTTGGCGATCAGGTCGATGATCCTGTCATTGACGGCCGCGTCCAGCAGGGGCTGGCCGGTGGTCTTGTCGACGAACATGGCGAGCGGTGCCCCCCAGGCCCTTTGCCGGCTGATCAGCCAGTCGGGGCGGCTCTCGACCATGGAGCGGATACGATTGCGGCCGGCCTCGGGATAGAAGGCCGTGGCGGCAATGGCAGCCAGTGCCGTCTCGCGTAGGGTCTTGCCCCCATGCATGGGGGTGTCGATGGGCTGGTCCATGCGAATGAACCACTGGGGCGTATTGCGGAAGATGACTGGTGCCTTGGACCGCCAGGAGTGAGGATAGGAATGTTCGGTCCGTCCCCGGGCGAGCAGGTTCCCAGCCTCGATCAGCTTGTCCATAACCGCCGGATTGGCCGGTCCGAACTTGCCTGACTTCTTGCCCTCGGTTTCCAGCACCTTGAGCCCCGCAAACAGGGCCACATGGGGGTAATAGACCCCATCGGGGTCTACGGTGTCGGGGATGGCGGGATCAACGCCCAGGGCTTCCAGATCGGCCCGGCGCTTTAGCCAGATGAGATAGTCGTCCTGGCCATGGCCGGGAGCGGTGTGGACAAAGCCAGTGCCGGCGTCATCGGTTACATGGTCGCCCTCGAGCAACGGAACCTTAAAGCCGTAATAGGGATCAAAGGATGCCAAGGGGTGTGCACAGACCATGCCCGCAGGATCGACGGCGTCGAGGCGGGTCCAGGCAGAGATCTTTGCGGATTTCGCCACATCGTCGGCCAGCTTATCGGCGACGATCAGGCGATCACCGGCCTTGGCCCAGGGTTCGAACTCCAGGTCGGTCTCCATGGCCGAGACTTCGTAGAGGCCATAGCTGATCTTTTCCGAAAAGCTGATCGCCCGGTTGGCCGGGATGGTCCAAGGCGTGGTGGTCCAGATCACCACGCTGGCCTCATTGGGGCCCTCGACCACGGGGAACTTCACCCAGACGGTTGGGCTATTGTGGTCGTGATATTCCACCTCAGCATCAGCCAGGGCGGTGCGTTCTACCGGGCTCCACATTACGGGCTTGGACCCGCGATAGAGCTGACCGGTCATCATGAACTTGTGGAACTCAGCGACAATGGCCGCCTCGCTGCCATAGTCCATGGTCACGTAACGATTGGCCCAGTCACCGAGGATCCCCAGGCGCTTAAAACCTTCCATCTGCACGCCGATCCATTTGTCGGCATAGGTCCGGCAGAGGGTGCGAAACTCGGCCTTTGAGACCTCGTCCTTACGGCGGCCCTTGGCCCGCAGTTCTTCCTCGATCTTCCACTCAATGGGCAGGCCGTGACAGTCCCAGCCGGGGACATAGTCCACGTCATAGCCCAGGGCGAACCGCGAGCGGACCACGAAGTCCTTCAGGGTTTTTTGCAGGGCATGGCCAATATGGATGGCCCCATTGGCATAGGGCGGACCGTCATGCAGGACGAACAGGGGCGCGCCCTGGGCCTGCCGATCCTTACGGATGGCATTGTAGAGATCGCTCGCCTCCCAGCGCGCCAGGGTCTCGGGCTCCTTCTGCGGCAAGCCTGCGCGCATGGGGAAAGGGGTGTCTGGAAGGAATACGGTTTCGCGGTAATCGCGTGAGGGCTTGTCAGCGTCGTCGGCCATGGGACTTTCCAACTGGTCTCGGAGAAGGGGGTGCGGGCAACCCGGCGTGCGCTGGAACAAGGTCCGACGGCGTCACACCGGGCGGCGAATTCGCTGATCTATCCGAACCAAAATCATTCAGGGGCTGTAGCAGAGGCGAAGCGGGAACAGAAGCCTTTACAGGTGATGTCCGTGACTGTGGTACCCGCTGATCATTCCCCCAATATCCGTCGCGCCTCAGCCGCATCCCTGTGAATCTGGGCGGTCATGGTTTCCAGGCCGTCGAACTTGGCTTCGTCCCGCAGGAAGGCCACCAGGTCGGTCTCTATGACCTGTCCATAGATGTCTTCGTTGAAGTCGAAGAGCCAGACCTCAAGGCGCGGGGCGATTTCACCCTCAATGGTCGGGTTGACGCCGATATTGGCGACGCCTGGGATCTCGCGGCCATCGGACAGGCGGGTCCGGGTGGCGTAGACACCAAACCTTGGGCTGACATAGTCGGCGAGGGCCACATTGGCGGTGGGAAAGCCAATGGTGCGGCCCAGCTGGCGGCCGCGCTCGACGGGGCCGCGGATGGAGAAGGGACGGCCCAGAATATCGGCGGCGTCCTCTGGCCGGCCGTCGCGCAAAGCGGTGCGGATCGACGTCGAGGAGTATTTTGATCCCACGGGCCCCGCTGGCTCAGCGATTGAGACGCCAAAGCCCATCTCAGCCCCATAGGCCGCCATGGACTGGGGGCTGCCGGTCCGACCCTTGCCAAAAGAGATGTCGAAGCCGACGCTGACATGACGTACGCCAAGGCCTTCATGCAGGACGGCGTGGGCAAATTGGCGATCGCTCAGGTGCTCCATCTCCTGGTCGAAGGGCAGGATGTAGAAGATATCGACGCCCAATTCGGCCAGGGCTTCAGCCTGCTGATCAAGGTTCATCAACCGAAAGGCTGGGGCGTCCGGCTGGAAGATCCTGCGCGGGTGGGGATTGAAGCTGATGACGCCTAAGGGCGCACCTGTGGCCTGCGCGGCGGCCTTTGCCAAGGCGATGACGCTTTGGTGGCCCCGGTGGACGCCATCGAAATTACCTAGGGCGACCGAGGCTCCTTGGTCCGCCTCAGAAAGTCCCTTCCAGCTTCGCACAATCCGCATGGGATCAGCGGCCCTCCGCAGGGGTGCGGCGGGGCGTCATGATGACAGCTTCGCCTTCCACCACAGTCTTGCCATCCACCTGGCAAAGGGTGACGAAGGTCACATGACCACGACGTTCGTCGAGGGCCGAGACGGTGACGGTGGCGACCACGGCGTCGCCGATCTTTACGGGCCGCCGGAACTTTAAGCTCTGCGACAGATAGATCGCCCCTGGCCCTGGCAGCTTGGTGCCAATTACCGCTGAGATATAGGCACCTGACAGCATGCCGTGGGCAATGCGGCCTTGGAAGGGCGTGGTTCGGGCATAGGCCTCGTCCAGGTGTACTGGATTGATGTCCCCTGAAACCGCAGCAAAGGCTTCGATATCAGCGGCCGTGACGATCTTCGCCATTTGGGCGCTCTGCCCGAGACTCAGATCCTCGAAAAACAATCCCTGCACCATCACCCCCACCGTAATGTCGCTTCATACCGCCTGATGGCACCTTGCGCCACCAAGCCCTCAAACTACCAGGACAAGTCCGCCATCGCGTAGTTGGCCCGGGCACCGGCTTGGTTCAACAGCTGATTGACGGCGTCCAAGTTCAGGCCATCTGGGCCCAGGGCTTCGGCCCCATGAATGCCGCTTGCAATGAATAGGACATCCAAGCCCTGGTCGTTGGCACCCTTGATATCTGTAGGCAAGCCATCGCCAATGCAGAGTACCCGAGAGCGATCCACGGGACGGCCCAACAGCCGTTCTGCCTCCACAAGGCAGAGGTCATAGATAGGGGCGTGGGGTTTGCCAGCCATGAAGACCTCGCCACCCATTTGCTCATAGAGCTGGGCAAGAGCGCCGCCGCAATAGATCAGCCTATCGCCCCGCTGCACGACAATGTCGGGGTTGGCGCAAATCATTGGCATGCCCCGCGATACCGCAATCTCAAAGCGCGCACGGTAATCTTCAGGCGTTTCCACCTCATCGTCATAGGGGCCGGTGAGGGCAATGAAGGCAGAGGTTTCTAAGTCGCCAAATTCCAAGTTCAGGCCCTCATAAAGGGTCTGGGCCCGCTCGGGACCAATCGCCCAGGCCGGGCCCGGTGCACGAGGCGCGAGGAGGGTCCGCGTGGCATCCCCGGAGGTGACGAAAGCCTGCCAGGTGGCGCGCGGGACCCCCAGTTCATCCAGTTGGGACATCACCGCTGTTGCTGGGCGCGGGGCGTTGGAGATCAAGACCATGGGGCCGACCTCTGCCCCCCAGCGGGCTAATGCGCTGCAGGGCTCTGGGAAGCTCTCTCTACCATTATGTATGACCCCCCACACATCGGACAGGACCACATCATAGTGGTCAGTGAGGGCGGATAGTCCGGGGATCAGCGTCGTCATAGTTGGGCGGTAGCTGCCACGAGGCCAGGGGTCAACCGCGGCGTCGAACCCGCTTGCGGGTCGTCGGGCGCATGAAATCTGAAGGGGGCGAGGTTTCTGCCAGAACCGCATCGCGGATTGGGCGGGGCTCGCCGAACAGATGGCCTTGACCATACCCAATTTCGAGTTCGAGGATGTCGACGATCTGACGCTCGGCTTCAACCTTTTCAACGATGATTTCGACACCATAGCGTTGGGTCAGGGCTGAGAAGTCCTGGGCGGCGAGGTCCGGCATGGCCTTTAGGATCAGGCCTTCATCGGTCTCTACCAATTGGTCGAGCAGGAATTGAGCGCCGATCTTGATGAACTTCACATCGGACCGAGCCAGGTCTTGGAAATCGAGGTCCAGGTCGACGATTTTGTCCAGGCTAAAGCGGAAGCCGAGATCGGCCAGCTTGCCCATATTGCGGGCTTCAACCGATCCACGGGTGTCAAAGGCGGCCTGACCAAATTCGAAGATCAGAGCTCCAGCCAGGTCGCGGTTTTCTGACAGAAGCTCCAGGAACTGCGGGAAGAAGGTTTCGTCACCCAGGCTGCCCATAGAGACATTGCAGAAGATTCCGATTTTCTTATCGGTCTTAGCCAGACGCCGGACGATTTGAACGCAACGGAACAACAGCAGGTTATCAATGGCCGTGACCAGACCCTCGGGCTCAGCCACCGTCAGATATTCGGCCGGCATCATCACCCGGCCACTCTCATCGCGCAGGCGGGAGAAACTTTCGTAAAACACTGTGCGCCGCTGTGGCAGGTTCACGACCGGCTGCAGGTAGAGATCAACCCGATTATCAGCCAGGGCTTGGCGCACGGTCTCCAGCAGGGCGACCGATTGACGATGGTTCCGATCTAGTTCGCGAGGGGCGGCACCGGCACCGGCCACGGTTGCCGAGGCGAGGCGTTCCTCCAGCTTCTGGCTCATCCGCTGAACCAAATCCTCCAGCAGGTGGACCTCGGTGGTCAGTTCTTCGGATCGGCGCTGGGCGTCAACGGTGGTGATCTCCACCACGTCAGCTACCCGGCGGTCCATCCGCTCCATCTGATCGATGACAATGCGGTGGGCCTCGCGAATGGCTTCGAGTTCGCCGCGCAGGGCGTTTGTTTCAAGCGCGCGACTAAT
>Ga0007795_10000880_pt1 | contig 10436 bp, 8 predicted proteins | sample CryBogmetaGMA1M_FD_60369 | JGI IMG/M metagenome (GOLD analysis project Ga0007795, IMG submission 60369) | Freshwater microbial communities from Crystal Bog, Wisconsin, USA - MA1M | ecosystem: Environmental > Aquatic > Freshwater > Lake | place: Crystal Bog, Wisconsin, USA | collected 2009-07-06
ATGCTCATGCTGTCCCACATCTCGCTGTCGGCGGGCCGCGTGAACCGCCCCCCCGAGCCGAACGCGGACTGCGGGTTCTCGGCCATGATCCAGTTCATGACGTCGGCGTTGTGCACGGCCTGCTCCGTGATCTGGTCGCCGCTGAGCCAGATGAAGTGCATCCAGTTGTTGAGCTGGTACTCCGTGTCGCTCATCGCGGGCGTCCGGGGGCGGGACCAGATGCCCCCCGCGCAGTAGCGGGTCGACAGCGCGATGATCTCCCCGATCGCCCCCTGGTGGATCCGCTCCACGGCGGCGACATAGTTGCTCTGCCGGCGGTACTGCGTGCCGGCGACGATCGCGGTGCCGCGGGCGACGGCCGCGTCGTGGGCCGCCAGGCAGATGCGATAGCCCGCCGGATCGACGCACGCGGGCTTCTCGGCGAAGACGTGCTTGCCCGCGTCCACGGCGTCGCGGACGTACCGCGGACGAAAGCCGGGCGACGTCGCGATGAAGACGAGATCGACGTCGTCGTGGTCGAGCACCCGCCGCAGGCCGTCGAGGCCGCCGTACATGCGGCTCTCGTCGCAGTCCACCTTCTCCCCGTGCGCTTCGGCCAGGGCGCGGCACAGCGACGCGCACTTCGCGGGATAGAGGTCCGCTGTCGCCACGAGCTTGACGTGGTCGTTGATCGTGAGCGAATCGTTGATGGCGCCGCTGCCGCGGCCGCCGCAGCCGACGACCGCGACGCGGATCTCCCGGGGCGTCTCGGCCGCGGGCACCGACGAGTGCACCGCGAGCCCCGCCGCCACGCCCCCCGCAGCGGCCGCGACGAACGTGCGCCGCGGCACGCCGCCGCCGGGCCGCGAGGCGACGGAGCCGGTATCGGAATCGGAGGATGCTGCGTGAGGCATGGGATGCGGATGCTCCGAAGGCTCCACCGACGGGTTCGCCGGCAGCCGCGCCGCCGGCCGCGATCCCCCCGGACGCCACCATCATGCTCGCCGAAGGCGGGCGGAGACGATGCCGAAAAGTCCGAACCGACGTTTTTGTACCATTCCGCGGGTCGGACCGGGATCGGCCGGCGGCGGGGGACGCCGAACCGGCGGTCGCTCACCGGCGGCCCCGGCCTCCGCGTCTGACGCCGCTCCCCGAGGGTCCGCCATGCCCGCCACCGTCGTCCCCGGCCATCAGTTCGCCAGCGACAACACCGCGCCCATGAGCCCCGCGGCGTGGGCGGCGCTCGAGCGGTGCAACGTGGGCCACGAGCCGAGCTACGGCGCCAACGCCGTGGCCGCGCTCGGCGTGCCGCCGCGGCGGATCACCTGGGAGGCAGGCGTCGACGTCCTCTGCCTCGGAGGCACGAAGAACGGCATGGCGGTGGGCGAAGCCGTCGTGTTCTTCAATCGCGCGCTGGCCGGGGAGTTCGCCTACCGCTGCAAGCAGGCCGGGCAGCTGGCGTCGAAGATGCGGCACCTCACGGCCCCGTGGGTCGGCCTCCTCGAGCGCGGCGAGTGGCTGGCGAACGCCCGCCACGCCAACGCGGCCGCGGCCCGGTTGGAGGCGGGCCTGCGGGCCGTTCCCGGCGTCGAGGTGCTCGGCCGCCGAGAAGCCAACGCCGTGTTCGCGCGGCTGCCCGACGCCACGGCGACGGCGCTGCGGGCGCAGGGCTGGCGGTTCTACGACTTCATCGGCTCCGGCGGCTGCCGGTTCATGTGCTCGTGGGCCACGACCGACGCCGACGTCGACGCGATTCTGGCCGATGCCCGCGCGGCCGCGGGCGGCGGTTGACCGACCGGTCAGCGGCGCCGCGCCTGCACGATGCGGGGCAGGGCGGCGAGGTCCTTGAGCGTGGGGCCGGGCTCGAGGCCCGCCCGCGTCGCGATCGCCGCCTCCGCGGCCGCCACGATGCCGGGACCGATCTCCATCACGAGCCAGCCCCCCGGCGCGAGCCGCTCCTCGGCCTCGGCCGCGAGCCGCTCCACCACCTCGATGCCGTGCGGCCCGGCGACGAGCGCGGTCCGCGGCTCGTGCTCCCTGACGTCGCGGGGCAGGGCGGCGAACTCGTCCTCGCGGACGTAGGGCGGGTTGCTCACGATCACGTTCCACGGGCCGGCGGCCCGCGGGTCGCCGAGGAGGTCGCATTCGACGAACGTGATGCGGTCGGCGACGCCGAGCCGCCCGGCGTTGTCCCGGGCCACCGCCAGCGCGGCGGCCGACACGTCGGTGGCCACGAACGAGGCCCGCGGGAGGTGCTTCGCGAGCGTGACCACGATCGCCCCGCTGCCGGTGCCGACGTCGACGATCCGCGGCGCGGCGGCGGCCTTGCAGAGATCGAGCACGCGGACGACGAGCCCCTCGGTCTCGGGGCGGGGCACGAGGACGTCCGGCGTCACGGTGAAAGGCAACGAGAAGAACTCGCGGCTGCCCACGAGGTAGGCCACGGGCTCGCCCTCGCCCCGCCGCTTCACGAGGCCGCGGAACCGCGTCCGCTCCGCCTCCGACACGGGCGTGTCGAAGGCCGTGTAGAGCGCGATCCGCGGGCACCCGCGGACGTGCGCGAGGAGCACCTCCGCGTCGAGCCGCGCCGACTCGGCGCCGCGGGCCGCGAGCCACTCGGTCGTCCAGCCGAGCAGGCGGCCCACCGTCCACGACTCGCCTCCGGCAGTGCCGGTCGGCGTGGTGCGTTCCGCGTCAGCCATCGCGTCTCCTTCCCGTCTTCCCGTCCATCGCCACCCGGTCAGCCCGTCGTCCCGGCCGATTGCTCCATCTCGCTGCGACGCCGGTCGCGCGCGTGCCGCTCGATGGCGTCCACGACGAGCCCCAGCCGGCCGGCCATCACCTGGTCGAGCGTGAAGCTCTCGTTGATGCGGTGGTCGGTCACCCGGTTCTGCGGAAAGTTGTAGGTGCGAATCCGCTGGCTCCGGTCGCCGGAGCCCACCTGCTCGCGGCGTTCCGTGGCCCGCTTCTCGTGCTCGATGCGCCGCTCGTGCTCGTAGAGCCGCGTCTTGAGCACGCGGAGCGCCTTGGCGAGGTTCTTGTGCTGGCTCTTCTCGTCCTGGCACTGCACGACGATGTTGGTCTCAAGGTGCGTGAGGCGGACGGCCGAGGCGGTCTTGTTGACGTGCTGCCCGCCGGGGCCGCTCGCGCAGAAGAGATCCTTGCGGTAGTCGTCGGGCGCGAGCGAGACCTCCACGTCCTCCGGCTCCGGCAGCACCGCGACGGTCGCGGCGGAGGTGTGGATCCGCCCCTTCGTCTCGGTGTCCGGCACGCGCTGCACGCGATGGCCGCCGCTCTCGTGCTGGAGCTTGCGAAACACGCCGTCGCCGGAAACGCCGAGCACGAGTTCCTTGAAGCCGCCGAGCTCGGTGGGGCTGGCGTCGAGCACCTCGAAGTCCCAGCCGAGCTCCGTGCCCCAGCGGCGGTACATCTCGTAGAGGTCGCGGACGAAGAGCGCCGCCTCGTCGCCGCCGGTGCCGGCCCGCAGTTCCACGATGCACCGCGTGCGGTCGGCATCCTCGTCTCCCGCGCAGAGCTCGAGGAGGTCCTCCCACTCCCGCTCGCGCCGCGCCTCGAGGTCGGGCAGTTCCGCCTCGGCGAGCGCGCGGACATCGGCGTCGGCGTCGGCGATCATGTCGCGGTGCTCGCGGATCTGCCGCTCGAGCGCCACGAACTGCCGGTAGCGGAGGGCGAGCCGGGCCAGCGTGCCGTGCTCGCGGGCCGTCGCGGAGAGCTTCGCCTGATCGCCCAGCACCGCCGGGTCGACCAGCGCCCGTTCGAGCGCTTCGAACCGCGCGAGCTTGCCTTCCAAGTCGCCGCGGAGCCCGCCGGAGGAGGAGTCTGCCATGGATCGGGACCGCCCGGCCCGCCGGGGTGCGGATCAGCGCCGACCACTCGCGGGCCGACGCGGCATCAGGACGCGGGAGCCTGCGCGGCGGGCTTCTTCTTCAGGCTCGCGTAGCCGGCGCCGGCGAACTTCGACTTGAACTTCTCGATGCGGCCGGCCGTGTCCACGAACTTCAGCTTGCCGGTGAAGAAGGGGTGGCAGACGTTGCAGATGTCGACCTTGATCTCCGGCACCGTGCTGCGGGTGACGAACGTGTTGCCGCAGCCGCAGCGGACGACGGTGTGGCCGTACTTGGGGTGGATGCCGTCTTTCATGGTCCTGGAATCCGGAACGGGGATCGTGTCGGAACGTCCGAACACCGGCGGCCGCGTGCCGCTGGTCGATTCGGCGGAGCCCCTTACTCTACCGGGCCGCGACTGGCCCGGCAATGCGGACGCCGCTCACGGCTCCTCCGCCTTCTTTTCCAGCCTGGCGGCGCGGATCTGGCTGCCGAATCGCTGCGGCGACCCGTCCTGCCGCAGGACCTCCGCCGCCTCGGCGGTGCGACCGAGCGCCGCGAGCGCGAGCCCGAGGTTCTCGCGGGCGGCGTCGGTCCAGCGGCTGTCGGGGGCCGCGTCGAGCGTCATGCGCTGGAGGTAGTCGACCGCCGCCTCGTTCTCCCCCTCGGCGAGCGTGACCACGCCGAGCCAGTAGGTCGCGTCCTCCTTCATCTGGCGAAACATCCGCTCGACCGCCTCGGTCTGGGCCGGCGGAACGCTCTGGAGGATCCGCTGGATCGCGGCCCGCGACGGCCGCGCGGCGAGATACGACGCCTTCGCGCCATCGGGCCCGTCGAGGTCGCCGCGGAACTCGCGGACGCGGGCGTTGAACAGGGGACGCACGACCCGCGGGGGGCCGCGGTCGCCACCGGAACCGTCGGGGACGGCGGCCTGCAGCGACGCCAGTTCGCGCCGCATCGCCGTCTCCACCGCCGCATCGCCGCGCCGGCGGATGGCCGTCTCCCAGGGGAACTCCCAGAGCCCCACGTGCGCGTCGTCGCGGCCGAGGGCGGCCGCCGCCCGCCGGCCGACGGCCGCGGCGTCGACGGCGAGCCGCATGCCGTGCCGCGATGCGCACTCCCGATCGAACGCGGCCATGCGCCGCGAAAGGCTCCACGGGTCGGCCACGACGAGGATCGACAGCGTGCCGATGTCCGTCGCCTTGACGGGATAGGGCCGGTCGGGCACGGAGAGCGCGGCGAGGACGGCGGGATCCCCGGCCGCCTGGCGGACCGTCGCCACGCCGGTGCCGTCGGGCCCCGGCACCGGAAGCCCGTACGTAGGCTCGAAGAGGTGGACCTCGCCCGCGACGATCGCCGCCGGCACCCACGGCCGCAGCGTGCCGGCGGCGGGATCGCCCGTCGCGAGCATCACGCCGTCGATCCCGGCCTGCCGCAGGAGCTCGATGAAGATCCAGGACCGCTGGGCGGCGCTCGCGCGGCCCGCCAGCAGCACCTCGCCCGGCAGGAACCAGCGCGTGCCGGGCGTGTCGGCGGTGGGCACCATCGGCGGATCGCTCACGACCGCCAGCGACCGGATCGTCCACGCGAAGAGCCGCTGCGCGCAGGCGAGGTCGTCCTCCGCGTCTCCGCGCGCCGACTCCGCGATGTCGGCGAGCCAGCGGCGGTCGCGGATCGCGATCACGTCGTCGCCCGCGTCGAAGACTCCGCGGTCGAGGCCGGCGGCGGCGTTCCGCAGGGGCTCGCGCAGCGTTGCCACGAGCGGGTCGACCCGCCAGCCCTCGACCGCGGCCGACGTGAGGTGGCTCCACTGGTTGAGCCGGTCGAACGCCTGCTCGTAGGCCCGCTGTTCATCGAAGTCGTCGAGCCGCGAGAGCGCCGAGACCGCCCCCGCGACCAGCTTGTCGCCCGCGGATCGGCCCGCCACGGCGCGGGCCGCGGCGTCGGCGACCGGCCGCTCGACGGCGGCGGGACGGCCACAGCCGGCGACCAGACATGACGCCAGCCCCAGCGCCACGAGCCGGCCGTCGATGCCCCGTGCGACCGTCACCGTCATGCCGGTTCTCCGGCGAGCCGCGCCTCGTGGATGCGCAGGACGCGTTCGAGCACGCCCCCGAGACGGTCGAGGGGGAGCATGTTCGGCCCGTCACTCGGACTGCGGTCGGGATCGGGATGGGTCTCGAAGAAGACGCCGTCGATGCCGACCGCGGCCGCGGCCCTGGCCAGCGGCTCGACGAGCGTGCGATCGCCGCCGGTGGCGTCGCCGAGGCTCGCCGGTCGCTGCACGGAGTGCGTCGCGTCGAAGATCACCGGCACGCCCAGGGCCCGCATCACCGGCAGCCCGGTGAAGTCGTTCACGAGGCGGCCATACCCGAAGAACGTGCCCCGCTCGCAGAGAAGGATGTCCTGGCATCCTCCCGCGAGCAGTTTCGCGACCGGATGCCGCATGTCGCCGGGGGCCACGAACTGTCCCTTCTTGACGTTGACGGCGCGGCCCGTCGCGGCGGCGGCCAGGAGGATGTCGGTCTGCCGGCAGAGGAAGGCGGGGATCTGGAGCATGTCACAGACGTGCCCCGCGGCGGTCGCCTGCTCGGGGAGGTGCACGTCGGTCGTGACGGGCAGGCCGGTCGCGGCGCGGACACGGTCGAGAACCGAGAGCCCCTCGTCGAGACCGGGGCCACGAAATGCCGTCCCGCTCGTGCGGTTCGCCTTGTCGAACGATGCCTTGAATACGACCTGGATTGGGAGCCGCGACGCGAGCACGGCGAGGGCCTCGCCGATCCGCAGGCAGAGCTCCGCCGACTCGATGACGCATGGCCCGGCGATCACGACGAGCGGCTGGCCGGGGCCGCACCTGTGGCGGCCGATGGCGGCAGGCAGACGAGATTTCACGGCGGCGACTCCGAAGCTCGGCGGCATGGATACCGCCGCGGCTGAATGGTATCGAACCGCCGCGAAATGCGCCGCGCGTTGCAAAATCGAACGGGCGAAACCGGGCGGCCCACCGCCGACACGGGCCGAGTCTCGAGGCAGCACCGCGGCGAGAAACGACGTTTCAGCGCGAGAAACGCCGCGATGCGCGGGCCTTGGCCGCGACCGCCGGACCATGCGTGTCATTGGCACGCAATGTGCTTTTCATCTCCTCCGTGACGGGGATTTCGGTTCCCGTCACATCCCACACGCTTGGTCATCCAAGGTGGGGTCTCCGACCATTTCCGGGCGTGCGGTCGCCTTGCCCCTGACCCGCATGCCCATGGCAGGGTGCTCCTGTCGGGTCGGAGACCCCACTTTTTCTTTTTTCACGCCCCGGCCAGCGGCGGGAGGCCAAAAAACCGGCGACCCTTGACGATCGACCGTGGCGTGCGCTAGTTTTGCGGGGCTGCGGACGGCATTTTACGATGGCCCCCGCCGGTACGGGCAGACCGCCAGCGTAGCTTCAATTGGCAGAGCACCGCATTCGTAATGCGGGGGTTGCGGGTTCGACTCCCGCCGCTGGCTCTCGGCGGGCCTCCGGGCCGCCTTCGACCCTTCCAGCACGAGGATATTTCCATGGTTGCAACGGCCCGACTCGACATCCGTGATCTGATCACCGGCAGCGGACCGTTCGGCCCCGCGGAGGTTCGCGCCGTCGTCGAGGTGCTCGGCGCCGACGCGGCGGCCCACCGAGACCTGCGGGCCGCGGTCCGCGACCTCGAGTCGGTGCCCGAGCGCAGCCCCGCCGCCTCCGTGAAACTCGGCGTGTGTCAGCGGCTGCTCGGCAAGGCCCGCGAGGCGCTCGAGACGCTGAAGGCTGCCGACGGCGGCGCCCTCGCGCTGTTCCACCAGGCGCTCGCCCATGCGGCCGAAGGGGCCCACGACAGGGCCTGCGAACTCTTCGACTCGGCCCGCAAGGCGGGCTACGACGCCGCCGCATGCGTCGCCGCGTCGGCCGAATCGCTCCGCGCCCTCGGCCGCGGCGACGATGCCCGGAAGGCACTCGACGCGCTCGGCAGCGAGGGAGAGGCGTCGGCCGACTGGTGGACGGCCCGCGCCGGCGTGCTCTCCGACGCGGGCAGCCGGCCCGAGGAGATCGCCAAGGCCCTGGAAAAGGCCCTCGCCATCGACCCCGGCCAGCCCGCCGCCCTATTCCTCATGGGCGTCATCTCCGACCGCGTGGGAAACGAGGAGGAGGCCCGCGAATATTACGAGCGCTCGCTGAAGCGCTACCCGGCGTCGGTCGGCTCGCTCGTCAACCTCGGCCTCCTCTACGAGGACAAGGACGACTTCGCCAAGGCGCAGCAGTGCTACCGGCGGGTGCTCGAGGCCTTCCCCGATCACCCGCGGGCGCGGCTGTTCCTGAAGGACTCGTCGGCGTCGGGCGACCTGCAGCTCGACGAGCAGGAGATGAAGCAGCGGGATCGCCTCGACCAGGTGCTCAGCCTGCCCGTCAGCGACTTCGAGCTCTCCGTGCGCAGCCGCAACTGCCTGCAGAAGATGGGCATCCACACGCTCGGCGACCTGGCGCGGACCACCGAGGAGGAGATCCTCGCGAGCAAGAACTTCGGCGAGACGAGCCTCGTCGAGATCAAGGAAATGCTGGCCTCGAAGGGGCTGTCGCTCGGGCAGATCGCCGAGGCGGCGGGGGCCTCCGAGGCGGTGGAGCCCGAGCCCGTGGAGCCCTCTGCCGACGAGCAGGAGATCTACGCCCTGCCGATCACGGAGCTGAACCTCTCGGTGCGGGCCCGCAAGTGCACGACCAAGCTGGGGATCTCCACGATCGGCGACCTCGTGCGGCGGACGGCGGAAGACTTGCTGGAATGCAAGAACTTCGGCGTGACGAGCCTCAACGAGGTCCGCGAGAAGCTGGTGGAGCGGGGCCTCAAGCTGCGGGGCGACTGAACGACGACGTCGACTGCAAACCCTTGCTGAAAAAAGACTTCCGCGACACGGCGGAAGGCGCAAAGTTTGCATGGCAGCGGGTTTCTGAGTAGCCTCGACGGTATGCCATCCGGGCGGAACGGGGGTCCATGGGACCGTCGCCGCCCGGCGGATTTGCACCGCCGGAGAGCGTTCCGCATGACGTCCGCCAGTCTGAGGGAGAAGCCGGTTCGGGATCTTGCCCGGCTCGCCAAGCAGCACGGCGTCGCCGGCTGGCACTCGATGCGGAAGGACCAGCTCATCAAGGCGCTGGTCCGCAAGGCCAAGAAGGCGCTCGTCCCCGAGACGCGGCGGTCGGCGGCACGGCCGAGCACGGTGGTGCCCGGGGTGCGCACGAAGGCCGCCGCCGCCCAGGCGAGCGCTGCGGCGGCGGTGGCCCACAACGCCGAGGTGGCCCGGCGCATCGCCGAGGTTCGCGAACGGCTCGCCAGGGCCAAGAACCTCGCGACACCGCCCGAGGGGGGACGGAACAAGCGGCCGGCACGGGACCGCATGGTGCTCATGGTCCGCGGCCCGCACTGGCTGCACGCCTTCTGGGAGATCGTTCCCCGGAGCATCGAACGCGCCCAGTCGGCGCTCGGACAGGAGTGGCACGGTGCCAAGCCGGTCCTCCGCCTCCTCCGCATCGAGAACGGCCTCCAGGGCTCGCCCTCGGAGCAGGTCGTTCGTGAAATCGACATCCACGGCGGCGTGAAGAACTGGTTCGTCGACGTCCGCGAGCCGCTGCGCTGCCGTGTGGAGATCGGCTACCTCGCCGCATCGGGGAGGTTCCACGCCCTCGCCCGCAGCAACGCCGTGAACACGCCGGCGGCGTCGCAGTGCGACACGCTCGACGCCCACTGGGGCGAGATCATCGACGACTGCGACCGCATCTACGCCATGAGCGGCGGCTTCTCTCCGGAGAACAACAGCACCGAACTACAGGAACTCTTCGAGGAGCGGCTGCGGCGGCCGATGGGGCCGCCGGCGGCCCGCGTCCAGCCCGCGTCGGACGACGACGGAGAAACGCCGGGGCAGGTCAACTTCCAGCTCGAAGTCGACGCCGAAATCATCGTCTACGGGGCGACTCGTGCCGACGCCTACGTCACCCTCCAGGGAGAGCCTGTCAAGGTCCAGCCCGACGGCACCTTCCGCGTCCGCGTCGACCTGCCCAACAAGCGGCAGGTGCTGCCGATCGTGGCGAACGCGCCCAACGGCGGCGGTCGCCAGACGGTGGTGATGGCCGTCGAGCGGAACACGAAGGCGATGGAGCCCTACAGCCGCGACATGCGCGACGACTAGCCGGCCAGCGGCCGGCGGGCGAAAGGAGCGTGAGGCGATACGTTTTCTGCCATGTTCGTGATGCGCCGACCCATGCCGGTGAGCTCTTAACGAGGCTTGTTGGGGGCTGAAACAATTGGTTCCGGTTGCGTGTACAGCCGTCGGTCGTGACCCCGGTCGCGTCCGCTCGGATCACATGCCCCGGGATTCGAGGCCACCCCGGTTTTCTTATCAACGAGCTCTCCGCATCCACGACGCCACGGCATTGCGGTGGAAAACGTATCGCCACATGCTTCACGCCTGCGACGCCATCCATGGCCGTCGCAGGCTGACGCGGTGAGGTCGCCCTCCAGGCGACCGGTCGCTCGCGACGCGACGCCATCCATGGCCTTCGCAGGCTGACGCGATGAGGTCGCCCTCCAGGCGACCGGTCGC
>Ga0007795_10000885_pt1 | contig 10421 bp, 7 predicted proteins | sample CryBogmetaGMA1M_FD_60369 | JGI IMG/M metagenome (GOLD analysis project Ga0007795, IMG submission 60369) | Freshwater microbial communities from Crystal Bog, Wisconsin, USA - MA1M | ecosystem: Environmental > Aquatic > Freshwater > Lake | place: Crystal Bog, Wisconsin, USA | collected 2009-07-06
TTACTTATTCACATCCACAATTAAACGGCCACGTACATTTCCTGCCATTAACTCTTGTGCATACTTTAGCGATTCTTCTAAAGTAATTTCATGGGAGATTTCATCTAGCGTTTTGAGGTCCACCAGTTTACTTAACTGTTCGTATGCGGCAATGCGTTTTGCACGAGGAACAGTCACACTATTTACTCCATATAAAGTAACACCCCGCAGGATGAACGGCGCTACTGATGAAGGGAAATCCATCCCCTGCGCAAGTCCGCAAGCAGCTACTGCACCATTACTTTTTGTTTGCGCACAAGCATTCGCTAAAGTGTGGCTGCCAACGCTATCTAATACTGCCGCCCAACGTTCTTTTGCTAATGGCTTTCCTGGCTCAGATAAGGTGCTTCGATCGATTACTTCACTTGCCCCTAATTTCTTCAAATAGTCTGTCTCGGCCATACGCCCTGTACTTGCAACAACCGTAAAGCCTAACTTACTCAGTAGCGCCACTGCAAAACTTCCCACGCCTCCCGCAGCACCAGTGACCAATACCTCACCATCACTTGGCTTGAGATCATGTTTTTGCAAAGCCATGACGCAGAGCATGGCGGTATATCCCGCAGTACCAATTGCCAGTGCTTGCTTGGCGGTAAAGCCTTTAGGCAATGGAATCAACCATTCTGCCTTTACTCGAGCTTGTTGTGCCAAACCACCCCAGTGGCCTTCGCCCACTCCCCAGCCATTCAAGAGCACCATATCGCCCGCTTTAAAGTCTGGACTACTACTTTCTATTACCTCGCCCGCAAAGTCGATTCCAGGCACCATAGGAAAACTTCTCACCACCGGGCTCTTGCCCGTAATGGCTAGTCCATCTTTGTAATTCAGGGTGGAATACAACACCTTTACCCTTACATCGCCCTCTGGGAGGCTGGACTCATCTGCCTCGCCCAACTCAGCGCGATAACCCCGATCATCCTTATTTATTAATATTGCTTTAAACATGTCTCTTCCTTTTAGAACGAAGTATTTCCCCGCAACAATTGCTTAATAGGTTTATCCTAACGAGCATTGCTAATTATGGAGGCTTCCATGAAAAAAATTCTACTATTAACTGTAATTTCTGGCTCCTTGCTCTCTGGGTGCTATTCCACCCAAATCAATATGTCTATGGGCAATATGCGCCTAATTACCTCTAGCGCGGATCCTCAGGACGTGATGAACTTTGCAAGCAAGGCCTGTAGGGACGACTTTTATGAAGGCGCAAGCTTCCTATCCAAGGCTGGCAAAGAGTATCGATTTAAATGCGTAAAAGCGGAAGAAAATGAAATATTGATCCCTATTCCAGGAACAATTATCCCGCCTACGACAAAAGCAGAAGTAAAGTAAACAGCAATTGATGGCCCCATTTACCTCACAAGAGCTACGCAAAGGATTTTCCTCATTTGCAACTGGGGTCACAGTGATAACCTGCCTCGATGAAGAAGGTAAGCATCACGGCATTACGATCAGCTCCTTTAATACTGTCTCATTAGAGCCTCCGTTGATTCTATGGAGCCTCAAGAAGCATTCCCGCCTCATGCCTTGGGTTGAGGTCGGTAAAAAACATCTGATCCACGTGCTTGAACGCTCTCAAGAGAACCTAGCTATGCACTTTGCTACTGTGAAACTCGATCAATTTGTTGGGGTAAATCATAAGCTGGCAGACAGTGGTCTAACTCAAATTGAGCATTGTGTTGCCTACTATGAGTGTGAAACAATCTCCGTACATATTGGTGGTGACCACAATATCATTGTTGCAAAAGTCATTAATTTAAAAAATCATCCTGAAAAAGAGCCATTGGTTTTTGCTCGCAGCAAGTTTGTTGGCGTAGATTTCACCGAAACCAACTCCAACTAATTCGTATTAAAAGGAAGTGTCATGATGCGTTTGTGGGGTCGTAGAAGTTCCATCAATGTTCAAAAAGTATTATGGTGTCTCGCTGAGCTTGGTCTTAAAGAAAATATTGATTTTGAGCGTATCGATGCCGGTCTCCACTTTGGAGTGAATCACACCCCTGAGTTTTTAAAATTAAATCCGAATGGCTTGGTACCCGCCCTACAAGATGGTGAATTGATACTCTGGGAGTCCAATACCATCTTACGTTACTTAATCCAACAATACGATAAAAATAAACGGTTTCCAACAGATAATGCGTCTAAATACGGATCCGAGAAATGGTTAGATTGGCAACTTACAACCCTGTGGCCCCCATTGCGCGGAGCCTTTCTTGGATTAACTAGAACCCCAGAAGCAGAGCGTGACTACGATGCAATCTACCAGGGATATCAAGCGACTAATCAAACGCTCAAATTGCTGGATGACATTCTTGAAAAACAATCTTATTGTTCTGGCCAGCAATTTCACATTGGCGATATTGTGCTTGCTTTAGGGGTTCATCGCTGGGTATTGCTACACCAAGCGTTCCCCGAGAAAACTGGACTAAAAACAGAACTTAAGAATATTGCCCGCTGGTTACAACAACTTGAGAATGAAACTTGCTTTAATGATTTTGCTGATAAAGCACTCAATATCGTTAAATAAGCTTGCTTTAGCTTCCTTTGTTACTGTTGTTTAAATTTATTCGCATGATGATCTGCGCCAATAAACAAATACATGGCAGGCACAACGAATAAGGTAAACAAGGTACCAATAGATAGCCCGGTAAAGATCACGATACCCATGGATTGGCGGCCAGCAGCGCCGGCTCCTGAGGCTATCACCAAAGGCAATACACCCAATACCATCGCAGCTGTTGTCATCAAGATTGGCCTTAAGCGAACACTACTCGCTTCTACAATCGCATCTAGCTTACTGCGGCCCTCAGCTTGTAATTCATTCGCGAACTCCACGATCAAAATACCATGCTTACTAATCAAGCCCATGAGTGTTACTAAACCCACTTGGGTGTACACGTTCAGAGTTGTAAATCCAAGATTAATAAATATCAGCGCACCAAACAAAGCAAGTGGAACTGAAACCAAAATCACAATTGGATCGCGAAAGCTTTCAAATTGAGCGGCAAGCACTAGGAACACAATTAAGATCGCAAAGAACATGGTGACCAAGAAGCCGCCCGACTCGGCCATAAACTGGCGCGATGGACCGGCGTAGTCCATGCTGTAACCATTTGGCGCAACCTCTTTCAAGGTTTGGCGCATGAACTCTAATACATCTGCCTCAGAAATAAATGGAGTACTTACTCCGGAAATGGTTGCGGAGTTTAATTGCTGAAAGTGATTAATTGATTGGGGAACCACCTTTTGCTTAATGCTTGCGATGGTTCTGGCCTGGATCATCGCACCACTTGGAGTGCGGATGTAGTAATCCAAGATTTGATCGGGGTTTAAACGGTCAACCTGTTTAACCTGAGGAATCACTCTATAAGAGCGTCCAGAAACTGAAAAATAGTTTACGTAACCGCCACCTAAAGCAGCTGACAATGCAGAGCCAACCTGTTGCTGTGTCATACCTAATGCAGCCACTTTTTCTCGATCAATGACCAATACATCTTGTGGCTTATCAATCTTCAAGTCTGAATCCACGAAGAAGAAATTACCGCTACGCCGCGCTTTATCTAAAACAGCCTGAGAAACTTCATTCAACTGTTCGTAAGACTCTGTCGTATTAATCACCACTTGCACCGGCAAGCCTTGTGCTCCAGGAAGTGCCGGAAACTGGAAAGCCGCTACGCGTGCGCCAGCAATCGTATTCCATTTATTCTGCATATCTTCCTGAAACTTGGTAGCGTTACGATTACGCTCGCCCCAATCTTTCAATAAGACGCCACCAAAACTGCTGGTAGGGCTAGTGATTTGAAACATCTGCTCGTATTCTGGTTCAGCACTGGATATTTGAAATATTTGATCTGCATAAGTCTGCATTTGATTCACGGTGCTATTCGGTGGGCCTGAGGCCTGCATGAGAACAATGCCTTGGTCTTCTGTTGGGGCAAGCTCTGCACGTGCAGTAGCATATAAATACGCTACACCTCCCAAAAGAATTGCGCCCATAACGATGATGACTTGCCAGGTACTTAATAACTCCCGCAAGGTAGTTTGATAGCTGTGATGTACCTTATCAAAAATCAAATCTATCTTTTTCACCAAAACTGATGCTTCTTGCTCTTCAGTAAAGATGCGGGAGCACATCATGGGTGAAAGTGTTAGCGCAATTAAACCTGAGACGGCGACTGCACTTGCAAGGGTAAAAGCAAACTCAGTAAACAAGGCTCCGGTTAAGCCCCCCTGAAATCCGATCGGGATATAAACGGCAATCAAGACTACCGTCATCGCCAAAATAGGCCCACCTAATTCCCGTGCAGCAATTAACGAAGCTTCTAAAGGAGACTTCCCTTCCTTCATATGGCGATCAACGTTTTCTACCACGATGATGGCGTCGTCCACTACGAGCCCAATTGCTAGTACCAAGGCTAATAGCGTCAGTAAATTAATGGAGTAGCCCAATACCTGCATCAAAAAGAAGGTGCCAATCAATGAAAGCGGCATAGCAATGACCGGGACGGCAACAGCGCGAACACTGCCTAAGAAGAGGTAAATCACTACCGTCACAATGAGTAAGGCTTCAATTAGTGTTGAAACGACTTCATCAATAGAGCTAGTAATAAATTTAGTGGAGTCGTAAACAATTTTTCCAGTCATGCCGATTGGCAATTGCTTCTGAAGATCCGGAACCACATCGCGAACACGTTGCGCAACATCTAGTAGGTTCGCTTGTGGAGCGACCTTGATGGCAATAAATACCGATTTTTTGCCACTGAAAGCAACATTGGTGTTGTAGTCTTCTGAGCCCAAAGTAACATTAGCAACCTGATCCAAGTAAACGATATTGACACCATTACTCTTCACAACTAACTTGCGAAACTCTTCTAAGGTATGCAAATCCGTGCCAGCAACTAAGTCAACAGCGACCATATCGCCTTTAGTGCTACCAACCGCTGACAGATAGTTATTAGCGGCCATAGCTGCATATACGTCGTCAGCACCAACCCCCAGACCGGCCATTTTTTCGCGGTCCAACCAGGCACGTAGAGCAAATTTTCTACCACCAGTAATTTCTGCGTTTTGTACACCCTCAACAGAATCTAATTTGGGTTTAACCACGCGCAATAGATAATCGGTAATTGCATTATTGGGTATCTCGTCACTGTAGAAGCCCATGTACATGGCAGCAGTAGATTGCCCAATTTGCACTGTCAGTACTGGCTGCTGAGCCTGCGGAGGAAGCTGATTTTTAACTGCGCTAATTTGGGTCTGAATCTGCGTTAGCGCTGCGTTAGAGTCATAGTTCAACTTCAAGGTAGCAGTAATTGTTGAAACGCCACTGACGCTAGTAGAGGATAGGTAATCGATCCCTTGCGCTTGGGCAATAGATGCTTCAAGCGGCTGGGTAATAAAGCCTGCAATGGTCTCTGGATCAGCGCCATAGTAAGCCGTCGTCACCGTCACAATCGCATTTTGCGTTTGTGGGTATTGATTTACTGGTAGTGAGCCAATCGCCTTTAAACCAAAAACTAATACGAGCGCACTCACGACCAGCGATAGCACTGGCCTGCGAATGAATATGTCAGTCCAATTCATGGGCTAATTATTCCTGCGGCTTAGGATCGGGTGAGTTTTCAGGCTGTACCTTGTTATTAATAATGAGCGGTGTGCCATTCTTTATCTTCAACTGTCCACTAGTCACTACTGTGGCACCCTCTTCAACCCCTTTTAGAATTGCCACTTGATCGCCACGAGTGGCGCCCGTGGTTACAAAGACTTGCTGCGCCTCTAGCGCTGGTTTGCCTTGTTTATCTTTCTTGCCAGTAGGCTTAGCTATAAACACTGTTGAGCCATAAGGGTTATAGGTCACGGCGGTTTGCGGTAGCGTCAAGAGCTTCACTTTTTCACCAAGCTGAATGTTTACATTCGCAAACATTCCCGGAAGAATTTTCTTATCTGGATTGGCAATCTGCGCTTCAATGAAAATGTTACGCGTATTGGTATCGACCTTTGGGCTTACGGCGGTGATCTTTCCAGTAAAGCTCGCGTCTTTGAAGGCATCGGTTGTAACAACTACATCCTGACCCACCTGAATTTGCTCTGCATTACTTTGTGGCAGATTGAAATCCACAAAAATTGGATCTAAAGTTTGCAAAGTTAAGAGCTTGTCGCCAGGATTCACGTATTGGCCAGGGTTAATCGATACGATGCCAACTCGCCCACTGAAAGGTGCCTTCAAATTTTTCTTTGCTACTAAAGCTATTTGAGATTCGACCTGAGCTTGCTTAGACTTGGAATCCGCTGCACTGGTATCGAATACATTCTTACTAATAGCCTGAATTGCTAACTGCTGCCTATCACGATCGTTAATTATTTTGGCAAGATCAGCCATGGCCTTTAAGGACTTTAACTGTGCAACATCAGAGGCATCATTGAGCTTAATTAGTAAGTCGCCCTCATTCACATCCTGCCCAGACTTAATTGGTACCGTTAGGACCAAACCGCCAATTTCGGTACTCAAATCAACACCCCTAAAAGCACGAACATTACCTACGCTAGAAAGCTTAGGTTGCCATTCAGAAGTAGTAACCACCATGGTTGAAACCGTTGCCGGTGGTAAGCCCATCCCGGAAATGAAATGCTTAATCATGAAAGTCTTGAACTGATTAAAAGCAAAAATCAAGCCCAATAACAAGAACACTCCACACAACATGATAGTCATGCGACGATGCAAAGGTTGCATCGCCATCAGCTTTTCATGCGCTTTTGTATTACGCCATTTTTGATTCATGCGAGCCCAAAAGGCTTTTGCTTTTTCCCAAAGAGCGATTGCTTTCTCGCGTAGCTTCCATTCCACTGCCTTCGTCTTTGTCCATGCCCACAGGGCAAGCGCCATAGCAATGAGCTTATTCTTAATTGGTTCCAGAAGTTTCATTTTGATCTTTGTTAGCTATGTCTTTTGGTTTAAAAGCGGGTCCATCACGATTCCACCACCCGCCCCCCAATGCCGCAAACAATGCTGCGGTATCAGAAAAGCGCGTTGCCTGTGCTGCAATGGATTTCACTTTTGCTTGTTGATACTGGTTTTGGTAATAAAGAACTGCTAAATAACTTGCAGTGCCCAACTTATATTGCTGCTGTACCAAATCCAATGTTTCATAAGCAAACTGCTCTGCTTCTGAGGCGGCCTTTAGGGCTTGTGCACCCGTCTCAAGGGCGCGCAATGCATCCGCAACCTCCTGAAAAGCCTTTAAGACTGTGGCCTGATATTGATAAACCGCTTGTTCATAATTAGCAATTGCGCCACGACGCTGAGCTAAGAGTTGACCGCCCTGAAACAAGGGCTGAAAGATTCCACCACCAATTGACCACAATGCCGCGTTAGCCCCAAATAGATTAGCTGAAGTCAGGGCTGCAGACCCAATTGAGCCCGTGATATTAAATTGCGGCAATAAATTAGCGGTAGCAACGCCAACCAAGGCATTAGTCGATTTAATCATTGCTTCCGCTGCGCGTACATCAGGGCGTTGACGTACTAAGCTGGATGGCACTGAAAGTGGTAGCTGTGCCGGTAGCTGCAAATTACTTAAATCAAATTGTGTGATATTTGCATTGCTTGGTAACTCCCCGGTATATACAGCTAATTGGTTGCTTGCAAAAGCCAAGTTACGCTCATAAGTAAATAAGTCCACTTTTGAGGTCGCTACCAAAGTTAACTGGGAGGTCAGATCTACCTTATTAACCGTTCCAATCTTCAATTGTTTCTCAGTCACTTCAGCTAAATTGGTTTGTGCTTTCAGGATTTCCTCGGTTGCCTGCATCTGTGCACGTAAAGCAGCTTCACGTATAGCGCCTGTCACGATATTTGCTGTCAAAGAAAGATACGCACCCTCTAATTGAAACTGCTGATACTCTACTTGCGCACGGGCACTCTCCACAGTCCTTCGTCCGCCACCAAAAACATCTAACTTATAAGTAACGTTGACTGAAGTGTTGTAAAGATTGTAAGTGTCCGAACCATAGGGAAGGCCGTAAATTGCTGATGGTTGCAACTGACGTGTAGCCGCACCGCCTAAACCCACTGCTGGAAAATACTGGCCACCTATTTGGGCGCTAACGTTTTCTTGAGCAGCACGTAAGGCCGCATCTGCAGCTCCTAAATTGGGATTTTGAACTAAGGCCTTTTTAATCAGCGCATCAAGCTCAGGTGATTTATACAGCTCCCACCATTGCGCCTCAATATCTGCGCCCTCAACAAATTCTTGCTCAGATCCCCCGGGCACACCAGGTGCCGTAGTTAATTTCTTGGATAGAGTTGTCTCAGTATAAGAAGAGGTTTTAGGTGCTTCAGGTTGCTTAAAGTCTGGCCCAACTGCGCACGCAGATAAGGCGCCTGCACAAGTCAAGGCAAGTAACTGCAAACGTGAGAACGGGGGCACTTTTGAAAGAAACATGAATTGCAACAAATATCCTCTTTTACAAGAGTTATTTGAACACAAAAATAGAATCACGACCTCGTAAAGCCCTGATTTATCTACCTAAATTTGTTCATACTCTAGGAGTAAAGTCAAATAAAAGCGTGTGTTTTATTCGACCGTAACACTCTTCGCGAGATTTCTAGGTTTGTCGACATCTGTAGCACGTGCGCAAGCTGTGTGATAAGCCAATAACTGAAGAGGTACTACATGCAAAATGGGGGAAAGATTGCCATAGTGCTCTGGCAGTCTAATGACATTGATACCGTCAGTACTAACAATATTAGTATCTTGATCTGCAAAAACATACAGCTTGCCGCCGCGCGCCTTCACTTCCTGCATATTGGATTTGAGTTTCTCAAGAAGCACATCATTCGGCGCCACAGTAACTACCGGCATCTTGTCTGTTACCAAGGCCAGTGGGCCATGCTTTAACTCGCCTGCTGGATAAGCTTCTGCATGGATATAAGAAATCTCTTTTAGTTTTAATGCACCTTCAAGCGCAATCGGATAGTGCAAACCACGACCTAAGAAAAGTGCGTTCTCGCATTTAGAAAAGGCTTCACTCCAAGCAATGATTTGCGGCTCTAGCGCTAGTACGGCATGCAATGCTTTTGGTAAGTGGCGTAGCTCTCGAAGCAGCTCTTTCTCTTTATCGGTTGAGATCTTGCCAGCACGTTTGGCTAGTGAAACCGCCAAGAGGTAGAGTGCCAACAACTGTGTAGTGAACGCCTTAGTTGAAGCAACGCCAATCTCGGTACCCGCTTTTGTCAAGAAATGCCAGTCGGTTTCACGAACCATGGCGCTACTAGCCACGTTACAAATTGCTAAGGTGTAGCAGTGGCCGAGTGCCTTGGCATGACGCAATGCAGCTAGAGTATCTGCGGTCTCACCCGACTGAGAAACCACCACAATTAATGTCTTAGGATTTGGGACTGTGGTGCGATAACGATACTCACTAGCAATTTCAACTTGAGTTGGAATGTGGGCAATATCCTCCAGCCAATATTTAGCAACACATGCTGAGTAATAACTCGTACCACAAGCCAAAATTAATATTTGATCAAACGCTTTCCAGTCCTCTGGATTTGCTCCAAAAAGCTCTGGGCCAAATGAGGCAATATTGGCCAAAGTGTCGCCAATGGCCCTGGGTTGCTCGAAGATCTCTTTTTGCATGTAGTGCTGATACGGCCCGAGATCTACAGAGTCTGCTTGCGCAGGCATCGGCTTACGATCCCTCTGTACAGAATTTCCAGCTTGATCAATTACCTCAGCGCTATCTGCTTGTAATACAGCAACGTCGCCCTCTTCCAGGTACATCATAGAATGAGCGCGGCCAGCCAGAGCTAGTGCATCAGACGCTAAGAAGTTTTCTTTATCTCCAAGCGCAACAACTAAAGGAGATCCAGCGCGTGCACCAACTAGAGTGGTCGGCCGATCTTGAGCAATAACACCAATAGCATAGGCACCATGCAATTTTGGCAATACCACCCTAACAGATTGAGCAATGTCTTTTTGTCCACTAACCACATACTGCTGATGAATTAAATGCGCAATCACTTCAGTATCCGTCTCTGAAGTAAAAAGATAACCTGCTGCTTTCAATTCTGTACGCAGCGCTTCATAGTTTTCAATAATGCCGTTATGTACTACTGCAATCAGTCCATTTGAAATGTGGGGATGGGCATTTTGCGTGTCTGGCTTTCCATGTGTTGCCCAACGGGTGTGAGCAATGCCAATAGTGCCAGTAAAGTCTTTTCCCTGTTCAGCCAGTTCAGAGACGCGGGCTGTGGTGCGCGCCCGCTCAATTGGATGTTCTGGGTTATCCCCATTAATGACAGCAAACCCGCATGAGTCATAACCTCGGTACTCTAGGCGCCGTAACCCCTCAACCAAAACATCCACAATATTTTTATGGGATGC
>Ga0007795_10000889_pt1 | contig 10397 bp, 4 predicted proteins | sample CryBogmetaGMA1M_FD_60369 | JGI IMG/M metagenome (GOLD analysis project Ga0007795, IMG submission 60369) | Freshwater microbial communities from Crystal Bog, Wisconsin, USA - MA1M | ecosystem: Environmental > Aquatic > Freshwater > Lake | place: Crystal Bog, Wisconsin, USA | collected 2009-07-06
CCGCCACCCAGGCCAATCAGCATGCCAGGGCCGCCGAGTTGGATTAACAAGGTGCCTGCAGGGAATTCAATTTTTTTCGTCTGCTCACTATCGATGACACCCAAGCCGCCCGCAATCATGATGGGTTTGTGATATCCGCGCACCACACCAGCGACCTCTTGCTGAAATTCACGGAAATAGCCTAATAAATTGGGGCGTCCAAATTCATTATTGAACGCCGCGCCGCCTAAAGGACCCTCGGTCATGATTTGCAGGGCGCTGGCCATATGCGCAGGCTTGCCTATGCTTTGTTCGCCTTCTGATTCCCACAGCTTAGAAACCGTGAAACCTGTCAAGCCAGCTTTAGGTTTTGAGCCACGTCCTGTTGCGCCTTCATCGCGAATCTCTCCGCCATTGCCGGTAGATGCACCAGGAAAAGGTGAGATAGCCGTTGGGTGGTTATGTGTTTCCACCTTCATCAATACATGGTGGGTCGCTTGGACAGATCCGTAGCGTGGCAGGTCTTGGCCGTTATTAGATGCAACAAACCGCTGCACAGCATTGCCTTGCATGATGGAGGCATTGTCTGAATAGGCTACAACTGTGAATTGAGGACTTGTTTTTTCCGTGTGGCGAATCATGCCAAACAAACTATTCGACTGGGCTTGCCCGTCGATGGTGAATTCAGCATTGAAAATTTTGTGACGGCAATGTTCGCTATTGGCTTGTGCAAACATCATCAACTCAACGTCGGTAGGGTTGCGCTTGAGTTGGGTGAAAGATTTAACCAAGTAGCTGATTTCATCCTCCGCTAACGCCAACCCCCAGCGCTTGTTGGCATCTTGCAGAGCTTGTTCACCACCTTTCAATACATCGACTTGCTCCATAGCTGCCGGTTGAAGCTCTGTGAATAAACCCAATGCATCTTCACGACTGGCCATCACCGATTCAGTCATTCTGTCGTGCAAAACATCTGCAACAGCCGTCATTTGCTCGGGGGTCAAAAAAGCTTTGCTCAGCAAACCATCTTTGAGTTGAATTCGAAACTCGGTGATGCGCTCAATGCGCTTCACGTCGAGTCCACAGTTGTGGGCGATATCTGTGGCTTTTGAAGCCCAAGGAGAAACTGTGCCCAAACGCGGCGTCACCACAAGTAACGGGCCACTAGCTTGCGTCTTTGCGGGCTCACCGTAGGTAAGCAATGCAACAAGAGTCTTTTGCGCAGCCTCATCCAAATTGTTACGTGTTGCAGCCAAATGAACGAAACGCGCGTTCAACCCTTGAATTTGGGGAGAAATTGCCTTTAAGGTGGGCAAAATTTGCTGGATACGGAACTCGCTGAGTGCGTTACCGCCTTCAAAAATACTGATGTGCAATGACACAAAAACCCTTGGGGAGATGTCGAAATGGGATAATTGTGGCATGACGATTACCTACAAAGACGCTACAGGCATCCAAGGCATGCGCGTAGCTGGAAAACTAGCTTCAGAAGTGCTGGATTACCTCACCCCCCATGTTGTGGCGGGCGTCACGACCAACCAACTCGACAAACTGGCCTTCGACTACATCACGCAAGTACAAAAGGCTATTCCTGCGCCGCTGAACTACAACCCCAGTGGCGACAACCCCTACCCCAAGTCCATCTGTACGTCTATCAACCATCAGGTCTGCCACGGCATACCGAATGACAAGGCACTCAAAAAGGGCGACATCGTCAACATAGACATCACCGTGATCAAAGACGGTTGGCACGGAGACACCAGCCGCATGTTTTCAGTAGGCGAATCGTCGATTGCGGCCAAGCGTCTTTGTAAGCTCACCTATGACGCCATGTGGCATGGCATTGTCAAGGTCAAGCCTGGTGCCCGCTTAGGCGATATTGGCTTTGCTATCCAACGTTTTGCTGAAGGTCACGGCTTCTCAGTAGTGCGCGAGTTTTGCGGCCACGGCATTGGCCAAGTGTTTCATGAAGAACCGCAAGTCTTGCATTACGGTAAGCCTGGAACCGGCGAAGAACTCAAGGCAGGGATGACATTCACCATTGAGCCCATGATCAATGCTGGCAAGAAAGACATCAAAGAATTGGGCGATGGCTGGACCATCGTCACCCGCGACCACTCTCTTTCTGCGCAATGGGAGCACACGGTGTTGGTCACTGACACAGGTTATGAAGTCTTGACATTGTCTGAGGGCAGTCCGGCGTTACCTGAGTTCGTCACCACTACGCGCTGCTAAGTTCCATGAACATCGCCTTGACCCACACCTATCGCAAGGACAAGGCCGCTCTGCTAGCCCAAGCCGCTAGCAAACCCGATACAACACGCAGCGTGCACCAGTTATTGCATCAACTGTGTGACATGACGGACGACAGCATCACACAGATTTGGCAAGACACTGGTTTTGATAACCGGCTATGTCTTGTCGCCGTGGGCGGATATGGACGTGGCGCGCTTTACCCATACTCTGATATTGATGTTCTGCTTTTAATGCCAAGCGGTTTGGTCGCTGAAGACGACCCTATTCTGAAGGGTCAGATTGAACAATTTATCAGCGCTTGCTGGGACAACGGACTAGAGATGGGTTCTAGTGTGCGCAACCTAGAAGAATGCATTCAAGAATCGCGTGCGGACATCACCGTCCAAACTTCATTGTTAGAGGCCAGACGTATCGTTGGGAATGCCAAATTATTCAAAGAGTTCAAAAAACAATATGACGCTGCAATGGACCCCAAAGCGTTCTTTGTTGCCAAGACATTGGAGTTGAGTCAACGGCACACCAAATTCGAAAATACGCCCTATTCGCTCGAACCCAATGCCAAGGAGTCTCCTGGCGGTTTACGCGACTTACAGATCATTTTGTGGACGGCACGCGCCGCAAATTTTGGTGATACCTGGGAAGCTTTGGCACGCAACGGTCTGGCAACAGCCTTGGAGGCTCGCCAACTCAAGCGGAACGAAAACACCCTAGCTTTGATCCGCAATCGCTTGCATCTCATCGCCAAACGACGCGAAGACCGCTTAGTCTTTGATATGCAGCACAGTGTTGCCCAAAATATGGGGCTAGGATTTCAAGCTGATGGGCAATTCAATGCCCGCTCAGCCAGTGAAGCGCTGATGAAGCGCTATTACTGGGCAGCCAAAGCGGTGACGCAGTTAAGTCAAATCTTGTTGCTCAATATTGAAGAGCGGCTCAACCAGACATCTCACGAATTACGCCCCATCAACGACCGGTTTGCAGAGAAGTCTGGGATGTTGGAGGTTTTGCATGACGACCTGTACATCCAACACCCCCATGCCATTCTTGAAACCTTCACTTTGTTTCAATCCACGGTAGGCATCAAAGGCCTATCGGCCAAAACCCTCAGAGCCCTGTACAACGCGCGCTCTGTGATGAATGCAAAATTTAGATCTGACCCAGTCAATCGCCAACAATTTATGGCGATATTGCAGTCTCCAAATGGCATGACCCACGCAATGCGCTTGATGAACCAGACATCGGTACTTGGACGCTATTTATGGGTGTTTAGACGCATCGTCGGGCAAATGCAGCATGATTTATTCCATGTCTACACGGTCGACCAGCACATTTTGATGGTGTTGCGTAACGTTCGACGCTTCTTCATGGCTGAACATGCACATGAATTTCCCTTTTGTTCGCAACTCGCAGCAGGATGGGACAAACCTTGGATTTTGTACGCCGCAGCGCTTTATCACGACATTGCCAAAGGCCGTGGTGGTGACCATTCGCAACTTGGGCGTGCTGAGGTACGTAAATTTTCAAAAGACCATGCCATAGACAAGGAAGACGCCAAGCTGATTGAGTTTTTAGTGGCCGAGCATCTGACCATGAGCCACATCGCACAAAAGCAAGATTTAAGTGATGGACAAGTTATCTTGGATTTCGCTAAACGCGTCGGCAATGAACGCAATCTCACCGCTCTGTATTTATTGACTGTGGCAGATATTCGAGGCACCAGCCCCAAGGTATGGAATGCTTGGAAAGGTAAGCTCCTAGAAGATTTGTTCCGCTACACGTTGCGTGTCTTAGGTGGGCGTGCACCTGATGCTGGTTCAGAAGTCGAGTCCCGAAAGCGGGAAGCATTAACGATGTTGGCGCTCTACGCCCTTCCATTTGAGGCGCACAAAGACTTATGGGACACCCTAGATGTCGGTTATTTCATGCGACACGATGCCACCGATATTGCTTGGCATACACGCCAACTGTCTCGCCAATTGATGGTCTCTAAAACCAAAGGACAGTCCATGGAGGTGACCGTACGAGCCAGGCTCTCACCTGTTGGAGAGGGCTTGCAAGTCATGGTGTATGCACCAGACCAAGCGGATTTATTCGCCCGTATATGCGGCTACTTCGACCAAACTGGTTTTAATATTTTGGATGCCAAAGTGCACACCGCAACCAATGGCTATGCCTTAGATACTTTTCAAGTGGTGACGCATTTCACCAAAGAGCACTACCGCGACTTAATCAACTTGGTTGAAACTGGACTGACCCAAACCATTGACTTAGCTAAACCGCTACCCATCCCAAGCAAAGGGCGGATGTCCCGCCGAGTGAAAAGCTTCCCCATCACGCCACGTGTGTCACTACAACCGGATGAACGCGGACAAAAATGGTTGCTGAGCATCTCTGCCAGTGACCGGGTCGGCTTGCTCTACAACGTTGCCAGCGTGTTGGCGCACCATAAAGTCAATTTGTTTTTAGCAAAAATCAGTACTTTGGGCGAGCGTGTGGAAGATACTTTCCTTGTAGATGGCGCAGCCTTGCAACAAAATAAGAAGCAACTCGAAATTGAAACCGAGTTACTCGAGGTGCTACAGCCTTAATTCAAATAGCTTGCATGTGATGCAAGCAAAGCTTGGAATGCTGATTCATCCAGCACGGTCACACCTAGTGATTGCGCTTTTTCTAATTTGCTACCTGCTTCAGCCCCAGCGACGACGGCGTGGGTTTTTTTACTGACGCTGCCAGAGACTTTGGCGCCCAGCATTTCTAACTTGGCTTGCGCTTCATCACGACCCATGGTTTGCAAAGTGCCTGTGAGAACAAATGTCTGTCCAGTCAGAGGAAGGCTAGCCCCTGCACTTGCAACACCCTCCTTCCAATGCACACCACAGGCCTTGAGTTGTTCAACCACCTCTCGGTTGTGCGACTGGTCAAAAAAGGTTCGGATACTTTGCGCAACTGTTGGCCCCACATCGCTGACTTGCAAGAGTTGGTCTAAGGTGGCATCCATGATGGCATCTAAGGTTCCGAAGTGACGTGACAGTTCTTTGGCGGTGGCTTCACCCACATGGCGAATTCCAAGTCCGAATAAGAACTTCGGCAAAGTTGTGCTCTTTGATTTTTCAATACCAGCCAATACATTGGCCGCAGATTTTTCGGCCATGCGGTCTAGTTGGCTTAACGCGGATAGCCCCAGTTTGTAAACATCAGGCAGAGTGTTGACGATACCAGCATCTACCAATTGCTCGACAAGTTTGTCGCCTAAATCTTCAATTTCTACGGCGCGTCTGTGCGCGAAATGCAGGATCGCTTGTTTGCGTTGTGCTCTACAAAATAGACCGCCAGTGCATCGGTAGTCTGCTTCGCCTTCTTCGCGAATAGCAAGGCTGTTACAGACGGGGCAATGGCTGGGCATAGTGAATAGCTGTGCATCTTGCATTCGTTTTTCTAAAACGACAGACACTACTTCTGGAATGACATCCCCTGCTCTGCGCACAATGACGGTGTCACCAACGCGTACATCCTTTCGGCGTGCTTCATCTTCATTGTGAAGGGTTGCATTGGTCACCGTCACGCCCCCTACAAAGACGGGTGCCAATTTGGCAACAGGCGTGAGCTTGCCAGTGCGACCTACTTGCACTTCAATGGCTTGGACGGTCGTGAGCTCTTCTTGTGCAGGGTATTTATGCGCTACTGCCCAACGGGGTTCACGGGTGACAAAACCAAGGCGTTGCTGCGCTTCTAGGTTATTGACTTTATAGACCACACCATCAATATCAAATGGCAAAGTATCGCGTTCTTGGGCAATTCTTTGGTGAAATTGCACCAAGCCAGCAGCACCTTTTACGCATTGTGTTTGTTTCGCGACAGGAAAGCCCCACTTTTTGAGTTGGAGCAAGAAATCGAAATGGTTAGAAAAAGCGATGCCACCCTCGCTTTGTGGTGTGGTGTCGCCTAATCCATAGGCAAAGAAACTCAATGGGCGTTGCGCAGCAATCGTGGAGTCAAGTTGTCGTACAGCACCCGCTGCTGCATTGCGTGGGTTGACAAAAGTTTTTTCATTTTTTTCGCCTGATGCGATACGAGTGCGTTGGCGATCATTGAGCGCTTCAAAATCAGCACGTCCCATGTAAACCTCACCACGCACTTCTAGAAGTTTTGGCGCATCTGCTGGAAGTCTGAGTGGAATTTGTCCGATGGTTCGGATATTTTGGGTGACGTCTTCACCCCACTCCCCATCCCCTCTTGTGGCAGCTTGCACCAAAACATGGTCTTCGTAACGCAAACTCATAGCCAAGCCGTCAAACTTCAACTCAGCGACATACTCCACCAAGTCATCGGATGAATCCAAGCCCAGTTCTTTGCGAATACGTTCGTCAAAATGCTCTGCTCCACTAGCGGTGGTGTCTGTTTCCGTGCGAATGCTAAGCATGGGTATGGCATGTTGCACAGAACTGAAGGTCTCTAATGGTTTGCCTCCGACGCGCTGAGTAGGCGAGTCGGGTGTTAGTAGTTCTGGATGTGTAGCTTCTAGATGTTGAAGTTCACGAAATAGGCGGTCGTATTCGGCGTCCGGAACGGTAGGTGCATCCAAAACATAGTATTGGTGCCCATAGGTGTTGAGGCGCTCTCGCAACGCCTGCGCTCGCGTTGCTGGTTTTTGCGGATCCATCAACTAAACAAGCGTCGTGCTTGGACAGATCCTGCCGATAAATCTCTAGCATCTAGCGTGTCATAGAGCGCTTGCAGATCTTTTGAAATAGAAGCAATCGCAGCTTGCGATAAAGCTTGGCCGTTGTCATCGGTGACCGCACCGTCCATCACGCGGGCTAATTCATCGGCCGTGTGCACCATGCGTGCAAAAGGTTCTTCTTGGCGATCCACTTGGGGGACGTCGAGGGAGAGTGTGAGTTCCCAAATGGCAGATTGCGCGGGGTCTTCAGACATCGCGGCTTGGGCATCAAATGTCAAACCCAAAATCGGAGGCAACCCTACAACTGGAGCTGGAACCACCATGCGACCCGGGATGACACCCGCTACAAATCCAAGACGCGCTGCGTTTTGCTGCACATAGCCAGGACTCCAAGCAGTTTTGACTGCTTTGATAGTGAAACTCAATTGGGCATCGTGCGCACTCGCAAAGCTATCGAGTTCGCGGGCACGGGCAACTTCGTCGAGCATGTCTGGAAACTCAGGTGCGCCGTTGATAGCGTCGGAAAAGTGCTGAATTTTTAAAACGAATTCCGAGAATTCAATTTCATTCAAAGCACCCATGCGATTGGCAAGTTGCACACCTGCTTGAAACGCGCTGTAACGCTGGCTATTACGAGGCTGTTCCCACAAACCAGTTTCAGTATGTAGCCCTTCCAGGATAAACAGTTTATTGCCGACACGACGCGTTGGTGGCATGGCAGCGATCGTCGCCTCGCCAGAAATGGGGTGTTCAATTTCAATCGCAGCAATCACATCAATCAAAGCGTCCAAGCTAGGACGTTTTTCGACGGGAATGAGATCAGGTGCTGCTATGTCGCGCGCTACTTGACTGGCTTGGGAGCGTTTTTCTTCTGCTGCGCGTTCAGCGGCCTTGGCTTTGTCAGCGGCAATGCGCGCCAAATCAGCAGCATTGGGCTCACGCTGCGCGTGCATAGTAGCCTCTTGCATCATTGCCAGCGCCATGTCGTTTACAGGATCGTGTGACAACGACGTTTGTTGGGGATAGGCAGAAGTGGTGTCTGGTGTCGGTGGGGGATAACTTGCGGCGGCATCAAAAGACGGTTCTTGTGGACCGTCAAAACTTGAATGCGTAAAACTCGCTGGCTCTGTCACCGCATCTTGGGCAATAGGGTCAGCTTGTCGTGGTTTGTTTTTACGCGACGTCCAAGTACTGTGCGCGACAACAGCAGCCAGCACAACGCCACCTGCAATTGCCAAACCGATTTGAAGATTACTCATGGCCGCAACGGTATCAAACGGTATCGACCATGGAAATGGCAGATTCCATATCAACTGCCACGATGCGTGAAACACCTTGTTCTTGCATGGTCACGCCGATCAATTGTTCAGCCATTTGCATCGTGATCTTGTTATGCGAGATAAACAAGAACTGCGTGCCTTTGGACATGGTCGCCACCAATTTTGCGAAGCGCTCGGTGTTTGAGTCGTCCAACGGAGCATCCACCTCGTCCAACAAACAAAATGGCGCAGGATTGAGTTGGAAGATCGCAAAGACCAGGGCAATCGCGGTAAGCGCTTTTTCGCCCCCCGAGAGAAGGTTGATACTTTGATTCTTTTTGCCTGGAGGTTGCGCCATCACTTGCACACCCGAATCCAAAATCTCTTCGCCAGTCATCACCAAGCGGGCGTTGCCGCCGCCAAACAATTCAGGGAACATTTTTCCGAAATGCAAATTGACGCTGTTGAAGGTTTCGTCTAACAAAGCACGGGTTTCTGCATCGATCTTTCGAATAGCGTCTTCCAATGTGGTCATTGCTTCGTTCAAGTCAGCAGACTGCGCATCTAGGAACGTTTTGCGCTCTGTAGCAGCAGTGAGTTCGTCCAAGGCGGCCATATTGACAGGTCCAAGCGCATTGATTTCGCGCTGTAAACGGTCAATCTCGGATTGCAATCCAGTCAATCGCACATTGTTTTCTGAAATAGACAGCGCGATGGCTTCTAGATCAGCGGCGTTGTCTATCAACAGTTGGTTGTATTGCTCGAAACCCAAACGCGCGGCTTGTTCTTTGAGCTGTAAGTCGGTGATGCGTTGACGCATAGGATCGAGTTCACGCTCCAAACGCAGACGGTGCTCATCGCTTGCGCGCAACTTGGCCGTCAAGTCGTCGTATTCGCTACGTTTAGCTGCTAGCGCTGCTTCGCGTTCTAGTTTCACGTTCAACGCAGCTTGTAAGCCGGACTGCGCCGTGGCGTCTGATAAGCGGGCAAGATCTTCTTGCACCAGCTTTTCTTCTTGTGCAATCGAGGCAGTTTGTTGCTGTGCTGTTTCGATGATGCGATTGAGTTCTGCTTCGCGAGTCGATAAGCTTCTTTTGGCGAAATCTGCTTCTTGGGCTTGTCGTTCTAGTTCGCGTTGGCGTTCACGTGTAGCGTTGAAGCTCTGCTGCGCTTGAATAACTGTTTCGTCCAATTGGGCATGGCGCTCTTGAGAGTCTGCCAATTGCATGTCAAGTGCTTCAAAATCTTCTTGGGCCTGGGCTCTGCGGTTGTTGAGGTCTAACAACTGCGCATCGACTTCGCCTAAATCTTGGCCAATTTGATCGACACGTGCACGTGTTTGCTCAGCCATTTGCGTCAAACGCAGGAGTTCTACTTCGACCTCGTGCACCCGCGCTTGGGCTGCAGTGGATTCTGTCCGCACACTGACCAAACTCTGTGAGGCTTCACGGTACGCATATTCGCTTCGCGATAGGGTCTGACGCGCTTCTTCGCTGATAAGGGCTTGCGCTTTAAGGCTCTTGTCTAAGTTTTCAATTTCTTGGGAACGGGCAAGTAATCCTGCTTGCTCATTGTCTTGGGCATAAAAACTCACGCTGTGGGCAGTCACAGCGTGTCCTTGCGGGACATAGATAGTCTGGCCAGGCTTGAGTTGTTGGCGTTTTGCTAGGGCTTGCGCTAAATCAGCTGCGACAAAACAACCTTGCAACCACTCGCCCATCAAGGCTTTGTGTCCAGCGTCATTCAAGCGCAATAAATCGGATAACCGCTGTAGGTCACCAGGGGCGCTTTCTAGCGCTGCGTTTGCAGGAGCGAAAAAGGTGAGTTTGGTAGGCGGTGCATCGGCAGCAAAGCCACTGACCATTTCTAACTTGCTGATTTCAAATGCGGAAAGTCGTTCGCGAAGCGCTGCTTCGAGGGCATTTTCCCAACCAGGTTGAATATGAATACGCTGCCACAGAGCCTGTAGCCCGTCTAAACCATGTGAAGCCAACCAAGGTTTGAGCTTGTCGTTGGTTTGCACTTTGGCCTGCAGCGCTTGCAAGGCTTGTAAGCGTGCTGATAAATCAGCGTGTTTGGCCTGTTCTGCATTGACGCTATCTTGGGCTTGTTTGCGGGATTCATCTAGCTCTGGAACTTGGGCCTGCAATGCTTCTTGTTGGGCAGTCTTTTGCTCAGCCGTGGCTTGTGCATCGTTGCGCTGTGCTTTGAGTTGCTCTATC
>Ga0007795_10000891_pt1 | contig 10389 bp, 9 predicted proteins | sample CryBogmetaGMA1M_FD_60369 | JGI IMG/M metagenome (GOLD analysis project Ga0007795, IMG submission 60369) | Freshwater microbial communities from Crystal Bog, Wisconsin, USA - MA1M | ecosystem: Environmental > Aquatic > Freshwater > Lake | place: Crystal Bog, Wisconsin, USA | collected 2009-07-06
CCTGGCGACCGCCGCGGCTGCGGTCACCGCCACCGCAGTGCTGCGGGGCATCAAGGCTGCCACCGGCATTTCCTCGCCCGGAATCGAGCCGATTCCTGCCTGGTCCGACTTTCATTCCAATGGAGCTTCGCGATGAATCCGAACCGACACCTTGCAGGCCTGGCCGTTCGCGCCGCCGCCGCGTGTGCCGCCAGTCTGATACTGGGCCTGATGGGCACGCAAGCGGCCGTGGCCGCTTCTACCCCCACCCCCACCCCTACGTCGACGCCGACGCTGCAGCTCGATGCCATGGCCAGTGCCACGATTGCCAATGACGAGATGGTGGTCGTGCTCGCGGTCGATCGCGATGGACAGCAACTTGCCCCGATCAACGAGGCGGTGGTGTCGCAGCTCAACGCGGCCATCGCCGAGGCCCGACGGGTTGATGGCGTGCGCGCGCGTCTCGGGTCGCTGTCGACCTATCCCAACGTCACTCGCGAAGGCAAGCCCAACGGGTGGCGAGTGCGCGGCGAACTCGTGCTCGAGTCGCGCAATCTGCCGCAGCTCTCGCAGCTCACCGGTCGATTGTCCGAAAAAATGCAGCTTGCGAGTGTGGCGTTCCGACTGTCCTCAGAGCGCCGGCGCGCGGAGGAAGACCGTCTGTTGGCGGAGGCCGCAAAGAGCTTCCAGAACAAGGCAGCCCAGGCGGCGACCGCCTTCGGCTTCAAGTCGTATCAGATCCGCGAACTGTCGCTGCGCCCCGGCGGCAATTTCCAGCCACGACCGGTCTACATGGGTCGCAGCGCCGACGCCATGCCGATGCCGGCTTCAGCGCCACCTCCGGTGCCGACCGATGGCGGCGAGTCCGAGGTCGTGGTGAGCGTGAGCGGCACCGTCGATCTCATGCCTTAGCCCCGCCCGTGCGATCACACGTCATGCCACACGAAAACCCGCAATCCCCGGGAACCGACTGATGACCCTGCCTGACACAACGCCACTCGAATTGAGCCCCCGCGATTGGGAGAGCCAGCCGCCTTATCTGCATCCGCCCTATCAATCGAGCGTCGCCCGCGCACCGCGCCATGCCCTCGTGCCGCTGAAAGCCTCGCTGGGCGAGCTCACCCAACCGGTCTACGGACACGATTCGGTGGCCGACATCGACCACGATCTCACCCGCAATGCCCTGAAAAACGGCGCGCCGATCGGCGAGCGCATCATCGTGACCGGACGGGTGCTAGACGATGCCGGCCGCCCGGTGCGCGACACGCTGGTCGAGATCTGGCAGGCCAATGCCGCAGGCCGTTATGTGCATCGCACCGACCAGCACGATGCGCCACTCGACCCGAACTTCCTGGGGGCAGGCCGCACCCTGACCGATTCGCAGGGCCGCTATCGCTTCGTCACCATCAAGCCGGGCGCCTATCCCTGGGGCAATCATCCCAATGCCTGGCGACCGAACCATATTCACTTCTCGCTGTTCGGATCGCACTTCGCCAGCCGGCTGGTGACGCAGATGTATTTTCCCGGCGACCCGCTGCTCGATCTCGACCCGATCTATCAATGCACCCCCGAAGGCATTCGCAACCGCCTGGTCGCCGATTTCTCGCTCGATCACACCGAGCCCGGTACCGCGCTGGGCTATGCCTTCGATATCGTGCTGCGCGGTGCACGGGCCACCCCGATGGAAGGGCGGTCATGACGCGCGCCGGTCAGACCCCGTCCCAGACCGTCGGACCCTTTTTTGCCTATGGGCTTGTGCCGCAGCAATACGGCTATGAGCTGTCGAGCGTCTTCGGTGCGGGGCTGGCGCGGCCCGACACGCCGGGTCTGGCGATCCGGCTGAGCGGCCAGATTTTCGATGGCAACAATGACCCGATCGGCGATGCGCTGATCGAGATCCGACAGGCTGATTCGCAGGGCGCTTATCCGGCAAGTCCGGCCGATGTGCAGGCCAACGGCTTTACCGGTTTCGGGCGCTGCGGAACCGGCACCTTGCCCGGCAAGGCCTACGAATTTCGCACGGTCAAGCCGGGCGCTACCGCTGACGGGCAGGCGCCGCATATCGATGTGATCGTCAGCATGCGCGGTCTGCTCAGCCATGTGTTCACTCGTATCTATTTCAGCGACGAAGCGCCCGCCAACGCCCGCGACCCGGTGCTTCAGTCGGTCGCACCGCAGCGGCGCAAGACCCTGATCGCACAGCGCATCGACGAAGCCGGCGGCGTCACCTATCGCTTCGACATCCGCATGCAGGGCGATCTCGAAACCGTGTTCTTCGATGTCTGAGATCGTCGAACGCACGCAGGTCGCCATCATCGGCGGCGGACCGGCTGGGCTGCTGCTCGGCCAGTTGCTGTATCGGGCCGGCATTGACGCAGTGATTCTTGAGCGCCAGAGCGCCGACCATGTGCTCAGCCGAATCCGTGCCGGTGTGCTCGAGCCGGGCACGGTCGAAATGCTCGATCAGGCCGGCGTCGGCGCAAGGCTGCATGCCGAAGGGCTTTCTCACAGCGGCTTCGAGCTTGCGTTCGACGGCATGCGCCATCGCATCGACCTGCAGACCCTCACCGGTCAGCATGTCACCGTCTATGGCCAGACCGAAGTCACCCGCGATCTGATGGATGCCCGCGTGGATGCAGGCTTGCCGACGGTTTACCTGGCAAGCGACGTCAGGCTCGAAGGGCTTGAGAGCGATGCGCCGATCGTGCGCTATGTCAGGGACGGGCAGGCCCATGCGCTGCGCTGCGACTACATCGCCGGTTGCGATGGCTTTCATGGTGTGTCGCGCGCCAGCATTCCGGCATCGGTGCTGCGCAGCTTCGAGCGGGTCTATCCCTTCGGCTGGCTTGGTGTGCTGTGCGACACGCCGCCGGTCTCACACGAACTCATCTATGCCAATCATCCGCGTGGCTTTGCCCTGTGCAGCATGCGGTCTGTCACCCGCAGCCGCTATTACGTGCAGTGCGATCTCGATGAAAAACTCGAAGACTGGCCGGATGAACGATTCTTCGATGAACTGCGCAGCCGGCTCGATCCGCAGGCGGCCGCCAGCCTGATCACCGGCCCTTCGATCGAAAAGAGCATCGCCCCCCTGCGCAGTTTTGTCTGTGAACCGACGCGCTACGGCGCGCTCTTTCTGGCGGGCGATGCGGCGCATATCGTGCCGCCCACCGGGGCCAAGGGCCTGAATCTGGCGGTGGCCGATGTCAGGCTGCTGGCGCGCGGATTGATCGAACGCTATCGCCATGGCAGCACTGCCGGCATCGACGACTACTCCCGCCGTTGCCTCGAGCGCGTCTGGAAGGCAGTCCGGTTTTCCTGGTGGATGACCACGCTGATGCATCGCTTTCCCGACACCGGCGGATTCGGTCAGCGGGTCCAGGAAGCCGAACTGAGCTATCTGGTGAAGTCGGCCGCCGCCTCCGGCGCGCTTGCCGAGAATTATGTCGGCCTGCCTTTCGACGACTGAGGCCGACCCGACTACTCCCCGATGAACTTTGCCGGACGCTTTTCGAGAAACGCGGTCACACCTTCGCGGTGATCCTTGGTGCGAACAGCCTGGCCCTGCAACATCGCCTCGATTTCGAGCTGATCGCCCAGTCCGTTGCCCTGACTCGCGGCCAGCGCCTGCTTGATCATGTCGTAGGCGCGGGTCGGCATTTTCGCAAGCCATTCAGCGCTCTTGCGGGCTTCGCTCATCAGCGCGGCATCGGCATGAACCTTCCAGACCAGCCCATATTGCAGGGCGTCAGCGGCGCTGATCTTGTCGGCCATCATGATGAGTGCCCGCGCCCGCACATCGCCCACCATCCGCGGCAAGAACCAGGTGCTGCCGCAATCGGGCACCAGGCCGATCTTGGTGAAGGCCTGCAAAAATGAGGCCGATTCGCCGGCCAGCACAATGTCGCAGGCCAGCGCGATGCTCATGCCGGCACCCGCGGCAACGCCATTGATGGCGCCTACGATCGGCTTGGGAAACTGGCGCATGGCCAGGATGATCGGATGATATTTTTCTCGCAGGCTTTGTGCGACGTCGGATTTGCCGCGCTCCGTGCCGGTCTGACCGAGATCGGCACCCGCACAAAAACCGCGACCGGCCCCGGTCAGCAACACCGCACGCACCGAGGCATCGGCCTTGGCCGCGGCCAGCGCGTCGCGAAGATCGGCCAGCAGCGCCATGTTCAGCGAATTCAGAACCTCAGGGCGGTTCAGGGTAATCGTCATGACGCCGTTATCGACGGCGAACAACACGGCTTTATCCGACATGGCATGTCTCCTTGATGTTGGTATTTGAGGTGATGGTTGACTGATCGCTTGGCGCCAGGACATCGATCCGCATCATCGGGCCTGGGTTCGTTCGAACGCACATCGGTTTATCGCCCTTTGAAAACCGGCGGACGCTTCTCCAGAAAGGCATTGACCCCTTCACGGTGGTCTTCGGTGCGAACTGCCTGGCCCTGCAGGCGAGCCTCAAGCTCCAGTTGCTCGGCCAAGCCGTTCGATGAGCTTGCGGCCAGCGCCTGCTTGACCAGGTCATAGGCGCGCGTCGGCATGGTGGCCAGGCGGGCCGCACACGCGCGCGCCTCGCTGAGCAGCGCGTCGTCGGCAATCACCTTCCAGAGCAGCCCATATTGCAGGGCGTCGCGAGCGGTGATCTTGTCGGCCATCATGATGAGTGCGCGCGCCCGCACATCGCCCACCATGCGCGGCAGGAACCAGGTGCTGCCGCAGTCAGGCACCAGACCGATTTTCGTGAAGGCTTGCAGGAAGGTGGCCGATTCGGCGGCCAGCACAATGTCGCAGGCCAGCGCCAGGCTCATGCCGCCGCCGGCTGCCGTGCCATTGATCGCACCCACGATCGGCTTGGGAAACTGTCGCATCATCAGAATGATCGGGTGATAGCGGCCGCGCATCATTTCCTGCACATCGCTGCCGGTGCGCATCGAATTGGTCGTCAGATCGGCGCCGGCGCAAAACCCCCGGCCGGCGCCGGTCAGCAGCACGGCGCGCACCGCGTCGTCGTGTTTGGCCGCGGCAAACGCTGCGCCAAGCTGCGCGAGCAGATCGGCGTTCATGGCATTGAGAACCGTCGGCCGATTGAGGGTGATGGTCATGATCCCGTCGGCAATGCCCGACAGGACAGCTGCTTCACTCATGAGCGGGTCTCCTTGTGATGGTGATTGACGCGATCCGGCACGCGTCGCGGCTCAGCTCTGCCTTGGCATGATGCCCATCGTCTTGGCGATGATGCCCATCATCACCTCATCGGCGCCGCCACCGATCGAGCCCAGCCGGGTATCGCGCCAGAAACGGTTGACCCGAGTCTCTTCGATATAGCCCATGCCGCCCCAGAACTGCACGCACCAGTCGGCCACCTCGCGCGCGACCCGTGCGCCCTTGAGTTTGACCATCGAGGCGAGTTGGGTGACATCATTGCCGGCGACATACAGACCGACCGCCTTGTGAAACAGGGCGGCCACCGACTCGACCTCGGTCTGCAGTTCGGCAAGTTTGTAGTAAATGTACTGATTGTCGAGCAGAGGCTTGCCGAAGGCCTTGCGTTCACGCAGGTAGTCGATGGTTTCCTGGATGATGAACTGGCTTTTTTGCCAGCCTGCGCCGGCCCACAGCCGCTCCTCCTGGAACTGCTGCATCTGGTAGGCAAAGCCCATTCCTTCCTCACCGATGCGATATCGCTGCGGCACCCGCACGCCGTCAAAATGCAGCTGTGCGGTATCCGACGCATTCATGCCGGCTTTCTTGAGCTTGCGGGCCACTTCAACCCCCTTGCTCTTCATCGGCACGCAGATCAGGGTCTTGTTGCGGTGATGCGAGCCTTCCGAGGTATTGGCCAGCAGGCAGATCCAGTCAGCCTGGGTGCCATTGGTGGTCCACATCTTGCCGCCGTCGATGATGTAGTCGTCGCCGTCCTTGCGGGCGATCGTCCTGATCGATGCCACATCCGACCCCGCGCCGACTTCGGAGACGCCCAGGCAAGCCACATACTCGCCGCTGATCGATGGTTCGAGAAACTCGCGCTTGACCTCGTCCGAGCCATGCTTGGCGAGTGCCGGCGTGGCCATGTCGGTCTGCACGCCGATTGCCATCGGGACTGCGCCGCACTGAATGTGCGAGAGCCCTTCGGCAAAGGCGGCGGCATACGAATAGTCGAGCCCCATGCCACCGTGGGCGACTGGCTTGTTGACACCGAGAAAGCCGAGTTTGCCCATTTTTCGAAAGAGCTCATGGGCCGGAAAAATTTCGGCCTTCTCCCATTCATCGACATGCGGATTGACCTCGGCGTCGATGAACTTTTTCAGCGCGTCCTGAAGCTGGACATGATCGGGCCCATAGAGCGCACCGGCGGGCGTCTGGGTTGCGGTCGCGTTTGCAGAATTCATGGCGTCTTCCTTGTCGGTCCGGGCGTGAGGGGTGTCGAGATAATTGTCATCTGACCCCGATTTGACGGCATTGTTTTTGCCGGTGCGTGGCCGGCTTTGGGTGGGTTATTTTTTCTGGAGAATGGCATTCTTCAGGTAGAGTAAGTCTATCAACATCAGGAGACACCGCACCATGAGCATGATGAAAGACAAGGTTGTGATCGTAACCGGCTCGGGCCGGGGCATCGGGCGTGATATCGCGCTGGCCATGGCCGCCGCAGGCGCCAAGGTGGTGGTCAATGATCCGGGCGTCGGCACCGATGGCCTGGGTCACGATGACGGCCCGGCCGCTCTGGTGGTCGACGAAATCCGCAAAGCCGGCGGCACGGCGGTGGCCAACACCGACAGCGTGGCTGAATGGGAATCGGCCAATCGCATCGTCAAGACGGCGGTCGATGCCTTCGGCACGGTGCATGCGGTGGTCAACAATGCCGGCATCCTGCGCGACCGCATCTTTCACAACATGTCGGTCGAAGAGTGGAAGGCAGTCATCGACGTGCACCTCAACGGCTCCTTCTACATGGCCAAGTCGGTGGCGGCGATCTTCAAGAGCGAAGAGCGCGGTGCCTTCGTGCACATGACCTCAACCTCGGGGCTGATCGGCAACTTCGGTCAGGCCAACTATGCCGCCGCCAAACTCGGTATCGTCGGCCTGTCCAAGTCGATCGCACTCGACATGCAGCGCTACAACGTGCGCTCCAACTGCATCTCGCCCTTTGCCTGGAGCCGGATGATCGGCACGATTCCATCGGACACGCCTGAGCAGCAGGCCCGCCTGGCCCGCATGCAGGTCATGGAGACCGCCAAGATTGCGCCGCTGGCGGTCTATCTGTGCAGCGAACAGGCCAAAGCGGTCAGCGGTCAGATCTTCGCGGTGCGTGCCAATGAGATTTTCCTGATGAGCCAGAGCAGGCCGCAACGCTCGGTGCATCGCAGCGAAGGCTGGACCCCCGAAAGCATTGCCGCGCATGCCATGCCCTCCATGGAGGCGAGCTTCTATCCTCTGGTACGCTCGGGCGATGTCTTCAACTGGGACCCGATCTGAGGGGCCCCGCTTTCCGGGTCTCCTCCGATGGAACGTCAAACGGATTCACACCGCGTCGCTGCAAGCGCTCCGACTGGCGTCCCCGATGCCTCACTGCTCTCAACCGACACTGAGGCGCTTGAGCGTCAGGACGGCCGTGAAGTCGATCGCTACGGGCTGAGCTACCCGCTGCCGGCGCTTGACGACGGCCAGTCCTGCGAGGTGGCGCCCGGCGTGCGCTGGATCCGCATGCCGTTGCCGTTCTCGCTCAACCACATCAACCTGTGGGCCATCGCGGAGGAGGGCGGCTGGACGCTGGTCGATACCGGCGTCCACAACCCCGAAACCATCGCCGCCTGGACCCGGGTGCTGGCAGAAGACCTGGCACCTAGCAAGCCCAAACGCATCGTCGTCACGCATATGCATCCCGACCATGTCGGCATGGCCGGATGGCTGTCGCGCGAGTTCGGCATCGAACTGATGATGTCCCGCCTCGAATACCTCACCTGCCGGGTACTGGTGGCCGATACAGGTCGCAGCGCGCCCGAAGATGGCGTCAGCTTTTATCGGGCAGCCGGCTGGACTGAGGAGGCGATCGGGTATTACCGCGCCCGTTTCGGTGGATTCGGAAAAGGTGTGTCGGCGCTGCCGGAGCATTACAAGCGACTGCGCGACCGACAGGTGCTGAAGCTCGGATCGAACGAATGGCGGGTGATCGTCGGTCGCGGCCACTCGCCCGAGCATGCCTGCCTCTACAGCGCGCAGGCCAAACTGCTGATTTCAGGCGACCAGGTGCTGCCCCGGATCTCATCGAATGTATCGGTCTTCCCCACCGAACCCGACGGCGATCCGCTGGGTGAATGGCTCGACTCCATCGCCATGCTCAAGCGCGAGATTCCCGACGATGTGCTGGTACTGCCGGCCCATAACGAGCCCTTCTACGGTTTGCATGCCCGACTTGATCGGCTGGCCGGCGGCCACGAGCGCGGTCTCGACCGACTGCGTGACCGGCTCGCCGAACCGCGTCGGGTGATCGATGTGTTCGGTTCGCTCTTTGCGCGACCGATCAGTGGCAATCAGGTGCTGGGCCTGGCAACCGGCGAGGCGATTGCACATTTGAATTATCTGGTTGCGCGCGGCGAAGCGGTTCGCGAGCTCGATGACGCAGGCATCGCCTGGTATCGCAGGGTTTAGCCCGCGAGCGGTCAGCGCATCGCTGCCTCACAGGCATCGCTGCTCAAGATAAGCAACGCCCCCGAAAGACGACGTCGCCTTGCGGGGGCGTTTCAGTCTGGACCGACGTCGATCGTCGGTCAGACACTGAGCATCAATTCAACCGGGTCGTCCTGAGTGCAGGCGGCGCGACCGGCGATTTTGCGCCGAAATAGGTCACCAGCGCGTCGATGTCGATCGTGCCGCTGCAGACCGTCTTGCCCTGGGCGAACACCGTGAAGTTGTCGCCGCCGGTTGTCAGGAAGCTGAGCGTCGCGATGCGATAGGTCTTCGCAAGATCCAGGGCCTGGCCGTTGACCTTGACCGACGAGACGACGACGCGAGCACCTTGCCCGGGCGCCGCGCCAAGCGGCTTGGACGCATCCCAGGTGTAGGTCAGTTCCTTGGAGATCTGAAGCAGTCGACCACCGCCGTTGATGCCGGTCTTGGCGGTCGAGTTCGGGGTTTCCCACTGCTGCTCGAGCAGACGGATCACCTGCTGTCCGCTCATGTCGACCGTGCAAAGCGTGTTGGCGAAGGGATTGACGTCCAGCAGATTGCCATAGGTGACCTTGCCTGCCGCCGTGGCGAAGAGAAGGTCAGCGCGGACACCGCCGGGATTGGTCATCGCAAAGTCCGCCGCCGGGCTGCCTGCCAGATACGCATCGGCCAGCACATCGCCCATCGCGCCTTCGCAGGTTTCATCCCGGCCCAGCACCGGGTTGTTGTTCAGCAGGCAACGCTTGATGTCGGCCGTGATGCTGCCGACGACCTTGTTCTTGAGCGGCGCGGTGAGCGTGACGTATTTGGTCACCAGCGCATCCATGTCGGCATCCTTGGTCAGCTTGGTGAAACCTGCCGGCAGCGCAGCCGTCGTGGTGTCCTGGATCACCGCCCGATTCTCGGCGGTCTTGGTCTTCACGCCTTTGGACGGGATCACTGTCAGATCGATGTCTGTCGCGACCGCGCCGTAGAAGGCAGCCTGCGTCAGCAGTTTGCCTTTGTAGCTGCAGTTGTATTCCTGGTGCGAATGGCCGCTGACCACGACATCCACATCAGCGCCGGTCTTATCCAATACCGCAAGGATGTCGCCCGACAAGCCCGGGCAGGTCTTGTCGTTCAGTGTGCTGGCGGTGGTTTGTCCGCCCTGATGAATCAGCACCACGACCGCATCCACGCCTTTGCGCTTGAGTTCGGCAGCGCGGGTGTTGATGACCGCAGACTCCTCGAGGAAGGTCAGGCCGACGACACCGCTCGCACTGACTGCGGTTGGCGTGTCCTTCAGGGTCAGACCGATGAATCCGATCCTGACAATGCCGAAGTCCTTGATGAAGGTCGCGGGCAACAGCGTCGTGCCGGCTTGATCGGTCGCGACGTTTGCGGCCAGCCATTTGAACTTGGCACCAGAAAACGCGTTGTTTTGCAGGCAGGTGTCTGTTCCGGGCGTGCGACCGGGAAAGCAGCCGCCGTTCTGGAGGCGAAGCAGTTCAGTTTTTCCGGCATCGAACTCGTGGTTGCCGACCGCGGTGACCTCCAGCCCGAGGGTGTTGAGCACATCCACGGTGGATTCGTGGTTCAACACCGTCGACGTGAAGGGGGCGGCGCCGACCAGATCGCCAGCACCGACAACGATGTTGTTGGCGTTTTTGGCCTTGAGGGACTTGATCATCGTAGCGAGATAGGCCGCACCGCCGACATTGACCTTGGTTCCGGCGGGATTGCTCGGATCAGGAA
>Ga0007795_10000893_pt1 | contig 10370 bp, 6 predicted proteins | sample CryBogmetaGMA1M_FD_60369 | JGI IMG/M metagenome (GOLD analysis project Ga0007795, IMG submission 60369) | Freshwater microbial communities from Crystal Bog, Wisconsin, USA - MA1M | ecosystem: Environmental > Aquatic > Freshwater > Lake | place: Crystal Bog, Wisconsin, USA | collected 2009-07-06
GGTCGCCAATTAGTGGATCAACACCATCTTCCGGTTGTTCCATGAGTTCATTCACCATGTCGAGAATGCTGCCGACGGGAGAGCGCAGCAGGCTCTCCAAGGTGCGACCTCTTATCAGGAGTTTTTTTTGTAAACGAAGCGCTGCCGAATAGAGCATTACACCACCATTGATCACCTGTTCCGTGGCGCCATCGCCCCCATTTCCGCCAGCAGATTCAGTGTTGGAGCTGAAATGGAGCTCTCGTGGGCTGCCATCAGCCAGGTCTTCGCAATCTTGATCACGGAAAGCCATCAGGGTGGCGATCGCCCCACCAGTGGAGAGCCCCCCCACGGACACCTTGGGTGAAGACGTACGGGCATGGTGCACAGCCCAGGCCGAATTGCGCAACCAGACCAGCTCGCTCACGCCCTGCATGCTGTTGGGCTTTTTCAGACCATGGCCCTGAAGTAGGGGCGCATATACATTGAGGCCAGCTTGATGATGCAGGCGCCAGCCAACTGCGCGCATGAACCAGGGCGAGTCAGAGAGGCCATGCAGCAGCACAATCGCATCCCGTTCTTCTCCTGCCGGATGAATCAGATAAAAAGGATGACAACCGGGACGAATATCCTCTGGATTGATCGGTTCATGGTTTTCACCCCAAGCGTCTGGATTGTTCAGGTACTCGAGCCAGATCGGGAATCCATCATCTGTCATGGAGTTGTGTGCTGTGGGGTTAACGGCTAGTGCCTTTTGTGGTTTCCAGTGCGGTTGGATTTAGCAGCTGCTGAAATTACATCTGCTGCCTTCTCTGCAATCATATAGACAGATGTGACAATAAAGAAGCCTGGAATCTTTGGAAATATCGATGCATCCACGATCCGTAGGTTCTCGGTTCCATGCACTTGGAAGTCACCATTTACAACACCTCCTAGTTCCTTTTTGCCGATCGGGCAGGAGCAGGAAGCGTGGTGACCCCAGGCTTGATCTTTGATGAATCGGCCAAGTTCTTCGTCAGATTGGATGGATTGGCCTGGCAACTCTTCTTCAGCGATCAAGCCATCATTTAGCAGTGGTTGGGCCAATTTGCGCACAAATTTGATTCCCTCAATCACCGATTTTAAGTCATCGCCCTGATCATCATTTCCTTCATCAAAGTAATGAAAGTCGATTTGAGGAACCTCGCGTGGATCAGCTGAACGTAGTTTCACGGTTCCGGCGCTGTTGTTGGTATGAGCCTTGAGAATGGCCCAGGTGAGGTAATTTAGTTTTTCTGAGAGCAGACTGGAGTAGTTGGGAAAGTAACCTTTGAATAGGCCCAATACCGCAAAGATAAATAGATCGGGAAGTGGGCGTTCCTCAAGCGAGCGTTTGATCACGCCAACCACGGCTCCATTGGTGGTGTAGACGCCTTGGCGCTGATCTTTCCACATCTTGTACTGTCGATCTTCCGTGTCGTAGCGGGCACCTTCAAGTGATTTCCAGCATTCGAAGTTCATGCGATAAACGACACCAACCTCGTAGCGATCCTGCAGGTTGGTACCGACGCCAGGCAGATCAACTTTTACGGGAATTTTGAAGCGCTCTAGTTCATCTTTTGGCCCTATGCCTGAGAGTTTTAGTAACTGCGGTGTATTAAAGGCCCCGCCAGCGAGGATCACTTCCCTGGAGACCAGGATGGTTTTCAACTCTCCTTGATCCAGATTGGGTTGGTGGTGAGCCTGATAAAGTCTTTCTCCCTTTAGATACTCCACGCCGATGGCTTTGTTGTTTTCGTCCAGAAGCACCCGTGTCGCCAGGGCATTCAGCTCAATATGCAGTTTGTCGGGATGGCGTTGGGCCACCTCCAGAACCCTTTCCCGAGATCCATGACGGGCGTGGTTGCGCGTGGCCAAGGGGGTGTAGTGCAGACCAACGGCGTTCTCTTCTACTAAACGCCAGTCATTCGGATCACCTTTGCCCTGGATTCCCCATTCTAGTCGTTCGAAAAGTTGTTCATTTTCAATGGCGGCAGCTTCCGCTGATTTTGCCACAGTGGCGAGTAAGGAATTGTCCTCTTTGAGAGCCTCAATTGGGAGTGCTATTTCAGTCTGGAACCAGCCACGAAAGCCATGTCGGGTGGGATTCCAGCCGAAGTTGGAAAGAAATTTTTTGCGGGGCCTATATTCGCATTTTTCCATTCGCTCGAAGTACTTGCGCATATTGGTTGCTGACCAGCTGGGGTCTCCGGTCAGTTTTGCTATGTAGTTCCAATCTTCGTTGTGCGGATAGACGGTGATCTGTGCATTATGTGAGGTACAGCCCCCAAGGGTGCCGGCACGAGGATATAGAACGCCGTCAACCTTTTGATTATCGTTGATTGTGGATCGATATTTGGGATCTCGTTTTTGGCGTTCATCTGAGCTGTAGTGCCGAACAAAGAAATCCCATTTCATCGCAGTGTTCTCGGATGCGAAGGCATGAAACACTGGTACTTCATAATCTGCTGGCAGCCGGTTCGCTTGCGGCGAGGCGAGCGAACCTCCGCTCATCTTGAGTGGATCCCCTCCCGCTTCCAGGAGAATCACGCGATGCCCCAACTCCGCCAATCTGGCGGCAACAGTTCCGCCCCCCGCACCAGAGCCAACAACAACGTACTCAAATTCGTGATCCATGGTAGTGAATAATTGAAGGTTAGAGTGTTTTCAGAAATTCGATTAGTGACGCTTTCTCTTCATCTGTTAGCGGTTTTTCGCCCTCTGATTCGGGCAGAAAATCGGTGCCAAAATAATGACCTCTGTTAACTACAAAGTCTGGACTCTTGTTGGCTGCCAGCAATGGTTGTGCCACATTTGCGAAAACTTTTTGGGCATCGGCATCGGTGGCATTGGCGGGCAGCTTCTTGAGATCAGCAATCAAGCGAGGTGCCAATCTTGCCAGCTTGTCCTTTTGGGAAAGGTCAATGTTGGAAAGCAGATTTATTGGAGTACCCTTCGGTATAGGTCCGAGTGTAAGACCTTCGTCACTGATCAGGTTGGGAAACAGTATGCGAAGGAAATATAGCTTGGGTTGCAGGAAATCAGGCAAGAAACCAGACGGTATCTTCAAGTAGCTTGTAGCCGTTGTTCGATCGATCCAGCCCGGTGCTTTTTTCCCTGATGCGGTGATGAATTCACCATTCCCTTTTCTCTTTTCCGGCCAAAGTAATTCTGTTATGCCAGTAGAGAAAGACTTCATGCGTGCTTCCGTTGTCCCTTCCCACTCAAAATTGCCAAGGGTGTTGTTCAACAAATAAGGCGCTGTTGACCAAAGGCTTACCAGTGATGGCGGTCTGGTGTAACCCCTGCCACCTGCGGGCATTTTGTATTCCCTTGGCTCAAAAGTATAAGGGTCGTGTACTGTAATGCTGCCGACTGACGGTAGGCTCTTGTAGGAGCTAGAGGTGAAGTCATTCCAGATGTTGCCAGCTATGCCGTTGGTCGCCAACGTGCTGTTTGCGTTGGTTTCTAGAAGGGTGACTGGAATGCGCAGGTCTGTAGAGAGAAAGTTATCATCAAGGAAATCAGGCTCGAGAACTATCTTACGCATCTCCTGTTTGAATTCGTCGGTTTTTGTCCATTGCCAATATGCGTTCCAGGCCTCCAGATAGTTGGCATCAACAGCACCCTTGTTGGGGAAGAAGTTTGCAAAAGCTTTTTCAGGAAGCTTGCTTGAGTGGCAACGGGCGCAGTTATTAGCAAAGACTACTTTTCCTTTCTCCAGAACTTTAGAGTCTTGACTGAGATAGCTCTTGCCCTCTGGTGCATCCTTGAGGTGGTCAGGTGGGGTTGCTGCCAGGAAGAATAGGCCGAGATCTGGGGTCTGGTTGGTATTGGCTTGCCAGTAGACCGAGTTCTTTTCTGCCGTGGCAATGCTGAATGGTGACATTTTTGGTCCACCAAGCAACGGGATGAAATGCCTGAGCCATTCTTCGCTAAACAATCCTATGTTGACATACACCCTATTCAATGCTCCGAGAGCGCCAACTGAGTCGGCACCATCTTTAAGCACCCGTGGCGTGATCACGTTTGGCTTGTTGTATAACTCCTTTAGAGGTGAGTTGGTGGGCAATGGTCCGTCTGGTTTAACATAATCATTGAACTGTTTGTTGTTCAGCTCGCCACCGGTTAGTTTTTCTTGCCCCCATTTCTGGGCCATTTTAAGCCTTGCACCAAGTTGGTACACGGCGTTCATCGTGCGAGGGTTATTGATCTGGTCGGAGGAGACAAGGGAAGTGTCAAGTGCCCCAGGCCTCGATGTATGCATCAATTGATAGGCAAAACTCGCCTCATCAGGTTTGTGTTGGATGATGCGATCGACCCAGAAGTATTGGGCGCCAACGTTGGAACTTAGATTCTGCCACTGAGGCTCGTTGAAGTTGATGGGTGGTTTCGTGGGATTGGGCCCAACATGACAGAAGGCGCAAGACATGCCAACTCGATAGGGTTTTACCAGATCTTTGTTGTTGTAATAGGATGCATCTGTGTAGTAGCGCTCAGGATCCCACTTCTTTTGAGCATCAGCGTCAAAGTCTGGATTCGGAAACACCCTTAGTCCCACGATGCCAGAGGCATAGCCGTAGTAAGAGCCTACCGGCAGGCCATCCTTGCCTCTGGCTCCTACCTTGACGCCCGGATACTTCGTTTCATCTTCAAAGGGATCGGCGGGACATTCTTTGCTTTCTATGCGCTCATCGAGCCACAATCCATAGCGATCAGCTCTTGGGCCTTTTGCTTCTTTGAAGCAGGGCTCGTTGACGAGTCCAAGATACTTCCAGCGATTAGAGCGTTTGTTGGGCAGTGTTTCGTGGCTGGACAGAGTTTTGAGCAGATCCAGGCTGCCGACACTTGACTTCGCCAGCTTGTCCCACAGCCTGTCGTTGCCTGCGGTCCAGATCGTCCAGTTGTTGCGACCGCGTACCACTGCCTTGACTGCTTCCTCGGCACTGATACCTGGCACATAGGGATCTAATGCAAGCCTTACTTTCTCCGGATCCTTGGTTATACCATTATCCATATCTTGCAAGTAGTCGTCTTCAGAACTCGGCAGGCTCTTGGCCGTTCTGCCAGCCAGTTTGGCCTCGTCGACCACCACGGCCCAGGTGGGAGCCAATGGAATTCCATTGAAGACAAGCCCCAAAGCAAGCACGATGGAGAGCAGCGTTGTGCAGAAGCTCTTAAAAAGTTTTTTCATTGTTTGTGCAGCCTATTTGCGAATCTTTGGGAGCGGGGTTGATGGCGGGCTACAGCGCTGCGGACCACCAATGGAACTGGATTCTTTGGCAGTAGATGATCTTCGCGGCTTGTTGTCGCAAGGATCGTCATTTTTCTATCAGGATTGTTTCATCGTTTGGTTCGTAGGTAGAGCTTTTCTGTATTTTACTAGCCTTCATAGCCAAGATCCTCCGACTTGTCTATCTTGCTTAACAAAACGAAACGCCCATTTTTCTAGTCCTTTCTCGTCCTCACTTCGTTTTCATTGCCCCAGCGCTGACGCTGCTCCCTTCACTGCCGATCACGTTCTGACGCGTTGGTGGGGAGGCACAAGCGTGGCCGATGTGCGCCGTTTCCACGGGTCTGGCCGATGCGAGGCCGAAATCTGCCTAGCGCGATGCCAGCTGGTGATCGGATTCGATGGGCCTGCGGGTGCTGCACCTGCATCTGCATGGCCTGTTCCGCGGCCATGATCTGCCCCTCGGCCACGATGGCGATACGGGTGGTCAGACTGCCTATGTGCTGGATTTGGTGCGCAGCCTGGCGGCCCATCCTGCGTTCGAGCGGGTGGATGTGATCACCCGCCAGATCCATGATCTCCGGCTCGGCGCGGATTACTGAGGTGGTCTGGTTTTTCTGGACAGCCCCCATCGTTAACCTCTGAGGCGGGGTACCGCCCCTGAAAGGGGCTCCCATCGATGAGCAAGCGCCGCACCCACAGTCCCGAGTTCAAGGCCAGGGTCGCCATGGAGGCGATCAGTGGCCGAAAGACGATCCAGGAGATCGCTGCCGACCACGCCGTCCATCCGATCCAGGTGAGCCAGTGGAAGCGACAGCTCCTGGACGGCGCCAGCGAGCTCTTCACGAGGGGGAAGAAGACCAAGGACAAGGAGGAGGGGCAGGCCAAGGAGGCGGAGCTGTTCCAGCAGATCGGACGGCTGCAGATGGAGCTGGAGTGGCTCAAAAAAAAGTCTCAGCTGCTCTGATGCCCGTGAACTGCGCAAGTTGGTTGATCACGACCACCCCGAGCTCACCATCAGCAGGCAGTGTGCCCTGCTGGGGCTGCCTCGATCCACGCTGTACTACCGGCCGACACCGGTGCGTGAATCAACGCTGCGGATCATGGCCAGGATCGATGCTCTCTACCTGGAGGATCCCTGCAGCGGCAGCCGCCGGATGGTGGACTACCTGGCCAGAGATGGGATCCCGATCAGCCGAGATCGAGTGCGAAACCTCATGCGGCGCATGGGTTTACGGGCGATCTACCAGAAGCCCCGGACGACGGTTCCAGGCGATCCATCCGTGCGGTTCCCCTGCTTGGTGGACCTCAGGCAGGTCATGTCGGTGGATCAGGTTTGGGCGACGGACATCACCTACATCCCCCTGCAGAAAGGGTTCCTCTATCTGGTGGCGATCATGGATCTCCATTCCAGGCATGTGCTCAGCTGGAAGCTCTCCAACAGCATTGACACAGAGTTCTGCCTGGAAGCGCTGGAGATGGCCCTTGGAGGCGGCCGTAGGCCAGAGATCTTCCACTCCGATCAAGGCTGTCAGTTCACGTCCGCTGACTTTATGGCCAGGCTGCAGGCAGAAGGGATCCAGATCAGCTGGTCCGGCAGAAAGCGCTGCTACGACAACATCCTCGTTGAACGGCTGTGGAGAACCCTCAAGTACGAGGAGGTCTACCTACGGGCATACAGTGATGGCTGGGACGCTGAAATCAGCCTCGCCCGCTTCCTATGGAGGTACTGCCATGTAAGGCCCCACAGCTCCCTGGGAGGCAGAACTCCCCATGAGGTCTACACTGAGCCAGAACCCTGTTCCACCCGTCCGGGGTTAACGATGTCAGGGGCCGCAACTGTCCAATAAAAGGCACCCACGTCAGACCAACCTGGGCAACCGCTACAGCGAACTGGGGCGCCTTGACGAGGCCCTGCCCCTCTCAGAAGAGGCGGTGGCGATCTACCGGGAGCTGGCAGCAGGCAATGCCGCCTTACGGCCCCGGCTGGCGAGTGCCCTGAACAACCTGGGCAACCGCTACAGCGAACTGGGGCTGCGTGAGGAGGCCCTGCCCCTCTCAGAAGAGGCGGTGGCGATCTACCGGGAGCTGGCAGCAGGCAATGCCGCCATACGGCCCGATCTGGCAGGAGCCCTGAACAACCTGGGCAACCGCTACAGCGAACTGGGGCGCCTTGACGAGGCCCTGCCCCTCTCAGAAGAGGCGGTGGCGATAGGCCGCGAGCTGGCGGAGAGCCATGCCGCCTTCCGCCCCGTTCTGGCGAGTGCCCTGCATAGCCTGGGTATCGACTACGGCGCACTGGAACGCCATGAGGAGGCACTGCCCCCAGTGGAAGAGGCGGTGGCGATCTACCGGGAGCTGGCGGCGGAGAATACCGCCATACGGCCCTATCTGGCGAGGAGCCTGCTCAATTTGGGTACCCAATACATGATCCTGGGGCGCCCTGACAAGGCCCTGCTCCCCGCAGAAGAAGGGGTTGCTACCTACCGCGAGCTTGCGGCAGGCAACATTGCCCACCGGCCCGATCTTGCGATGGCCCTGATCAAACTGGGCAACCACTTAGGTGATCTGAGGCGCCATGAAGAGGCAATGTACCCCGCAGAAGAAGCGGTGGCGACCTACCGCGAGCTTGCGGTGGGCAACATTGCCTTGCTGCCCGATCTGGCACTCGCCCTGATCAACCTAGCCATCAGCTACAGAAACCTGGGGCGGCATCAAGAGGCCCTGCCCCCCACGGAAGAAGGGGTGGCTACATACCGGGAGCTGGCGGCGAGCAATGCCGCCTTCAGGCCCGATCTGGCGCGAGCCCTAAACCACTTGGGCCTCTTCTACGACGAACTGGGGCGCACTGAGGAGGCCCTGCCCCTCTCAGAAGAGGCGGTGGCGATAGGCCGCGAGCTGGCGGCGGAGAATGCCGACTTCCTGCCCAGTCTGGCGAGTGCCCTGAACAACCTGGGTAACATCTACAGCAGCCTGGGGCGCTATGAAGAGGCCCTGCCCGTTACAGAAGAGGCAGTGGCGACTTATCGGGTGGTGGCAGGAGGCAATGCCGTCCACCGGGCCGATCTGGCGAAAACCCTTATCAACCTGGGTGCCCGCTACAGCGACCTGGGGCGTCGTCCGGAGGCCCTGCCCCCCACAGAAGAGGCGGTGGCGATCTACCGGGAGCTGGCGGCAGGCGATGCCGCCTTACGGCCCCGGCTGGCGAGTGCCCTGAACAACCTGGGCGCCAGCTACAGCGAACTGGGGCTGCGTGAGGAGGCCCTGCCCCTCAAAGCAGAGGCTGAGGCGATACTCAGCGAGCTGGCTGCATCGCCACCCCCTCCCGCAGCCGCGTAGCAGCGTCCCGTTCTCCCTGGCTGCCTGTCTCCACCCGGCTGAGCTGGCTGGTAAGGCTCGCGTCGAGCAAGCCATCCCTGCCGATCAGTGGTTGGGCCCATAGCTGGTTTTGCAGCTACAGCGCCTGGCCACCACCGTGGTGCTGGGGGCGGAGCTGCGGGCAGTGTTGTGGGAGGTGGTGGCGGGCTGATCAAGCCTCCATCAAAGCCGCATTGGCACGCTCGAAGGCCGCGGCAGCGCCACAGGAGCTGGCCCATGGATAGGAACGACAGTGGACCTCGAAGCTGTGCCCCATGCTCAGCGCCACCGATCCGGCGTCAATGCCACGCAGGTGGCCCCGGAGGCTGTAACTGTGGCGGAAGCTGTAGGGCACAGCCCGCTCACCTTTCGCTGTCATCACAGCCCGCAGTGAACGCCACCCAGGCTGGCGGTTGAGATAGGTGGCCACGCAATCCCCTGAGCCGTTACCGCTCGACAGCGGAGGCAAATCGATCAAGCCGGTTTCCCATCGCTTGATCAGGTTCCATCGCTGCGGAATCCCGTCACCATCCACCAGTGGCAACGGATGGACCCGGCGCGGCTGGGTATCGCCACCGCCGCTTCGTTTCCGGTAGGAGCACCACCAGTACGGCTGACCCGTGCCCGGATCGGTCCGGACCGTGAGGTACTGCAACTCGATCGGACGGAGCCCAAGCTCAGCCAGCAGCCGCACGGCATCGGCCCATCGGCAGCCGGCCGCATCCATCGGCAGCGAGGCCACGAGGTTGATGATCTGCTGATCGGTGAGCGGGTCGCCCTTCTGGCTTGGTGCGCCCTCGGCTGCCTTGGCGCCAACGTGGGAACCCAGGTCAGTGGGCGGCATCCACAGCGCCGGGAACCGCTCACGGGCGACGCAGTAGCGCAGGAACTGCGCGAGCGACTGCGCCTTGATCTGGCGCATGCGTGAGCCTGGCGCCCATCGCCGGATCGCCAGATCGAGCAGATCCGCCGGATCGGATGGTGGCTTGCGCCCGGTGAGCAGATCAACCGCATCGGCCAACACCGGCTGATAACACCGCTCCCAGGTGGTCGGCTTGACGCTGCGCCCGTGCTCCATTTTCTGCACCCTGAATCGCTCCACAGCGCCGGCCCAATCCATCACCGGCTTGGGTGCCTTGCCCTCGGCAATCTCGGCGGCGCCCTTGAGGCTGTGGCCCTCAGCCACGAGCTTGTAGATCGTGCGGACCCGCGCCACAACATCCCCCGTTGCTGACTTCGACCAGTCAAACGGCAGGAACGTGGTCTGCTTCGGCTGGCCAGGCCGGCGCACTTCCAGCCGCACCCGGCCCCTGAACTCGCAGACGTTCCAGCCCTCGGCGGTGCTGGTGCGGACCGACGTTCTGAGGCCAACGGCCCAGGACTCGGCGTGGCGGATCGCAGGCACGGCAGGGATTCTTAGTCGCCCACGGTGTGGGCAAGATGTGGGCAAGGATAGCCCAATCTGGCCGGACAGGCTTGGACGGCATCGGCCAAACTCCTTGCCACTGCTCAAAATGCCTTTCCTGGTCTGACTCCGTTACTCGCTTTGGGAGCACTAGGTCGCAGGTTCGAATCCTGTCGCCCCGATTGACTTCTCGGGGATTGGCCTCCAGTCCTGAGCGCAAAATGAGCGCAAAACCGGCTCTGCGGTTCGCTCAGGACTTGGCGCCCATGCGCAGGTAGGTGTCCAGCTGAGCCTTTGGGATGAGACGAGATTCGTGGCGATTGGAGATCTGCAGCCGGCCACCGCTGGCCTTGGCGGTCACGCGCCAGGGACCTGCGG
>Ga0007795_10000896_pt1 | contig 10364 bp, 10 predicted proteins | sample CryBogmetaGMA1M_FD_60369 | JGI IMG/M metagenome (GOLD analysis project Ga0007795, IMG submission 60369) | Freshwater microbial communities from Crystal Bog, Wisconsin, USA - MA1M | ecosystem: Environmental > Aquatic > Freshwater > Lake | place: Crystal Bog, Wisconsin, USA | collected 2009-07-06
ACCTGGTGGAAGGCGACGACAAGAAGCCTGCGAGGGCAAGCCTCGAAAACTGCTGGAAATATTCTGGAGGGGAGTGGCGAAAAACACCTGCCGACGTTTCGTTAGACGCGTGTGTGCAAACCCTGTTCAATGGCCGCTGTGTCCATGGGGGCGATGCGGCCTATGGACGCTGGGCGTCGACAACCCTACGTCTGGTCGCCGGACGGGTGGAGTCGTCCACCGACAATCGAACCTTTTCCCCGCTGACTGAGCAGTCTCCGAATTGTAACGTTTTACCAGTGCCCTAGGCGTTGGTTGTCTTCCCATTTTAGGCTTTCACCATGACCACGTTGAAGACAATTGCAGGCCTTGCCGTGGCGGCTAGCCTCCTCGGGGTGAGTGCCTGCGCCTCAAAAGTACGGCCGCCGGGTGATCCGAACGTCTGTTATCAGGTTCAACCCCTGAAAAATGGTTCGCTTAAATACAACAAAATGCCTTCAAATCAGAAGGATCTCGAACATTGCGCTGCGGCTTTAGAAGCCATGCGCCTGAAGTTTCTGGCCATGGGCGGATCGCAGAAAATGCTGGTGGGGGCCTATCAGGGTAATTTCATCTTCCTGCAGCCTGAGGGAATTTTCACAGCTCCGACCCTTGAATCCCATCGCTATCTCGCCCTCGTCCGGACTGGCGATGGTCGATTGGCCCTACCCGGAGCTATGCCGCAATAGTGCGCCGCAAGCGCAGGGGTATGCGTGAACGAAAATAGAACATTTTGGGTTGATTGGGTGGCTGCTCTTGGCTAGCCTGATCTCATTGAAAACTACGGAAACGACAGGAAAGTCACATGGCGGGCAGCGTCAATAAGGTCATTTTGGTGGGCAATCTTGGTGCCGACCCTGAAATCCGCAGCCTCGGATCGGGCGATCGAGTCGCCAATTTGCGTATCGCCACCTCTGAATCCTGGCGGGACCGTACGTCTGGGGAGCGTAAGGAAAAGACTGAGTGGCATCGGGTCGTAATTTTCAATGAGAACCTGGTGAAGGTGGCTGAAAACTATCTGCGCAAGGGCTCTACGGTTTACATAGAGGGCTCCATTCAGACCCGGAAATGGACCGATCAGTCCGGCGTTGAGAAGTTCTCGACCGAAATCGTTTTGCAGAAATTCCGCGGTGAACTGACCATGCTCGGCGGCCGGGGTGGGGATGATGCTGGCGGCGCGCGTGACTCAGGCGATTACGCCGGTGGCGGCGGTGGATTTGGCGGCGGTCGGGCTCAGCAAGGCTCGGGGCCTCGGGAGGATTTCTCCGCCGATCTGGATGATGAAATACCGTTCTAAAACGCGGACATACCTAGACGTCTCAGTGTTACGCCCCGGTGTGTGCCATAATTGGCGATCAGCGGTGGATAGCCTGTGGATGAATTTAGCTCTGCCCGGAGTCCTGTTGGTTTTTAGAGTCGGCGAATGCTAACAAGGGGGGACGAATTCCTGTCCGATTCTAAGGGCTTACCTTTCCCTTGAGTGATGATCAAAATACCACGTCTCCGGACGGTCGGCCCGGGGGGATAGCCCCCATCGCGATCGAGGATGAGCTGAGGCGCTCCTACCTCGACTACGCTATGAGCGTGATTGTCAGTCGGGCCCTGCCTGATGTCCGTGATGGGCTAAAGCCTGTGCACAGGCGTATCCTGTTCTCAATGAGTGAGCAGGGGCACACACCTGACCGCTCCTACGTGAAGTCAGCCCGGGTCGTCGGGGATGTCATGGGTAAGTATCACCCCCATGGCGATGTCGCGATTTACGACACCTTGGTACGGATGGCGCAGCCGTTCTCGATGGGATTGCTGCTGATAGACGGTCAGGGCAATTTCGGGTCCGTCGACAACGACCCCCCGGCGGCCATGCGGTACACCGAGTGCCGCTTGACTAAGGCCGCCATGTCCATTCTGGCGGATCTCGACAAAGAAACCGTCGATTTCAAAGAAAACTACGACGGCTCGGAATCTGAGCCTGTGGTCTTGCCCTCCCGGATTCCCAATCTGCTGGTCAATGGGGCAGGGGGCATCGCTGTCGGCATGGCGACCAACATCCCTCCCCATAACCTGGGCGAGATTGTCGACGCCTGCCTTGCCTTTGTAGACGATCCAGACATCGCGTTAGACCAGCTTCTCGACATTGTGCCAGGGCCTGATTTCCCCACAGGCGGCGAGATCATTGGCCGGACGGGTGCTCGAAATGCCCTAATGACCGGCCGCGGGCCCGTGATCATCCGCGGCAAGGCGGCCATTGAAGATATCCGCAAAGACCGCGAAGCCATCGTCATCACGGCCATCCCATATCAGGTGAACAAGGCGTCCCTGGTGGAGCGGATTGCTGAACTGGTTCGAGAAAAGCGCATTGAAGGTGTTTCCGACCTTCGAGACGAAAGTGATCGCGACGGCATGCGCGTGGTGGTCGAGCTTAAGCGCGACGCGTCTGCCGATGTGGTTCTGAACCAGCTCTATCGCTTTACGCCTCTGCAAAGTTCTTTCGGCGTCAATATGCTGGCCCTCGATCGCGGTCGGCCGCGGCAGATGGGCTTGCGAGACATGATCGTCGCCTTCGTGGAATTCCGCGAAGAGGTGGTTGTCCGGCGGATTAAGTTCGAGCTTAGCAAGGCGCGCGATCGCGGCCACGTCTTGGTCGGCCTCGCCATCGCTGTGGCCAATATTGATGAATTTATACATATAATTCGGTCCTCCAAGGATCCAGCAGAAGCCCGCGAGCGCTTGGTCGCCCGGGATTGGCCAGCCGGGGACATGCTGCCCCTGGTGGAACTGATCGCTGATCCTCGTAGCTTTGTGGTTGAGGGCGGAAATATCCGGCTGACGGACGAACAATCCCGCGCCATCCTTGCCCTGACCCTGTCTCGATTGACCGGCTTGGGACGCGACGAGATTTTTGGTGAAGCGCGAAGCTTGGCAGACCTGATCCAGGGGCACCTGACCACCTTGTCTTCCCGCGAAAACATCATGGCCATCGTGCGCTCAGAGCTCGTTGAGGTCCGTGATGCCTATGCCGTGCCGCGGCGCACAGAGATCGTCGACGGCGATGCCGATGTCGAAGACGAAGACCTGATTGCCCGGGAAGACATGGTCATTACCGTGACCCATGGCGGCTATGTGAAGCGGACTCCGCTAGTGACCTATCGGACCCAGCATCGGGGCGGCAAGGGCCGCTCTGGCATGTCTACCAAGGACGAGGATGCGGTGACGCGGGTCTTTTCCGCATCGACCCATACGCCCATGCTGTTCTTCTCTTCGGGCGGCAAGGTTTACAAGCTTAAGGTCTGGCGTCTGCCAGTCGGTACGCCGACCTCGCGAGGCAAGGCCTTTATCAATCTGTTCCCGATCGAGCCCGGCGAAACCATTACCTCCATCCTGCCCTTGCCCGAGGATGAGGCGACCTGGGATCGTTTTGACGTGATGTTCGCCACCCAATCGGGGGGCGTCAGACGCAATAAGTTGTCTGACTTTGTCCAGATCAACCGCAATGGCAAGATTGCCATGAAGTTGGACGAAGGCGACTCCATCATCGGCGTGGGTCTGTGCAATGCCGAACAGAACGACATCTTGCTGACCACCGCCCTGGGGCGTTGCATTCGCTTCGCCACAGAAGAGGTGCGGGTCTTCGCGGGCCGGGAGTCCACGGGCGTTCGTGGCATCAGACTTGCCGAGTCCGACAAGGTCATTTCGATGGCGATCCTGCGCTCTGTCGACGCCACGGCGGCGGAACGGGCGGCTTATGTAAAGCACGCCAATGCTATGCGACGGGCCGCGCTTGGAGCTGACTCTGGTGAGGCCGAAGATGCGGCCTTGCCGGCCGATGACGAAGACTCCGACGCCACCGACATGGTTTCCCTAAGCCTTGAGCGAATTGCTGATCTTGGGGCGGCCGAAGAGCAAATCCTGACGGTCTCCACCGAGGGGTTCGGCAAGCGGACTTCAGCCTATGAGTTCCGCAGGACAGGACGGGGCGGGCAGGGCCTCTTGGCTCAGGACCTTTCCAAAAAAGGCGGACGTCTCGCCGCATCCTTCCCCGTGGATGAGCATGACGAAATTCTCCTTGTCACCGATCAAGGCCAGCTCATTCGGACGCCTGTGTCTCAAGTGCGCGTTGTTGGGCGTAACAGCCAGGGCGTGACGATTTTCAGGACAGCAGAAGACGAACATGTCGTGTCCGTCGAAAGGCTAGCTGATCAAGGCAGCGATGAGGATGACGGCCTTGTGGGTGGCGATTCTGGTGCCGAGGACGCATAATCGTGTTAGCGTTTGGCAAGTTTGCGCTTGCCAATCTGTCGCGGCCCGGCGAAACGCGAAGTAAGAGCCAGTTGGGGATAAGATCACATGGCGACCCGCATTGGGTTTTATCCGGGAACTTTTGATCCCATTCACAACGGCCACACCGATATTATTGGTCGGGCGGTCAAGTTGGTAGACAAGCTCGTCCTTGGGGTGGCGATCAATACGGGCAAGGGGCCGATGTTCTCCCTGGCCGAGCGTGTGGCAATTGTTGAAGCTGAAGCCGCAGCCCTGGTTGGCAATACCGAAGTGGTCGTTATGCCCTACGAAGGCCTGACCATGCATTTCGCGCGGCAGATCGGCGCCAATGTCATTGTTCGCGGCTTGCGCGCCGTGGCGGACTTTGAGTTCGAATTCCAAATGACAGCCATGAACCAGCAGCTGGATCGCGAAATCGAGACGGTCTTTCTCATGGCTGACCCGCGCCATCAGGCCATTGCCTCCAAACTGGTCAAGGAAATCGCCCTGCTCGGAGGCGACGTGAGCAAGTTTGTTAGCCCTCGCGTGAAAGAAGCCCTTTTGGCCAAGGTTGGACGACCCGCGTCGTAATTCGACTGAAGCCTCACGTCAGTTTGGGCGTTGATGCCTATTCCATTTGGGTGATCCTATGATCCGCACTGCAACGATTGCGGCCCTGGTGGGCCTTACCCTATCGAGCGCTGCTTGCGCGGCACCGCCGCCTGCACCTGTCGCCCCCTCAACCCCGCCGTCGGCCGCCGATTGGCGGACCCCTAATCCAGACAATCTGATGGTCATCGACACCACCAAGGGCCGGATTGTTGTGGAACTCAGCCCAGAAGTCGCCCCTAAGCACGTGGAGCGGGTTAAGGCTCTGGTCCGCAAGGGGTTCTACGACGGGCGAAGTTTCTTCCGCGTGATCGATCAATTCATGGCGCAGACTGGCGACCCAAAGGACGACGGGACCGGTGGCTCTGACCAACCCGATTTGGCCGCGGAGTTTACCTTTAGGCGTGGCGTCGAGACTCCCTTTGTTCAGGTCGCTGACCAGACGGTGGCCGATATCGGCTTTATCGGGGCTCTACCGGTCATGACGCAGAGCAGCATGCTCATGGCCATGACCGCTGACAGTAAGGTTTCCGGCTGGGCCCTCTATTGCCCCGGTGTTGCTGGCATGGCGCGGGGGGGAGATCCCGACAGTGCCAATAGTCAGTTCTACTTGATGCGCCAGGCCTACCCATCCCTGGAAAAGCGTTACACGGCCTTTGGCCGGATGATTTCTGGCATTGAAGTGGTCCGGGCGATCAAAACCGGCGAGCCTGTGGAAGAGCCCCGCGATAAAATGCTCAAGGTTCAGATGCTGGCCGACATGCCGGCCGCGACACGCCCGAAGGTCAAAGTTATAGATCCGCATAGTACCTGGTTCGCCGCAGAGGTGGCGAGGGTTCGCAATCAAATGGGGGCCGACTTCACGGCCTGCGCCATTCAAATCCCATCGGAGGTAAAGTGATGGATCCGGAAAACACTCTTGAAATGGCCCTTGAAGCCGGTTCTGTGACCATAAAACTGCGTCCTGATCTCGCCCCTCTGCATGTGGCGCGCATTAAGGAACTGGCCCGGGAAGGCTTTTATGATGGTGTCGTTTTCCACCGTGTGATCCCCGGATTTATGGCCCAAGGCGGCGATCCCACCGGCACGGGGACATCTGGGTCTTCAAAGCCGAACCTGCCTGCGGAGTTCTCCCGCGAGCCGCACATTCGTGGTGTCTGCTCCATGGCGCGGACTGCGAACCCAAATTCGGCCAACAGCCAGTTTTTCATCTGTTTTGACGACGCCACCTTCCTGGATGGCCAGTACACTGTCTGGGGTGAAGTGGTTGAAGGCATGGATCATGTGGATGCCTTGCCAAAGGGCGAGCCCCCGCGTGCGCCGGGCAAGATCATTTCCATGAAGGTCGTGGCGGACGCGTGACCCCGTCTCTAGAGGCAGCCTACGCTGAGCCTCACCGGCGCTATCATACGCGCCGCCATATAGAACAGTGCTTGGCGCTTCTGGATGAGGTCCCCGACCTCATGGACAGTGAGCGCCAAGTGCTGACCTATGCGATCTGGTGGCATGACGCCGTCTATGATCCCCAGGCCAAGGATAATGAGGCCCAGAGCGCTGACATGGCGCGGCGTGACCTTCGCGACCTTGATGTCTCTATTCACGCCCGGGAGGAGGTGGCACGGCTGATCAGATTGACGGCCAGCCATAGGGTTGAGGCCGAAGACCGGTTAGGCGAAATCCTGGTGTCAATAGACTTGGCGATCCTCGGCGCGGACCCTGTCGATTATGACGCCTATGCTCAAGCGGTTCGGGAAGAATTTGCGCATGTTTCCGATGAGGTCTGGAAGCGGGGGCGCCTAGCGGTGATCGGCGGCTTCCTTGAGGCTGAGGTCATTTATCCGGATCCAGACTTGCGCCAACGATTTGAGGCCAAGGCCAGGGAAAACTTGGCCAGAGAGATCGCCACTTTCGCTTAGGTGCGGGGGGCTAACACCACCACCAGTGGATAGTGGTCTGAACCACGTTTTGGCCCCCGCTTAATACTGACTGTCCGCCAGCCAGACCCTGCATAAACATGATCTATTGCCAGGAAGGGGATTGGCGAGGACAGCCGTCCGTCCAGGAAGGGTTGTCCTGGCCAGCTGAAAATAGCCCGATCGCGTCTTGAAAGTCCGCTGCGTTTGTCGAAGTCCTGAAGCGCAAAGGACCAAGGCGTCAGATTGAAATCCCCAACCAGTATGACCTTCGAGCGGTCGACTGTTTTGAGATACTCCAGCAATTGTTCGCGTAGGTCAGACTGACTCAAATAGGTTGGCCAGGACAGGTGCAGCCCGATCATCGTGAAGTCCCGCGCCGCATGGGGTAGTTTGGCGATGACAAGGTCTGGGCGTTCGCGCTTGGGACCCGGCGAGGGAAATGGCAACACCTTTGGGGGAGACTTGGTAAAGAGGGCCGTTCCAAGACGCCCCGGCGTTGCCCGATAACCACCATGGGCCATGAGGGCGTCGTACAGTTCGGGTGTAAGCTCTTCTATGGCAATGATGTCCGGTTCTTCGGAGATCAGCCACTGCACATCGCTTTGGATGTTGCTGTTCTTATGCCAGGCGTTGAACTGAATGATTTTGAGGGTGTTTGCAGACGTGGCGGCGACCCGGGGCTCAATGGGGCGCAGATACTCCGGTGCCATGAGGGCGAGGGCCGCGATCACTGTCGCAATGCCTAGGCCCATCAGGATCGACCTTTGCCCGATCGAGGCGAGGCTATAGAGCGCGATAGAAAGGCCCCCACAGAGCCAGATAAGGGCAAAGTGGGTCAATAGGTCCAATCGCGGGTTAAACCGTCCACCCTGGGCCAGTATGGCCGCCACAAGACAGGCGGCGCCAAACACCAGGACCAAGCGGTCCAGTCCCACCGCAAAGACTTTGAGAATCAGGCTCATCTTTGCCCTTTACCATGCGCTGACGCTTGACGCGGGGCCTCGCGCATGCGCTTCACGCCCCCGCCCATGCAACTCTCTGATTTTGACTTCGATCTGCCCGAGACGGCCATCGCCTTGCGTCCTGCAGAGCCGCGGGACTCAGCGCGCATGCTGCGGGTCGTCCCCGGGGAGCCCTTGACCGATCTGACGGTTTCGGACCTGCCCGCACAGCTCCGCGCGGGGGATGTTCTGGTGCTCAATGACACCCGGGTTATTCCCGCAAGACTGAGCGGGACCCGCACCCGGGGCGCGTCGGTAATTAAGGTCGAGGCGACCCTGCATCAGAGGCTCGCGCCCAATCAATGGAGCGCCTTTATGCGCCCCGGCAAACGCCTCGCGCCAGGCGATGACCTGATCTTTGGCGGGGCGCTGTCGGCGAGGGTCCTGGAAAAACGCGATGGGGGAGAGGTGGTTCTGGCCTTCGCCCTGGGGGGAGTCGAGCTGGACTTGGCCGTGGCCGAGGTGGGCGTCATGCCCCTGCCGCCCTACATCGCCGCCAAGCGGGCTCAAGATCAGAGAGATAGGGTCGACTATCAAACGGTCTATGCCGCCGCAGACGGGTCGGTCGCTGCTCCCACGGCGGGACTGCACTTTACACCAGACCTTCTCGGCAAGCTTGAGGCCTTGAAGGTCAAGATCGTCTTTGTACGGTTGCATGTAGGCGCAGGAACTTTTCTACCTGTGAAAGTCGATGATATCGCCGATCACAAGATGCATTCTGAATATGGCGAGGTGACGACAGAGGCGGCCAATGCCATCAATGCTGCCCATGCTGCCGGCGGACGGGTGGTATGCGTGGGCACCACATCTCTTCGACTTATCGAAAGCGCTGCGGATGAGTCAGGGATAGTTCAGCCTTTTGCAGATGCGACCGCTATATTCATCACCCCTGGCTATAAATTTCGCGCGGCTGACGGATTGATGACCAACTTTCACCTTCCTAAGTCGACGCTCTTCATGCTGGTCAGTGCTTTCGCCGGTCTTGCGACCATGCGTGAGGCCTATGCCTACGCCATTGGTACTGGCTATCGGTTCTATTCCTATGGCGATTCAAGCCTGCTCTGGAGGGCTTAGGCCATGACCGCCTTTCCCTTCGAAATCTCCGCCACCGACGGTGCAGCTAGAACCGGGGTTCTAAAGACATCCCGGGGCGATATCCGCACCCCCGCCTTTATGCCGGTGGGTACGGCAGCGACGGTCAAGGCGCTGACCGTCGATCAGGTTGCATCGACCGGTGCCGACATCATTCTTGGCAATACCTATCATCTCATGCTGCGCCCCGGCGCAGAGCGGGTGGCTCGGCTTGGCGGCCTGCATAGGTTTATGCGCTGGGAGAAACCGATCCTCACGGACTCCGGCGGCTTCCAGGTCATGTCCCTGTCGAAAATCGCCAAGGTGACCGAGGAGGCCGTGGCCTTCCAAAGCCATATCGACGGCTCTAAGCACATCATGACCCCTGAGCGGTCGATTGAAATTCAGGCCGAGCATCTGGGTTCGGATATTGTCATGCAGTTGGACCAGTGCGTGGCTTGGCCCGCAGAGGCACCGGCGGCCGCCGCCGCCATGCAGCTGTCAGCCCGGTGGGGTGCCCGGTCCAAGGCCGCCTTCGGCGAGCGTCCGACCCAGGCCCTGTTCGGCATTCAGCAAGGCTCGACCTTCAAGGCTCTGCGTCAGGAATCTGCGGACCGGCTGATTGAGATCGGGTTCGACGGCTATGCCCTAGGTGGCTTGGCGGTGGGCGAGGGCCATGAGGCCATGTGCGAGGTGCTCGACTATGCGCCGGCCATGTTGCCCGCGGATCGGCCGCGTTACCTGATGGGGGTCGGCAAGCCTATCGACCTCGTCGAGGCCGTCGCCCGGGGCGTTGACATGTTCGACTGCGTCCTGCCAACCCGATCTGGCCGTCATGGGCAAGCCTGGACCTGGGAGGGCTCGGTTAATCTGAAAAACGCCCGGTTCGCCGAAGACGATACCCCGCTGGACCCATTGTCTGACTGTCCGGCCTCGAGCCATTATTCCAAGGCCTATCTGCACCACCTGGTGAAATCTGAGGAAATCCTCAGCCAGGTCCTGCTGTCCTGGCACAACATCGCCTTCTTTCAGGCCCTGACCGCAGCTATGCGGGCAGCGATTTCGGAAGGGCGTTTTGCCGCCTTCGTCAAAGACTTCCGCGACCGGCAGGCTCGATAGGGTTGAGGCGTTCGTTTAAGGGCGATAGGGCCGAGCCGGGGGCGCACAGCCCCGAGACTCCCCCAAACCTTTGAGATAGCCGCGGCGGATCTGGCCAGCTGTGATCGCGGCTGAGATTAACTTGTCGTGCCGGTTGGACCCTGAAACCTCTCGAATCCACGATCCCATGGGCAGGGTATCAGAGGCCGCGCCGGCAATGGCCCCCAGCACGGCGGCAGACGCGCGCTCCCCGAGGGTGTGATCATCGATCCTGGCATCCTCCAGGTCTGGGCCAAGGGCCCCGTTGAGTGGCAGGAGTTCGGAGATCAGCCAGTCACAGGTGATGACTGTGGGCCGCCCATAGGGTGCCTCTGCCGCCGTGCTGGGGGCCATT
>Ga0007795_10000897_pt1 | contig 10362 bp, 9 predicted proteins | sample CryBogmetaGMA1M_FD_60369 | JGI IMG/M metagenome (GOLD analysis project Ga0007795, IMG submission 60369) | Freshwater microbial communities from Crystal Bog, Wisconsin, USA - MA1M | ecosystem: Environmental > Aquatic > Freshwater > Lake | place: Crystal Bog, Wisconsin, USA | collected 2009-07-06
TCTTCGATTCACTCGAGCAGGCCTTTCGTCATCGCAGTTTTCGGGGATGCCCTTTCGTGAACGCAGCGGCCGAATTCGGCGGCGATCGAACGCACCCGATCGTTGCAGTCGTGAAGTCGATCAAGCTCGCCAGACACGCCTGGTTCGAGGAAAGGCTTCGCGCCCTCGGTGCCCATGATCCGGCCGGGCTGGCCTACCAGATGATGCTGCTGGTCGAGGGCGCGATCACGAATTCGATGGTTCGCGGTTCAGACCCACACGCCGCGGTGGCTGCCAGACAGGCAGCCCGTCTGCTGCTCAAGGCAGGCGGGCTCCGACTGGACTAAGGGTCGACTAAGGTCGGCCGGCCGACTCGACAAGCGAGGTCTCAGGGCTGATGGCAAGATAGCTCGGTCGGGCACGCAGGCGTTCGAGATAGGCCGCTGTTCCCGGAAACGCGCCGAGATCAAAGGCATCGACCTGCAGCACCATCGCCAGACACATATAGCCGACATCGGCCAAGGTGAACTCACCGCAGAGATAGTCTTTCTCGCCGATGCTGCGTTCAATGAACGGTAGAGCCCGATTGCGCAGTGCGCCGCGGCTTTTTTCCATGCGCTCGAGGTCACGCTTTTCCGGCGGCGACCAGTAAGGCATCCACAGGCCGGGCAGATCGCCGACCAGAATTGCCTCGTCGCAATAATTCTCGAACATGCGGGCCGTCGCGCGATCCACCGGTGCAGCCGGCATCAGACTCGGAACCGAATATTGATCCTCGAGATATTCGTTGATGACGGTCGAGTCATAGATCAGCCGATCACCATCCTCGATATAGGGAACTTTTCCGAGGGGATGCTTGGCCAGAAACTCAGGGGGCTTTTTCCAGAGATCGCCCGGACGCATCCGCTCGACACGATAGGACAGACCCTTTTCCTCCAGCATGACTTTGACCTTGCTGGCATTCGTCGAGCGCAAGGTCCCCCAGGGATACTCAAGCTCGGTGGTGTGGACAACGATCATGGCGCTCCCTTGCACGCGGATTGGTCGATTTTCTCAAAAGCGGATCGCATCTGAACAAGTCTGGTGACTTGCTCGCGCGGGTTCGCTATCTTCTCCCGAAACACGCATGTATCAATGCTGAAACACACCAGTCACGCCAGGAGCTTTGACGAAATGACCGATTCGACCTACACGCCCCCAAAAGTCTGGACCTGGAACAAGGCCAGCGGCGGGCGCTTCGCCAATATCAATCGACCGATCGCCGGGCCGACTCAGGACAAGGAACTGCCGATCGGTCGTCACCCGATGCAGCTCTATTCGCTGGGCACGCCCAACGGCGTCAAGGTCACCGTCATGCTCGAAGAGTTGCTTGCGCTGGGACACAGCGGCGCCGAATACGATGCCTGGCTGATCCGCATCAGCGAAGGTGACCAGTTTGGAAGCGGTTTCGTCGAGGTCAATCCCAACTCGAAGATTCCGGCACTGGTCGATCGCAGCGGCGCCACGCCGATCAATGTCTTCGAGTCGGGTGCGATCCTTCTGCATCTGGCCGAAAAGTTCGGCGCCTTCCTTCCTGCGCAGGGCCAGGCACGCGCTGCCTGCCTGTCGTGGCTCTTCTGGCAGATGGGCAGCGCCCCTTACCTGGGTGGCGGCTTCGGGCATTTCTATGCTTACGCACCGACGAAAATCGAGTACGCCATCGATCGGTTTGCGATGGAAGTCAAACGCCAGCTCGATGTGCTCGACCGGCATCTGGCCACGAGCGAGTACATGGCTGGGCCAGAGTATTCAATCGCCGACATTGCAATCTGGCCCTGGTATGGCGCACTCGCCAAGGGTCTGCTCTATGGCGGCGGCGAATTTCTGCAGGTCCAGGACTACAAGCATGTGCAGCGCTGGACCGACCAGATCGCGCTGCGGCCGGCGGTCAAGCGCGGACGCATGGTCAATCGATTGATGGGCGATCCGGCGAGCCAGCTTCACGAGCGCCACGACGCAAGCGACTTCGACACCAAAACGCAGGACAAGCTCGCACCGCGCTGAGCCCCTCCCAGGAGACCTGATGAGCATCCCGCATGTGACGCTTCCCGCCGATGGGCTGATTGCCGTCGTCAAACGCGATTGCCCCACCTGCGTCCTGACCGCACCAGTCCTGGCCGAACTCGCCACCCGCACCAATCTGACCGTCTTCACCCAGGACGACCCGGCCTTTCCCGAAGCGATTGCGCGGCCAATCGATGACAGTGCGCTGAATGCTTCGCACAGCCTGAACATTGACATCGTCCCGACGCTGATCCGGCGCGAGGGCGGTCGCGAAATTGCCCGCACCTATGGCTGGGATCGCGCCGAATGGGAACGGGTGAGCGGACAGGACAGGCTTGGCGACGCACTGCCTGCGATGCGCCCGGGATGCGGCGCGCTGAATGTCGAGCCGGCCCGCCTCGAAGATCTGCTGATCCGTTTCGAGCAGACCGGATTGAATGCTCGGAAAATCGAATTCGGTGAGGACGAGGACGAGATCGAGGCGATCTACGAGCGCGGCTGGACCGACGGCTTGCCAGTCGTGCCGCCGACTCAACGCCGGGTACTGCGCATGCTCGGCGGCACCACGCGTGATCCCAAGGAAGTGATCGGTCTGTGCCCGCCCAATCTCGTGCCGCTGACGGTTGAAAAGGTCGCGATCAACGCGGTCATGGCAGGGTGCAAGCCGGAATATCTGCCGGTTGTGCTCGCTGCAGTCGAGGCGGTGCTGGATCCGGCGTTTGCCATGCACGGCGTGCTGGCCACCACGATGTTTGTCGGGCCTGTGCTGGTCGTGAATGGCCCGATACGACGGCAGATCTCGATGAACGCCCGCGGTAATGCGCTCGGTCAGGGCAACCGCGCCAATGCCACGATCGGTCGGGCCGTGCAGTTGATCATCCGCAATGTCGGTGGTGGCCGGCCGCAGGAGGTCGACCGAGCCACCCTGGGCAATCCCGGGAAATACACCTACTGTTTTGCCGAAGACGAGGAAGGCTCGTCGTGGGAGCCGCTGTCGAGCGACTTCGGGCTTGCGCGCGGTGTCTCGAGCGTCACGGTCTTTGCCGGATTCGGACTGCAGGGCGTCGTCGATCAGAAATCGCGAACGCCCGAGAGCCTCGCACGCAGCATGGCCGAGTCACTCAAGGCGATTCACAACGTCAAGCTCGCACCCGCCTGCGACGCGATGCTGGTGGTCTGCCCTGAACACGAGCGCACCTTCAGGCAGGCCGGCTGGAGCAAACAGCGACTGCTAGACGAGCTGATGCAGCTTTGCGAGATTCCCGGCGACAGCCTGGTGCGCGGCGTCAAGGGCATCGACGAAGGCTATCCCGAGTCGGTCGCAGGAAGCACACGAAACAAATTTCGTCCGGGCGGACTGCTCATCGTTCGCGCGGGCGGCGGCGCCGGAATGTTCTCCGGCATCATTGGCGGCTGGTCTTCCGGCGGTGCCGCCGGCTCGCTGCCTGTCAACAGAGAGGTGAAGTCATGACTGTCATCATGGATCCGACGGCGGAGCAAAGTCCGACGTCGCGCGAAAGGCTGGCGCGCCCCGACCAGCTCCAGGGCCTCACGGTTGGCCTGCTCGATATCTCAAAACCGCGCGGCAATATCTTTCTTGATCGCCTTGATGCCCTGCTCACCGAGCGCGGCATCGTCGTCAAGCGTTACATGAAGCCCACGGTGGCCAAGCCCGCCCCGTTGCCACTGCGTCAGCAGATCGTGGGTGAAGTCAATGTCGTCATTGAAGGGCTGGCCGACTGAGGGTCCTGTACGTCGTGCTGTACGCATGACCTCGCAGATCTCGAAGCCAATGGCATTCCCTCGGTTGGTGTTGCGACCACTGAATTCATCGATGCCGCAGCCGTTCAGTCTCAGGCGCTCGGCACCGATCCGGCGTTTGTGTTCGTGCCGCATCCGGTCCAGGATCGGACCGACGACGAAATGAGGGCGATGGCCGATCAGCATCTGGAGGCGATTCTCGCGCTGCTGGTCAAGAAGTCCTGACGCAACACACCGGCGCGTCGCCATCCGTTGCGACGCGCCGGCAATCCACAGAACCCACAGGAGACAGACATGCATCTTGAAGGCAAAGCCGCCATCGTGACCGGCGCCGGACGCGGCATCGGCCGTGACGTGGCGCTGCTTCTCGCCCGCGAAGGCGCACGAGTGATCGTGAACGACCCCGGTGTCGGTCGCGGTGGCGAGCCGACCGATGAGCGACCGGCCGACGATGTCGTCAGCGAGATCAGGGCAGCCGGGGGCACCGCGATTGCCAACTACGACAGCGTCGCCGATTACCAGAAGGCCGGGCGCATGGTCGCGCAGTGCGTGGATACCTTCGGCAAGATCGACATCCTGATCAACGTCGCCGGCATGCTTCGCGAGCGAATGATCTGGAACATGTCGGAAGACGATTTCGATACCGTCATCAATGTGCACCTGAAGGGGCACTGGGCGATGTCGCATCACGCGATCAAATACATGCGACGCGAAGGCTACGGGCGCATCGTCAATTTTTCGTCGGATGCCTTCAAAGGCTCAGTGGGCCAGTGCAATTACAGCGCGGCCAAAGCCGGCATCATCGGCCTGACCCGCTCGATCGCCAAGGAGACTGCGAAGTTCGGGATTACCTGCAATGCGCTGTGCCCGGCGGCCGACACGCGGATGATGATGAACGATGCGGTGATCGCGAATCAGAAACGCAAGCTCGAGGCCGGGCTGATGACACAGGAGCAATACGACCGCTTCTTCGAAGGCCGCGGCCCGGAGCATATTGCACCGATGGTCGCCTATCTGTGCACCGACGGCGCCGATGCGATCAACGGCCATGTCTTTCATGTCGAAAAGGGCCGAATCAATACCTACTACTACGGCGAAGACTTCAAGACCCTGACCAATGACGGCTCGGTCTTCACGGTGGATCAGCTGATCGCACAGGTCCCCTCGAGCATCATGAGCGGACTCACGCCGGTGGTGCCCGTCGTCAAGCGGGAGGATGCGGTCAAGTCAGCAGGTTAAATCGAGCGGCCGGTTGCCGCCCAGTAGGGATCACGCAGTAGCCGCTTCTGGAGTTTGCCGGTTTCGGTGCGCGGCAGCGTGTCGCGAAACTCGACCGTTCGCGGCACCTTGTAGCCGGCCAGCGCCTCGCGGCAATGTCGAACGATGGATTCGATCTGCGCATCATCGGCGCTCAGGCCCGGCGTGAGTTGAACGATCGCCTTGACCTCCTCGCCGAACTCCGCGTTGGGCACACCGATCACCGCGGCATCGAACACCGCCGGATGGGTGACCAACGCCGCCTCGATCTCGGCGGGATAGATGTTCACGCCGCCGGAAATGATCATGTCGATCAGGCGGTCGGTGAGGTAGAGATAGCCCTCGGCATCCATCCAGCCCACATCACCGGTGGTGAACAGGCCGTCGCCGCGATGCGCTGCTGCGGTCTTGGCCGGATCGTTGTGGTACTGCATGGCGATGCCGCGCCGGTTGCGCATCCAGATCGTGCCGCGCTCACCGACCTGCGCAACCGCGCCGTCTTCATGAAGAATGAAGACATCGGTCTGCTGGATGATTCGCCCGACTGACCCCGGACGCTTGAGCCACTCAGCCGACGAAATGCCGGTGACCACAGCACCTTCGGTCGAGCCGTAATACTCGTGAATGCAGGGCCCCCACCAATCGATCATCTCGCGCTTGACCTGGGGTGCACAGGGCGCTGCGCCATGCCACACGCATTGCAGCGATGAGCCGTCAAAAGCGTCTTTCACTTTCGCATCAAGCCGCAGCAAACGGATGAACTGGGTGGGCACCAGGTGCAGATTGGTCACACGGTAATCATCGATCAGCCGCAGAGTGCCCGCAGCATCGAAGCGATGCGTCATGACCACGGTCGAGCCGGCCAGCAGCGGCAAGAAAGCAAAGCTCCACTGGGCGGAGTGATAGTAGGGCCCTGCCAGCAAGGTCATGCCATCGGGCGGCAGGGCGAGCATCGCCAGCATCCCCTGAGCCATTGACTTGAGCGACTCGACAGGTGGCGGGCCATCGGTCAGCCGCACCACCCCCTTGGGTCGACCGGTTGTCCCTGAGGTGTAGAACATCGGACCACCGGCACACTGCCCCGCAGGCTCGCTGTCATCGCTTTGTGCCTCGATCAGCGACTCGTAAGGGATAAAGCCCACAGGGGTGCTGTCAGTGGCGTTCGTCAGTGCGCAAACCCGCAAACGCGCGGCGGCACCGGGCGCCTGAGCCAATGCTTGCGTGGCCAGCGGGGCGAATCGGGTATCGGTCAAGAGCGCGACCGAATTCGAGTCAGTCAGGACATGGGCCAGCTCATCCGCGGTGAAGTGCCAGTTGACCGGGACATAGGTGATCCCCGCATGATGGGCAGCCGCCATCAGCTCAAAGGCCTGGCGCGAATTGCCGCAAAAAAAGGCGATCCGATCGCCCGGCTTAAGCCCGGCTGCATGCAGGGCGCGAATCAGACGATTGACGCGGCTGTTCAGAGCGATCCAGGAGCAGGATCCGGATTCATCGATCAGCGCGGGCGCATTGCCCCGGCGCTGTGCCGCCAGAGCGGTCATCAGGGCCATCGTCGTCTCCAGCGAGCTTCGCTTTGCTGGTGATCTTACCGTCTCCATTCAAGAGCGCGGCGACAAGCTGATCGAGCGACGGCTCATCGACTTCAGTTCGACAAACACATGTGTACTGATCTTGGTGATTGGCACTAAACTTCGCCACTCACCCAGGACGACACCGATGAATCTTGTACTGAGAGGCCTGTGCCTCTTCGCTTATGTGATGGCCGCAGCGAAGCTGGCCGGCCTGCTCCCCGAAGGTCAGTTTGAGCATGCGCCGATCGTTGCCGGCGTTCTGCTCGGACTGCACTTGCTCGAGGTGATTTTCATGTTTCGGCATGTGCGTCTCTACAAGGGGCCGCTGGCGGTCAGCATCATCCTCACGCTGCTGTTCGGATTGCTGCACTGGAAGCCACTCGCCGATGCCAGGGCGCGCGCCGAAACAGGCGCTTGAATCGATGAACGCCAGATCGCTACCGAAAAGGCATCTGACCAGCCTGTTTCTCGTCATCGCCCTTTTGTTCAGTTTGTGCAGCACGGCCATCGCAGCACCGGCCGACCGGCCCAACATCGTGGTGCTGGTGGCCGATGACTGGGGCTTTACCGATGTCGGTGCTTTTGGCGGCGAAATCGCCACCCCGAATCTCGACGAATTGGCGCGCCGAGGCATGCGCTTTTCCAACTTTCATGTCGCCGCCTCCTGTTCGCCCACCCGATCGATGCTGCTGACCGGCGTCGACAATCATCGCAATGGACACGGCAATCTGCGCGAGACCATGCCGCGCGAGCACCTCGGCCAGCCCGGTTATCTCGGCTCGCTGGTACCGAATGTCGTGACCCTGGGTACGCTGCTGCGCGACGGCGGCTACCGGACCTATATCGCCGGCAAATGGAATGTCGGAAGCGAGCCCGAGAACCGTCCCGACCGCCGTGGCTTCGACAAGTCCTTCGTGATGGGCGATACCGGCTCCGACAACTGGGAGCCCGAAAAGCGCTATCTGCCGCATAACGCCAAGGTGAACTGGTTCGAAGACGGCAAGACGCCGGTGCTGCCCGCCGAGTTCTATTCATCGACCTTCTTCATCGATAAGACCATCGGCTACATCAAGGGCGGTGAAGGCAGCGGCAAGCCCTTCTTTGCCTATGTCGGCTTTCAGGCCAACCATGTCCCGGTCCAGGCGCCGCAAGCGTTTATCGACCCGTACAAGGGGCGCTACAACAGCGGCTGGACGGCGCTTCGCGAAGCACGGCGAGACAGGGCGGCAGCACTCGGACTGGCACCCGAAGCCGCGCCAATGGTGACCATGCGCACGACCGAGAACTGGGACGCCCTGAACCCAAGCGAGCGCCAGTACCAGGCTCGACTGATGGAGGTTTATGCCGGCATGGCCAGCGCCATGGACCATGAGGTGGGTCGTCTGATTGCGCATTTGAAATCGACCGGCGAATTCGACAACACCGTCTTTGTTTTCTTGTCCGACAACGGCCCGGAAGGCTCCGACTACAAGGAAGCCGATATCTGGCTGAGGTTCCACTACAACCGTGAACTCGATCGCCTGGGCGGCAAAGGCGCCTATGTCGTCCCCGGCCCATCATGGTCGAGCGCATCGGCATCGCCACTGAGTACCTTCAAGTTTTATGCAGGCGAAGGCGGTATCCGCTCGCCGATGATCATCAGCGGCGCACCCGGGACTGCCGCCAATCGGATTCACGCCGGCCTGACGCACGTCACCGACATCCTGCCAACGCTTCTCGAACTCGCGAAAGTACCCCGCCCGGGCACGAGCTATCAGGGCCAATCCATCGAGGCACCAAGCGGTCGAAGCCTGCTGCCGGTCCTCGCTGATCCGGCCTTGCGGGTGCGCACCGCTGACGAGCCGATCGGCTATGAACTGGCCGGCAACCAGGCGCTCTTCAAGGGTGATCTCAAGCTGGTGCTGAACAGCGCACCGATCGGCGACGGACAATGGCATCTCTATGACCTGCGCACCGATCCTGGCGAGACCAATGATCTGCAGCAGCAGCGTCCGCAGGCGTTTGCTGCGATGAAGGCCGACTACGCCGCCTGGGCGACCGCCCAGGGTGTACTGCCGATGCCGGCGGGTTATAACCCGGTGCGACAGGTCATGATCAACACCGTCTTCAATTACTGGATTCCGACCTATCTGAACTCGACGATCGCCGTGCTCACGGGTATGGTCATTGCCGGGGGGTTGCTGATGGCCCGACGCAGGCGCGCTCGCTCGGGTTGACGCCTGTTCTTTCTGGCCTTTCGACGCGGCGCGCGATGAATGATGTGAGGACATTGCCGCTTCGCCTGATCGCCTGGGGAGCCCTCGGGATCGCCCTGCATGTCGGACTGGCCCGCTTTGCCTACGGTGTGGTGCTGCCGTCGCTGCGCAATGAATTGGGACTCGGCTTTACCGCAGGCGGCGTGCTCAATGCGCTGCATCTGGCCGGCTACCTTGCCGGCACCCTGATGGGGCCCATGCTTGGGCGCCGCCTGGGACTGGCTCAGCAGATGCGCGCGGGCAATCTGCTGACGGCGGCAGGCGCTCTGCTTTGCGCGATCGTTCCGACCACGTTCTGGGGTGCCGACCTGCTGCTCGGTGCAGGACGCCTTGCCACCGGGCTTGGGGCAGGCGCCACGATCATCGCGATCATGGTCAGCGTCTTCTCGCAGGTGAACGAATCATCGCGGTCGACCGCCAGTGTTCTGATGTGGACCGGGATGGCCGGGGCAGTGCTGGCCTGCGGCATTGGCGCACCCTGGTTGCTCGAGCCTGGCGCTTGGCGCCTGTCGTTTGCGGCAGCCGCCATCCTGGCCATCGTGCTCGCACTCGGATTTCCCACCGTGATCGTGCCGTCGTTCGCATCGTCAGGCGAGCCCGAATTCAGGCTTGCCTCGGTCGCCACACCGCGCTGGGCCTGGCTGGTGGCCACGTATGCCTGTTTCGGCATGGGCTATGTGGCTTATTCGACCTTTGCAGGCGCGAGACTGTCGGCTGCTGCTGCGCCGATCTGGGTCATTGCATCGACCTGGACCACACTTGGTCTGGCCACGCTCGCCGGCAGCGCGGCAACCATCCTGCTGCTGAGCCGCCCCTTGCTGCGCGCTTATGCTCTGCCCGTCGCCATGGCCCTGGCGGCAGCCGGCTGTGCGCTATCTGCCGCGACCAATGCCGGCGCGGCCATGACCGGCGCGATCGGGGTCGGCCTGGGGCTGGCCGCCACGCCCGCCCTGGTGACCGCGGCGGCACGTGCACGCAGCAGTGCTGCCGACTATGCGCGCGCATTCAGCATTGCCACCGCGGCAATGGGCCTCGGTCAATTTGCAGGACCGATTCTGGCTGGTGGCCTCGCCGATCTGTTCGGGGCCATCGCGGCACCGCTCTTTGCCTCGATCGCCTACGCGATTGGCGCCGTGTTTGCCACCATCGACAGGCGGGTGAGTTGACTCACGGAGACAGTGCAAGCTGACTTTTCATAACTGTCTCATCCGGAGCAGCCGCGGTGTCAAGGCAGCGGTGGCCGCACGACTCGGATCGATCCGGCGACAAGGCAAGCGCATCAAAGTGATGGGAAGATCCCGTCAATCGAATCATTTCTGAGGAGACACGCATGAGTGCATCGTTCGACAATCTGTTTTCGATCAAGGGCAAAACCGCTTTGGTCACCGGCGGCTCGAGGGGGATCGGCGAAATGATCGCCGCCGGCTTCATGGCCCATGGCGCAAAGGTCTATATCTCGTCGCGCAAGGCCGATGCCTGCGAGGCCACTGCCA
>Ga0007795_10000900_pt1 | contig 10352 bp, 10 predicted proteins | sample CryBogmetaGMA1M_FD_60369 | JGI IMG/M metagenome (GOLD analysis project Ga0007795, IMG submission 60369) | Freshwater microbial communities from Crystal Bog, Wisconsin, USA - MA1M | ecosystem: Environmental > Aquatic > Freshwater > Lake | place: Crystal Bog, Wisconsin, USA | collected 2009-07-06
CCTGTTCGCCGGGCAGCCTGACGCCCGCGCCGTGTCGTCATGTCGGTGGGGCGGGCGGGCTCAATGGCCGCACGGGCAGGCGCTTGCGGGGCCGTCGGAGGCCGTGGATTCGGCGTCTGGCGCTTCCGCCGGCGCCGGGCACGCTCCGGCGTGGGGGCCACAGCAAAGCCCTTGGCCGGCGCCGGAGCAGATCCGTCGCATGAGCGTCGATGAGGCGAGGTAATTCTTGAAGCGGTGGCTGGGGCCGACGATCTCGGCGCAATCGACCTGGCTGAAGCCGATGCCGCGGGGGATCCAGCCCGCCGGCATGCCGTCGTGGCCGAGGGCCTCGGTTCGCAGAGAGCGGTCGACGTACTCGAAGAACCGCAGGGCGATGTCGTCGGAGTTGTAGAGGACCGTGAGGCGGTCGATGCAGGGAAGGGTTTCGCGGTAGGGGCCGCGCGGCGCGAAGGCATCCTGACGGACTGCCGCCGCAACGAGGACGACATGGAGCGGAGCGGTGCGGTCGGTCCACGTTTGCACGTCGCTCCGCCCGGTGCACTCGGCGTGCACGAGATCCTCGAGGGCCTCGAGGGCAACGAGCGAGCCGTAGCTATAGCCGACGATCGCCACCGGCCGGTCGGGTTCCACCTGCGAGAGGAGCCAGGCGAGGTAGTGCCCTTCGGTGACGGCCCGCTCGTACTTCGCCCGGCTGTCGCGGAGGAGGATCCCCTGCTTGTCGCTCGGCCAGGAGAAGATCACCGTCCGGACGTCTGCGGCGTCGGCGCAGGTGGCACTTGTCCGCGCGGCAAGGAGGAGGCCCTGCTCCCGCGCCGAGCCGTGGTCGTAACGATTGCCGTGGATGAAGACGAGAAGCGGTTGCCGCGGATTTTCAAGAAGCCCACTGAGATCGGTCTTTTGCCAGCAACCGCGGGCATCGAGTCGCTCCACACCTGGATTCACGTGGGTCGGCATCCGGCCGATGTCGGGGAGCCCGCGGGTGATCACCGACCACACATCCCGTTGCCGGCATGATGCCGCAGGGGAGCAGGTGTCGTCGCAGCCGTCGGCTGTGGCCACAGAGGGGGTCGACTCTGGAAACGACTCGGTGGCCTCGTTGCAGGGAGCGAGTTCGTCGAGCGACGGTGGCGGGCACCATGGCAGGTCGTCGCCCCGCGCTGCCGGAAGCAGCAGTGCCGCCAGGGCAGCGAGCCAGGCGATGGCGCCGATGCAGGGCTTCACGAAGGCGGGCCGGCGGCGTGTGGCGCCGGCCCGGAGAGCGGAAAGGATGTCGAGGTGCATGTCCCTGGGTGCACGGGGGGGTGGTGGACGGCAGGCGGACCCCAGTCCCGCTCGCCGACGTCCTCCGAAACCCCGACCCTCGCTGTGCAGCTTTCCTCTCTTCGTCACTCTGCCGTTCAAGGTGAGGGGGCATCACCCGCAGACCGCGCAAACGGCACTCTCGTCACGACCGGCAGCGGATGAATCCGGCGCGGGGTTTGAGCCGACGGGAATCTGCCTCTCCCGGGTCGCGTCTCCGATCCGTGAGCTAGGTTTTCACCGACGGCGTCCCTGACGCCGCACCCCTCCGAGCGATTTCGGGGTGGGACCGCTTCGTCCGTGGTGGAGACTCATCCAATGACTCGTGCGTTCTGCCTGGTCGCCCTCGTTGCCGGGCTCGTCGCGGCTCCCGGCTGCAACTGCATGGGAGGGAGCAACTGCTCCTCCTCGCGGCGTCCCTCGTTCATGGAGTTTGGCGGCTGCCTCGGGGGCTGCGGGTCTTCCGCGCCCGCCCCGGTCTACGCCGCCCCGATGGCCGCCCCCTGCTCGGCGCCGGCCTGCGGTGATGGCTGCGAGAGCTGCGGCGGAGCGGCTGCGGCCCCCTGCTGCAACGACGGCGGCATGATCCACTGATCCCCGCAGCGGGGCCTGGCTTTGAAGGGCCTGCGGGCCGGCGGCGGCCCGCGTCCGGGGTGGGGACGGGAAACCGATCCGTCCCGGCCTATAATCCCGGCTCCCACCCCACCCTGGAGCCGTCATGTTCGAATCGCTCTCGGCCTCGCTAACCAGTGCCCTTGCCTCCCTGCGGGGCCGCGGCAAGCTGACCGAGTCGAACATGCGCGAGGGGCTCGGCGCGGTGCGCACGGCGCTCCTCGAGGCCGACGTCGCCTATGACGTTGTCGACACCTTCCTCGACAAGGTCGTCGAGGGAGCGATCGGGGCGAAGGTCCTCGAGACCCTCGACCCGGGCCAGCAGCTCGTGGGCGTTGTCCACCAGGAACTGGTCAACCTCATGGGGCCGGTCGATCACTCGCTCCACCTCCAAGCGGGGCGGGCGACGGTGATCATGCTCTGCGGCCTGCAGGGCTCCGGCAAGACGACCTCCTGCGCCAAGCTCGCGAAGCGGATCAAGGAGCAGGGGCGCGGCGTGATGCTCGTCGCGGCCGATCTCCAGCGCCCCGCTGCCATCGAGCAGCTCGCGATCCTCGGCCGCCAGCTCGACGTGCCGGTCCACACCCCCGACGGGGTCACCGATCCGGTCGCCGTTTGCAACGCCGGTGTGGCCCGAGCGCGGAAGGAGGGGATTTCGGTCGTCATCCTCGACACCGCCGGTCGCTTGGCGATCGATCAAGCGCTCATGGACGAGCTCAAGCGCATAGACCACACCGTCGGCCCCGATCAGGTCTACCTCGTCGTCGACGCGATGACCGGTCAGGACGCCGTCCGCAGCGCCAAGGCCTTCAATGACGCCCTCGAGCTCGACGGCGTAATCATGACGAAGCTCGACGGCGACGCCCGCGGTGGCGCCGCGCTCTCGGTAAAGAGCGTCACCGGCGTGCCGATCAAGTTCATCGGCACCGGCGAGCAGATCGAGGCTCTCGAGGATTTCCACGCCGAGCGGATGGCGGGGCGGATCCTGGGGATGGGGGACGTCGTCACGCTCGTCGAAGAGGCGCAGCGGAAGTTCGACCAAGACGAGATGGTCCGCCAGGAGGAGCGGCTCCGGACGGGGGAGTTCACGCTCGAAGACTTCAAGAAGATGCTCCAGCAGACGCGCCGCCTCGGGCCGATCGGCAAGGTGCTGGGGATGATCCCCGGCATGGGGCAGCTCAAGGAGCTCGTCGGCGATGCCGACCTCGACAAGGACATGGGGCGGCTGTTCGGGATCATCGACTCGATGACCCCCCAGGAGCGCCGCAATCCCGGCAAGGTGATCGATCAGCAGCGCCGCCGGCGGATCGCCACCGGGGCCGGCGTCCAGCTCCAGGAAGTGAGCGATCTGGTCAAGCAGTTCGACGGGATGTCGGCGATGATGAAGGGGATGGCGGGGATGGGGATGCGCGAGCGCGTCCAGCAGATGCAGGCGATGCAGGGGCAGATGGCCAATCCCGGGATGCGGCTCGGGAAGCCGAAGGGGGATACCGGCCGGCGGCTGACGGCCGACGAGCGCCGCAAGCAGAAGAAGCAGCGGGAGAAGGAGCTCCGCCGCAAGCGCCGCGGAGACTGACGGGCTGCGGGGGCGTGTCCTCCGCCCCCAGATCGGCTATTCTCCTCGCTTGTCTGTCCCCGGATCGTCTGTCACCGGGTCGGCCATCCTTCGGCCGTCCCCTCCCCTGCGCCCGCCCTTCCCAGGAAGCCCGCCCCATCATGTTCGACTCGCTCTCCGAAGCCGCTGGATGTGATCTGCTCGCGAAAGTCTTCCGGGCCCGGGGCTACACGATCGCCCGCAATCTCCAGTTCCGCGAGTACGGCGTCGAGTTTCACGTCGATGGCTGGGACGCGAAGGCCCGCGTTGGCTTTGAATATCTCACGAGCGAGGACGACGACCACGACGATCTCTCGGTCGTCGAGTATCAGGCGCTCATGGATCAGCAGCGCCGCGGCGAGCTGTCGCTGTTTGTCATTGACGAGGTCGAGCCGATCTCGGCGGCCGATCTCGAGGAGCAGGCCAACGAGTTTCTCGACGAAGTCGAGGCCGCCCGGGCCGCGCGTCGCCGCGCCGGCGGCCGCAAGGCCGCCGCGAAGAAGGGCGTAAAGCCAGCGAAGAAGGCTGCCGCGAAGAAGCCGGTGGCCAAGAAGCTGGTCGTGAAGAAGTCGGCCGTGAAGCGCGTGGCGAAGCCAGCCGCTGCCGCCAAGAAGCCCGCGGCGAAGAAGAAGCTCGCCAAGCGGAAGCGCTGAAGCGGGCTTTCCGGGCCCGTGTTCAACTGCGGTGGCCCACACTTCGAGAAACTCACAGGTGCGAGAACGGAATCGCGACGATCGCCTCGTCGAGCAGCCGCGGCTCGCTGTCGTTGGTGATTACGAGGCCATATCGGCATCGGCGATCGGCGACGAATTCCCGCAGGGCCGCCAGACGACGGCGGTCAATCGTGTGTGTGGACTTGATCTCGATCGGCACGAGCCCGACGTCGCCCTCGAGGACGAGGTCGATCTCCGCGCCGGCCGAGGTGCGATAGAAGAAGGCGTTGCAGTCGAGCCCTCGCCATTCCAGCTGCCGGAGAATCTCCTCGCTCACCATCGCCTCCCATGATCGGCCGGCCTGCGGATGGCCGAGCAGGGCGTCGAGATCGGCGAGATGGAGCAGGCGGTGCAGCAGGCCGCTGTCCCGCAGATGCCCCTTGGAATGCTTGACGAGCCGCTTCGTCGCCTGCTTCACATAGGGCGGAAGCCGCCGCCAGAGAAACGTGCCGTGGGCGATCTCGAAATAGTCCCGCGCGGTCGGAGGGGAGACGCCCAGACCGCGGGCGACATCGGCATGATTGATGATGGTTCCGGAGAGGCCGGCGAGGTGCTGCAGAAAAAGCCGAAACCTGTCCTGGTCGAGCCCGGGAAAGAGTCGGCCGATGTCACGTTCGACGTAGGTCTTGACGTACTGCGACATCCACATGGCCCGAAATCGGTCTGCCGGCTTGAGCCAGGGCTCGGGATAGCCTCCGCGGAGCCAGTAGTCGTGCACCTGCTGGATGTCGCCGCGGGCCCGTAGCGAAAGGAACTGGGCGGCTGTCGCGGAACGGTCGGCCAGAAGATCGGCGAAGTTCGGTCCGCCGGGCGATGGATGCACTTCGCTCCAGGCGAAGGGCGCCAATTCGATCGTGGCGATCCGGCCGGCCAGCGTCTCCGACACGCGCCGCAGGAGTGAGGGAGAACTCGAGCCGGTGATCACGAACCGCCCGGCCGACGAACGATCGGCATCGATGGCGACCCGCAGGGCCGGAAAGAGGTCGGGCAAGAGTTGGGCCTCATCGATCACGACCCGCCGGGGATGGAGGCGAAAAAAGAGGTCTGGATCGCGGGCCACGAGATCCCGGTCGCTCCCTCTTTCTAGGTCGAACCGGCGCCAATCGGCAGGCAGAGACCCAGCCAGCGTGGTTTTGCCGCACTGCCGAGGGCCAAGAATGGCAATGCAGGGAAACGCCGCGAGATACTCGGCAAAAAGGGGCTGGCAGGCTCGTTTCATGCCTTGCAGAATAAAACCTGTCGTTTTGAAATGCAAGGCGTGTGTGGCGTCGTTGATTCCCGCACGTCAGCCGCTGCCTCCTTGTTTTTCCGCATGGAATAGCGATTGGCGTCGGTGCCTCGCATCGAAGCCGGTCCTCCGACTGTCGCCGGACGGTTTCGGGTCGTCAGGGGTCTCATTGCTTTGACGCCTGCTGCTCATGCAGGCATGATGCATGCATCCTATGAGTCAAATCACGGTACGCAACATTCCCGCGGCGGTTGAGTCACGGCTTCGGACGATGGCCGATCGCCTCGGTTTGAGCCTCAATCAAACGGTGATCCGCCTGCTGGAGGCGGCGACTGGGGGAAGGGCCGACGCGCCGAAGCGTGATCTGTCGCAGATCGCCGCCCGGTGGAGCGACCGCGAGGCCGACGCCTTTGATCGTGCGACGGCGCCCTTCGAGTCGGTCGACGAGGAGGTTTGGCGGTGATCCGGCTCTGCCTCGACACCACCGCTTACAGTCGGTTGATGCGCGGTCAGCCGAAACTCCAGGAACGGCTCGAGTCCGCGGAAGAAGTGCTGCTCCCTGTGACCGTGCTCGGAGAGTTGTACGCCGGATTCGAAGGCGGAAGTCGACTGGCGGAGAATTTGGCGCTGCTGGCCGCATTCCGCAGCCAGCCTGGCGTCGCCGTCATCGATCTCACCGACAATATTGCTCAGCGGTACGCGGCGATCGTGATGTCGCTCAAGCAGCAGGGCACGCCCATTCCGACAAACGACATCTGGATCGCGGCGGCAGCGCTCGAAAATGGTGGTCGGATCATCGCGTACGACCACCATTTCGAGGCCGTCGCAGGCTTGATCGTCGAAGCCCCGTAGCCGCAAAGCTTCCCGAAGCGGAAGCGCGGGACCGGCTTCGGGCCGCACGAGCGCCGCCGCTGGTTGTCGGGGCTGGCGGAACGCTTCCGCGTGGGTGAAAATAGTGACCTGATCGGCGGCGTCATCCAGACGTGGCCGCGGTCCCCGGGGGTTTCAGCATGGCTCGCGTCGTCTCTTTTCTGCCCCGTCGTCGTCTCATAGCTGGCCTCGCCCTCGGCATGGCGGCGCTTCTGTCGGTGCCGGGCTGTTCGAAGTCGGCGGCCCCGCCCCGGCCGCAGCGGCCGCAGCGCCCCGAGGCTGATACGTCGGCAGGGGGCCCTCCGGCCGGAGCCACCGGCGGGATGTCGGCCGGCACGATCGGCGTCTCGCTGCTCACGCTCGACAATCCCTTCTTCAAGCTCATCGGCGACACGATCGCCGCCAAGGCGCGCGAGAAGACGCTCTCCGCTCAGGTCGTGAGCGCCGACAAGGATGTCGCCAAGCAGGGGAATCAGGTCAAGGACTTCATCGTTCGCAAGGTGTCGGCGATCGTCCTCTCCCCCTGCGACTCCAAGGCGATCGGCCCGGTGATCGCCGAGGCCAATGCCGCCGGCATCCCCGTCTTCACCGTCGACATCCCCTACCGCGGCAGCGACGCCAAGGTCGTCACGCAGATCGCCACCGACAACTTCGGCGGCGGCAAGGAAGCAGCCACGGCAATGATCGAGGCCCTCGGGGCCGGCGGGGGCAAAGTCGCCATCCTCCACTTCAAGCAGGCCGAGAGCTGTTTGCTCCGCGTCGGCGGCTTCCGCGAGTCGATCGACGCCCACAACAAAGCCCTCCCGGCCGGGCATGCGGCGATCGAGATCGTCGCCGAGCTCGAGGCCGGCGGCGCCCGCGACTCTGGCTACAAGGCGGCCGAGGATGCCCTCCAGGCCCACGGCGATCTCCGCGGCATCTTCGCCATCAACGATCCCTCGGCGCTCGGCGCCGTCGGGGCCCTCGAGAAGGCAGGGAAGACGGCGCAGGTGACCGTCGTCGGCTTCGACGGCCAACCGGAAGGGAAGGAGGCGATCCGCGACGGCAAGATCTACGCCGATCCGATCCAGTTCCCGGTGAAGATGGGGGAGCAGATCGTCGACGCGATCGTGCGGCACTCCAAGGGAGAGGAGCTGCCCCCCGAGAAGTTCATCCCCACAAGCCTCTACCGGAAGGCCGACGCCGAAAGCGATCCCGATCTCCGCCCCGCCGGTGAGCCGGCTGCCGCCAACTGACACCACGAGCACGATCCCCATGGCCAGTCCCGACACCAAAAACTTCTGCCCGGCGCTCGTCGGCTCGATGTCGCAGGGGGCAGCCGGCAACCCGACCGTCGCCATGGTCGAGGCCGCCTTCCGCCACCACGATCTCAAGTGGCGCTACGTCAACATGGAGGTCGCCCCTGAGGATCTCGCTGCCGCCGTCGCCGGCGCCAAGGCGATGGGCTTTCAGGGCTTCAACCTCTCGATGCCGCACAAGGTGACGGTGATCCCGCTCCTCGACGGGCTCGGGGAATCGGCCCGGGTCATCGGCGCCGTGAATTGCGTCGTCCGCCGGGGGAACAGGCTCATCGGTGAAAACACCGACGGCAAAGGCTTTCTGGAGAGCCTGACCGAAGTCCTGCCGCCAGCCGGCAAGGAGATCGTGCTCTTCGGGGCCGGCGGCGCGGCCCGCGCCGTGGCCGTGGAACTCGCCCTGGCGGGCGCCAAGAAAATCGCAATCGTCAACCGCTCCCGCGGCCGCGGCGAAGAGCTTGTCGGCGTCCTCCGCGGGCAGACCTCTGCCGCCGCCGAGTTTATCGAGTGGACGGGTGACTACGTCGTCCCAGCGACGGCGGATGTCGTCATCAATGGCACGTCGATCGGGCTCTACGACGGCGCGGCGCGGGTGCCGGTGGCGCTCGACTCGCTCCGCCCCGGGCTTGTTGCCGCCGACGTCGTCTTCAGCCCCCCCGACACGGCGTTCCTCCGCGAGGCGAAGGCCCGCGGCTGCACCTGCATCGACGGCCTCGGCATGCTCGTGAATCAGGGGGTGATCGGTGTTCGCCACTGGACCGGCGTCGACCCTGATGTGCCGGCGATGCGCCAGGCCCTCGCCGAAGCTCTCGGCGTGTCGATCGGCTGAGAAAGAGTTTCCTTCCGTTTTTCCCCGAGGAGTCTCCCCCGATGTCGCTCCGCCCATTCGCTTGGCTCTTTCTCTCCAGCCTGATCTCGATCGCCGCGGCGGCCGAGCCTGCGAAGATGGAAACGATCGACGCGCAGCCGTCGTGGGTGCTCGAGAGCCCGCAGGTGCGCCTGGCGGTGACGAAGGTCGGCGGGCAGATGGCGCCGGTGACGTTCCTCCGCGACTCCGGCAAGCCTGTCCAGCCGTATCACGTCAGCCCGTGGCAGAACGAAGGCCTGAAGGATCTGCCGGCGCCGGTGCTCACGGCACTGCGCGGCGATTGGTTCTGCCTCCCCTTCGGCGGCAACGGGGATGAGTTTCGACATGAAAAGCATCCGCCGCATGGCGAGGTGGCGGGGGCGGAATGGAGCTACGTCGACACCAAGCACGACGGCGGCCGGCATACGCTCGTCCTCGCCTTCGAGCCGCAGGCCCGCAAGGGGAAGATCGTCAAGGAACTCACGCTCGTCGACGGCCACAACGCCGTCTACTCGCGGCATGTCGTCACAGGCTTTGCCGGCCCCGCCCCCTGCGGCCACCATGCCACGCTCGCCATGCCCGATGAGCCGGGGGTGTTTCGGGTGTCGACGAGCGCGATCGACTTCGGCATGACCAATCCCTCCCGCTTCAGCGATCCGGCAAAGCGGGAATACCAGTCGCTGGCGATCGCGGCTCCCTTCTCCGATCTCGCCCATGTGCCGCTCCTCGAGAGAGGGACAGTCGACGCCGATCTCACGCGCCTGCCTGCGCGACAGGGCTATGCCGATCTCGTTCAGGTGGTCAACAAGCAGGATCTGCAGATGGTGGGCACGCAGGATCCGACCGCATGGACGTGCGCCACGCGCACTGACGAGGGCTGGCTGTGGTATGCCCTCAAGGATCCGCGTGTGTTGCGGTCGACGCTGTTGTGGATCGAGAACCGGGGCCGCCATGGCAGCCCGTGGAACGGCCGCAACAACTGCCTCGGCCTCGAGGATGTGACGAGCTTCTTTGCCGATGGCCTCGCCGCCTCGGCAGGCCAAAACCTTCTCACCCGCCGCGGTGTGCCGACGGCGATCGAGTTTACGGCCGACAAGCCGACGGAGATCCGCTACATCCAAGGGGTGACGCGGGTGCCCGACGGCTTTGGCAAGGTGGTGGCCGCCGAATATGCCCCCGGCAGCGTGACCTTCGTCGCCGAAGGGAGAGAGCGGGTGACCGTGCCGGTGCGGCACGAGTTTCTTTTCCAGTCCGGGCCGTGAAGCGGCGCGGCCGTCACGGTCAGCAGGCTGGAGATAAAGTGCCCCGGCGCTGGATGCGACGAAGTGAACGGAGGCCGGGGATGGCTTCGTCCGCGGACAGTCAGGGGCGATCGCGGAGGGCCGCTTCGAGCTTCTCGGAGACGCCAAGTGGTCCGGCCCAGTGGCGCAGATAGCCTTCGTCGAGCTGGCCCTGAGTGAAGAGGATGTCTTGGATGTCGACGAGATCGCGCGGTCGGCTCGCCACGAGCTTGAACAGAATCAGGTCCTCCGCCGACACGAGCTTCACCCGGAGCCCGTCAACTTCGGCCACGACGTGCCGGTCGATCACTTCCCGCTGGAAAGCCGTCTCTGCGAGGAAGATGTCGGCATCGACACCACGGCCTTCGAGGAACAGCCGCACTTTGATCAGCGGCATGCCCCCGACCGTGTCGACCCATCCCCGCGAGAACTGTTCGGGGATCGTGTAGCCACGGCCCTCGATCGCCGTGAAGAGATCGTGGAGCCGCTCCCTGGCGATGGAGAGCGTGAAGTCGACGTCGTAGGTCGGCCGCGGGATGCCATGGGCCCGGACGGCGATCCCCCCCATGATGGCGTACGGCAGGCCGAGCGTTTCGAAGACGTCGACGAGATCA
>Ga0007795_10000903_pt1 | contig 10340 bp, 4 predicted proteins | sample CryBogmetaGMA1M_FD_60369 | JGI IMG/M metagenome (GOLD analysis project Ga0007795, IMG submission 60369) | Freshwater microbial communities from Crystal Bog, Wisconsin, USA - MA1M | ecosystem: Environmental > Aquatic > Freshwater > Lake | place: Crystal Bog, Wisconsin, USA | collected 2009-07-06
CAAGGCCGGCCAGGTGCAGTTCCGTGTGGACAAGGCCGGTATCGTGCACTCCACCATCGGCCGTCGCTCCTTTGACAGCGCCCATCTGCAGGGCAACCTGGCAGCGCTGGTGGATGCACTGAACAAGGCCAAGCCCGCATCCAGCAAGGGCGTGTACCTGCGCAAAGTGGCTGTGTCGTCGACCATGGGCGTGGGGGTCCGTGTGGATCTCCAGACCATCGCCGGTTAAGTAGATTGGGGCGCGCCGCAAGGGGCGCCCGATGTGGTGGGCTGCTGATGCTGCAAGGTGTTGGCAGGCCATCCAAGACCGTTGGCGTGCATGCAACTGCGCTTAATCCCCCAGCCAACGCAGATGGCGATCCCGCTGCCAGAGGAATGAAAATTCTTGCAACAGTTGGTCGCTGCAACGTGGAGCGTGAAGGTGGCACCGCCGCCCAGCGCATTAAAGGAGTAGACCTTGAGTCTGAATCGCAGTGAGAAAGAAGCGGTCATCACCGATGTGACCGGCCTCGCCGCTAAAGCTCAAACGCTCGTGATCGCGGAGTACCGCGGCATCACGGTTGCTGACATGACCAAACTGCGCAACACCGCGCGCAGCAACGGCGTGACGCTGAGTGTGTTGAAAAACACACTGGCGCGCCGTGCTGTTGCCGGCAGTTCGTTTGAGGTGATGTCCGACCAGATGACCGGTCCTCTGATCTACAGCTTTTCTGAAGACGCAGTCGCCGCCGCCAAGGTGGTGTCCGAGTTCTCGAAAACCAACGACAAGTTGGTGATCCGGGCTGGTGCGTATGGCGGAAAAGTTCTGGACGTGAACGGCGTGAAGCAATTGGCAAGCATCCCTTCCAAGGAAGTGCTGCTGGCGCAATTGCTGGGCTTGATGCAGTCCCCCATTTCGCGGACAGCCCGTGTGCTGGCCGCCCTGGCGGAACAAAGAGGCGCTGGTGCGGCGGAAGCTGCTCCCGCAGAGGCAGAAGCAGCGGCGGCCTGAGCCCCCTGCCGTAGTAACCCAACTTGTTAGGAAATTTATATGGCATTCGATAAAGACGCATTCTTGACCGCGCTTGACAGCATGACGGTGATGGAACTCAACGACCTGGTGAAAGCCATCGAAGAGAAATTTGGAGTGAGCGCTGCAGCCATGTCCGCCCCCGCTGCTGGCGGTGGCGCTGCTGCTGCCGTGGCCGAAGAAAAGACCGAGTTCAATGTGATGCTGACGGAAGTCGGCGCCAACAAGGTGTCGGTCATCAAGGCGGTTCGCGAAATCACCGGCCTGGGCCTCAAGGAAGCCAAGGACCTGGTCGACGGCGCTCCCAAGGCCGTCAAGGAAGGCATTGCCAAGGCCGACGCCGAAGCTGCCAAGAAGAAGCTCGAAGAAGCTGGCGCCAAGGTCGAACTCAAGTAATCGACCGGCGGGCACGGGTTCCGGGGTTCCTGCCAAGGACCTCCGGGCCTTTGCCTCCAGTGGCACTGGAAATCCCAGTGCACACCAGAAAAGGGTGCTTCCACCCTTTTCTAGTGTCTTCTGAACCCGACTGCGGAAGATGCCTTGGTACGGGTTGCGTGCAACGCGCAACCGTCCGCCAATGATTGGTAGTGGCCAATCACCAAGAAAGACACACAGTCGCCTAGGACCCCGAGGATTCCTCAGTCTTTGCCCGGAGATCTAATGGCTTACACATACACAGAACGCAAACGCATCCGCAAGAATTTCGGCAATCGTGACAGCGTGCTCGAAATCCCTTACCTGCTGCAGATGCAAAAGGACGCTTACACCGCGTTTCTTCAGGCAGACGTCGCTCCCAAGAAGCGCACTGCGGAAGGCCTGCAGGCCGCTTTTGAGGCAGCGTTTCCCATCGTCTCGCACAACGGTTTTGTGGAGATGAAGTACCTGGAATACAACCTGGCCAAACCCGCGTTCGATGTGCGCGAATGCCAGACGCGTGGCCTGACCTTTGCTTCGGCCGTGCGTGCCAAGGTGCAACTGATTATTTATGACCGTGAGTCCTCCACCTCGCAAAACAAGGTGGTCAAGGAAGTCAAGGAGCAAGAGGTTTACATGGGCGAAGTGCCCCTGATGACCGGCAAGGGCTCGTTCATCATCAACGGCACCGAGCGCGTGATTGTGTCCCAGCTGCACCGCTCGCCGGGCGTGTTTTTCGAGCACGACAAGGGCAAGACGCACAGCTCCGGCAAACTGCTGTTCTCTGCGCGCATCATCCCCTACCGTGGCTCCTGGCTGGACTTTGAGTTTGACCCCAAAGACCTGCTGTACTTCCGTGTGGACCGCCGCCGCAAGATGCCGGTGACGATCCTGTTGCGGGCCATTGGCCTGAACAACGAGTCCATCCTGGCCAACTTCTTCGTCAATGACAACTTCCGCCTGATGGACAGCGGCGCCCAAATGGAGTTTGTGGCCGAGCGTCTGCGCGGCGAAGTGGCCCGCTTTGACCTGACCGACAAGAGCGGCAAGGTGGTGGTGGCCAAGGACAAGCGCGTCACCGCGCGCCACACCCGGGAACTCGAGCAGACGGGTACCACGCACATCAGCGTGCCGGAAGACTTTTTGGTCGGCCGCATCGTGGCCCGCAACGTGGTTGATGCCGAGACCGGCGAGATTCTGGCCAAGGCCAACGAAGAACTGACAGAAGCGCTGCTCAAGAAGCTGCGCCTGTCGGGCATTCAGGACCTGGCATGCATCTACACCAACGAACTCGACCAGGGCGCCTACATCTCGCAGACCCTGCGCACCGATGAAACTGCCGACGAATTCGCAGCACGGGTTGCCATCTACCGCATGATGCGCCCCGGCGAGCCGCCTACCGAAGACGCGGTGCAGGCCCTGTTCCAGCGCCTGTTCTACAACCCCGACACCTACGACCTGTCGCGCGTCGGACGCATGAAGTTCAACGCCAAAATGGGACGTGCCGAGTCGACCGGCCCCATGGTACTGACCAACGAAGACATCCTGGCAGTGGTGAAGATCCTGGTGGATCTGCGCAACGGCCGCGGCGATGTGGACGACATTGACCACCTCGGCAACCGGCGCGTGCGCTGCGTGGGCGAATTGGCGGAAAACCAGTACCGCACCGGACTGGCGCGGATCGAGAAAGCCGTGAAGGAACGGCTCGGACAGGCAGAGCAGGAGCCGCTCATGCCGCACGACCTGATCAACAGCAAGCCGATTTCGGCCGCGCTCAAGGAGTTCTTTGGTGCGTCGCAGCTGTCGCAGTTCATGGACCAGACCAACCCGCTGTCGGAAATCACCCACAAGCGCCGTGTATCGGCACTTGGACCGGGCGGTTTGACGCGCGAGCGTGCCGGCTTTGAAGTGCGTGACGTGCACGTGACCCATTACGGCCGCGTATGCCCGATCGAAACACCCGAAGGCCCGAACATCGGCCTGATCAACTCGCTGGCGCTCTATGCCCGCCTGAACGAATACGGCTTCATTGAAACGCCGTACCGCCGGGTGGCCGACAGCAAGGTCACCAACGAAATCGACTATCTCTCGGCCATTGAAGAAGGCAAGTACGTGATTGCCCAGGCCAACGCGGCCCTGGACAAGGACGGCGTCCTCACCGGTGACCTGGTCTCGGCCCGTGAAAAAGGCGAGTCCATCATGGTCGGCGCTGACCGCGTGCAGTACATGGACGTGTCCCCTGCCCAGATCGTGTCGGTAGCAGCCTCGCTGGTGCCGTTCCTGGAGCATGACGATGCCAACCGCGCGCTGATGGGCGCCAACATGCAGCGCCAGGCCGTGCCGGTATTGCGGCCCGAAAAGGCCTTTGTCGGTACTGGCATCGAGCGCGTATCCGCGGTCGACTCCGGCACGGTGGTCACGGCAACCCGTGGCGGTGTGGTGGACTACGTGGACGCCACCCGGGTTGTGATCCGCGTCAACGACGACGAAGCCCAGGCGGGCGAAGTCGGCGTGGACATCTACAACCTGATCAAGTACCAGCGGTCCAACCAGAACACCAACATCCACCAGCGGCCCATCGTCCAGAAGGGTGACAAGCTCGCCCGGGGCGATGTGATTGCCGATGGTGCATCCACCGACCTCGGTGAGCTGGCGCTGGGGCAGAACATGCTGGTGGCGTTCATGCCCTGGAATGGCTACAACTTCGAAGATTCGATCCTGATCAGCGAGCGCGTCGTCGCCGATGACCGCTACACCTCGATCCACATCGAAGAGCTGGTCGTCATGGCGCGTGACACCAAGCTCGGAGCGGAAGAAATCACCCGCGACATTCCCAACCTGAGCGAGCAGCAGCTCAACCGCCTGGACGAGTCCGGCATCATCTACGTCGGTGCGGAAGTGCTGCCAGGTGACACGCTGGTGGGCAAGGTCACCCCCAAGGGTGAAACCACGCTGACTCCGGAAGAGAAGCTGATGCGCGCCATCTTCGGTGAGAAAGCCAGTGATGTGAAGGACACCTCGCTGCGCGTTGACCAGGGCTCGCAAGGCACGGTCATTGATGTGCAGGTCTTCACGCGTGAAGGCATCACCCGCGACAAGCGCGCCCAGCAGATCATCGACGATGAGCTCAAGCGCTTCCGCCTGGACCTCAATGACCAGATCCGCATTGTGGAAGCCGACGCCTTTGACCGTATCGAGAAGCTGCTGGTAGGCAAGTCCGCCAACGGTGGACCGCAAAAGCTGGCCAAGGGCACCAAGATCGACAAGGCCTACCTGGCTTCCGTCGAGAAGTTCCATTGGTTTGACATTCGCCCGGCGGATGAAGACGTTGCTGGCCAGTTGGAAAGCATCAAGAACTCGCTGGAGCAGACACGCCACAGTTTCGACCTGGCGTTCGAGGAAAAGCGCAAAAAGCTCACGCAGGGCGACGAGTTGCCGGCGGGCGTGCTGAAAATGGTCAAGGTCTACATCGCGGTCAAGCGCCGCCTGCAGCCTGGTGACAAGATGGCCGGCCGCCATGGCAACAAGGGCGTGGTGTCCAAAATCGTGCCTGTGGAAGACATGCCTTACATGGCCGACGGCACCCCGTGCGACATCGTGCTCAATCCGCTGGGCGTGCCTTCGCGCATGAACGTTGGCCAGGTGCTCGAAGTGCACCTGGGCTGGGCTGCCAAGGGCCTGGGCCAGCGCATTGGCGACATGCTGCAGGCCGAGACTAAGGTGGCAGAAATGCGCCAGTTCATGGAAGCCCTGTACAACGGCTCGGGCCGCAAGGAAGACCTGGCCAAGCTCAGTGACGACCAGGTGCTGGAAATGGCGGCCAACCTGTCCAGTGGCGCGACCTTTGCCACGCCCGTGTTTGACGGTGCCTCCGAGGAAGAAATCCGCGGCATGCTCAAGCTCGCCTATCCGGATGACATCGTCAAGGCCAAGGGCCTGACCGCCACCCGCACCCAGGCCAACCTGTTTGACGGCCGCAGTGGCGAGGCGTTTGAACGCCCCACCACCGTGGGCTACATGCATGTGCTCAAACTGCACCACCTCGTGGACGACAAGATGCACGCACGCTCCACCGGGCCTTACAGCCTGGTCACGCAGCAGCCTCTGGGCGGCAAGGCCCAGTTCGGCGGACAGCGTTTCGGCGAGATGGAGGTGTGGGCGCTGGAGGCCTATGGCGCATCCTACGTGCTGCAGGAAATGCTGACAGTCAAGTCCGACGACGTGCAGGGCCGGACCAAGGTGTACGAGAGCATCGTCAAGGGCGAGCACTCCATCGAAGCCGGTATGCCGGAGTCGTTCAATGTGCTGGTCAAGGAAATCCGTTCCTTGGGCATCGATATTGAACTCGAACGTTCTTAAATACCAAGGGAAAGAAGTCATATGAAATCTTTACTCGACCTGTTCAAGCAGTTCACACCCGGTGAGCATTTCGATGCCATCAAAATCGGCATGGCATCGCCCGAGAAGATCCGCTCGTGGTCTTTCGGCGAAGTCAAGAAGCCGGAAACCATCAACTACCGGACCTTCAAGCCTGAGCGTGATGGATTGTTCTGCGCCAAGATTTTTGGACCGATCAAGGACTACGAATGCCTGTGCGGCAAATACAAGCGCCTCAAGCACCGCGGCGTGATCTGCGAGAAGTGCGGCGTTGAAGTCACCCAGACCAAGGTACGCCGCGAGCGCATGGGTCACATCGACCTGGCCGCACCCTGCGCCCACATCTGGTTCCTGAAATCCCTGCCCAGCCGTCTTGGCCTGGTGCTGGACATGACCCTGCGGGACATCGAGCGCGTCCTGTACTTTGAAGCGTATGTGGTGACCGACCCGGGCATGACGCCGCTGAAGAAGTTCAGCATCATGACCGAGGACGATTTCGACGCCAAGTTCAAGGAATACGGCGATGAGTTCAAGGCCAAGATGGGCGCCGAAGGTATCAAGGACCTGCTGCAGAGCATCGACATCGAAGGCTCGATCGAGAAGCTGCGCAACGACCTCACCGGCTCCGAGCTCAAGATCAAGAAAAACGCCAAGCGCCTGAAGGTGCTCGAAGCGTTCAAAAAATCGGGCATCAAGCCCGAGTGGATAGTGCTCGACGTGTTGCCCGTGCTGCCGCCGGACCTGCGTCCGCTCGTTCCCCTGGACGGTGGCCGCTTTGCGACTTCGGACCTCAACGACCTCTACCGCCGCGTGATCAACCGCAACAGCCGTCTGCGCCGTTTGCTCGAACTCAAGGCACCCGAGATCATTGCCCGCAATGAAAAGCGGATGCTGCAGGAGTCGGTCGACAGCCTGCTCGACAATGGCCGCCGCGGCAAAGCCATGACCGGCGCCAACAAGCGTGCGCTCAAGTCCCTGGCCGATATGATCAAGGGCAAATCCGGTCGCTTCCGCCAGAACTTGCTGGGCAAGCGCGTCGATTACTCGGGCCGCTCCGTGATTACCGTGGGCCCGACGCTCAAGCTGCACCAGTGCGGTTTGCCCAAGCTGATGGCGCTGGAACTGTTCAAGCCCTTCATCTTTGCGCGCCTGGAAGCCATGGGCATTGCCACCACCATCAAGGCTGCCAAGAAGGAAGTCGAATCCGGCACGCCGGTGGTGTGGGACATTCTGGAAGAGGTGATCAAAGAGCACCCGATCATGCTCAACCGTGCGCCTACGCTGCACCGCCTGGGCATCCAAGCGTTCGAGCCGATCCTGATCGAAGGCAAGGCGATCCAGCTGCACCCGCTGGTGTGCGCCGCCTTCAATGCCGACTTTGACGGCGACCAGATGGCCGTCCACGTGCCGCTGTCGGTGGAAGCCCAAATGGAAGCCCGCACCCTGATGCTGGCCTCCAACAATGTGCTGTTCCCCGCCAACGGCGAGCCTTCCATCGTACCGTCCCAGGACGTGGTGCTGGGCCTGTACTACACCACCCGCGAACGCATCAACGGCAAGGGCGAGGGCCTGATCTTTGCCGATACCGGCGAAGTACAGCGGGCTTTTGATGCCAACGAAGTGGAACTCAACTCGCGCATCAACGTGCGCCTGACCGAGTACACCAAAGACAAGGAAACCGGAGAGTTCGTGCCGTCTACCAAGCTGTGGGAAACCACGGCCGGGCGTGCGCTGCTGTCTGAGATCCTGCCCAAGGGCCTGCCGTTTGCGAACATCAACAAGGCGCTCAAGAAGAAGGAAATCTCCAAGCTCATCAATGTGTCCTTCCGCAATTGCGGTCTGAAGGAGACGGTGGTGTTTGCCGACAAGCTGCTGCAGGCCGGTTTCCGGCTGGCGACCAAGGCCGGCATCTCCATCTGTATCGACGACATGCTGGTGCCGCAGGAAAAGCACGAAATCATCGCGCGCGCGCAGAAGGAAGTCAAAGAGATCGAGCAGCAGTACGTCTCCGGCCTGGTAACAGCCGGCGAGCGCTACAACAAGGTGGTCGACATCTGGGGCAAGTCCGGCGACGAAGTGTCCAAGGTAATGATGGCCAAGCTCTCCAAAGAGACCGTTATCGACCGCCACGACAAGGAAGTCACCCAGGAGTCGTTCAATTCCATCTACATGATGGCTGACTCCGGCGCTCGCGGTTCCGCCGCGCAGATTCGCCAGGTGGCTGGTATGCGCGGACTGATGGCCAAGCCTGACGGCTCGATCATCGAGACGCCGATTACCGCCAACTTCCGTGAAGGCCTCAACGTGCTGGAGTACTTCATCTCCACCCACGGCGCCCGCAAGGGCCTGGCCGACACCGCGCTCAAAACCGCCAACTCCGGCTACTTGACGCGCCGTCTGGTGGACGTGACGCAGGATCTGGTCGTGACCGAGCAGGACTGTGGTACCCACAACGGCTACCTGATGCGTGCCATCGTCGAGGGCGGCGAGACCATCGAATCCCTGCGCGACCGAATTCTGGGCCGCAGTGCGGCAGACGATGTGCTGCACCCGGAAAACCAGGCTGTGCTGGCTGTTGCCGGTGAAATGCTCGACGAGGACAAGATCGAAGAACTCGAAGCAGCAGGCGTGGACGAGGTCAAGGTGCGTACGGCGCTGACCTGCGAAACCCGCTTTGGCATTTGTGCCCGCTGCTATGGCCGCGACCTGGGCCGTGGCGGCCTGATCAACGGTGGCGAGGCGGTTGGTGTGATTGCAGCCCAGTCGATTGGTGAGCCTGGAACCCAGCTGACCATGCGGACCTTCCACATCGGTGGTGCCGCATCGCGTGCAGCCATTGCCTCCAGCGTGGAAGCCAAGTCCAACGGCGTGATCGGCTTTAACGCCACCATGCGCTACGTGACGAACAGCAAGGGCGAGCCGGTGGTGATTGCCCGTTCCGGCGAAATCGTGATCCAGGATGAGCATGGCCGCGAGCGTGAACGCCACAAGGTGCCATACGGCGCCGTGCTGACGGTCAAGACCGACCAGGTGATCAAGGCTGGCGCCATCCTGGCCAACTGGGACCCGCTGACCCGCCCCATCATTACCGAGTTCGCCGGCAAGGCGCGTTTCGAGAACGTGGAAGAAGGTCTGACCGTGGCCAAGCAGGTGGACGAAGTCACCGGCCTGTCCACGCTGGTGGTGATCGATCCCAAGCGCCGCGGTGCCGCCAAGGTGGTGCGCCCGCAGGTCAAGCTGATCGATGCGTCCGGCAATGAAGTCAAGATCCCTGGTACCGACCACTCGGTGACCATCGGCTTCCCGGTCGGTGCGCTGGTGCAGGTGCGTGACGGTCTGGACGTGGGCCCGGGCGAAGTGCTGGCCCGCATTCCGATCGAAGGCCAGAAGACGCGCGACATTACCGGCGGTCTGCCGCGTGTGGCCGAGCTGTTCGAAGCCCGTTCACCCAAGGACAAAGGCGTGCTCGCCGAGACCACGGGAACGATCTCTTTCGGCAAGGAAACCAAAGGCAAGGTACGCCTGCAGATCGCCGATCCCGAAGGCAAGGTCTGGGAAGAGCTGGTGCCCAAGGAGAAGAACATCCTGGTGCACGAAGGCCAGGTCGTCAACAAGGGCGAGTCCGTGGTGGACGGACCGGCAGACCCGCAGGACATCCTGCGCCTGCTAGGTTCCGAAGAACTGGCGCGCTACATCGTCGACGAGGTGCAGGACGTGTACCGTCTGCAGGGCGTGAAGATCAACGACAAGCACATTGAAGTGATTGTTCGCCAGATGCTGCGCCGTGTGGTGGTGGAAGCCGCAGGTGACTCCGGTTACATCAATGGCGAACAGGTCGAGCGCTCTGAAATGCTCAACACCAACGACGCCCTGCGTGCCGAAGGCAAGATCCCTGCAACCTTCACCAACCTGTTGCTGGGCATTACCAAGGCATCGCTGTCCACGGACAGCTTCATCAGCGCGGCTTCCTTCCAGGAAACCACCCGCGTACTGACCGAAGCGGCCATCATGGGCAAGCGCGACGAATTGCGTGGCCTCAAAGAGAACGTGATCGTCGGCCGGCTGATTCCTGCCGGCACCGGTCTGGCTTACCACGAAGCCCGCAAGGTGCGTGAGTCCATGGACGACGCCGAGCGCCGCGCCATTGCCGACGCCGAAGCAGCGGAACTCGCTGGGGATGCTGAAGCCGAGACCCAGGCCGACGAAGGAATGGCCAGCGAATAGCATTGCTATGCTTCAGATAGCGCCCCACGCACTTTTCATAAGGGCCTGGGGCGTTTTTTATGGGCAACGCCTTGCTGCGTGAGAGACCGGCACAATGAATCAATCCGTCAATGTCCGCTGCCCTGGGTCGCTGCTGACATGGGCTTCAAGGCCATGGGAAAGCGCTAGCCCTGTATGAACCAGCCCCCGGAACCAATCGCCCTCTGGCGCCAGTTGCAGGCGGTGGCGGGTGTGGTGCGTGCGGTCAGCGAGGGCGCCTCGGGAACCGTTGCGGTCGAATCTGTGGCCGCCGACCTGCGCCCCGGTGTGCAGGCCC
>Ga0007795_10000904_pt1 | contig 10334 bp, 9 predicted proteins | sample CryBogmetaGMA1M_FD_60369 | JGI IMG/M metagenome (GOLD analysis project Ga0007795, IMG submission 60369) | Freshwater microbial communities from Crystal Bog, Wisconsin, USA - MA1M | ecosystem: Environmental > Aquatic > Freshwater > Lake | place: Crystal Bog, Wisconsin, USA | collected 2009-07-06
GCATAGAGTAGGTGTCTGATCTCAGCTCTTACGGAGCCGCTTTTGGGCAACCTCTTTCCCTCGACCGGATCAGAACTGCCCAATCGGGCCTCCGTCTTCACAAACGACTCGATAGCTTTTTCAAAATCAGGATCCTTGCGGCGGTAGGAACGCAGTGCCTTCAGTGTATCCTCCAGCTGCTGTTCCACCTCCAAGTTACGCTGCTGCACAAAGAGCTTCACCGCTTCATTGATGAGCCGGCTCTTCGGCTGTTTGAGCAACTTGCTCACCGGGTAAGCTCAGGATGTGGACTCACTACGGGTGAGGAAAACGTCATCCGCGTTTCTTGCGGTTGCGGCTCCTCTTCTCGTCAGGCGCGCCACTTCTCCGCGATCACCTCGCGGATCACAGCCAGCGTCTCGCGGAGGTTCCTCTCCAGCGTGAACTCCGAAGCGAGCGCTGAGCAGGCCGAGTGTGCCTGATCAGATCTGGCTGCGTCACTCATGATACCAAGCCATTTGCAAAGAACTAAGTCCAGCGCAGCATGATCAAAGGGTTCGGCAATCACTTCACCATGGACTCCCGGGGTCATGATTTCTGAAACTCCATTGGCCGCCGTGGTGATCACCGGAAGTCCGGCACTGAGAGCCTCGAGAGTGGCCAGCGGGAAGGGATCAAAGAGCGTAGGAAAGAGAAAGAGATCCGCTGCATCATAAACCAACGGCATCTTTTGGACACCGCCCAGAAATCGTACTGAAGACGATGCGTAGCGCTTTTGTGATCCGGATCCGGCAACAAGGAGCTTCACTTTCGGATCATTGAGTGCCTCCACGGCACTGATGGCAAATCGCAGCCCCTTCCGTTCCCATCCCGTTCCGACAAAGAGAAGGACCCTTTCATCAACCGGAATCCCGAGTTCCTTGCGGGCAAGAGCACGCTCCTCGGGTGTGGTGGCCGAGCGGGTGGGTACTCCATTCCTGATGAGGGCAATCTGATTCTGCGGGTAGTCGTAATACTCGCCGATCTCGCGGCTGATCTTATGGGAGAGGGAGATGACGCGACGTGTGGCGTCAGGGGTGAAGAGTTGCTTCTCGAGACGCAGCTTCTCCCGGTGCTTCGGACTGATCCGTTGGAAGAAGCGTGCCCAAGGTGAAATGTAGCGGGAGCGCTGCTGAAGCCATGCGGCATGGAGTCCCTCGTCAGTCCGGTAGAGATCGCAGCCGGGGACCTTCTCCACCGATAGGATCAGGTCGAAGCGGACCCCTGAGGCAAGCTTCTGCCTCTCCACTTCGGCGCTGTACTCGGAGAGGCTCGCACCCTTGCAACGAAGTATCTCGCCGCCGGGCCACGCACTCTCCGGCCATTCCGATGTTCCCAGCAGCACGACGCGGTGCCCCTCCCCTCTCAAACCCTCCGCCAATCCCTTGAGATAGGCCTCCACCCCTCCGGTCGGAGAGTATCCGCGACGCAGGAAGCCGATGGAGAGAGATGGAGACACCAGAAAGTGAAAGGGTTAAAAGGTTGAAGCGTTAAAACTAATCATTCATTAAAGGGTTGAAGCGTTAAAAAGTTGAAGCGCTAAAAAGCTTGGAACGATAAAAGAGCACCAGAGATTTCTTTTAGCCGACCTTACTTGCTCCTTTTTCCCTTTTAACATTTTAACTTTTTAACCCTTTACTATGGACTCCGAAGACCCCCTCGCTCAGGAGTTCCTCGAGTATCTGGGTGACGGGAAGAACTACTCTCCCCAGACGCTCCGCTCCTACGGGCAGGCGCTCGGACAGTTCCGAGCCTTCCGTCCCACGCTGGCATGGACAGAGGCAACGGCCGATGATTTCCGATCCTACCTCTTCGATCTGATGAAGCGGAACCGCTCCCGCTCGACGATCCGCCTCAACTTTGCCGCGCTCCGCAGCTTCTACAACCACCTCACGGATCGAAACGTGATCCCCTCCAATGTCCTGAAGCTGGTCTCTCTTCCAAAGCTGGAGAAAAAGCTCCCCGAGTTCCTGACCGTGCCTCAGGTGAGCGCACTCATGGATCAGCCAGCGTCCAGAAAGAAATCCAAGCAGGCCCCCGAGTGGATGGCGGCGCGTGATGCGGCGATCTTGGAGCTCTTTTACTCCTCCGGCCTGCGTCTTGCAGAGCTAGCTGACCTGGATGTCCGGGATCTGGACCCTATCGGGGAGAGCGTCCGCGTTATGGGCAAAGGCTCCAGAGAGCGCATTGTGCCCGTGGGAGCACTCGCCCTGGAAGCTCTCTCTCATTACCGCCATCAGGCACATGTCCAAGCAGGTCCCCTCTTTCTTAATAAGAGCCGCAAGCGGCTCGGGCATCGCTCGATCTGGCTCCTGCTCAAGACCTATGTCCGAGAGGCAGGCCTCCCAGCCTCTCTGAGTCCCCACAAGCTACGCCACTCCTTTGCCACGCATCTCCTCGACAACGGAGCCGACCTGCGCAGCGTGCAGTCTCTTCTGGGCCATGCCAGTCTGACCACTACGCAGATCTACACCCATGTGACCACTGAGCGACTCAAGCGGGCCTATGACGCTGCCCATCCCCGAGCTTAAAGTAAGTTTCAAGGGGGGATGATTTTCACTAAGCCCAAGCTGGAATCCCCGGCCTTTTCAGATCTACTATAAGGGATTATGCCCAGCGTCTTCATCAAGACTTACGGATGCCAGATGAACGAGCGTGACTCCGAGCAGGTGGCACGCGATCTGCAGGATCGTGGTCACACCCTGGTGGGCCACGAACGGGATGCCGATGTGATCCTGCTCAATACCTGCAGCGTCCGTGAGATGGCCGAAAAGAAGGCAATCGGCAAGATGGGTATGCTGCGTAAGTTACGTCGAGAGAAGCCCAAGCTGGTGCTCGGCTACATGGGTTGCATGGCCCAGCGATTGGGAGGGGATCTGGAGAAGAGCTCCCCCCATGTCGACCTTGTGGTCGGCACGCAAAAGTTCCACCGTGTCGCCGATTATGTGGAGGAGGCTCTTCGTAAGCGGGAGGAGGCTTTCCTTCTTGAGGATACAACAGAGCTAGGAGCCGCCATCCAGCCGCACATCCCAATCGTGGATGTCTCACCGGAGGAGGGGTCTCAGAATACGATTCGAGATCACCTTCCCGAGAAGAAGAAGGAGGCCACTTCCTTCATCTCGATTATGCAGGGATGCAACATGCACTGCACCTTCTGCATTGTGCCGACAACCCGTGGTCCGGAGCGCGGGCGACCGATCGAGGGGATCGTCAGCGAGGCCCGCACCCTCGTCGAGCGCGGGATCAGAGAGGTGACGCTACTAGGACAGATCGTGAATCTCTACGGGCGACATGAGTTTCCAAAAGTGGACGGGAAGAGTCCCTTCGTGCAGCTCCTCGAAGCCCTCCATGAGGTGGAGGGTCTGGACCGCATCCGCTTTACCTCCCCCCATCCGATGGGATTCCGCAAGGATCTTGTCGAGTGCTTCGGCCGTCTTCCCAAGCTGATGGAGCATGTCCACTTACCCCTCCAGTCGGGCTCCGACCGCATCTTGAAGGCGATGCATCGTCCCTACACGGCTGCGGCCTACCGGAAACTGGTGGCCGATCTCAGGGCCAGCCGCCCCGGGATCGCCGTGAGCACGGATATCATTGTCGGCTTTCCCGGCGAGACTGAGGAGGACTATCAGGCAACGCGTGATCTGGCCGAGGAGATGGAATTCGACGGAGCTTTTATCTTCCGGTACTCGAAGCGCGGCGACACTCCTGCGGCAGAGATGGAGGATCAATTGACGGAAGAGGTCAAGGAGGCGCGTAATCAGGATCTCCTCTCCGTGGTCAATGCCTCTGCGTCCCGCCATCTCGAAGCCTGCATAGGAACTCGTCAGGAGGTCCTCTGCGAGGGGGCCAGCCGAAATGACCCCACCAAGCTCTCAGGCCGCACTCGGACAAACAAGATCGTGATCTTCGAGGGTGGAAACCGCTTTCACGGCCAGATCTTTGACGTGGCGATCACCTCGGCGAGCGCCTCCACTCTCTACGGCGATCCTGCCATTCATGAAAGCGACCCTTTCACGGCATGACCTCTCTCTCCGGCACCTCTCCCGACCCCAAGAGTGGTTCCCATAAGAGTGGTTCCCACAAGAACACTCCCAGTAGCCCAAGTGCTGTCAAGCGGTCGCAACCATCCAAAAGAGAAAGCAAAAGCCTCGGAACCTCCTCCGACATCCCCAAGAAAACAGTCTACCGCCTCTCCCTCTACCTACGCTGCCTGGGACTCATGGTGGCAAAGCGGGAAAGCATCGTCTCTTCAGCGGCGCTTGCCAGTGTGGCCGGAGTCCAGCCAGCCCAGTTGCGCAGGGACCTCGCAGCATGCGGCCCTCTGGGAAAGCGCGGCACCGGCTACGAAGTCGTTCTGCTGCGAAATCGGCTTGAGGAGATCCTGGGTCGTGCCAGCCTCCAGCCTGTCATTCTCGTAGGAGCGGGAAACCTTGGCCAAGCCTTGCTTAGCTACAAGGGATTCGCACGGGAGGGATTTGAAATCGTAGCGGCCTTTGACCAACGTCCGCTGAAGGCTCGAGCTGGAAAGATCCCCGTCCAGTCAATGGGTCGGATGCGCTCTGTAATCACCAAGGGTGACATCCGCATGGCGATCCTCTGCGTTCCCGGATCTGCCGCTCAGCGGGTAGCTGACCAACTTGTGGAGGCAGGCATCCATGCGATTCTGAATTTCTCCCCTGCTGTCCTCCATCTCCCTGAGACCGTGGCCATCAATCACGTGAACCTCGCCATCGAACTGGAGAACCTCAGTTACTTCGCACGATGAGCCGCCATGCATCGATTGAGGAGGGTGTCATTACTTGTCCTGAGTTTGATCTTCGGATGACTCTGGAGAGCGGGCAGACCTTTCATTGGACACCTGACACCACGGCTGAAGGCACTGCCTATACCGGCTGCATCGGGACGACCCCTTTTCACCTGACACAGCGGGGGAATGAGCTTCACTACCGCGGTGGTCCCGGTGCCATGCTGCATCACTACTTCGCCTTCGACCATGATCTGGAAGCGATCCGAAGCTCCTGCTCGGGGCACCTGCCCTCGCATGAGGCTGCTTTGGCCTGCCGGGGACTCCGCATCATGAGGCAGCCACATTGGGAATGCCTCGCGACATTCATCCTCTCGCCGATGAAACAGGTGGCCCACATCCGACAGATGAGCCTGGCACTCCGTGTGGCCTACGGATCGCCACTTTCCGGCACACCCGTCCCCTCGTTTCCAAAGCCAGAGGTCTTGGCAATAGCCTCCGAGTCAGACCTTCGCTCCTGCGGTCTGGGATTCCGCGCAAAGAGCCTCCACGCCACATCAAGGCTTATTGCAGAGGGTAAATTCGACCCTGAGTCTCTTGTCCCGATGAGCACATCGGAGGCTCGCGATGCTCTCTGCTCCCTTCCCGGAATCGGGCGTAAGGTGGCAAACTGCATTCTACTCTTTGGCTACGAGCGACTGGAGGCAGTCCCCGTTGATGTCTGGATTGCGAGGATCCTTGGATCGTTCAGATCCAGGAAAGCCACGCCGGAGCAGCTTGAGAGCTACGGGGAGAAACTGCTGGGTCCCTATGCAGGGTATATCCAGCAGTACCTCTTCCATCAGGCCCGTACGGGCAAGCTGCTGATCCCGAAAAAGCCAAACCTTAAAAAGAAAGCGAAGACGCCCTCACCTCTTCGAAACGTGGCACGGAAGCCCATCCCAGCATGAGTGCCGCTCAGATCACAAAGAAAGCGGGTACCCAGCGTAAGCAAAAGCGCTTCCCGTTTTTCCTTCTGCTCTCCTGCCTCATCCACGCAACGCTGATCCTCCTGATCGCCCTCCTCTTTGCGCGTCACTTTATCCAGAAAGCGCCTGAGCAGGAGCCCCCTCCACCGGAAGTCACCTTGGAGATCACTCCACCTGACAAGAAGGACCGACCTTTCGTCGAGGCGAAGGAGGCAGCCGACAAGGCGCCCGAAAAGGCTCCTTTCCAGTCAGATGAACACACCAAGGCAGCCAGTGAGCTTCCCCCGGAGGGATCCCTGCCACTCCCGACCCAACAGGGTGTGGAACAGTCAGCCCTTGAACTTAAGAACCAGCGCCACACGGCTGGAGAACAACCGGCCACCACCGCGGAGAAACCTGTGCCGACCAGCCCCCAAGCTCAACCGCCATCCGCTCCTTCATCTCCCACTACCCCTCGTACTCCTCCGACTCCTCCGGCACCGACTCCCACACCGCTCCCTTCACCCTTGGCGTCCCCCCTTCCCACAAGAACGCCGCCACCGAATAACCTCAAGCTGCTCGAGCCTCCGAAACCGCAACAGAGCCAACCAGAGTCGCAACCTCAACCTCAGCCACCCCAAAAGACTTCGACCGCTTTGCCCTCTCAGCAGGCTGCACCTCAGCCCTCCTCCCAGCAAGGTGCCCAAGGTGCCAAAAAAGGGTACCAACCGGAGACCAGGCAGACGGTCATCCGAGGCAACATCTCCAATCGTGGACGCTCCTCCGTCGCAGCCGAAGCCACACCAATCGGTCGTTACAAGAAGTCGGTTGCCGATGCCATCGGATCGCGCTGGTACTACTATGTGAACGAGCGGATGGGACTGCTGAGTATTGGCACCGTGGATGTGAGCTTCAAGGTTGGCCCCTCAGGAAAGGTCACCGGACTTCATGTCGTTCACAGTAACTCGAATGAGTCTTTGACTGATTGCAGCCTCCGTTCAATCATGGATGCCAAGTTGCCGCCAATCCCTCCTGATGTGGCAAGAACACTGCAGGATGGCTGCCTCGAGATCGACTACAGCTTCACCATTTACTGACCCATGCTCACTCACTCTCTCCTAGCCGCGGCTCTTCCCGGCTTCATCAAGTTTTTTGCCCAGGGTGGCTTCTTCATGGCGGTCCTGGTGGTCCTCTCGATCTTCTCGCTCGCCGTCATCCTCCAGCGTGCGCTCGTGATCAAGATGGACAGGGCACTCCCTCCCGACATACTCCGCTCCGTGGCAATCTTCAAAGAAGGTTCCTCCATCGAGTCCCTCCAGAGGAGCCTGACGCTCGATTCCTCCCCCCTTTCACGCGTTCTTCTGAGCGTCATCCAGCACAAGGACTGGCCCCGTGCCGAGATCCTGGAAGCCGTGCAAACCCGCGCACGACACGAGATCTCACGCCTCGAGTCGGGGCTCGTTTTTCTCGAGATCACGACCGGCATCTCTCCTCTTCTGGGACTTCTGGGAACCCTCTCCGGTCTTGTCGGAATCTTCGGTAACATCGGAGCCCATGGTGATCCCCAGATGGTGGCGAACGGTATTTCGGAGGCTCTCAACTGCACCATCGTCGGTCTCGGCGTCGCCGTTCCCAATCTGATCGCCTACAACTACTTCACCCGCCGCGTCGAGGTGATCGCCATTGATCTGGAGTCGCTGACCACAGACCTCATGGCGAAACTGGCCATCGGAAGAAAGTAAGCGCCCTCCCCCATCACAGAGATAGGGTGCGGTAATTCTCACACTGGTAAATCCGCACCTGCACCTCGCGCCCATTGATCTTTAGTGGAATTTCTTGGAGTAGTCCGACGGCCCCGAATGCTCCCGTGATGGTTTGTGGCAACTCCTCCTTGGCTTCCGTCGTGATATAGAGGGCATTTCGACCGAGGAACGGGCTGGTTGTTTTTTCCTGAGTGTAAAGTGTGTCCTTGATCCCGGCCCCCACAGCATCGGGGTAAGCAGGCCAAAGAGCATAGGAGCTATTGAGACTTGGTGACTCGGCCACGAAGACAGAGGGGGCACCGGGGCGCTCGGGATACTCAATTCTGATTCGCTCGCCAAGCAGTGAGGCGAGGCCGGGCGTCGAAGCAATGAGAAATGATTTTTCGCCGCTGGCATCCGGTCGCCCATCTCGGAGGGTAAGGAGAGCCTCGGCCAGATGACTCATTCCTTTGACACCTTGGGGAGAGAGGCAACCAGAGGGAATCATCGCCGGATCAGCCAGCACCAGGGCACTGATGCAGGTCAGGATGAGGGCAAGAAGGAGCACAGCCCAACGCAATCCCCGCCCCCGATAGGCGAGTGAGACAAGGAAAGGAACAATCAGTGCCGTGATCACAACGAGTAGTCCCAGCGAAAAGACGTGCGAGCCCATCTGAATGGAATCAAACGAAGCAGCAACACTGCTCCACTGGATCCAGTCATGCTTGGCATTCCACGAGAGAGGAAGCACCCAGCCAAGAGTCAACAGGCAGAGAGCTGCAGCAAATCCTCGCCATGGGATCGTCCTGAATCCCTGCATGACGAAACACATGGCAAGAGCGACAGGGAGCAGCCATCCGATCGGCTGGTAAAAGAGCGTGCTGATCCCAAGTGCGGTCCCAAAGAGCGCCCAAATTCGAAGTGACGACCTGTCGCTTCCCTCCCGTGATGCAACCGCATGCCATCCGGCCACGATGGTGAGAAGTATCAACGAGGCCGTCACCATGGCTCCATCCATGACGAGCGAGGCCAAGTTGACCGTGGGCAGAAGATTGACCCCCAGCACCCCCCAGAGTGCTACAACAGGACGGCGCGCAGCCACTCTTCTCCCAATCCACCAGATGCACCAAGAAAGGAGCAGCACCGCAAGAGGGGGAATCCATCGGAGAACGAGCAGCCCCGATCCTCCGAATAGTTGCAGGAATGAGAGCAGGAGCGGCACTCCAGCTGGTCCTTCCACGTAGCCCCCGGCGGGATGGGCGGCACAGACGCTCAGAAACGCCTCGCGCTCCGTCATTGCCCCGCTTGTCGCCACCGAGATCCGAAGAACTGTCAGAGCAATCACCGCAGCCCAAAGCATCACGGATTGGCTGATCGCAATTTTGCTCCCAGGGCTTCCGTTGCTCCCAGCGTGTTTAGATTGCTTAGGGTGAGTGGAATTTTTAGAACTCATGATTGGATCGCTGCGCTTTGTTCTTTTTCCTGTATGCCTCGCTCTTCAGGATCGGACTATCTCGCGGTCAGTTCGGGATACTTTTCCGCAAGGCGAGGAGCCACACGGGGCCCCAGCTTTCGCCAGAAGAGTTGAAGCAGGCTCACGGCAAGCCATGCTCCCACTGCTCCTAAAATCATGCCGGCGAGCACATCAAGCGGCCAATGCGATCCGGTGTAGACCCGCGAGTAAGAGATCAGCAGGGCCACCGGTAAGTAGAGCCACCCCCAGCGGGGAAAGAAGAGGATGAGAACGACGGCCACAGCCATATTGTTGGCGGCATGTCCTGAGGGGAAGGAACGTCCCTCATGTGGCCGATCTGGTATCAGCATGCCGGGGAGTTTAGGAGCCTCCGTTCCGTGGGGAAAGTGAATCACCGGACTCGATAAAACGCCGGCAATCTTGGGAAGCGCCATGATGGTCGAAGTCGGAGGTTCTCCCAGCCTGACAACCCTGACTCCAGGCTCCACCTGACTCGGCCTCGGGCGGCTGACTGCATGCTTGAGAAAGTTCACCCCGATGCCATCACACAGCCCGACGGCCAACCCCGCAGCCAAGATTGCCGCACGGAATCTGAAGTTTCCAAAGATGAGCCCCAGCAACAGGAGAGTAGCGAGCCACGGGGCCCATGCCCCGAAGTCGGCCATGAAGGAGAGAAGGCGATCACTCCATGAGCAGACCCATTCTCGGTTGATCAGGATCTGGAGGCTCTGGTCCATGGTGAGATTGTGAGAGAAAAACAGGGAAATGCAGGTTAATAATGTTGGAACGACGCTGGCTGAACCCTTTTCCGAAAGCTGCAGCACTTGAGGGAGAGAACCGCGCCTTGGTGGACATACCCCTTACACCACGTTTTAACGCATCACTGTTATAACCTTTTTAACTCCTTCATTCATGGGTTAAACCGTGCCTTAGCTTCGTCAACTGTGCTCTCTCTTGAAATTCTGGTTCCTCGTTGATTGTCAGCACGGATCGAGATCCCTACAATGATCTGAATGTCAGTGTCCGGCGCATCCCCACTTCGATACCTATGAGGGAGATGTCACGCACTCGGATGATCGCGGAGCGACAGAAGCGTTATCCCCTTTGGAGACTCATCCACCTCCTTGGATCCCTAAAGCTCGCTCTACTGCTGCTCTCCACGATCGCCATTGCCTGCGCCGTGGCCACCTTCACCGAGTCTCGCTTCGACTCCAGCGTGGCACGCGTCTGGATTTACAAGGCCCCTTGGTTCATCGCCTGGCTTGGCGTTCTCTGCATCAATCTGTTCGCCGTCACCCTCACACGCTGGCCGTGGCAGAAAAAGCACACTGGTTTTATCATCACCCACTACGGCATCATCCTGCTGCTCATCGGGGCGGTGATCGGCTCCAAGTTCGGCTATGAGGGGA
>Ga0007795_10000909_pt1 | contig 10305 bp, 9 predicted proteins | sample CryBogmetaGMA1M_FD_60369 | JGI IMG/M metagenome (GOLD analysis project Ga0007795, IMG submission 60369) | Freshwater microbial communities from Crystal Bog, Wisconsin, USA - MA1M | ecosystem: Environmental > Aquatic > Freshwater > Lake | place: Crystal Bog, Wisconsin, USA | collected 2009-07-06
CCATGCGCCCTACCTCGGGGAGCCTCACGTACCCGGTGCCGTGCACGTAGGTGTTGCCTCCCCAGAAGTTTTCACCGGAAAGGTGGGCAATGGTCATCTGGATGCCCTTGTGCCACAGATGATCGTGAGGACGGTACGTTGTGACCACCTCTCCTGCTAGCGTCCGAACTGGGTGAAGGTAGGGTTTTGGACCTTCGAAGTCGCTACTCACCGGCTTGTACACGTACTCGAACAAGTCGACGCTGCCGGTGGATGCGGTCGCAGGGGCCGTGATGATCACTCGGTCATCATGGCGGTGGGTCATTTGCAAGTGCGGCCTGTTGATCATTCAACTATCTCTTGTTGGGTGGAGTGGATCGGCGAGGCGTCAATTCGTGGCGCGCGTCGGATCAAATGCAACCCGAATTTTCGGTGGGGTGATGCCCAACGACGATCCTGATCCAGATGATCAGTGTCAAAAACGGCGATGGCACCGGAGACGATTGTCACCGATGCCATTTGGTGTCGCCAGTAAGCCCAAGCTAGGGGATTAGCGCTTCTTGGCAGCCATCCAGACGTCGATCTGCTTCTGCATCTCGGCACGGATACGATCAATGCCGGCTTCCTGAAGCGCCTTGTTGAGCGCCGGGATCTGGGTCATTGGGTCCACGATGCCGAACGTGAGTGGTTCGCCGAACTCTTTCGCGACTGCAGCGCAGGCCGCGCGCTCAGTGTCGACCGCCTTGCCGTCGAACGTGAATCCGAGGAGGGGTGACGGCCGGGCATTGCGGTTGAGGTCGGCTGTCGCTGGCCACGCACCAACCTGTGACTTGGCGGTGTAGTACGAGTTGAATACGTTTCCGAACTGCCAATCGGTGTTCGGGTTGTAGCCATTGTCTGCGTAGCTTGCCTTGCCTCCCGCTGGACGAATGAGGAGACTTGCCTTGTCGTCCCACTCCCAGTGAACGCCCTCGATGCCTTTGCAAAGGGTGTTATAGAACTTGACATCGCTGTTGAGGAGTTCGAGGAACTTGACCGCGGCTTCCGGATTGGCGGATAGGGAGTTGACGCCAGTCATGGTTGCAGTGGAACCGCCGGTCGTGAGCAGTGGTTCGGCGATGGCGACCGAGATGACGTCATGTCCCCAACGCGCCTTGATCTCGGCGTCACCACCCGGCTTGACCACACCGCTCATCATCATCGTGCTCAGGCCGGCTTTCCAGGCGTCCTGTTGCTCCGACGACGTCTTTGGCTCGCTCGGTGTGTAGCCGAGTTCGTTCCATTGACGGATGGTCAACGCGGCCCGTGAATATTCCATGGTGTCCGAGTACAGGCCGACCTTGCCCGCGGTGTCGGTGCTCTTGACAACAAGACCACTGTCAACGACGTCGTATCCAAATGTTTCCGTCGCGTTGATGTTCGCCGCGACGGTTACGTACTGGAAGCCGCCCTTCTTTGAATCGATGTATTTCTTTACCTCGGCCATGATCGGGCCGATGTCGTCATAACTCGTCAGCGCCCTGAATGCGTCTTCAACCCCCGCGTCCTTGGCAACGTCGGTGCGGATGTACGGCCCGAACGGCTTGACGAAAATCTGCTGGTTGATCGCACCGTAGATGCTGCCCCCAACTCTGGCGGCATCCCACGTTTCCGGCGTCATGCTTCCCCAAAGGATTGGGGCGAGGTCGGGGAGGAGCTTCTCCAATTTGAGGAGATACTCCTGACGGATATTGGTGTAGTAATTGTTAATCCACGGCGCGGTGTAGTACAGGTCATGCTTCTCACCGGCGGCGTTCGCGAGGGAAATCTTCTGGTCGAAGGTCCCCCAGTCAAAGGTGACGAGCTTGACTGTGGCTGAAATCCGTTCCATCGCCAATGCGCTGAGCGCTTTTTCGACGTCCGGAAGGGCCTTCTGGTCACTGCTTCCGGCGTAGATGTAGGTCAGCACTGGGCTGGAGGCTGGAGTTCGCGACGAGGCCTGGGCAATTGAATGTGTCCCGAGCGATTGCACTCCGGCAAGTACCCCGACCCCAACCTGAGTCGCGGTGCGTAATAGTGAACGACGTCCTAGACGAGCCATTTGTTAGTTCCCCCTATGTTCATCCGACCGAATGACTGCTGTAATTCTAACTACGGCGTAAGAGCAGTGCCTTCCTCCTCAAGAGATACGAACCCGGAACCTATTTGAACGCGCCAAGTGTGACCCCGCGGACGAGATATTTCTGGAAAAACAGGAACAGGATTGACGCTGGGCCGGTCGCAAGGACAGCCATCGCCATTCGAGCCGTTTCGGTCGGCAGTTTCTGTGTGCCAATCTGGCCCACTTGCTCTTGCAGTGCCATTGCCTGGGCATTGCTCTGGATGATGTAGAGCAAGTATTGCAATGGGTACAGGTCAGGTGACCGGATGAAGTAGAGCGCGGTGGTCCAATCATTCCAGTAGTTGAGCGCGATGAACAGGGCGATGGTGGCAAGTGCAGGCCTCGCAAGGGGCACGGCAATTTGCCAGAAGATTGTCCATTCGCCTGCCCCGTCCACCCGGGCCGCCTCGAACAGCTCGTCAGGCAAACCCGAAAAGTAGGTTCGAAGGATTAGGACGTAATACGCACCAACGAGATGAGGGAGCAGAAGTGCGAAAATCGTATTTTGAACATTCAAATACTGAGTCATGAGGATGTAGTACGGAACCAATCCGCCATTGAAAAGCATGGTGAAGAAAACCATGAACGAGATTGGTGTCCGGAGGATGAAGTCGCGACGCGAAAGCGGGTAGGCGAGCAGGGCGATCATGGACACGCCCAGGACCGTTCCGACTAGCGTGATTCCAGTGGTCACGGCATAGGCGCGGAGGATTACGGTCGGCTTGTTGAATATCGCCACGTAGGCTTCAACACTGAACTGTGACGGGATGATCGAGTAGCCGTTACGCGCCAGTGCAATCTCGTCCGTAAATGACGACGCGACAACCAGAAGAAGCGGGAAAAGGCAAAGCATCGCAAGGCACGCGACAGCGATGTGGACGACGACGGTGGGCGCATCGAAACCCCGCCGTGTGGGCAATCGCAATGAGGGACGCGCGTCGGAAGGGCTGGCCACGGTCATTTTCCGGTCAACCTCAGAACAGGGCGAGCGACTCGTTGCGTGACCGTTCGATCCGCCTCACGACGGCGTTCGCGACGATTACCAGTATGAAGCCCACGAATGACTGATAGAACTGCGCCGCGCCCGCCATGGAAATTGTCTTGGTGACGATTAGCGACCGATAGATGTACGTATCCAAAACATCGGTGACCGGGTAAAGCAACTGCTGGTCCCGCGTGACCTGGAAGAAGAGACCGAAGTCTGCGTTCAGGACGTACGCCAGCGCGAGCAACATGTTGATGATCACGAGCGGTAGAAGGATTGGGAAGGTTATGTACCTGAACTGCTGCCATCGGCTGGCGCCATCGATTCGGGCCGCTTCATACAACTGCGTGTCGATGGCGATCATGCCGGAAAGGTAGATCAGGCTGCTTAGTCCGACGCCGTGCCAAAGGCTGACCGCCAGAAGAATGAACGGCCATGGTTCGGTCGTCCGGTACCAGGACAAGGGCGCGATGCCAAGCTGCTTGAGCACGCTGTTCACAACGCCCGTGTCGGCTGCCAAGAGCGCGTAGACGAAGTACGAAACGACGACCCACGAGATGAACCGGGGCAACAAGATCAAGGTTTGGTAATAGCGTGTAAATCGGCTTGCGTAGATTTCGAACAGCAACCATGCGACCGAAAGCGACACGACCAACCCGACGCTTATGAACATTGCGTTGAGAAGAATCGTGTTCCTTGTTGCTCTAATGGCGGTGTCCGTAGAGAAAAGGAATTCGAAGTTCTTCAGTCCGACGAACTGGCTTGCGAAAAGACCTGTTCTGACCTTGTAGTCAATGAACGCAATCCAGACGCCCGCGAGTGTCAGGTACTTGAAGACGATGATCCAGATCAGTGCCGGCAGTGTCATGGTGAACCAGACAAGATTCCGTCCGATGAGATGGAATTTCATCTGGCGCCGCCATCCGGTCGGAGTGACGTAGGGACGCCTGAAGTTCGGCGCGGTTTGGGCGACTTGCATCAATCAGGAGACCCCACGCGTCAAGAGTGGCACACGTGTTTATACCAACGGAGTACCGTCACCTGTCGGCGTTCAGGTTCTCCTGATGATCCTGACGATTGCGATGGCATCGGGTTTGCGCTTGCGTAGCTAGGTTTACCCGCCCATTGCTGGCAAGTCATAGGTCGGACGGTTGACATAACGTGACATCCGCAAGCGAATGGTAACTCGAGTGGATGGCGGGAGTCTCACGCCAACATGTGTGCCGTTCACCCGATGTGCCGCTTCTGACACCCCAGGCGTAATCGGCGATGACATCGGCGCACCGGGATACGATTCCGACCATTCGGAGTGCGTGGCGTGGGCCGTTTCGAAGCGGTGTTCCGAGAACCCGCCCGCCTGCAGAATCATTTCCCGGGTTTCGACAGGGTTCAAATTGATCAATTCGACCGTGATTTCGTCTTCGTCTGCGTTGGTCACCAGAGCGGCCACGTCTTCTGGGAGACCCGGTCGACGTCGCTTGGCGTCGAAGTGCCGGATAGGTGCGTGTAACAGGCCCCCGTTGTAAACCGGCGACGGCGCGCCCAGAGTGAGTTGAACAAGCGCCTCGGTAATAACTGGATTGTGCTGTTGCCAATGGTGGATGTTGACTTTGGTCAGGTCGGCCCGGTCGTTGCGGATGCGATCGAGGCGCCAGTGCACCATCGCAAGGGATTCACGCAGGATCTGCTCGGGATAGGTCGGGTTCGCACCTGCAAGGAACCGTACCCACGGGGGTTCGTGGCCAGCGTCTTCCTTCGACCGGAAAGGCACGACCAGGTTCCATTCATAGTTCTCGACGGTCCGCAGGCGTTCAATCCGGTCCCAGTCCTGTTTTGCCATTGAAGTCGCCCACAATGCCGTCGGGTACATGGCGGCGAGGGGTTGGTAGTCGAACCATCCGTTGTCGTCGTGACGGTGAGGCACCAAGAAAGATTGGGTCTGTCCAGCGGCCTTGAGGCCGACGCGCTGACCGACCCAATGTTCAGGGATGGTCATCGCCGCCTCGTCGTAATCGCGGACCGATCCGAGTTCAAAGGTTCGGTCTATCTGATTGCGTGCCAAGTCGAGGTGGCCCATGTCGCCGGTCAGAAGCGCCGCGCTCGATGAGGCAACGAGCGAAGACATCCCGACGCTGTAGAAGCCATGGGGCCACGTCCATCCGTAGAGGCCGCCGTACCAGCGCCCACCAACGTATTCGCCAACCTGGCCCGACAGGCCAACGTTGTCGGGAATGATCCCGTTGTTCGCTGCGGCGCGTGACGCCCACGCTTCGGTGTACTCGATTACCCAGTCGCGGTATCGGCTGTCGCCCGAAAGAATCGCGGCATTGGCGACAAGGCCCGTCGCGCACATGTTTCCAGCGACATCACCCCGTCCCATTCGCTCCTGCATGGCATCCCCCATGCGTCTCGCGAGGGTCGGGTCCTCAAGGTCGTCGTAGTGGGAGATCCCCGGCACATTGTTGAACGGCAGGCCATAGCGGCGCATCGCCGGCCCCCAGTTATACGTGGGTTCCGGATCATCGGTGAAACCCCACCGCGGACCGAGGCTGCCGTTGTGCGCCGCCCGAATTATCCGATGGGTGGCGTCGTAATTCGGGGCGTTTGGGTCGTCATTGAGATAGAGGCCGGCAAATCGTTCGGCACGTTCGCGATGTTCACGGCGTGTCGGGTCGGCCTGGCACAGAAAGTAGAAATAGAGGTTGCTTTCACCTTGGTGGAACCAGTCGTACCCACGCTCATATTCATTGACGACCTGGGGGACTGGCTTGAATTCGCTGACCTGCCGCGTGATGGCTTCCCACTGACGTATTGACAATGGAAGGAGATGGTCTCCCCCACCTAGCAGGTAGAGGAGGGGCCAGTTGTAGGAACTCTCATAGAAGTCGTCGGCACCGTCGCGTCCGGGAAGCGTGTCACCCCAGATCAAAGTGCCATCCGGCTTGACATACCGGTCCAGGAACGGCCGAACCGACGCGTCAAGGGTGGCGAATAGGTGGCGCTGAAGAACGGCCCACGCGGGTGGGTCAAGCAGTGGCACTGATGCGGTGATGATCGGCAGGTCTTGTGGATAGCTCATGGAGAGAGATCATATCCCGAACTGTTCAGACGTACCCCGATTGTGGCGCCTGTTTAGCGTCGGATCAGTCCCAGGAGGTTGACGATGATGGTGAGAACCACGCTGATCACGATCATTGATGTGACGGGTGCGTAGACCGAGAGGTTCTCTCGCTCAACCGCGATGTCACCCGGCAATCGACCAATGAACGGAATGCGGGGACCGAACCAGAGGAACAAGCCCACCAGCGCAATGGCGGTCCCGATCAAGACCAACGTCCGGCCAAATTCGGGTGCCATGCATCGAGTGTAACCCGGTCGTTCAAGCGGTACGGTCCTGTCACATTGGAGAAGGTTTCCGTGAACCGGTTGACCCTGGAAACCCGGTATCATGCGTATGTGGAATGTGCGATTACGCAACATGGTGTTGCAAACGAGTTCTTGATCCCTTCCGCTAACCCGCTTGGCGCGCAAAGTGCCCATGACGGGTGGTCTGCCTGTGTACGGCGCCGGACCCTTCTGGCGCGAGTATGGTCAGTGTCTGGCGAAGGAAACTTTCGCCCTGACTCGCCGAGGGATGACTGTCTCTAGGTTTGCCTCTTCGGTCGGCGCTCGGGTTGTGACTGCGGTCCAGTCCGGCAGTGCCGATACGCGGTTCGCCTCGGTCGGTCTATTTTCTGACGACCTGTGGCGACTGACCGGGTCATGAACCCGGGTCCTAGAAAACAATCCTGTGCGGTCGCGTCTACCCATCCTGGGTTCGCGCGGCCCGAAAGGCAATCCATGGAAACCGAAACGATCGGAAGCCCAATCCTCTGGGGGGGCTTCGTTGCATTTGTCTTGGCAATGCTTGCAGCCGACCTTGGCGTATTCAACCGAGGAGCTCACACGGTATCTGTACGGAAGGCAGCCATTTGGAGCGGGGTGTGCCTTGGGTGTGCCATGGCGTTCAACGGGCTGGTGTGGTGGTGGTTCGGAAGTGAACGGGCTCTGGAGTTCTCTGCCGGGTACGTCATCGAGGCCGCTCTGGCGGTCGACAACATCTTCGTGTTCGTCGTGATTTTTTCCGGGTTCGGCATCCCCGATCGTTATCAGCACCAGGTGCTGTTCTGGGGGGTCACCGGTGCCCTGGTCATGCGTGCGGTCTTCATTCTTGTCGGAGGCGCGCTGCTCCAGCAGTTCCATTGGATGATGTACGTGTTTGGTGGAATTCTGGCAGTGACCGGCATCCGCCTGATGCGCGCAGGTGACCATGCCTCGTCGCCGGCTGAGAACCCGGTAATCCGACTGATCACCAAGTTCATGCCCGTCACTGACCGTCTGTCGGGCGAGGCGTTCACAGTTGTCGAAAATGGACGTCGCGTTGCAACACCCCTGCTTCTCGCTTTGGTCGCTGTTGAGGTGACCGACGTAATCTTCGCCGTCGACTCAATCCCTGCAATCTTCGCCGTGACCGATGATCCGTTCATTGTGTTCACGTCAAACATCTTCGCAATCCTTGGACTGCGTTCCCTCTACTTTCTCCTTGCAGATATCGTCACCAGATTTATCTATCTCAAGCAGGGACTGGCGCTCGTACTGATCCTCGTCGGTGCCAAGATGCTCGCGATGGACTTCTACAAGGTTCCGATTGTCTGGTCCCTTGGGTTGATCATCACGATCCTGGCTGGGTCGATCGTTGCGTCGCTTATCTGGGGCACTGCCAAGCGGCCGGAGGTTTCGACGGCAGTGGATGGGGAGTTGACGTCGGCAAGTTCTGCGCGTCAGGCGACGACGGCCTGACCGTCTTCGGCAGCTTCACTCGGCAACGCGCATCGTCCGATAGCAGGCCACGGTTCAATGGTGATCCGTGGCACACGGTGCAACCTAACGAAGCAGCCCACGAAGATGGGCTCATAACGAGCGCTCGTGGGGACGAGCTTCTCGCTGTATGAGAGGGTGGGGGTGACCGAGGGGATTTGAACCCCCAACCGCTGGAGCCACAATCCAGTGCTCTGCCATTGAGCTACGGCCACCGCGACGGTCTCGCGAGTGACCATCGTATGGATGGTGACCGGAGATGTTGCGCCTCGATTGTAGCGTCAGCCGCCCATGACCGTCCACCGTTCGTGTATCCGCCAAGGCGAAGTGGCACACTGGTCACTATCAACTTAAGCGAAGATTTCGTGCCTCGCGACGCGTCGCACGCAGGCCGAAGGGATTGCGAATGCGGGTTGTGGTGACAGGTGGTGCCGGGTATATCGGAAGTGTGGTCGTTGCGCGACTTGTCGGTTCCGGACACGCGGTAACGGTGGTTGACGATCTCTCTAAGGGCCACCGGGATGCAATTGCCCGAGGCGCTGAGCTAGCTGTTTGCGATCTTGGAGATGCGGCCGAGCTTGCAAGCATTCTCAAAGCATTCGCCCCCGATGCCGTTGTCCACCTGGCGGCTCGAAGTCTGGTCGGGGAATCAATGACTATTCCCGGTACCTACTACCGCCAGAACGTGACGAACACGCTCAATGTGCTTGAGGCAATGGACGCAACGGGATGCAAGTCGATCGTGTTTTCGTCGACGGCGGCGGTCTACGGTGAACCGGGCCTCGCGGTTGGCGGACCGGGAATCGTTGAGGAAACGCCGACAGGTCCGACGAATGTGTACGGGGAGACGAAACTTGCCGCTGAACGCATGATCGGTTGGTACGGCGCGACCCGAGGCTTTCGGACGATTGTCTTGCGCTACTTCAATGCCTCGGGTGCGGTCGGCGGGCTAGGGGAGGATCACCGGCCTGAAGCGCACCTGATCCCGAATGTCCTCCGCGTGGCCATTGGGCAGGCGCCGAACCTCGCGATCTTCGGGTGTGACCACCCGACGCCGGATGGCACGCCGATCCGCGACTACGTCCATGTGTCCGATTTGGCGGCTGCACATATTCGCGCCCTTGAAGTTCTCGACGCTGGAACAGTGCGCAACGATACGCTGAACCTCGGTAGCGGCAGCGGATTTTCGGTCGCGCAGATTGTGGAGACAGCGAGGCGTGTCACCGGGCACGCCATCCCGACGGTGTCGGCCGATCGGCGCGCTGGAGACCCACCCATCCTGGTTGCGAGTGGGGCGCGGGCGCGAACGATCCTCGGCTGGAACCCTACGGAAAGCAGCATTGAATCGATCATTGGTAGTGCCTGGAAATGGCACAAGGAACATCCTCACGGTTATTCCGAGTCACGCGAGGTCTGACCGAGGCGCTGTGCGGGTAGAGTGCTGGTCTAGCGATACGGACGACCCAGCATGATTCCGCTCAGCGACGACAATCCCACGAGGCGCATGCCCGTGATCAGTGTCACACTCATCATCGCGTGCATCGCTGTGTTTGCCTACCAATTTCTACAGTCAGACGGGGGTGATCCGTCATTCACCGCCAGTTGTGGGTTCATTCCATACGAGTTCCTGACCGGCAAGGACCTTCCGCCATTCTCGTGTGTGACCCCGGTCCAGGCGACCATCCTGACCTCGATGTTCATGCACGGCGGTTTCCTGCACCTCGGCGGAAACATGCTCTATTTGTGGATATTTGGGAATAACATCGAAGACACTCTTGGTCGCCGTCGTTTTGCAGTCTTCTATGTGGTGTGTGGTCTCGCGGCGGCTCTGACCCAGACGGCTCTGACCTTGTTCACCGCACCAGAGGAGATAGGCATCCCGATGGTCGGGGCCAGCGGGGCGATTGCCGGCGTCCTTGGGGCGTACCTGATCCGGTACCCCACGGCGCGGGTTCGCACGCTTGTGACCTTCGGGTTCTACTGGCGAACGATCCAGCTTCCTGCGTTTCTCGTGCTTGGCGGGTGGTTCGTGTTGCAATTCTTCCAGGGCGTGGCTTCGTTCGGCGGTAGCAGTACTGGTGGAGTCGCTGTCTGGGCACACATCGGCGGGTTTGTCGCGGGCCTCTTGCTGATCACTCCGCTTGTGCCCCGACGGCAACCAGGGTAGGGAGGATGTGGGTGGTGAAATTACCGGGTCCATGAGACTGGAGAGGTGACCCGCACGAAGTAGCCAGTGCCGGGGACGATTGCAAACTTGTTCACGGGTAACCCGGTAATGTGGCCCTCCCATGCACCGGAATTCCAGCGGTCAATTTCCACGGCCGAACTTGAGCTGAGGCTTGCG
>Ga0007795_10000910_pt1 | contig 10305 bp, 6 predicted proteins | sample CryBogmetaGMA1M_FD_60369 | JGI IMG/M metagenome (GOLD analysis project Ga0007795, IMG submission 60369) | Freshwater microbial communities from Crystal Bog, Wisconsin, USA - MA1M | ecosystem: Environmental > Aquatic > Freshwater > Lake | place: Crystal Bog, Wisconsin, USA | collected 2009-07-06
CCGCCAAGAGGACTGGGTCGAGGGCTGCCTCGCGGCGATCATCGATCGGCTCGCGGAACTCGACGGACTGCGATCGGTGCTGCCCGGAAAGCGGAACGCGGCCCAGGAGCGGGTCGTCGGGCTCGAGCAGCGGCTCCGTCAGCAACGGACCGATCGGGTCCGCGCCAACGAGCGGTGTCGCGAGGCCGGACGGATTCTCGAGGTCGCCGACGGGTCGCTGCGGGCGCAGCGGCCCGACCTCCGGCAGGCGGCGAGGCTCGTCGAGGCGGCCGACACGGCGGCGGCCCGCGGCGAGGAGCTCGCCGCGGAGGATGATCGCCTCGCGCGGCAGGCGGCCGACGACATCGAGGAGACCGACTCGCTCGTGCGCCGCGTGGCGGCGTGGTATGCCGAGGGAGTGCAGGCCGACGTGCGCGGGCCTGCCGCCGCGATCGAGACCGCCCGCGCGCTCCTCGGCCGGCAGGCCTACGAGGATGCGATCCGCACCGCCACCGAGGCGTCGCAACAGGCGCGGATCGCCTATGCCACGGCCACCGCGGAGGCCGAACGGCGCCGGATCCGGCGGCTGCAGGAAATCCAGCGGCGGCAGATGGAGGAATCGTTCGCCCGCATGTCGAGAGGTGCCGGACCGATGGTGGTGCGACTGCCCGGCGGCACGTTCACCGGACCCGACCCGTGGCAGTCGATGCAGATGCCGAGGTCGGCTCCGCCGCGGCCGACGCCGCCTTCCGCGGGGGGCAGCTGGTCGCGGGACACGGCGCAGGTCGGCTGGTGACGGGCCGGCCGGTTGAGCCGGGTCCACGGACCGCTCGGTCCGCGGAAACTCACCGCAGCTGGATGGGAGGCACGCCGAGGCTGCCGACCTCTGCCGCCGCATTCGCCGCCGGCGCCGGGGGCAGGCTCACCCGGGCCGACCCCGGAGCCGAGGGCCGGCGCTCGGCGACCGCCGGAGGCCGCTCGACCTCGAGCAGCCGCTCCATCTCGGCCACGCGGTCGCGAACGTCACTCGGCATGCGGCTGCGTCCCGTGGGCGTGTCGATCGCCGCGTCGAAGACGACGCGTCCCTGCGGGTCCGCCACGAGGAGCCGCGTCTCCTCGCCGCCGGTGAGGGTGATCTGGTAGTCGGAGTCGTGTCGCACGAGCGTTTCATCCGCGAGCCGACGCAGCGGCCGCGCCTCGATCGGGCCGTTCTTGGGCGTCGCCTGCTGCACGAGCGCGAGCGACGACGCGGTCGGCCGCAGCCCGCCGGCGGCCGCGGTGCTGCGCAGCGAACGCGGGGGAGCGGCGCGGCCCGCGGCCAGAGGCACCACGACCTCCCGGCCGCCGCGCAGGACGGTGCACTCGAGCGGTGCCTCGCCGTCGGCGGCCTCGAGCAGGGCGTTGAACTGGTCCGGAAGAAGCAGCATCTGGTCATCGAGCTTCACGAGCACGTCGTGCTGGGCGAACCCCGCGCGGGCCGCCGGTGATCCGGCCGCGATCTCGTCGATCACGAGGCCCGCGCCGCGCTTGAGGGCGAGCTGCTGCCGCAGGACCCCCGAGGCACGGGAGAGCTTCAGGCCGAACGTCGCGAACGACGGCGGGCCGCCGGTGACGCCGCGGGCGGGCTCGAGATGCGATCGCGGCGGCTCCGCCGCTCCGGCGCCGGGCGACGCCGCGAGCGCCGTGAACGACAGCCAGACGATGGCGACGGCGCACGCGAGCCACGCTGGAACCGTTGATGTCATCATGGGTCGCACGAATGTGGGTCACGGGCCGCGGACGGGTCACGTCCCCGCCGTCCGCAAGTCGAGTGCGGGATTTGTGACGTTTTTCCCCGCCCGCCGCCAGACGACTCTCACGGGCCGGGCACCCCCGGCCCGCAAGCTGGGAAGGCCGCGGAGCAGCGGCGACCTGCGGCGGGCCGGGAACGCACGGACGACCCGACCGGTCGCCGGGGGCCGCCGCGAACAATCGTCACAACCCGGCCGATACCTACGCTGCGGGCGGCTCGCGCCACCCCGGGCGGCCGACGATCCGGCCGCTGCATTTCCGCGTCTCGGAGGCTCCGGACCATGTCGCGTCGCTCGCCGTTCTCCCCGTTGCTCGCCCGCACCGCGATCGCCACCGCGAGCCTGGTCGCGGCCGCCGGGATCGCCACCGCCGCCGGCGGGACCGCGACTCGGGGCACCTCCGCCGGCAACCGCCCCGCCAAGCGGGTCGCCGCGGCGCCCGCCGCCACCCAGCCGCCGGCCCCGAAGAAGCCCGTGCTCCTGCCGGGCACGGGGGCCCTCGTGAAGAACGTCGTCGACGACTTCGAGGATGAGAAGTGGACGTGGCGCTACAACCATCCCAAGAGTTCGGAGGAGCAGGACAAGCGGATGCGGGGCCCCCTCGGCAAGAGCACCAACGGCCGCTGGTTCGAGGGCCCGAAGCGCGGCACGCCCGACGTCGTGAAGCGGGTGGAGCTTCCCGCGCCGGGACTCGAGGGAAGCACGCACGGGCTCCTCATCGCCTCCCTCCGCGCCGGGATCCCGGGCCGCGTGACCTACCAGATGCAGCAGGACGACCTGATCTACAACCTGTCGCGCTACACCGGGGGCCGCAGCATGTCGGTCGCCGACAGCCCGAGCGTGACGGTCCGGGTCTACATGCCCCCGTTCGAGCAGTGGGAGAACCGCACCGGTCCCAGCTTCGGCTTCCGCGCCGGCTGCTTCACGCATGCGATCATCACCGGTGACGACCATCCCGACGAGGGCCGGTTCGGCCTCGAGGAGTACTGGCCCGGGATGTTCGTCTGCTTCGAGAGCAGCCACGACGGCAAGTTCAAGGAGGACGGCGGCTACATTCGCGTCCGCAGCGGCCGCAATGGCGGCGAGATCCGCGGCCCGCGCATCGAGCAGCTCGGCTGGTGGACGCTCGGCATGTCGTTCACGCCCGACGGGATGGTGCACTACTTCGCGAGCCCGGGCGTCGACGAGCTGACCATGGACGACCACATCACCTCGCAGTATCCCTACGGCTACCGCACCGAGCTCCTGAAGACCTTCTTCTTCAACGTGTGCTCGCAGGATGACGGCCGCACGTGGAGCACGCCGTGGGTCATCGACGACCCCAAGGTGTACTTCGTCAAGCGACCGCAGATGGCGACGACGAGGGCGACCAAGCGGTGAGCCGCGGACGGCCGCGGGTCACCGCGCCGTGCGGACGAAGTCGCAGACCGGCGCGAACGCCGCCGCGAGGACGTCGTCCGAGGCCCGCACCGAGAGTTCGTCGCTGCCACTGCGGACGAGACGGCATTCGCACGACCGACCCGCGTCGGCCCCGCGACCCTCGAGCCGCACCCTCCACGACTCCCCGTCGCGGGTCCACGTCCCCTCGGCGAACCGGCCGTCGGATGTGAAGGTCCACGAGCGGATCGTCCCGTGCTCGGGATCCCAGCCGATGATCTCGGTGACCTCGCGTCCCCGCACGTCGGCCGCGGGAAGGAGCCCCGGGATCCGGTCGTCGCCGGCCGTGACGGGCTCGTCCGAACCGGCCGCGGGGGCGACCGCGTGGGTGCGCACCAGAAACGCCCGGCCGGCGCTCCAGAAACACCGGGTGCTCGCGGTCAGCCCCGGGGCGACGTCCTCCCAGCTGCCCACGAGCCAGGCGAGATCCTCGAGCGGCCGCGTGGGCGGCAGACCTGCCGGCTCGGCCGCCTCCCGCACGCTCTCCAGCATCCAGCGCCCCTGATCCTTCACCACGATGGCCGAGAAGCGGCTGGCCGCGGCGGCGCCGTCCCCGAATGCGATCCGCGACGTGCCGTCGACGACGGCCACGTCGCCCCGCACCGGGCGGATCGACGTCACGTCGATATCCATGGCGGCCGCCGCTTCCTCGGCGAAGAGGGTGGCGAATACCTCGCGGACGGCTTCGCGGCCCGCGGTCACCTCACCCGAGTCGAGGTCGACGTTTTCCCCGCTCGGGCTCCAGTGCGCCACGACGGCGGCCGCGTCGTGCCTGTTGAAGGACCGCAGGTAGGAGCCGAGCATGTCGCGGATCTCGGCCAGATCGGCCGCGGCGGCACCACCACCCGAGGACATCCCCGCCGCCGGCGCGTGGGTCACGGCCGCAAGCCGGCGGGGCGGAACCCGCTCCGCGGACCGCAGCGACACGGTGCGAAACGGCCTGGCGGGGGCGATCACGACCGGCACGCGGCCGGCACTCCGGGGCCGTGCCGGGGCCGCCTCGCCGGCTGACCAGAGGTCAGGCTCAACCCGGGCGGAGACGATTTCCCGCTCTCCCCGGCCGGACGAGCAGCCGACGAGTCCCGCCAGGAGGATGCCACAGGCGGCCAGGCCGCGGGACGACCAGTTGCGATCCATCGCGAGTCACCCTCCATCGATTGGCGAACGCGACGCAGGGGCCTCGCGGCCTCCCCGCCGTCAGCACAGGCTAGCCGTTTTCGGCGGTGCCGCCCAGCGTTGCCGCGCCGATCGGTCGCCGCCGGCCCTCACTGCGCCTCGGCGGTCACTCCCGGAAAGTCGTCGGTGCGAAACGGCGTCAGCGGGAGCCCGGCGCTCGAGTACATGTTGCACACGGGGTTGTCGGCCCAGGCATAGCGGACGGCGACGGGCTCCGGCACCGCGTCGCTCCACACCTCGATCCGGCCGTCGGGGAGGATGGCCGCCTTGGCCGGGACGAACTTCCGATCGGCGCCGGCCACCGTGAAGCCGCGCGGCTCGTTCACGTCGAACGGCCGCCAGCCGCCGGCCCCTCCCGGCACGTTTTCGAAGGCGAGCACGATCTTGCCGCCCTGCTTCTCCATCGACGTGGAGCGCGGGCTGCGGCAGACGATCCCGGGGCGCTTGTAGGTTTCCGCGAGGGCCCAGCGGGCCAGCCGCTTGGCCACGTCCTGCTTGTTCCTCGGGTGGATGTCCTTGCCTTCGCCGAGGTCGATGATCACCGCTTCGCCGGTGTTGGGCAGCGCCTTCATCGTCATGGTCTGGGCCTCGCGGAGTTCGGCCCAGTCGCTCTCGGCGGGCTCCGGCTTCTCCTCCTTGAAGTCTGCGAGCTGCACCCAATAGAAGGGGAAATCGCCGAGCCCCCACTCCTCCCGCCACGACTTGATCATGAAGGGGAACAGCTCGCGGTACTGGTAGGCCCGGCCCGCGTTCGACTCGCCCTGATACCAGATCGCGCCGCGGATGCCGTAGCCGATCGTGGGATTGAGGACACCCGCGTGGATGTTGCCCGGACGGTGGTTGCCCGTGAGCTGCCACGCCGGGTCGGCCGGCTGACCGGCGGCCGGTTTGCCCTCCCGCTTGGCCACCTCCGCGGCCTCGCGCCACTCCCGCATCTTCTGCTCGAACTCGGCCCTGCCCGCCGCGACCGCCTCCTCGGTTTTCAGCCACCGCTCGTGGATCACCTTGAGGAGTGGGTGCGCGGCGAGCTTGTCGCGCCGCACCCAGGCCTCGGCGGCGCTGCCGCCCCATGCGTTGTTGATCAGGCCCACGGGGACGCCGAGGGTCTGGTGCAGCTGCCGGCCGAAGTAGTAGCCGACCGCCGAGAAGTCGCCGACCGACTCCGGCGAGCATGCCGCCCACTTCCCCTGGAAGTTCGCCTGCGGCTCCTGCGTGCCGACCTGCGGCACCGAGATGAGACGGATGTCGGGAAAGCTCGCCGCCGCCTTCTCGAGGTCGGCGTCGTTGCACTGGTTCACGCTCCACTGCATGTTCGACTGCCCGGAGCAGACCCATACCTCGCCGATCAGGACGTCGTCGAACGCCACCGTGTTCTTGCCCTTCACGGTGAGCGTGTGCGGGCCGCCGTACTCCTGCACGGGATCGAGCAGCACGTGCCAGGTGCCGTCGGTCGCCGCGGTGGTCGCGTGGGTCTGGCCGCCGAGCGTGACGGTGACCGATTCGCCAGGCTCAGCGGTGCCCCAGACACGGTTGCGGATGCCCTGCTGGAGCACCATGTGGTCGCCGAACATGTTGTTGAGCGCCACGTCGGCCGCGGCGGGGACGCCGCAGGTGGCGACCAGGGCGGCGACGAGGGCGAAGTGGGCGCGGCGCATCGAATGGCCTCCTGGGCATGTGTGGCTTGGGACCGTTCCTCCGGAGGACGAGAATAGCGGGACGCGGGATCCCGCGAAACCCATCGGCCAGCTGGGCACCGGGGGCCGACGGCGGCGGCGACCGGCCGTTCCTCGCATCGCGATCGGGGTCAGGGTATGGTGTCCGCCGATCGTGTCCGCCACAGGAGCCCGAGCCGATGTCCGACGAGCATGCCCCCGATCACGACGCCTCCCACGACCATGAAACGGGCGCTCACGCTCGCGAGGTTTCCGGCCGTGGGGCGGCGACCTCCGCCGTCGCCATTCCGCTGGTCGCGCTGGGACTCCTCGGCGCCGCCATCTGGCTCGGTTCGCGGCCCGCCTCCGCGCCCCGGCCGGAGGTGTCCTCCGCCGCCGTCGCCCCGGCCGCGGGTGACCCGCTTCCGTCGTGGAACGACGGGCCCACCAAGCGCGCGATCCTCGACTTCGTCGCCACGGTCACCGACGAGACGGCGGCCACCTTCGTGCCCGTCCCCGAACGGATCGCGGTCTTCGACCACGACGGCACGCTCGTCTGCGAGAAGCCGGTCATTCACGGCCTGTTCCTCGTCGACCGGGTGAAGGCCCTCGTGGAGCGCCGGCCCGAACTCGCCCACGAGGAGCCCTACGCGACGCTGCTGACGGGAGACCTCGATTTCATCCGCAAGCTTGGCAAGCGATTCTTCGCGGACCTGACCTTCGCGTCGGTCGCCGGCGTGCCCGAGGAGCAACTCGAGGCGGAGTCACGCGACTTCATCCGCACCGCCCGCCATCCCGTGTTCGACGTGCCGCTCGGGGAAGTGACCTTCCAGCCCATGCGGGAACTGATGGCCTTTCTCCGCACGAAGGGTTTCGCCGTGTGGATCTGCTCGGGGAGCGGAGTGCACTTCATGCGGCCCGCGGCGGAGGCCTGGTATGGCATCGGACCCGAGCGCGTGATCGCCTCGCGCCCGGTGACGGAGATGCGTGAGGTCGAGCCGACCACGCCCGCGAACGAGAAGGCCCCGAACCGCCGCCTCGACCTCGTCGTGCTGCCGCAACTTCGCGTGCTCAACGACGAGGAACAGAAACCGGTGAACATCGGCGAGTTCATCGGCCGCCGCCCGATCTTCGCGGCCGGCAACGTGGGCACGACCGGCGACATCGAGATGCTGCGATGGTCGCAGTCGGGGGAGCGTCCCAGCCTCCAGCTGGTGGTGCTGCACGACGACGCCGATCGCGAGATGGCCTACGGCGAGCCGGGGGGTGAGACGCTCGATGCGGCCGCGAGGTACGGCTGGCAGGTCGTGCGGATGGCGAAGGACTGGAACCGCGTCTTCGCCCGGCCGCTGGAGAAGACGAACCCCGTCGCGACGCCGCCCGCCCCGGCCGCGACGACACCCGCTTCCGGACCGCCGGCGTCGGGGTGGGCGGAGGAACTCGCCGCGTTCGAACGCGCCGAACGCGACGCGCCGCCGAGCCCCGGGGGCGTCGTGCTGCTCGGCTCGTCGAACATCCGCCTCTGGAACACGCTGGCCGACGACTTCCCCGGCATGAACGTGCTCAACCGCGGCGTCGGCGGCTGCCTTCTGACCGAACTCGCCGAGCACGCCCCCCGGCTCGTCGCGGCCGCGAAGCCCACCGTGATCGTGGTCGCGGCGGGCACCAACGACGTCGCGGCCGGCACGCCCGCCCCCGCGATCCGCGCCGCGTTCGAGCGGCTCGTCGCCGGCCTGCGGCGCGACCATCCCGAGGCCACGATCGTCTTCCTCGCCATCTCGCCGACGATCAAGCGCTGGGAGCAGCGCGACCGGCAGGCCGCCGCCAACGCCGCCGTGAAGGACTTCATCGACACGGCGGCGGCCGACGCGAAACTCGTCTACCTCGACGCCAACGCCGCGTTCCTCGGCCCCGACGGCGCCCCCGCCGAGGAGTGCTTCTCCGACGACCTGCAGCATCCCAGCACGATCGGCAACGCCCGCCGCGCCGAGCTCATGCGGCCGGTGCTCCGCGGGCTCCTCGACACGCCCTGAGCGTCGCCCCGTCAGGCACGGCGGAAGACGTAGTCCTGCACCTGGTGGAGCGCGACGGCGCAGCTGGTGAAGCGGTGGGCATTCACGTCGCCGATCGACACCACGCCGATCACGTCGGAGTTCGCATCGACCACGGGAAGATGGCGGATCCGCCGGCTGCGCATGAGTTCGGCGAGGTCGTCCACGGGCGTGTCGGCGGCGCAGCAGATGACATCCCGCGTCATCACGGCGGCCACGAGCGTGTGCCTGGGCGAAAGCGCCTCGGCGACCACGCGGCGGAGGACGTCGCGTTCCGTGAAGATGCCGACCAGACGGCGGCCCTCGAGCACGAGCAGCGACCCGATCCCGTGCCGGTTCATGAGGTCCGCCGCCTCGAGCACCGTCATGTCGGCCGCCGCCGCGACGAGCGCCGTGGGCTTCGCGTGCAGAAGATCGAGCGCGGTATCCATGGCAGATTCTCCCCCGAGTGCATCCGGATCATCCCCTGTCAATCCCCAGTCAAACTCTATGCGGGGACCCGGCCACGAAGCCAGACCGAGGCCGGCAGCGGGGGGAGGATCAGCGGATTTCGCGGCGATTTGCCCGGAAATCCACAAGACACGCCGCGAGACGGCTCCACCGGCACGCTCCCCGAGGCGCGAGCGATGTTTTTTCCCTTCCTCGGCACTTGAAAGCCGGTTTAGTCAACGTAATCTATCCAACTTATCAGGCGGCCGAATGGTTCGGTCGTCGAGACAGATGGGTCTCTTCGACCGACCGACGTTCGGGCGCGTTCGAGAAAAGCCTGTTCGATCTTCCGTGTTCCTTTCTTTTTCTTCGGAGGTTTGCGTGATTCGCAAAGTTCTTTCTGGCCTCCTGCCGGTGGTCGCCGTCGTCGCCATGTGCACGAGCACGTGGGCGAAGGACTGCGGTTCCTGCGGGGGCGGCTGCGAGGGTGGCTGCGAGAGCGGCGCCGTCGTCAGCAGCGGTGACTGTGGTGGTGGCTGTGCCGCGTCGTGCGGCACGAAGACGGTGTACCAGAAGCAGTACGTGACCGAGATGAAGACGGTCAACTGCACCGAGTACACCACCGAGACCCGCGAGCGGACCTACACGGTCAACAAGCGCGTCCCGCGGACCGAGACGAAGACGCGCACGGTCACCGTGCACGTGCCCGAGACTCGGACCAAGACCGTGAACTACACGGTCAACAAGAACGTGACGGAGACCAAGACGGCTGAGTACACCGTCCAGGTCCCCTACACCGAGTCGGTCGAGCAGACCTACACGGTGAACGTTCCCGTGACGGAGGAGAAGACCGCGACCTACACGGTCCAGGTCCCGAAGTCCGAAGAGAAGACGTCGACCTACACGGTCCAGGTCCCCTACACCGAGCAGGTCGAGCAGACCTACACGGTGATGACCTCCGTGCCGGAAGAGAAGACGTCGACCTACACGGTCCAGGTCCCCTACACCGAGTCGGTCGAGCAGACCTACACGGTGATGACCTCCGTGCCGGAAGAGAAGACCTCGACCTACACGGTTCAGGTCCCCTACACCGAGTCGGTCGAGCAGACCTACACGGTGAACGTGCCGGTTTCGGAAGAGAAGACCGCGACCTACACGGTGATGGTCCCCTACACCGAGGAGAAGGTTTCGACCTACTCGGTGAACGTGCCCTACACCGAGCAGGTCGAGCAGACCTACTCGGTGAACGTGCCCTACACCGAGGAGATGACCGGCAGCCGGACCGTGCAGAAGCGCGTCCCGGTCCAGTCGTCGAAGACGGTGCAGGTCCGCGGTGGCAGCTGGCAGTCGCAGCAGTACACGGTCGGCGGTGGCGTTGACGCCAACGGCTGCCCGTGCCCCGAGAAGGTCTGCTGCAAGCGTGTCTGGGTTCCGACGTGCGAGACGAAGGAAGTCCCGGTCACGACCTACCAGTGCACGACGGAAGAGGTCCCCTACTCCTACACGGTCACCAAGTGCCGTCAGGAGCAGCGGAGCCGGATGGTGACGGTCAACAAGAGCCGCACCGAGGAGCGCACCCGGACCTACACGGTCACGAAGTGCCGCCCCGAGGAGCGGACCCGCACCTACACCGTCACGAAGATGGTGCCGGAGCAGAAGAGCCGCACGGTCAACGTCACCAAGTACCGCTCGGAAGAGCGGACTCGGAACTACACCGTGACCAAGATGGTTCCGGAGACGAAGACCCGCTCGGTCAACGTCACCAAGTACCGCTCGGAAGAGCGGACCCGG
>Ga0007795_10000911_pt1 | contig 10301 bp, 9 predicted proteins | sample CryBogmetaGMA1M_FD_60369 | JGI IMG/M metagenome (GOLD analysis project Ga0007795, IMG submission 60369) | Freshwater microbial communities from Crystal Bog, Wisconsin, USA - MA1M | ecosystem: Environmental > Aquatic > Freshwater > Lake | place: Crystal Bog, Wisconsin, USA | collected 2009-07-06
AACTTGGTATTTCGCGTTATCGATGAAAGCGCGGTTTGCCCACTCTGTGGACACAGGATACAGCTTCTCGGACATGGACGTTTCCTCTCCCCATCCAACCGGCGCTTGATGGCTTACGGTTTGGATATTAGTGCAACGATGCGCGCGACCTCTCCATCGACTTTTCAGCCTTGAAGGATCAGTTCCTTTTCATATCCGGAGACGATGGCCTAGGACAAGATGGATTGACGTCACACTTTGGTCTGTTCGACCTTGGGAGGGGTAGCTGCTAAGGATTATACCCCGCCGAGCTCGCACACTACCTTCCACTCCGCCTCCGTTACCGGCTGAACCGATAGCCGCATGCTGGTGACGAGGGACATTTTAGCCAAGCGGGGTTCGGCCTTCACGTGGGCCAAGGTCACCGGTATTTTTAGCGGCTTGACGGCCTTGATATCAACCACCACCCAAGGCTCGTCCGGCTCAGCGGTCGGGTCGGGATAGGCTTCGCGGATGACCTCAACGATACCGACGATCTCTTTGCCCTCATTGGAATGGTAGAAGAAGCCGGTATCGCCCTTTTTCATCGCCATGAGATTGAGTTTAGCGGAATGGTTGCGAACGCCGTTCCAGAAGGTGCCTTCAGCGCCTGCTTCTATTTGTTGGTCCCAAGACCATTTAAACGGTTCAGATTTATAGAGCCAATGAGCCATCGTTTATTCCCCCTTAACAGGCCGGTTCATCAGGCGATCGATCGCCCCCTCAACCGTAAGCCCGCCTTCTAAGATTGCCGAAACCGCCTCGGTAACGGGCATTTCGATCCCGCGTGCGCGCGCCATGTCGTTGAGCACGCGGGCGGTGTAGACACCCTCTGCCAATCGACCACCACCCGATTGAAATACGCTCAATCCGCGTCCGAGATCATGACCAAAGGCAAAATTTCGGGATTTTAGGGAGCCTGCGGTCAACACCAAATCGCCGAGGCCCGCGAGGCCCATGAGGGTTTCGGGTTTGGCGTTGTAGCTTTCCGCGAAGCGCCGTAGCTCTGCAAATCCACGTGAAATCAGGGCCGCGCGGGCACTTTCGCCCAAACCACGCCCCTCAACAATGCCAGCGGCGATAGCAAGAACGTTTTTAGCCGCGCCACCAATTTCGACACCTCGCACATCGGAGGAATGATAGACTCGAAAGCTTGATGAGCTAAGCGCTTTGGCCAACGCTTCGGCAATTTCGCCAAGGGGTGCGGCCAACACGACCGCTGTTGGCAATCCCTGCGCCACATCTTGAGCAAAACTAGGGCCGGATAGAATGGCCGGCATGACACCCCGAATTGCGTCGGTGACGATCTCGCTCATGAATTCGCCGGACTGGCGATCAATGCCTTTGGCGCAGACGATCAGCGGAATGCCGCGTTTCATGACTAAAGAAAGAGCGAGCGTCATATCGCGCAGCGCTTGGGCCGGTACGACGAGGAGGATTGCGCGGCCCGCATCGGTCGCTTCTTTGAGCGAAGATGTAATGCGGATCGTGTCCGGTAGCTTGACGCCCGGCAGACGCCGGTAGTTTTCTCGTTTGACCTGCATTTCCTCGGCTTGAGCCGCATCCCTGCTCCAGAGCGTCACTTTGCGACCCGCGCGCGCGGCGGCGAGTGCCAGTGCCGTTCCCCATGCGCCCGAGCCGATGACGGAAATTGACTCAAACATCGGGTAAGGCCTTTGCCTCAAGCGGCCAACGGGCGCGTGGCGGCGTATCAAGCCCATCAACGAGGCCAAGCCGCAGCCGTTCAATGCCCGCCCAAGCGATCATTGCGCCATTATCCGTGCAAAGCGCTAATGGTGGTGCGACCATGGGCAGGCCATTTGCGGTAGCTAAACGTTGCAAGGATTGCCGCATCGCAAGATTGGCAGCTACGCCACCGGCAACGACAATAGCGGAGGGTTCGCTATACTCCGCGCGCGCAACGCGCAGCGCCATTTTCGTGCGATCAGCGACGACATCGACAATGGCGGCTTGAAACGAGGCGCAAAGATTGTTGATATCTGTACCCGTGAGGGGCGCAATGTTTTCTGCTTCGATACGGACGGCCGTTTTGAGGCCGGAAAGCGAAAAATTAGGCTCTTTTCGGCCATGCATGGGTCGCGGAAACGCAAATTGCTCGGGATTTCCTTCCAAGGCGCGCTTTTCAACCTCGGGGCCGCCCGGATAGGGAAGCCCTAACATTTTGGCGACTTTGTCGAAGGCCTCGCCAATCGCGTCATCAATCGTGGTGCCTAACCGCACATAATCGCCGACGCCGCGCACAAACAGCAATTGCGAATGGCCGCCAGATGCGAGCAAGAGCAAAAAGGGAAAGGTGACGCCATCGGTTAATCGGGGCGATAAAGCATGTGCTTCAAGATGGTTGACGGCTAAAAATGGCTTTTGGGCGACAAGAGCCAGTGCTTTGCCTGTGGTGAGGCCGACCATAACGCCACCGATTAAGCCCGGCCCCGCTGCGGCCGCGATGCCATCCATGTCACTTAGTTTCAGACCAGCGGTTTTTAGCGCTTGGCCTACCAAAATATCGATAACCTCGACATGGGCGCGTGCGGCGATTTCGGGCACGACGCCACCATAGGCTTGATGCGCCTTGATCTGGCTAAGGATTTCATTCGACAGGATACGGCCTTCGCCGTCCCGGTCGCTTTCCACGACGGATACAGCGGTTTCGTCGCACGTGGTCTCAATGCCTAGAACGCGCATGGCGCTCCTTCTTTCTGATCCATACTGCCTCTTTCGCACAAAGCGGCTTGACCCTATAGATAGTCAAAACGGCTGGCGATTCAGGATCGTTCTTCGATGATCCAACACATACGGATCGACATGGCATAACAGCGGGATGAAGAGCAAGGTTTAAGGATAATGGCTGGAAAAGGGTTTAAGATTGGTACGCGTGGTAGCCCGCTAGCCTTGTGGCAGGCCAATGAAGTTGCTTCCCGTTTGCGTAAGGCACTCAATGTCACTGACGACGCTATTGAGTTGGTGATCATTCGGACATCTGGCGATATGAGTCAGGCGGGCGGGCAGGCGCTTGTTGGCGGCAAAGGCGCGTTTACCAAAGAAATTGATGAGGCGATGTTGGCGGGCGACATTGATCTCGCGGTGCATTCGGCCAAAGACATGCCGACCGCTTTTCCAGACGGCATCGATATTATCGGTTATTTGCCGCGCGAAGATGTTCGGGATTGCCTGATTTCGGCCAAATATCGCTCCATAGAGGAATTGCCACAGGGCGCCATCATAGGCACCGCCAGTTTGCGCCGGGCTGCTCTGATGAAGCGCCTCCGTCCGGATGTGAAGACGCAGGTGCTGCGCGGCAATGTCGATACGCGGATCAGGAAATCCGCCGAGGGCGAGGTGGATGCGACGCTTCTGGCACTTGCCGGTTTGAAGCGCTTGGGAATTGCCGATAAAGCCGCCGCGATTTTGCCGCTCGATACCTTTCCGCCTGCCATAGGCCAAGGAGCAGTTGGTGTGACGGCCCGGTCAGGCGATGCACGCGCATACGATGCGTTTGCCCTTGTGGCGGATGTGAACACCGGGATTGCGCTTGCCGCCGAGCGAACCTTTTTGACGATGTTGGATGGATCTTGCCGCACGCCAATCGCTGGACATGCGACGATTGAGGGCGATCGGTTGCATTTTCACGGGATGTTTTTGAGCACGGACGGACAACAGACCTTTTCCGCCAGCGGCACCGGCTCGATCAGGGACGCTTCAGCGATTGGCGAAAAGGCAGCGCGCGAGATCCTGGCTGTGCTACCGCCGGAAATGCGCCTGCAGAGCGAATGAAGCTTCTCCTCACGCGACCAGAGCAGGATGGAGTGGCGACCGCTCGTCGGCTTGTCGCGTTGGGGCATGAGGTCATAGTGGCTCCTGCCACCGAAATTGTTGCTACTGGTAATGCCCTGCGGACCGGGAATTTTGATGCACTATTGGCGACAAGCGCCAATGCGATACGGGCAATAGCGCCCGATATGCTAGAAGCCTTGCGTGACCTGCCACTCCATTGCGTTGGTCAGAAGACCGCGAGCGTCGCCCGCGAGGCGGGATTTCGCGTTGTTAACGTTGGAGGCGGATCGGGCGAGCGATTGGTCGACGAGATCAGGGAGGCCTATCCTCCGAGCGTCAAGCTTCTCTATCTCACCGGTACCCCGCGCAAACCGATGGTGGAAGAGGGGCTGAAAGCCGCGGGCTTTTCGGTCACCGCACTCGATCTCTACGGTGCTCGATCCGTTGCCAATTGGCCCGGAAATAGGCGGGGGGATTTGGAATCGGTCGATGCCGCCTTGCATTTCTCGCGTGCCTCGGTTGAAGCTTTGTTGGACCGAGCCGAAAAGGCTGGAATGATGCCCAATTTTCGACAGATGCGGCATCTATGCCTATCCAACGATGTTGCCGCTCCGCTTCTTGCCGCGGGCCTAGAAGGTGTTGTTGTATCAAGTGTCCCGACCGAAGATGGCGTGTTCGCGATGCTTTGATCACGGCCAAATTGAAATGCTTTAGATCAAGGAAACGTAAACCTTAAGCTGGGATGGTAAAGTCGAGATTCGGTACCTCTATTCTCTGGGCGAAGGACCTGCGGACGCATGACGGATGATGAAACAGCAGCTGCGCCGAAAGCCCGTCGCGTGCGGTCAGCACCACCTGTGCTTGATCTTTCGGCTGACGAGGTAAAGCCAGAAAATAGGCCAGTGGAGGAGTCTCACGCTGCCCCTACCAATCCCGTCATGGAGGATCAAGCGGCACCGCAGACAAAATGGCTCGATCTTCGTGTGTTTGTACCATCGCTCATTGGCGGTTTTGTCGGCGCGGCGATTTTTGCAGGATTGATGCAGGTTTGGAGTCCGTCGGATGCAATATCGGGACGTATGACGGCGCTTGAAACAGCGCTTGAAACCACGGTCACAAAGCCTGCTTTGACCGCCCTAGAACAGCGGTTGGCGAAAGCGGAAGCGTCTAATTCAGAGACGCGTCGGATGCTGAGTCAAAACCCGAAAGACCCGGTGAATGTATCGGCGATTGAGGCGCGCATCGGTGCGCTTGAAACAGCAGCCGCGGCTTTGACCAATATGGTACCGGCTGCCCCGATCCTTTCGGATCGGCTCGCGACACGGCTGACACTCTCGGCCTTAATCCGGGCACGTATTGAGGCGGGGTCGCCGTTTTTGAGCGAATTCGAGGCCCTGCAGTCAGGTGTCGAGCCGTCGCAACAAACAGCTCTTCTCAAGCCATATGCCGATACAGGTATTCCTACTTATGATGCCCTACGGTCGGAACTGGCAGGTGCTTCCAGCCTGATCAAGTCTGTTGAACTTCCACCTGAAGCGACACCTATGGGGATCGGGGAACGAATGCTGCAGGGCCTTTCGCGCCTTGTAACCATCACGCCAGTTGGAAAGCCTAACTCTAACGCGTCCAACGGATTGAAGGAGATCGATGCTGCGCTTGTCTCGCGCAATGGCACGAAGGTGTTAGAGCTTTGGCAATCGCTCCCGAGCCAGTCGCAAGACGCACTCGCCGGTTGGGCCAAACGTGTGCAAGCGCGGCGGAATGCGGAACAGGCGGCGGATGCGCTGCTGCTCGAGGCGCTCGCTGCTATCAAAGCAAAAGGGGCGGGCCAATGATCAGGCTGATCGTTCTCGTTGCTGTTTTAACCGGCGTGGCTCTTGGTCTGGTTTGGCTCTCCGATCTTCAGGGTGTCGTTTCGGTCACCCTTATGGGGATGAACGTTGAAACGTCTCTGGCCGTGGCCGTGGTCGGGGTTATCGTGTTAGCCTTTGCGATCTCAATCCTTTGGTCGATCCTCCGGTTTGTGTTCCGGTTACCGAGCTTGGTGTCTATCGGCTGGAATGCCAGACGACGGCACAAAGGTCATCTTGCCGTCTCGCGTGGCATGATTGCGGTGGGTGCTGGTGACATGAAAATCGCGCGGCGTAGCGCCACCGAGGCGGCTCGCCTTTTGGGCAAAGAGCCGCTGGTTTTGTTGCTGTCCGCCCAAGCGGCGCAAATGGAAGGCGACGCGTCCGGTGCGGCGCGTGCCTTTCGCGGGATGTTGGAAAGCCCCGACACAAAACTCTTGGGGCTGCGGGGTCTTTTCGTCGAGGCGCAACGCGCTGGCAACGAGAGAGAGGCAATCGGGTATGCCGAGGAAACCATCGCGCTTGCACCGGCTTCCACCTGGGCTGGTGATGCGCTGATCGAACATCATGCGAGAGCTGGCAACTGGCGAGATGCGCTGACCGCATTAGAGCGAAGCGCCACGGCCTTTGAACGCGCCGAGCGGAAACGGAAGCGCGCGGTGCTGTTGACCGCTTTGGCCGTATCTTTCGGTGATGGTACGCCGGAAGAGGCTTTGGAAACGGCCCGAGAAGCTGCCAAGCTCGCCCCTGATCTCGTGCCCGCGCAGTTGGCGTATGGCCGCCTCCTCTCGCGCCGGGGGGATTACCGCAAAGCTTCCCGAATCCTCGAAGCCGCTTGGAAGGTGAAACCGCATCCTGAGATTGGTGAGGCCTATCTGGCGGTGCGATCAGGTGATGCGGGTCGGGAAAAACTGGCCCGGGCCAAGAAGCTTTCCGCACTCCATCCCGAGCATCCAGATAGCCGCTATCTGATGGGCGAAGCCCTTCTGGGCACGCGTGATTTCGAGCTTGCCCGAAAGGCGCTGGCTCCGTTGCTTCAAGAGACGCCCACGGTTCGCGTCTGCCTCCTGATGGCAGAACTTGATGAGCTGGAACATGGCGATGGCGGCCATGTACGCGAGTGGCTTGGCCGTGCCTCGCACGCGCCGCGCGATCAAGCGTGGGTTGCGGATGGCATCGTCACGGATGTGTGGAAACCTCTTTCGCCAGTCTCTGGAAAGCTCGATGCTTTTGTTTGGGGACGACCTTCCGAGGCGCTTGCGGATCGCCGTGTTTCGCAAGTGCTTGACGGGGCACTGCGACGGCTGACGGCTGAAACGCGCCACCTGACACCCAATGATGCACGGGAGCCCGCAGCGCAGGGCTTGAAAAAAACCCTTTCGGCCTCGGCCTATTTGGCAAGCCAAGCGCAAGAACCCATTAAGCCAGTGTCCGGTCGTACAGCTGCATCACGGCGCAAAAAGGCCGATGTCGTGTTCCCGTTGGCGCATTCGCCGGACGATCCGGGTCTCGACGATAACCGCCAAGATTAAGCCATCGGTTGAGTATAAAGCCGTCCAAACTGCGGAAGCGAATCGTCAAGATCCGCCAACCTGATGAGATGCCACAAAATGGCGTGGTTGCTCGAGGTGATCGGCTTACCAATTTCGCTTTCAAGCGCCGATAGCGTGCTAACCGCACGGATGCTGGTGCAGGAGATGAACACGCCTTCGACCTCTGGATCGGCGGCGGCTTTGCGAACGGCAGCCGCTACCGCATCTTCCGAAATTTTAGCGACGATATTGTCGTCGGGTTCCTCGAACGAGACGAAAACGGGGATTTGCAAACCGCGCGCTTCAAGCCCTACGGCGATGGCCTCGTTAACGGTTCTCGAATAGGGGGTGACGACTGCCACCCGCTTGACGGAGAGCGCCCGGAACGCCTCAACGCAAGCATGGACCGGATTACTGACTTCCACTCCGGGATGAACTTGGTGAACAAGTTCGGCAATCGGATCATCGCCGATGAGCATAGCGGCGGATGTACAGGCAAAGCCTATGGAGAGAAAATCCCACGGCACGGGAAGCAGCCGCGCGGCCTCGGGAATCAGAGGCTTCATCGCCATCAACGTGTCGCGGTTGATCTGGAAATCATTGTAAATACGGGACTGATAGAGCGCTACACCCGGCAAGGCCGAAAAAATCTGACGGGCCTCGAACTCGATGGTCTGGTCGGTGCGTAAAACGATTAAACCGATCCGCGCCCGATTACCAAGGCCAGAATCGACCGATGCTGGAAGTGTTTCATACCGCATGTCATAGCTCCCCCGCGTCTTTGTTGCAGCAAATCGCAAGACAAGGTCAAGTCGATGCGATTAGATAGGGAAGAATAAGCGGGATAGAACATCTCGTCTTTTTAAAAAGAGCCGACTTTAAGGGGTATGGAATGAAGATCGCGGTTCTAGGTGCAGGCGTTATCGGGGTTACTACCGCCTATGAACTGGCGAAAGATGGCCATGAGGTTGTCGTCATTGACCGGTTGTCGGAAGCGGCTTCAGAAACAAGTTTTGCGAATGCCGGATTGGTTGCGCCCGGCCATGCCTATACATGGGCTTCGCCTAAGGCTCCGCGGATTTTGTTGCGCTCGCTCATGGATGAAAGCGCAGCCTTACGCTTTAAGCCCAGTCTTGACCCGCAATTATGGTGGTGGACCTATCTCTTTTTAAAAAACTGTACGGCGGAAGCCGCCAAAATCAATACGAAGCGCAAAGTGCATCTGTGCATGTATTCGCAAAAACAGCTCGATGGGTTGATTAAAGAAACCGGCATCAACCATCATCGGGTTGAGGGCGGGTTAATGTATCTTTATCGCTCACAGGAATCGTTTGATCGCGGTGCGCGTAACTCGTCCATTCTTTCTGACGAGGGTCTTAACATCAGACCGGTATCGGCGAATGAGGCTGCCGCGCTCGATCCCTCTTTGGAGGCGGTTAAGGACAAGTTCAAAGGCGCGCTGTATTGCCCGTCTGACGAGAGCGGTGATGCGCGGGTTTTCACGCAAGCGCTGGCGAAACTAAGCACCGAGAAATACGGCGTTGAGTTCCGGTACAATTCGGAAATTCTCGGCTTTGAAACATCGGGCGGAAAGGTGACGACTGCAAAGCTCTCGAATGGTTCGGTAAACGCTGACGCCTTTGTGATGTGCCTTGGTGTGTTCAGCCCGCACCTCTCAAAGCAGTTGGGAACACGGCTGCCGATCTATCCCATCAAGGGCTATTCGGTTACGTTGCCGATTGAGGGCTCCAATAATGTGCCACGGTTTGGCGGCGTCGATGAGGATAACCTCACCGCTTACGCCCGCTTTGGTAACCGCTTCCGCGTGACGGCAACGGCGGAATTTGCGGGCTTTGATAAATCGCATCGGCCATCGGATTACAGCCATATGCTGAAATCGATCAAAGAATTGTTCCCAGATGCCGCCAATTACGACAAGCCTGATTATTGGGCAGGACTTCGGCCCATGACGCCCGAGGGTACGCCGATCTTCGGGCGGGGTAAGTTCGACAATCTGTATTTCAATACGGGCCATGGCCATATAGGTTGGACGATGTCGTGCGGATCGGGACGGATCACGGCGGATTTGATAGCGGGTAAGACGCCCGCAATCGATCTGACGGGTATGGAACTCAATCCCCGCGCCGCTTGATCGATTGAGCTGAGCTTGGACCTAAAACGAGGTAGGATTCCGAAATGTCGCTGGCGCAAGTTAAACTGGACGATAAATACTTGGCCGACGAGGGCCGTATTTATCTGAATGGAACGCAAGCCGTTGTCCGGTTGGCGCTTGTGCAATCGCGCGTTGATCGGGCAAAGGGTCTTTCGACACGAGGCTTTATAACCGGTTATCGCGGCTCGCCGCTGGGCGGGCTTGATCAGGCTTTGGATGGAGCCAAAAAAGCGGTTGACGAGGCGGGCATCGTTTTCACGCCGGGCGTCAACGAAGATCTGGCGGCCACTGCGGTTCTTGGCAGGCAACAAATCAATGTGATCGAAAAGGCCAATTGCGACGGCGTTTTTGCGTTCTGGTATGGCAAAGGTCCGGGCGTTGACCGGTCGGGTGACGCGCTAAAGCATGGCAATTTGTCGGGCAGTGCGCCGAAGGGTGGCGTGGTGCTGTTGCTGGGCGATGACCATACCTGCAAATCCTCGACCACCTCGCATCAAAGCGAATTTGGCATGGTTGACGCCATGATCCCGGTGCTTAATCCGGCGGGTGTTGGAGAGATCATCCCCTTCGGACTGTTTGGTGTTGCGCTGTCGCGCTTTTCGGGTTGTTGGACGGCGATGAAACTGGTCGCTGAGACGATGGATTCATCCGCCTCGATTACCCTTGAGCCCGATGCGGGCCAGTTTATCATTCCTGATTTTGACGCTCCTGAAGGCGGCTTGCACATTCGCTGGCCGGATAAACCGCAGGAGCAGGAACGCCGCCTGCATTTGCATAAATTGCGCGCGGTTCATGCTTTTGCGCGCGCCAACCGGATAGACCGGGTCGACCTATCCGGGCCTCGTCGGAAGATCGGAATTGTCACCACCGGTAAATCCTATCTCGATGTGCGCCAAGCGCTTGAAATGCTTGGGATCGATGAGGCACGGGCGCTGG
>Ga0007795_10000912_pt1 | contig 10299 bp, 13 predicted proteins | sample CryBogmetaGMA1M_FD_60369 | JGI IMG/M metagenome (GOLD analysis project Ga0007795, IMG submission 60369) | Freshwater microbial communities from Crystal Bog, Wisconsin, USA - MA1M | ecosystem: Environmental > Aquatic > Freshwater > Lake | place: Crystal Bog, Wisconsin, USA | collected 2009-07-06
TCGATGACCAGGCGCCAAAAGATATGCATCAATGGCGCGGCGGTGTGATCGTGCAGTTGTGTGATTCTGCGTTGCAAAAGATCAAAACCCAGCTGGAGACAGACCCCGCATGAGCGACGACAAGTTGGACGGCGAGTTGTTTGACTCTCTCAATATGTTCGAAGGGCAGCTCAGTAATCCGGGCGCTGCCGTAGACATCGACGGGCTGAAGCTTGTGTGCACGTGCGGCGCGTGCCCGGAGCAGTACAACGTTTTTGACGCGACTGGCAAGCAGGTCGGGTATCTTCGGTTGCGACACGGATTTTTTCGGGCAGAGTATCCGGATTGCATGGAAGAGACGGTCTACGAAGCCCGTCCGCGTGGCGACGGCCTGTTCGAGCCCGACGAGCGCGAGATGTATCTGAAGGCAGCGGTGGCGGCACTCAAGAAACGTATTGCAGAAGACACAGGGGTCACACATGACTAAGGCTTTCTTTCAAGCACAGGATTACGCAGCAGAGCGCGCGGTAGCCGGAACGGACCCGGAGCGTGAGAAGCTTGTTGACGCGGCTGAAGCGGCAACAGTTGCTGAGGTTCGCGGATTGGTTCATTTGTTTTATCGGCTGCGGAAACCGGAACTGCGGTTTTCTCCAATGCAGGTCCACCTCGGCAAAGTGACAGAAGCGGCGGTCTCGGCGATCGAGGCGTACGACGCAGCACATACAACGGAGGCGCCAAAGGATGGCACGCCCAGCGCAGGATCGCGCGAGCAGAGCGGCACTTAGTTCGTTTCGTGCCGCGTGGCGCCTGCTGCGCGAGTCATACTCGTGCGGCCCAAAACCGGCAGGTAACGAAACCAAGAAGAAGAGGAAACTCCGCATGGCGGAAGACGCAGAACGCGAGAAGTTGGTTGCCGCGCTTGAAGTTGCACGGCGGCGGTTGAGCGCCGCAACACATCACCATGAACTGGCGGAAGACGCGAAACAACGCGCGGAAGACAAATACTACGACGCCGCTAACGCGCTGGAAGACTACGACGAAGCCAAGAAAGCAGAGGCAAACAATGTCGGAAGTTGATGACGCAGCCCGCAACTTGTGCACAGAACGCGTGACGTTGGAAGTGACGTATAACCAAAAAACACAAGGGCACCCCAGCACGTGGGATTGGTCAACGATGGTGCTGGAAGAAGACGAATCTGTTCGCGTTGTTGAAGAGTTTGGCAAGGCTTTGCCGAAGGTGGTCGAAGACATGGCCACGGAGATCAAACGGTTGGACGCCGAGCTTAAGGCTGCCTGCCACGCGCAAGCGGAGTTGCGGTCAAAACGCGACGAGCTGCAGACCGGGTGCAATCGGTTGAATTCGCAGCTGGCAAAGAAAGACGCACCGTATGAACGGGCAATGCGTGACGCCATCAAAGGGATGGAGCGCATGCAAAGGGAGCGGGACGAGTACAAGGACCGCGTAGTGGCATTGGAAGCAGAAGTGACTGACTTGAACATTGCGCTTGGCAAGCAATGGAACAATGCTGTTGCAACTGTTGTGGCTGCGGATACAGCGCCGGTGCACGCGCCCACGGCCGATTACTGGCGGCATCAACTTCGCAGGGGGATTATTGCTGTTGAGCGTTTGTTGCACGAAGAACCCTGGGTAACGCCGTGGGCGGCCAATCGACGTGAACGTTTGCGCGACTTGGTTGTTGTATATCGGGAGCACCTTGTTCCGCTGCTTAACCGAGAATGCGCGGATTCGCCGCCTTCAAGCGTTCATCACGGTTCCGGTGTGTTCGACGCCAACGGCGACGAAGTGCCGTGGGAGGGTGTTGTTGCAACGCTCACCGCCGAGCGGGACGCCGCTATCCGCGAGCGGGACGAGGCGCGGCAGGTTGCGCAGACGTTTGAAGCTTTGTGCCTCGGTGAGCAGGCCCGGAACAAAGTTCTCCAGGCCCGCGTTGCCGAACTGGAGGCCCATTTCAACGATCTATCTCGCCAGCGTGGGGCGTTTATCGTGCGAATCGCGGACCTGGAATCGCAACTGGAGAGCGTGGCCTGTCGCGCGGCGACCGCGGAAACGGCTCTGGAGGCCGCGAGCGGCGGCGCGGAGGTGGAGCCGGTGGCGCATCAGGAGTTGCAGGATCGTTGGCCGCGTGACACGGAGTTTGTCATAGAGGAGTCTGCTGGAAACGGATCAACGGAACGGCTGCACAGAGAGACGTGGTTACGTCTGGAGCGGGACGAACTGATTCACAAACGAGACGAGCTTATTTCCCGCGTTGCCGAGTTGGAGGCCGCGAGCGGCGGCTGTGTGATCCGCGACATTGTGAACATCATCCGCAGCGACGCCGACTCCGACGAGAAACACGCCGCTATGTCCACGCTGGTTGAGGCCGTCTGTCCAGGCTGGGTGTTGACGCAGGCCGGGAGCGGCGGCGGGTATGTGGGTGACGGTGTGGTTTTAGAGTGCGACGACTGCGGCAAGTGTTTTTGGTTCGACGACACCAGCGGCGGAAGCCACCGGATGATTGAGCCAGACAACGCATTCGGTGGCGAGGTGTGGGAAAGCTATTGCCCGGCGTGTAATACGCAGGCCGCGAGCGGCGGCGGGGATGGGGTGGCGTGGGGCGTGATAGCAACTCGTTCAGACCAGTTATGTTCTGCGTGGGAAAGCCTTGCAGAGGCGCAGCAAGAATCTGACGCCTTAACATTTGACACTTCCGTCGTCCCCCTCTACCGCTCACCTCCGCAGCCGCGCGGGTGGCTGACTGAGGAGGAGCGGAAGCACATCTTCCTGATTGCGGTCGAATACGAGACGCAGGCGAAGCACCTTGAGACGCCTGGAACGTGGGGGAGCGGACTGCCAAAGCCGAGCAAGTTGCGAGCAGATGCTGCCATGCTTCGCAACCTCATCGCCCGCTCGTCGCCGCCGGGGCCGGAGGTGGCGGGATGATTCCATTCACCTGTCCGTGCTGCGAGGTGTCAAAGCCACCGCACCGAGGCGGCTGCACGTTCCACGCTGACGCAGCTGCTGACGCGGCGGACTTTGATGAGGTGTCAACGCTGAGGGCCGAGATCACCCGGCTCCGCGAGGAGCGGCGAGAGGTTGTGCTTACGGAAGTGCTCAATCACTTCGATACTTACGGCGATCGTGTTGCGTCGTTCAACCCCGACGAGGTACGTAAAGCTCTCGCCGCTATCGGCGTGAAGGTGAAGGAGGTGGGGCGTGAGTGCGCCGATCAACATAACAATTGATGACACGGAAGTTGGGCAAAAACTCGCCAAGATATTCAACGGCAGCATACAAATTGTTCGCGTACATTGCGACGGCACCACGCGGTTTTATTTGATTGTTCCGGTTGATTTGTTGTCGGAACCGGTTAATACGACCGATGAGTGAATTTCAATAGCTTGGAGGCTATGTGCTCGGGATCGAAAAGTATCGCATGCAAGCGTGGAGCATTGTTCGTGTCGGCCGCAGGATGGCGCAGCAAATCGTGATTCGCCACGTGCTGTACCCGGCAGCCGGAATGCAATGCAACAAGGGTGCTATGGAGCACGACGCGGTTGTACGGATGGTTCACCGGCTTCACCGGATGTGGTTTGACCGCGTCAAAGACATGATCACGCGCAATCTCTGGCGCCCGGGCGACACGGTCTCGACGCAATCGCAGCTTTGGACGTTTCGCCGGGTGATGCACTGTCGGCCGTCGTGCGTGTTTTTCAGCCACGGCAACAAAGCGCTGCTTCGGCCTTGCAAACGGTATCGGGCGTGTCCGTTCTGCTGGGCCCGCACAGGCGCGCTCGTGTACCGGCGTTTTCGGCGCCGGATCCGGACTGAAGCTGAAAAGAAACCGAAGCTTGTCCTGACTTGCCGGGTGATCTCACAGCACGTGCCCGCGGTGGATTTCAATCCGGACCTTGGTTTGTCGCCGGACCAGATGCTGGCAAACATGCGTCGGTTGAAAGATATCTTTGACAGGTACAAAGCGGCTCACGCACGCACGGTCAAGCAACTGCAGCGCAAAACGCTCGGTTCTGCTTGCCGTGTCGTGGTGGATCCGCAAGACAACGGCTGGCGGGTCGAGATGCGGCAGCTTTTTTTAGCTTCTGCAAAAGCGCGCCTGCCAATGGTCCGGTTGCGTGAATCGACGACCACGCACAGAGCCTGCGTTGACGTAATGGACGACGACGCTGTGGAGCTGGCGCTGGGTTCGTTCTTGGCGTATCCGTCTGGAATGCTGACGGCCTACATCGACCTGGCGGCGGTTTATCTCAACGCGGCGCATAATCTTCGGTTGATAACCGGCACGGGTTTGTTTCGAGCATGCGGGCAAGGGTTGGAACGAGCATTTAAGCAGGACAAACAACATGGCGAAGTTCCAGTACAACGTCGCGAGGAGATCGGACCACCTGTACGAGATGCAGGCGATTCAAGTCCGGCTTGAGTATCTCTGCCAGTACTTGTTTGGCGGCAACCTCACGGAGTTCGCCAAGCGGGTCAAGACAGACCGCCGCGTGCTGCGCAGCGTGCTGTGCGGCATTACGGCAGCACGGCCGCGGATGCTGACGCAGATTATTCAGGCGGGCATTGTGAACGCCGAGTGGCTCATGTGCGGCTCCGGTCCGCCGTTTCAAGAACAGCCTGAGCTGGTCCAGGGACCGTTGTGCCTGCCTGACCAACTGTGCAGTCGGCATTCTGTGTTCGACACGGCCGAGGCGCCATTGCTGGCCACACGAAAACCTCGGTCGCTACGGCGACTGCAACAGCCGACGCCCCAAGACATTGCCGAGCAGCTGCCGCTTGCGCGCGCGATTCACGCCGCCCGTGTGCATGAAAAGCCTGTGCTCTTGCATCTTGAACAACCCGTCATTGTCGACGGCGGCGGCAAAGCGGTAAACGCGCTGCTCGCAAAAGGCTATGTCACGAGCGTTTCGATGTCTGCCGAGGCTGCCAGTGCTGACGCTGGCGTCGCGCTCGCCAACGGCCTTGTCGACGACAAGGACTCGATCGCGTTGTTTCGCCTGAATGACGCAGCACACATGGCTGCCGCGCACGGCCTCGGCTACGGCGAAGCGCTTGGGCGCTGGTGTTGCGATAGCCCGGTTGACCGGACGAAGAGCGTAATTGCCACTGGTTACGCGCTGGAGCTGCCCGTGACGGTGCATGGCGGCTTCGGTGACGTTTTTCACCATTTCTACCCGCACCGACGCAGCGCCGAGCTTGGAGCGGCCCTTGGCGCAGCGATGTACGTCGATATGCTCCTGCTGACTGAGCAGCTGCACGCGACGGCCGGAAAGCCGCCTGGAGTGATTATCACGACAGAGGACACGTTTCCACGTGTGTACGAGAACGCGACAGTCACGCTGCAAGGCGCTGGCTGCACTGCTACGACCGATTGTTTCAAAATTAGCAGGCCGTACTGGCTCACCGTACCTGCACTATTAGCCGCATGTGACGCCGTTTACGACGGAAGCGCTGATGACGGAAAAAGAACTACCCGCCTCTGATGAAATTGATAAGTTTCTGGCCGACGCAGCGCCCAAAAAATCGGCCACTTATCGGCTGGAGCTTTTGGTCAAATTTTGGGATGTGATGCGGATGATGGCCAGCGACACGCCGAGCATGCGGTCAACCGAGCATATGTCGGTTGTAGACTTTCGGGTGACCGAGTTTGTATTCGGCCCGACGGTCAAAGATATCTATGCAGAACTTGGTGTAACGGCTGACATTGCAGCGCAGTGCACTCTTGACGCGTTGCGCGAATTTGCCAACGTAACGCAGCTTTCTCCCGAAGATGCCACGCAGGACGTGCTGCTTACTCTGATAGCTGATGCCGCCGTGGCTGCAACGGCTCCGCCTCCGGCGCCTCTTCCGCCGCCCGCGGCTTCCAAAGCCAAACCAGCGCCAGCAGTTGTTTCCAGTACGGCAATCAGCCGCCTGTTCAAACCAGCCAAGTTCACGCCGTACAGCGGCGTTACGCTGGTCAGCTGGGAAAGCCAGCTTGCTACGGGGCTGGGGCCGCAGTTGGCAGGTCTTGTGGTGCACGAAGGTGAAACCAGCACTACGGTGTTGCTTGAGACCGGCGAGCTTCATGAGATCAGCAACTCGTCGTTTCTCCTGTCCCGCACGACCGATCCGGCGGACTACGAGCATGCGCCCGTCGAGTTGCTGGCTTACGCAGCGGCGTTGCCTGCGCGGCAATCTAATCCGCCTTTTGAAAACTTGGGCAATTTCACGCGTGTTGTCGGGTGTGGTTACGACGTTTCGTTTATCGAGCCGCTCGTCAAGATGTTCAGCGGTGAAACCCGGCCGTTCGAAGTGCGGGTGACGCTGCCGTTTGACGGCTCTCCGTATCGCGTTACGCTTGATGGCGGCGTTTCAAATGCCGGGCCCTATGTCACGGCAAAACTGATGGACGAGAATGACAACGTAATCATGCGCCTGAACACGCCGCGGCTCTTTTCTCCGCGCGGGGTGTATCTGTTTCCTGTGGTTTCGTCGAATACCGTTTACGCGCTGGTTGTGAACTAAATGGAACACCGCAAGCCTCGTGTGTTGGTTTTAGGGGATCTGATGGTTGACCTGTGGGTTCATGTCCGGCCGCGGGCTGGAAACCCGGAGGGCGCCGCTGTTGTATTTCAGGGGCGAAACTCAGACCGCTTTGAGACGCTTGGTGGCTCTGGCCTCGTGGCCACGCTGCTGAGAAGTCTGGGCTTGCGGACAAAGATTCTGGCTCGTTGCGGCGTTGATTTCTCTGGTGAACTCATTCACTCGCTCCTGCACGAAAACCAGTTGAGCTGCAAGGCGGTGAAATTTGTCGAGAATTACATCACGCCCACCAAGATGCGATTCGTAAACGAGCACGGTATTGTCGTGTTTCGGTATGACGAAGAAGCGCCGGTTGACGTGTACATGGCGGACTATTCCGCGCATTTCGACTTCGAGCACTTCACGAAGTTGGTCAAGCACGCTGACGCTGTGGTGGTAGCCGATTACGGAAAAGGCTACTGCCAGGACGTCGGACCAAAGATCATCGAAGCGGCGAAATATTACGGCACGTTGAGCATTGTTGGTGCCAAGCCGCAGCTCCTGGACGCGTATCGTGGCGCCGACATTGTGAAGATCAACGCAACCGAAGCCGCGGGGTATCTTGCGGTTGACGGCAATCAGATAAAAGACGGCGTTACACTGGCCGAAATGGTCTGTGCGCGCATGGAAAGCCGGGCAGCCATTGTGACGGCCGGAAGCGCCGGTACGCATTATTCAGTCCGGAACGAACACGCAGCATTTAGTTCTGGTTATAGAGCGGCGCAGCCTTGTTCGCCCGTGGTTAAAAATTGCGTTGGGGCGGGCGACGCGTTTCTGGCTGGCTTTGTTGCGTCGTTGATGACCGCGCCAAAAACACCGCCGCCGTCAGAGGTTCCTTTGGCGCTGGCGCGTGTCCAGGATGCCGTGACTGCCGGAACAGCCGTAGCTGCGCAATTTCTTTCTCGCGGGTTTCCGTTTGTGGAACCAGCGGTGCCGCTTTTGGCTGCGTATACGCAACGTGTTGTGCAGTCGCCGTCGGCCAAACTCATTACGCCCGACGCTGCCATGCGGTTGTGCGACGCGTGGCGCAGCACAGGTGACGCGGTTGTGTTCACCAATGGTTGTTTTGATTTGCTCCATCGCGGGCACATGCACCTGCTTGAACAAGCAAAGCAGCAGGGGCAACGACTTTTGGTGGCTGTGAACACCGACAACAGCGTGCGGGCGCTCAAGGGCGCGGGACGGCCGGTGCAGGACTTTGAAACGCGGGCGGGTGTGATCGCCGCGTTGTCGTATGTCGACGCGGTTGTTCCGCTGGATGAAGAGGATTTCACGGCTTTTCCCGCGCTGCGCACAATGATCAGCGGGTTTGCACCGGACGTGCTCGTAAAGGGCGCACAGTACGCAGAGTCAGAAATTGTGGGTTGGGAAGAGGTCATGCGGCGCGAGCCGCCCGGCCGTGTTTGGCAGTGCCCCATGGTGGCGAACTGCAGCACCACACAAATCATAAACAACGTGAAAACGAATGACCAGTGACAATTTCGACTTCGGTGGCGACATCGAAGACGACCGTGACGTGAATCCGCAGGCATGCAACGAATCTGAAGACACGGCCCTATCGGTGTACGGGCTGCTTGTGAACAGGTTGGGTTTCCCGCGCGCGAAACGTGTGTATGACGCGTTGCTTCGCATAGCGCAAAAAGCCGCACAACAACATGACGGGCAGCCGGGAATTCTGTTCGACGTCGAGGGCGGGCGATTCGTGTCAATCAGACAAACTGAATAGCGCATTCTGTATTAGGGAGGCATACGATGTATCTGTTTTTCGACTGCGAGACGGGCGGCTTGAACGAGACTTACAGTCTTCTCACGCTGGCAGCCGTGGCGACGGACAAGCATTTTCAGCCGCTGTGTGGCGGAAATGCCGAGGACACGCTGTACCTCGAAATTCGTCACCCTGCGTACATCGTGACTCCCGAGGCGCTGACGATAAATAAGATCGATCTTGTGCATCACAGCGCTCGCGGCCTCAAGATCGAGGACGCGCAGGCAAAATTCGAGAAGTGGCTGACAAACGTGCACGCAGTGAGTAAGGTCTGGCGGCTTACGCCAGCTGGACACAACGTGCCGTTCGACTTGAAGTTCGTGTTTGAGCAGCTGATGAAGCAAGAACAGTGGAACAAGCACTGCGGCTATCACACGCTCGACACTGTGACGCTGGCTGGGTTTTTCAACTCCAGCGGGCTGATTTCCAGCAAGTGCAATCTCGTTGCGCTGTGTGAGTACTTCAATATTCCGCACAAGAACGCGCACAACGCGATGGCCGACACGATGGCCACGATTGAACTCGCTAAACATTTCATGGCGCTTGTACAACCGTCTGTCGCTGCGTTAGCGTCGGGCGAATAGCGTCGCGACAAAACAAGCAGTTGACACATGATCAAACCAGCCGGGTTAGTACGCGCAGAAATGGATAATGACCCGCAATACGCGGCGGAATTACAAGCCGAGCTGCAGCGAATCATGGATCGCATCGAGCAAGCAAAAACGGCTCGGCTATCGCGCATTTCGTTTTGCCCCTCGGAACACCTTAAAGACGAGGTGCGCCGCCGGTTTTCGAATAGAGGTTATCAATTCAAACCAACCGGCTACGTCGGTGGTGTGTGGCAATTGTCCGAAGACATTTGCTGGTAAATCGTCGGAGCAAGCAAGCATGACGCACGCAGATTTACGGCATATGCCGCCACAGGTGGTGACGTTCATCAAGCAGTACATGTACGCGTCTAAGCGCGACTTTGACGTGTTTGGCTCTATGGCGCAGCTCATGGCGCGTGGCGGCTTGGCGGTTGAATGCGCCGCGCGCGCTGCGCGACTCGCGCTGGAGCTGCAGGAAGAGCATTTCATCTTTGATGAAACGATCGCCGCGCTGGCCGAAAAGAACAAAAACCGTATCCGCGGCAAACTGCAACCGGCTGAGATGTCGGAAGAAGCGCTGACGCAGATAGTGAGCATCTCGTTTTTCAGAGTGATTGACGCCAGTGCGCCACCCGGCCCGGACAGCGACAAAGGTTGGTTCAGCGGCCACCCGGCGGACTGGCAGACTGTGTTGCAACCTGGCACGCTCAGCATGCTTGCCCCAAAACACAATATGTGGATGGGGCACAACAGTTTCATGGGCATGCTTGGCGCCATGTTCAATATCGGACCTGAAGCGCAAAATCAGGCTGGCGTTTCGATGACCGCGGTGGATTACACGGCAGCGTTCACCGACGACGAACCAGAAGACGCAGACGACGACGATGAAGATGACGACCAATGAACTTTGGGAGCTGAACTGATGCAGCCGCTTTTTGTGTTTACGGCGGATACGCACCTGGAAGACGGCGCATGGTCGACGCGGCCGGGCATCTACGGCGACTCGTACCACAGCTTTGAGCAGATTGTGAATTACTGCATTAAGCACCGGCTGCCTTTGATCCTGGGCGGCGACGTGCTTGAGAAGAAGAGCAATTCCGCGCGGCCGATTGCCAAGCTGTGCGAAGGGCTGTCAAAGCTTGAGGCGCGCCATTGCGATGTGTATTACATCCAGGGCAACCATGAATACGACCGAAACGCGCCTTGGCTCAGCGTCCACTCTTGGCCAAAGCACCTCAATGGTCAGCAATATTTCTTCAAAGGCGTCACGGTTTACGGTTTAGACTGGCTGCCCCGCGGTGAGATTCAGCAAGCGATGCAAGCTGTTCCCGAGGGCACGGATATATTGATCACGCATCAGGTGTGGTACGAGTTCATGAAGG
>Ga0007795_10000916_pt1 | contig 10280 bp, 10 predicted proteins | sample CryBogmetaGMA1M_FD_60369 | JGI IMG/M metagenome (GOLD analysis project Ga0007795, IMG submission 60369) | Freshwater microbial communities from Crystal Bog, Wisconsin, USA - MA1M | ecosystem: Environmental > Aquatic > Freshwater > Lake | place: Crystal Bog, Wisconsin, USA | collected 2009-07-06
GAAGGGCCGCGAGGTGCAAAGCACCGGCCTGGTGGTAGGGTTGAGGGGGTGGTTTTAGGGGCTGTTGCGGTGGAACTTTTCGATGCCGCGCCCCCGCCGCGACCAGTCTCGATGCGACCTATGCAGATTGGGTACGCCGATGGTGGCGCATAGTCGAAACCCTCGATGTTATTGAATCGGCTGTGGTCTCTAGTGATTGGGGTGTGGCTTGGATTGTCGCTCACCTTCGCCCGAAGTGTGATCGGGGCTGACACTCCTGTGATAGCTGGCTGACAATCAGCCCAGCCCGAGGGAAGGTCGTTGAGTGGCACTTTACTGAGCCGGGCGCGGTTCCGCCCGCCAGCGCCATTGCAGCTCCCTATCGCTCAATCCGGGTGCTGAACACGCCCTTTAAATATTAAAGATAACTAATCTGAGGAGGACATATTGATATGAATCTTGATGATTGGCCTTTGATGAAAGATGGCGATCCTTTTCCTGAAATCATTCAGGGGCGCTGGATTGAAGAAAGTGAACCGACATATGAAGTGATCATGCGTGGAGAACTGCAGGATTACGTTGAGAGACGCATTTTAATTACAAACCCTGAGCTAGGAGCAGTCACGGTTACCCGTCCTTTTGATACGGAGCCAGGCGATGAGCTTGACTTCTATCTTCTGCCGGACGACGAGTTATACATCGCCAACAATCACGCAGTGGCCATATTCAGAAGGGCAGATTGATGGATGCCGAACTATCGGGATAGAGAACTGGCCCGGCTCCAAAAAATTTTCAATAAACGCTAGGGGCAGGCCGCGCCCCTTGCAACTTCCCGCCGCCCGGCGTTGATTTCCGCAAGCCCGGACGTAGCGCGCATTGAGGGAGAGAGACGATGACGGATATTCTAGATCTTGGCGGGCGGGTGGCCCTGGTGACGGGCGGCGGTCAGGGAGTGGGGCGTCAGAGCGCGCTACAGCTGGGCGCGGCGCTGAATAGCGGCGGGGTCGTGGTCAATGACTATGTGCTCGAGCGGGCTGAGGCAGTTGCCGAGGAAATCCGCGCCGCAGGGGGCAAGGCTGTGGCCATCCAGGCGGACGTCTCGGACCTGGCTAACGTCAAGGACATGGTGGCCCAGGGGCGCGATGCCCTGGGGCCCATCGGTATCCTGGTCAACAATGCCGGCAATGCTGGGGCCAATCCTTCGCCAGAGTTGGCCAAGCCCTTCTGGGAGACGGGACCCGACGTCTGGCAGAGCTTTATCGGGGTCAATTTTTATGGGGTGATGAACTGCACGGCAGCCGTCATTCCCGGCATGATCGAGCGCCAAGCCCCCGGTCGGATCATCACCATCATCTCCGATGCCGGAAGGTGGGGGGATGCCAGTATGGAAATCTATGCCGCTTCCAAGGCCGGTGCGGCGGGCTTCATGCGCTCGGTCGCCCGCACATTGGGCCGCCACCAGATCACCGCCAACTGCATCGCCATCGCCCTGACCGCCACCCCGGCGGTCCGCCGCACCCTGGAAGGCGATCAGGAGCGACTGAAGCGACAGATGGAGAAGTACATCATCCGCCGCCCGGGCCAGCCAGAGGACATCGCCAATATGGTGCAGTTCCTGGCCTCAGACGCCTCGCCCTGGATCACCGGGCAGGTCTATCCCGTCAATGGTGGTTTCACCTTCGCCCTGTGAGTGGGCTTCGGGAAGAGCTCGCCGCCTTGGTCGCTGAGCAACTGGGGGATGAAGCCCTAGGGGCGGCCATGGCAGCCCATGTCCTGGAGGCGGCGGCCAACTGGTGCCCGCCGACCACGCCCATGGCGCAGGTCGATAGTATTGTCGCCTATGCCTTTGGCAACCGACCAAGGCCGGGTCCCGCCCCAAGCCCTGACGCACCCCTGCTGGAAAAGCTGGATGAGCCCGGGCCGGTCAATGCGCAGCTGGCGAAGGTGGTGGCCGACCTCTACGCCAAACGCCCGGCGCGGATCTTCGCCCAGTGGGAGGTGGCCCACTTCCTTAAGGTGCAACACGGATTAACCGAGGCGGTCTCCATTGAGCCCGTCCTCGGGCCCGATGGTCAGGTAATCTATCTGAGTACGGACGGTGTTGCGACCGCAGCCATTGCGGCGGGGGGTGGAGACCTAGGTCGGGTCGCCGTCGTCGCCCACCGCGACCACGCGAAGCGATGCGTCAAGGTCTCCCGCGCCGCCGGCATGGACGCCTTCATTGCTGCCGACCACCCCCTGCCCGCTGATTATGACCCCCATTCCGGCCAGGCCTGGACACGGTCGCGGGAGGTCTATCTGCTCCACGATCTGGCGGCCCAGTTCATGGGACTGAGGGCGGAGGCGATTGGGAGGATGATGCCCTGAAGTCCTACCCCTTCGCCATCAGCAGCCCCTTCCACCGGGCCACCTGCTGACGCACCAGGGCGGGCGCCGAGCCGCCATAGGAGGTGCGGGCCTCGCAGGAGGCCCGGGCGGTGAGGACCCGGTAGATGTCGGCGGTAATGCCTGGATTGAGGCTCTGGTACTGTTTGAGGGTCAACTGGGACAGTTCCACCCCCTTGGCCTCAGCCATCTTCACCGCGGCACCCGAAATATGGTGAGCCTCGCGGAAGGGGATGTTGAGATTCTGGACCAGCCAGTCGGCCAGGTCTGTCGCCGTGGAGAATCCCGCCGCGGCAACCGCGGCCATGCGGGGGGTGTTGGCCTTGAAATCCAGGACCATGCCGGTCATGGCGCGGATGGCCAGGTCCAGGGCGTCGAAGGCGTGGAAGACTGGCGGCTTGTCCTCCTGCAGGTCCTTGTCATAGGCGAGCGGCAAGCCCTTGAGCACAGTGTTGAGGGCTAGAAAGTCGCCGCTGATCGGACCGGACTTGGCGCGGACCAACTCGGCGGCGTCGGGATTGCGCTTCTGCGGCATGATGGAGGAGCCGGTGGAATAGGAATCTGAGAAGGCGATGAAGCCGAACTGCGGATTGCACCAGATGACCATTTCCTCGGCCAACCGCGACAGGTGACCGGCACACAGTGTGAAGCAGGACAGGGCTTCTAGGGCAAAGTCACGGTCGGCCACCCCGTCGAGACTGTTGGCCGTAGGCCGGGCAAAGCCCAGGGCTTGCGCGGTCATGGTTCGGTCAATGGGAAAGGAGGTGCCGGCCAGGGCGGCTGAACCCAGGGGGCACTCATTCATCCGGGTCCGGGCGTCGGCCATGCGCGAGACGTCCCGGGCAAACATTTCCACATAGGCCATCAAGTGGTGGCCCAGGGTGATGGGCTGGGCCGGCTGCATGTGGGTGAAGCCTGGCATGAGGCTGTCGGCGTGCTGCTCGGCCCGGGTGACCAGGGCAAGTTGCAGGTCCTTGACCTTGAGCTGCATGTCGTCGAGGGCGTCGCGGACCCAGAGCTTGAAGTCTGTGGCCACCTGATCATTGCGCGAGCGGGCGGTGTGCAGGCGCCCTGATGCCGGACCGATCAACTCCCCTAGCCGGGCCTCGACATTGAGGTGAATGTCCTCGAACTCCCGGCGGAAGGGGAAGGTTCCAGCCTCGATTTCGCCCATGATGGTCTTGAGGCCACCCTGAATCTTTTCCCCATCGTCGACGGTAATGATCTTCTGTTTGACCAGCATGGCGGCGTGGGCCTGGGAGGCCCTGATGTCCTGACGCCAGAACCGGCGATCCACATCGATGGAGACATTGATCTCCTGCATCAAGGCCCCAGGCTTTTCCGTGAACCGACCGCCCCACATGGCCTGACCGCCGCCTGTGGCCGCCTGGGCCAGGGCCGCCTTGGGTCGAAAGGCTGTCGCAAGGCCAAGGCCCGTTGACAGGGCGATGCCAGACAGCAGATTGCGGCGGCTTTGCATGTGAGACCTTCCGTAACTCCGGGATGCACCTTGCTAAGGCCGCAGCGCACTCCGCGGCTAGTGAAATTCGGCTGGTAGACCCACGAAACCCGCCCAGCCCATTTTTCAGGCGAAAGCTCGAAAGGCCGATGCAGACATCCGCCGCCATCTGGCGCTAAACATGCACCAGATACGCAAACCATAGAGTGGGGGGACCATGAACCTTAAGGACCGCATCATCGTTATCACCGGCGCAGCCAGCGGCATCGGCCGCGCCATGGCCCAAAGATTTGCCAAGGAAGGTGCCAAGCTGATCGTCTGCGCTGACCGCGACGAGGCCGGTGCCCAAGCCACAGCGGCCGGGATTGGTGGCGTGGCCTTTAAGGTCGACGTCTCTAGCGAGGACGACATCAAGGGCCTGATCGCGACGGTCGAGACCGAACATGGCCCCATTGACCTCTTCTGCTCCAATGCCGGGATCGGTGTCGGTGGCGGGGCCGAGACCCCCAATGCCGACTGGCAGAGGATTTGGGACATCAATGTCATGGCTCATGTCTGGGCGGCCCGTCACCTGGTGCCCCTGATGGCGGCCCGTGGCGGCGGCTACCTGCTGAATACCGCGTCTGCGGCAGGCCTGTTGTCACAGATCGGGTCTGCACCCTATGCGGTGACCAAGCACGCCGCTGTCGGCTTGGCTGAATGGCTGGCCATCACCCACGGCGACCAGGGAATCAAGGTTTCCGTGCTCTGCCCTCAGGCAGTGCGCACGGCCATGACCGCCGGCAACCCCGATGGCGTTGCCAGCATTGATGGCATGATGGAGCCAGACTTCCTGGCAGAGGTCGTGGTGAAGTCTATCGAAGCCGAAGACTTCCTCATCCTGCCCCACCCGGAGGTGCTGGATTACATGCGCAACAAGACCAACGATTACGGCCGCTGGATCGGCGGCATGCGCAAGCTTAATCGGCGGTTCCAAGGCTAGGATAGGCCACCCAGCAATTGACCTCTTCCTGATGTTCAAGTCTGGCGGGCTGTTCTTGGCCCGCCGGGCCGACAAGCATGACCCTGGCACCAGGACAAAGGGCGTCGCCCATGGCCTCGAGACCTTCCAGGGACCTCGGGTGATGCAGCCAGTAGTCCAGGCGGTCAAACTTTGTGGTCGCGACGAATACACGATGCATGGTGGTCATCCTGCCTGTCCCAAAACGCGCGATTTCTAGTCAGAAACCTGTCAGAAGCCGGAACGAATCGCCAACCGCTAGAAACAGTGGAGAACATCGGGTCGCCCACAAGGGTTTGTGCGATGTTTCCGGTTTGTCCTCTGGCCAGCCCTTCCTAAACCGCGGCTATCGCCGTGCCGCGATCCAGTCATTGACCCGCCGTTCGAGGACCGGCAGGGGCATGGAGCCGGCACCGACCACCAGGTCATGGAAACTCCGCAGGTCGAACTTCGGGCCCAACTGCGCTTCTGCCTTGTGACGAAGCTCCATGATCTTGAGCATGCCGATCTTATAGCCGGTCGCTTGGCCCGGAAGGGTGATGTAGCGACGGACCTCGGACCGGGCTTGGTCCGGCGGGCGGCGGCCCGTCTTCATCATGTAGTCAACGGCCTGATCCTCGGTCCACCCCATGGCGTGGATACCGGTATCCACAACGAGACGGGCACCACGGAACAACTCGGCATCCAGGCGCATGAAGTCGGCGGCAATGTCTGGATAGACACCCATTTCCTTGCAGAGCGCCTCGGTATAGAGGGCCCAGCCCTCGTTATAGGCCACATAGCCATAGGACTTACGGAACTTCGGGGCGTCCTTTTGACGGACCTGGATATCACCCTGCATGACGTGGCCGGGAATGCCTTCGTGGCACATCAGATTGTAAACGTCCGCCGGGTCATCGGTCTTGCCGAGAAGGTGAACATAGACCCGCCCTGGCCGGGCACCGTCGGGGCTGGGTCCACCAGCGTGAGCCGCCCCGCCAGCCACTTCACTGAAGGAAGGCTCGCGAACGACCTCAGCCCGATAGGCGGGCAATTGGCCAAACCATTGCGGCAAGAGGGTGCGGGTGTGGGCGATGGTCTCGTTGGCGAGGCGGAGATATGCCGTCCGCGCATCATCGGTCCAGGGGGTCGGTGGATAGAGCCGTGCCCGCTCTGCGTAATAGGCTTCGCGATCCTTAAAGCCTGCCTCGCGGGCCAGGGCGTCTTGCGCCGCTTCAATGCGGGTGACTTCGGAGAGCCCCACCTGATGGACCTGGGCGGCCGTCATGTCGGTGGTGGTATTGAGCTTGAGCGCAGCGGCATACCACTCTGCTCCACCCGGCAGGGAGATTGCGCCGGTGCGGCCGGAGGGGGCCTTGGGCAATTCCCCCTGGGCCCAGGCGATAACCCGCTGATAGGCCGGGGCAAGACCCAGCAAGGATTGACGCGCCTCGTCCAACAGGGCGGCGGCCTCGGCATCTGTCACCTTGCCGGACGCCTGCAGCTTGCCGACCTTGGCCTTAATGTCAGCCCAAAGGGGGGAGTCCGGACCAGTGTCGAACGGCGCACCGCTGGTCAGGACCTTGCTGCCGGAAATAACCCGCTCGATTTCGAACTTGGGTGCCCTGACGCCCTGAGCGGTGGAGAGGCGGCTTTGAGCAATCGCGGTGTCCAGCACACTCGGTATGGCCTTCAGACGGGCATTATAGGCACGCGCGTCTGAGGCAGATTGCACCAGGTGGGTGTTGATCAGGAAGTTGGGTAGCTCGGAATGGACCGAATAGAGGAAGGAATAGAAGGGGGGCTGATACCGACGATACTTATAAGTCAGTTCAGCGCGGTCCAGTTCCTGGGACCAGATGTCAAAATTGGCCTGAGCGGTCGCCGACAGCTTTGATCGGTCAAATTGCGCCTTCATCTTCGCAACACTATCGCGGCGCCAGGCCAGGCGCTTCAAAAGGCCGGCGTCACTGATATCGTCCAGGCGATCCTGACCGTCCTTAAGGCCGAGGCGGGTGGCCAATTGCGGACGCAGCTGGACCTCCTGGGCAAACTCGCCATCCAGAAAGTCCGTGAAGCGCGCATCCTCTGATAGAGCTGGCGCAGAGGCAACCGCTGGCGCTGTCTCTCGGGCCCAGACGGGCTGCGACCCGGCCATGAGAAGCGCCGCCACCGACGCGGCCGTTAAGAAAGCAAAGGATTTACGCATAGAAGCCCCGCAAAAATTTCTGCGACTCTAGACAGCCCTGCTGCCCTGACAAGGCGTCAGATCCCTGGGGCGATGAATTCCTGGCAGGTGCCCTCCTGCGGGCCTAAACGACCACCAGGGTTGCCGGGTCCAGGGGTGCTCTGAGCGGATAGTGGTCACCCAGCCACTGAATGCCGTCCATAGACAGGGCGGTGGACAGGGTCAGGTTCCCAGCTTCATCCTGGCTCATACCTACTAAGTCGAGGCGGGCGACTTCGGTTCGGTACTTGCGAGACAGCGTATCAGCGACAGAGAGCTTGGCCTCCCCCGCAGTGATCTCAAGGATCGGTTCGGCGAGAAAAACATTGAGCATGCCACCGTGGGCCTTGAAGCTAACCTCGCCCTTGAAGGTCGCCCGGCCCTCCAGCTTGCCCTCGGCATTCAAAGAGAGGACCGCCTCATCGACGGGAAAGGTAAAACTGCCATCGGGTGTACGCTCAGTCCCACCCGCAATGGTGATCGTGCCGCCGGCCCCCTCCACATAGCCCCGAAAGCTCTGCTTAACGCCCCACTGAAGATGGGTGACATTGAGATGGGCTTCAGCGGCCATTGTGTTTTCCCCTGGTTTCGCCGGGCGGACACCCAGCCGGATTTTCATATGTGGCATTTGGACGAAACTGGCCACTTGTCAAAGCCGGTAATCTTATGGACATCGATCCATAATCAGAGGCACCGAACTGAAGTGACGTCGGCTTCAGGTAAGGGGCGATGGGAGAGGGCGGAAATGGCAATGGCAAACAATGAGCGCTATCGCTTGTTAGGCGGGCCCGGGTCGCCCTTTTCTCTGAAGATGCGCGCAGCGCTGCGCTATCGACACATTCCCCATGCCTGGGTCGTGCCCCAGGGCTATCTTGCCGACAGCCCCGAACTGAAGGCAGCGGCCAAGGGCATTATCCCGGTCATGCAAATTCCGGAGGGCGATTATTGGGCCGACACCACCCCGATGATCCTGGCACTTGAAACGCGGCACCCAGAGGCACGCAGCCTGCTGCCCGACAACCCAACTGACCGATTTCTATCCCTCTTGATCGAAGACTTTGCCGACGAATGGCTGGTCCTGCCGTTTTTCGACTATCGTTGGGATGCAGAGATTGATCAGGCCTTCTGCTCTCGCCGTCAAATGGCTGGATGGCTCGGTGCCATGCCAGCCGCCCAGTTCGACGACATTGTCGCCAGGTTCCGTCACCGACAGACAGGGGTGCTTTCTAAGATGGGCGATCGAGAGCTCAACCGCCCCCTCCTGCGGTCCACCTATCCCGAAGTGCTTGAAGCTGTCGAAGCTCAACTTGAGGTCAGCCGCTACTTCTTCGGCGGACGCCCCTCTATAGGGGATATTGGCCTCTATGCTCAGCTCTTCCAATGCGCCATTGACCCCACAGCCTCAGGCATTATGCGCAGCCAGGCGGTCCGAACCTTCCAATGGGTTCATGACCTTGATGACGCCTCTGGCATTGAAGGCGAATGGCGCGACCCCGCCTCTCCCCTCGGCGCAGGCGTGGAGAAGCTGCTCCTACTGATCGGTGAGATTTATCTGCCCTATTTAATTGCGAATGCCGCTGCCGTAATCGCCGAGGAAGGATCTGTGTCTATCCAGGTCCGGGGCATGCCGTTTGTGGCCAGGACTAACCCCTACAAGGCGCGGTGCTTGGGTGCCCTCAAGGTCGCCTTGGCTGACGCCATCGACGCGGGTGCCCCCGACTTAGAAGCGATCCTAAAGCGTTTCTCGTGCTGGGACTCGCTGCAGCTGGCACCGGGGGAAAGGCAGACCATCACGCCGATCTTACCAACCGATACTGGAAAACGCGCAGCCGTCGGTTAGGCCCGCGACTTCGGCTTCAGTTGAGCGCCAAGGTGAGTATCGCCACGGGTCATGGCCAACTTCACCTGATGCTGGCGTTCTTTGTAGGACGCCTGCTGGCTAGAATCACGCTGGCCATGACAGGCTGGACAACTGACCCCCTCTTCATAGTGATCTGATGCTTTGTCGTCTGGCGTGAGGGGCATGCGGCATGCATGACACAGACTGTGAGTCCCAAGCTGAAGGCCATGGCCGACAGCGACACGCTGATCAAACACAAAACACTCGCCCTGCCAGAGGCTCTGCGCCTGTGGCGTGGTCTCGAGATATTTCAGAATTCCGCCGTCCAGATGATAGACCTCATCAAGGCCTTCGGCCTTGAGAAAGGCCGTAGACTTCTCGCAGCGAATACCGCCGGTGCAGAACATGGCAATCTTGGGTGATGGTCGACCTGCGAGCAGAGCCTCCCGGTGGGTGCGGAACCACTCTGGAAACTCACGGAAGGACGATGTCCCTGGGTCAATGGCCCCAGCAAAGGTGCCGATCTTGACCTCATAGGCATTGCGCGTGTCGATGAGAATGGTGTTGGGGTCGCTGATCAGGGCATTCCAATCTGCCGGTGCCACATACTGGCCCACATCCTGGAGGGGATTAATATCGGGCTGGCCCATGGTGACGATCTCGCGCTTGAGACGAACCTTCATCCGATAAAAGGGCGGGGTCTCAGCGCCTGAAAACTTGACCGATAAACGGTTGAAGCCAGGAAGGTTGCCGATGTGCGCCACCACCGCAGCAACCCCTTCGGGAGATCCCGCTATGGTGCCGTTGAGCCCTTCCTTGGCCACAAGAAGCGTCCCCGATATCTGCTGATCAGCGCAGACTGCTATGAGGTCACGGCGGAGGGCAGCGCAGTCGGCAATCTGCAAGAACTGATAGAGTGCTGCGACGCGGATCGGCAGGGAGAGGTCGGTCATGACGCCCCGTGATGCGGCTATGAAGGCGTCTGATCAACCGATTAATCACCAAAACGGATCAGAGACTCCACGATCTAGGGTGCGTTTAGAAATGTAATGACCGCCTCTAGATAACCTTCAAAGTTTTCCCGCCGGGTATTGTGCCCTGCTCCGGTGATCTCAACAGTCGTAAGACGGCCATTCAGCGCTCTGGCCTCGATGGCAATCTCGGGCGAAACGAGGCTGCCAAGCTTGGCCTCCCCATGGACGATGAGGGTCGGCGCTTTGATCTTCGCGACGGTATCCTGCCAGGCCCGGGCGAAGACCGGCATGGCATTCCTGTCGACCTGGGTTTTGGCATCAATCCAGGCTGGGAACTCGTCTTCTTGCCAGGTCGGGTGATGCTTATGGCCCAAGTCCAAGAGGTCGGCACGAGACATGCCGCTATAGGCTTCGACCTGCCGTCGAAATCCGGCTCG